>SMVA01284776.1_pt1 | contig 11739 bp, 11 predicted proteins | sample 2456451 | NCBI WGS metagenome assembly SMVA01 (sample SAMN11095933, study PRJNA526329) | marine sediment metagenome | biome: Marine sediment; feature: Surficial sediment; material: Deep marine sediment; isolation source: Hadal surficial sediment | place: Pacific Ocean | collected 2014-05 | depth...
AATTTAGCAGCCGCGCTACCCTCGCCGTTCGAGTCGGCATCCCATGACGGTCGCAGATCGTCAATCGCACGGCTGCAGATCGCCGATCGGTTGGCTGCAGATGGCGATCGGTTGGCTGGAGATGGCCGATCGGTTGGCTGGAGATGGCCGATCGGTTGGCTGGAGATGGCCGATTGGTTGGCTGCGAATCGCCGATAGTACGGCCGCAGATGGCCGATAAACCAGAGTGTCAGCAGAAGGAGATTATGGTTGGCTGAGCAAAAGAGTAAGAACATCACCTGGCAGGAAAGCCAGGTCGGGCGCAGTGATCGCGAGGCGATCGTCGGCCAGCGCGGCGTGACGATCTGGTTGACGGGCCTCTCGGGTTCCGGGAAGTCCACCATTGCGGTCGCAGCGGAGCGCGAATTGACCAATCGAGGGTGTCTGGCCTTCGTGCTCGACGGCGACAACATCCGTCACGGACTCAACAACAACCTGGGTTTCTCGCCCGAGGATCGGACCGAGAACATCCGCAGGATCGGGGAAGTGTCGAGGTTGTTCACCGAGACCGGCGTAATCGTCTTTACTTCGTTTATCTCGCCCTACCGCTCTGATCGCGATGCCGTGCGCGCGCTGATGGGAACCGGCGATTTTGTGGAAGTCTATGTGGACGCGAGCCTCGAGACCTGCGAGCAGCGGGACGTGAAGGGCCTCTACAAGAAGGCGCGGGCGGGTGAGATTCCCGAATTCACCGGCATCTCGGCGCCCTACGAGGCGCCCGAGAGTCCCGAGCTGGTTCTCGACACCAACCGCCAGTCGGTCGAGGAAAGCGTGGGCAATCTCGTCGAATACCTGGACGCGAAGGGGTATCTGACGCCCAGGTCGGGCGTGTAGCGTGAGACGACCGGGCGGGGAGTAGCGGTGAAAGCGCGAGTCCATCGACCGAGCCGGATCGCGCCGCTGTTGGCGGCGGTGCTGCTGCTAGGCGGCTGCGCGCTGCTTCCCATTGGCGAGCAGGCGCGTGTGCGGGATCCGGGCCCGGGCCCCGAAATACGCCCTCTCGCGCCGCCGGAGTACGACATCCTCGTCGCCCAGCATCACCAGACGCAGGGGAATCTCGAAGGGTCGCTGGCCGCTTTCGAGCGCGCCCTCGAAAAAGATCCGGACTCGGCCTACATCCACCGGAAGCTGGCAGTCGTTTTGGTTCGATCTGGCCAACCCGCAAAATCGCTCGAGCACGCAGAGCGGGCGCTGGAACTCGACCCGGACGATCTGCGGACCCGCGTCTTTCTGGGTCAGCTGTATCGGATGCGGCGCAACGTCGCCGCCGCTGAATTGACGCTGATGGATGAGTCGGGCGAACCGATCAACCAGGAAGCCGGCGCGCTGCTCTATCAGGTGTATCTGGAGAGCGATCGGGGTGATCGGGCCGTCGACATCGCGCTGTGGATGATTGAGGTCGCGGACGACCCGATCAAGGCATCCCTGGCGCTCGCCAAGGCCTACGAGCGGATAGAGGAGTTCGAGAAGGCCGACGGCGCGCTGCGCCAGGCCCTCGAATTCGATCCGGACAATTTGCTGGTCTATTCGCAGCTCGCGCGGTCTGCTCGGAAACGCGGGGAAGCGGACGCCGAACGAGCGATCTACCGCGAAATTCTCGACCTGCACCCCCATCACCACGCGACCCTGATGGCGCTCGCGGACGTGCAGTTGGGAGAGAATGACACAGACGGTGCGCTTCGGACTCTCACCGAGATCGAGGCCAACCATCCGAACGACATGCGGTCGGTGGTGCGGTTGGGATTCCTCTACTACGAGGCCGAGAATTTTTCCGAATCCGCCAGCCGCTTCGAGGCCTTTCTGGCGAGCCAACCCGGAGATCACGAAGTTCGCTTCTTCCTCGGGATCGTACGTCGCCGGATGGGAGAGGATGCCGCTGCCATCGAAGTCTTTTCCGCGATCCCAGAAGAGAGCGATCACTACGGTGAAGCACACACACAGCTGGCGGTCCTCTTCGAGCGGACCGAGGATTACGCGCGCGCGCTGAAAGAAATCGAACTGGCGGTCGCCGCGAGGCCGACCCGGCCTCGCCAACTCTACGCCGCGACGCTGCGCGCAAAGGCCGGAGACTTCGAAGGGGCCGTCGATTATCTCGAGGGACTCCTTCTCAAGGATCCGGACGATGACGAACTCCTCTTCAACCTGGGCGTGGTATTCAGCGAAGCGAAGCGCACGAAGGAAGCGCTCGAATACATGGAGCGCGCGATCGAGGAGAATCCGAAGAACGCGAGTGCGCTCAACTATGTCGGTTACACATGGGCGGAACAAGGGGACAATCTCGATCAGGCCGAGGACTACATCGTTCGGGCCCTCGACCTCAGGCCCGACGACGGGTTCATCATCGACAGTCTCGGCTGGGTGTACTACATGCGGGCGCGCCCTCTGTTCGACACGGGAAGAACCGAAGAGGCCAAGAAATACCTCGACCGGGCACTGAAGGAACTCTTGCGCGCCCAGGAACTCACCGGCGGCGATCCGGTTGTTTCGGAGCACCTGGGTGATGCCTACCTTCTGCTCGATCAGAAACAGCGGGCTCTGCAGAAGTACCTGGAAGCCGTCGAGCTGACACCTCGAGAGGGCGAGCAGCCCGATCTTCTCAAAAAGCTCGAGACCCTTCAACGCGAGATCGAGTAGGCGTGAAGCGCGTCGCCGTTGGCGCGGCATTGCTCTTCTGGGCGACCGCCTGCGCGACGCCAATTCCACTTCAGCCGTTGTCACCCGGCGACCCCCTGCCTCGCCGGCTGCTCGACGATTGGGTCGAGCGCGCCAGCCAGCGCGAGCGGCTGCGCGGGCTCGTGCGGCTCGCGGTCGATCGGAATGACGGTTCGGTCCAACTTTCCGGCAAGCTCCTCGTGGTTTTGGAGCGGCCGTCGCGGCTGCGGGTCGAAGTCCTCGGATTTCTCAATCAGCCGCTCGCGGTGATTGCCACCGATGGTGAGGGTTTCGAGGTGTATCGCGCAGAGGACCAGAGCTACGAAGCGGGTGAGGTCGATGATCGCTTGTTGTGGAACGAGGCTGGGATCGACCTCAGCCCCGAAGAGGCGGTGGCGGTCCTGCTGGGCGTTCCGGTCTCCGAGCCGCTGCTCGCTCTCGCGAACGCGGTTCGCGCTGGTGACGGGCGGATTCAGATCGATCTGGCAGATGCCCAGGGAACCGTCGTTCAGCGGGCGACTTTCGATCCGGCCGGACTTCTTCGCGCGTTCGAGGTTCTCGACGATTCGGGCGCCATCGTTTGGGCCGCCCAATTCGACGAGTATCGCGATGTCGGCGGGTCACCCTTCGCGTATTCGATCGGCCTCGACGTTCGCTCGGGAAAGACGCGCGCGGAGATCTCGTTTCGCAAGGTGGAACTGAATCCCGACCTGCCGCCCGGGCTGTTTCGTTTGTTCCCATCCCGCGAGGGCAAGGCGCCGGGTGCGGCCGCGGATGGCCGATGAACGCAAGCGGGCGATCGACCGAGGCTAGACTTCGGGCACCAGAACGGGAGGCTTGCTGTTGATCGACGTCCGAACGGAAGGGGTGCTTCAGGGTGCCCTCGATCGGTTGATCAAAGAATCCGGTGGCCTCGGCGTGACGGCGGCCGTTCGCTGTGAGGGGCTCGGATCCTGGGTCGGCGCGAGTGGATCGCTCGATCTGGCGCTGCAGGGTGCGATGCCCGCTGACGCGCGATTTCCCGTCTACAGCATCTCCAAGACCATGATTGCGGTTTGCGTGCTTCGGCTCGCAGAATTGCGCGCACTCGTCATCGACGATCCGATTTCGTGTTGGCTCGCGGACCTGCCCTTTGGTGACGATGTTACGCTGCGCCAGCTACTCAATCACACCGCCGGTGTCCCCAATTACAGCGTTCTCCCCGAGCAGCTTGCCGCATTGAAGGCTTCACCCGGAAAGGCCTGGACGTTCGAGCAATTCATCGAACACACCTGCCATCGCGGTCTCGATTTTTCACCCGGCGAGGGTTGGTGTTATTCGAACACCGGCTATGCGCTGCTCACGCGTGCCATCGAGCTCGCCAATGCGACGAGTTTCGCAGAGGCCGTGCAGCAGCACATTGCGGGTCCGCTCGGCCACACCGCCACCGCGGTCGTGGAGGGTCGCGCCTCATTCGAGCGGCTCGTGCCGGGGTTCAGCCGCGACTTCCACCGCAAAGCGGAGCTGGAAGACGTGCGCTCGATTTACGACCCGCGTTGGGTCGCGCACGGTCTCGTGTCGTCCACTGCGGCGGAAATTGGCGAGTTCTACCAGGCGCTCTTCGGCGGCAAACTCGTCCAGCGCGCATCACTCGAAGCCATGACGCAGCTGGTGCGGGTTCCCGGTGATCATCCACCCGCGGTGTCACCGAGTTACGGACTTGGATTGATGAGCGATGCCGATGGGCTCCATGGGCCCAATTTCAGTCACGGAGGCGGTGGCCCGGGCTACAGCCTGTACGCGGGATGCCATCGGAAATTCCGCGGCCGCCGCGTATCGGCCGCGGTCTTTTGCAACAGCGACGAAGTGGATGCCGCAAAATTGTGGCACGGCCTCCTGGCGGCCCTCCAGCCGGAACTCGGCGAGACCTTCGCGTTATCTTGATTCCGGGTCGATTTGGCCACAGGTGTTCGAATGGCCTCAGTTGCCGGGGCGGGGGTCAGGTGTGCGCCCCGTTGCGCCGATTGTGCCAGTGTGTCGAAGTCCAAGGGCAAACGGGCAAAACTGGGTCAGATGTTGGTCGCCGTGGGCGCGATCGAGCCCGATCAGCTTGCAGCGGCGCTCGAGGAACAGAAGCGCACCGGCGGCCTGCTCGGGGTGGCACTGGTGCGGATGGGAGTGGTCGACGAACGGACCCTCGTGCGCGCGCTCGCCGGCCAGTTGAATCTCCCGGTCATACAACTCCATGGCAAACAGATCAGCTCCGAGGTGCTCGATCTGGTGCCCGTCGAGCTCGTCGAAAAGCACCGCTGTCTTCCGCTGCTCATCAGCGGCGAGGGCGACGCACGGATGCTGTACCTCGGCATGGAGGACCCTTCCGATCCCGATGTCGTAGCCGAGATCTGCACGCTCGTCGGCATGAACGTCCAAGCGGTGTTGGTCGCTCCGACGGACCTCGACGAGGGCATCTACCGCCACTACGAATGCGCGGGTTTCGGGGCCGAGCCGTTGCCGGCGCCGCGGTCGACTGCTGCGTCATCTCCACCGCAGCCGGCGACCATGTTGGCGCCGATGACGCAGGCGATCGATCCGAATACCGGCGACATGAATTCTTCTAGCCTCGACGACTTCGGCCCCGAGCCCTCCTTCGTGGGGTTGGACGAGCTCGGCTCCGAGGAGCCCGACGGTCCGCTCGAGTTCGAAGATTCGCCCGCCGTCCCGTCCGACGGCCCGGCCGGAAAGCCCCAGGGCGCGAGCGCCTCGAGCGACTCGATGCTCAGAGCCATCGCGCAGCTACTCGTCGAAAAGGGGATCTTTACCCGCGAAGAACTCGTCAAACAGCTGCAGGTGATGTCCAAACCGACAGGCGGTGCTTGACACTCAAGCGCGCCGGCGGCACCCTGCGGCGCCCATGAAGAGTGAAGCGCCCATGAAGAGAGCGGTGCTCATTTCAAGAAAGGGGAGTTGATGCGTCTCGAATTTGGCTTCGAGCTTTCCAACGTCAAGACACCTCGCTTCTCGGTCGAAGCCGTGGAGGGGATCGGCAAACTCTTCACGCTCGCGGCCTTGATCCTCAACGTCTTCGAGACCAAGGAGCAGGTCGAGATCGTCTTCCACGGCCTCAATCCCGAGGATCCGGAAACGAAGATCGCCGCCTTCAGGGAGATCATCGGCGGTTCTGAGGAGGGTGGCGACCTGCACTACCGACCCGGCTCGGGCGGTCGGGTTTCCGGCTCGTCCAGCTACTTTCGCTGGATCGTTGTGAGCCGCTGAGTCGGCGCCCAAGCCAGCCAGCAGCCAGGGCCGCTCCGCCGAATCCAACCACGACCAACCAGGGATTTGCGGGCGCTCTCGTGCAGCCTGCAAGCGTGCAGCGCTGACCGCGCCAGTGGGCCGCGGGGCGCGCTTCGGATTCGGGTGCTGCCGCAGTGTCGGCCTGCGCGGTGTGCGCGAGAAGCGCGGTGCACAAAGCGGCGATCAACGCGGAAACGCTCACGTTCAATAGGATATTGCGTTCAAGCCAATCGGCTACCCGGCCTGTGGCGTTGACGGTCATCGCGGAGTTCTTATAGTCACGCCCATTCGCGGTGTGGCTTTTCTGAGCCAGAAGATGGTTTTTCTGAACGAGAAGATCGACATTTTCGAAGGAGAAGAATGGCGTTTGCAGGATGGTGTTTGCAGGATGGCATTTGCTAATGGGAAGTTTGCGGTTTGCGAACGAGAAGGGTGGCGTTTGCGAGTGAGAAAATTGGCAATGCCGGTTACCACGAGAGAGCATTCCGGGTGAGGCCGTTGAATCTGGTTTCGATGATGACTGCAGTGGGGCAGGTCGCGTGATCCAGGCGATAGGACTCACCAAACGCTACGGCGATCTCGTGGCTGTGGAAGGCGTCGACTTCTCGATCGCGAGAGGCGAGGTGGTTGGTTTTCTGGGTCCCAACGGAGCCGGCAAGACGACCACGATTCGCATGCTCACGGGTTTTCTCCCCCCTACGGACGGAACAGCGGTAATCGCCGGATACGACATCTTCAGCAACCCGATCGCCGCCCGGCGCGCGATTGGGTATCTCCCCGAATCGCCTCCGCTCTACCCGGAAATGACGGTAAGATCCTTTCTCACGTACGTAGCGAAAATCAAGGATGTGCGCCGCGTGGAACGGCGAACGGCCGTCGATCGAGCGCTCGAGCGCACGGCGCTGACTGGCGTCGAGCGACAGGTCATTGGCACCTTGTCCAGGGGTTTCCGGCAGCGCGTGGGTCTGGCGCAGGCCATCGTCCACAACCCACCGGTGCTGATCCTCGACGAGCCGACCGCTGGGCTCGACCCACTCCAGATCGGCGAGATTCGCGCCCTGATCACCGAGTTGACGGCCCCGTCCCAGGGCGAAGCCCAGCACACGGTGATTCTGTCGACCCATATCCTCTCTGAGGTGGATGCCATCTGCCGCCGCGTGATCTTGATCCACCAGGGCCGAAAGGTCGTCGACGCGCCCTTGTCTGAACTCACCAGCGGTGGCCGTACGCTGGATCAGATCTTCACCCAGTACACGGCCCGCGATGCGGCCGACCCGGCTGCATTTCCAGCAAAACCGATCGTTGAATCCGAGTCGGGGAGCGCGTCGTGAGACATGTCGCTTCGGTAGCCGGCCGCGAGTTGCATTCCCTCTTTGTGTCGCCGGTCGCCTATGGGGTGCTGAGCTTGTTCTCGGTGCTCGCTGGGATGTTTTTCATCATTTTTCTGAATGTGTTCGAGCAGTACTATTTTATGTTGCAGCGGGATCCTGCGCAGCTCGCCAGCCTCAATCTCAACGACGGACTGCTCCGCGAGTTCTACGGCTCGCTTTCGATTGTTTTGCTGTTCATGATTCCGGGCATCACGATGGGCGTGTACGCGGCCGAGAAGGCGAATGGAACCGAGGAACTGTTACTCACCAGCCCGCTAACGATCTGGGACATCGTGCTCGGCAAATTCGCGGCGGGTGCGATCTTCATCGCCGTGATGGTCGGCATCGTAGGCCTCTTCTCGAGTGCGCTGTTCTTCTACGGCGATCCCGAGGTCGGCAGGACCGCATCGGGTTTGATCGGGCTCCTCCTCATCGGTTGGACCTACGTGGCGATTGGTGGCGTCGCCTCTGCGATTGCTCGCAGCCAGACCGTCGCATTTTTGATTGCGCTTGTTGGATCAATGACGCTCTTGTTGGTGCCTGGGATCGCCGAATTGGGAATCGCGGGCACCGCTCCTGGTGTTGCCGACACGCTCCGCTACCTCTCCGTCCAGCTCCATTTCGATCCTCTGCTCAGTGGCCTCGTGGACACCGCGGACCTCGGCTACTTCGCCATCATGATCGGGGGATTCCTCGTCATCACGAAGGCGATCGTAGAGTCGGTGCGATGGCGATGACGGTGGGCGTGCGCTGATGTCTGCTCTGTTTGGGGCCTTCGGTCTGGTTTCGATTCTCTTCGCAGTGGCGGGTTTCTTCATGGCCTTGACGGGCGCGGCCCCGTTCCTCTGGAGCGTCCTCCACGGGATCGCCGGCATCCTGGCGCTGGGCGTTGCAGCGCTGATCAACCTCGATGGGCTGCGCGAGCGCATGACTTCGGGGGAAGCGCGTCGCGCGGGTAAGTACGGTTCGAGTTCATTGATCTCGACCCTGCTGGTGCTTGCGATTCTCGGCATGGGAGGCTTTCTCACCAATCTTTATCCCAAGCAATTTGATTGGAGCGAGCAATCTGTTCACTCTTTGTCCGATCAGACGCTGAAGGTCTTGTCGGCTCTGGAGCAGGATCTCGAAGTCCTCGCGCTCTTCAACAGGCTGGATTGGGAGCCGGTTCGAAGCCAGCTCGAGCGCTACGAGTATGCGAGCGAGCGATTCAAGGTCGAGGAAATTGCCGATCCCATCGAGAAGCCGCACCTGGTCGAGCGCATCGGGGTCACGCGCGAGCAATTGGGTCAGGGCATCATTCATCTCACTTATGGGGGGGAGTCGATCAACGTCGAGGATGCGACGGAAGATGCCCTCACCAACGCAATCGTGAAGCTCACCCGCAGGGGCGACAAGACCGTCTATTTCCTGAAAGGTCACGGCGAGAACCCGATCGAAGGCGCCAACGCCGCGGCCGAAGGGGGCTACCAACAGGCCGTCGAAGCGCTGCGCAACGAGAACTACAAGGTGGAGTCGTTGTTGCTCGCCGCAAAGAGTGATGTTCCCGAGGACGCGGATGTGGTCGTCATTGCAGGTGCGACGCGCCTGATGCTCGAAGAAGAGCGGGACGCCCTCGATCGCTACCTGAAGCGCGGGGGCGCGGTGTTGGTCATGATCGACCCGCGAGTTCGCACGGAGCTGGTCGCAAAGCTCGCATCATGGGGCGTCGAACTCGGAGATGACATCGTGGTCGATCGCGAGCTGGCGGTCATCAACCGGGAAACGGTTCCGTTCGCCCGCCACGCCCCGAATCACCCGATCACGCAGAATCTGCATGAGTACACGTGGTTTCTCGAGGTGCGCAGCGTGAAGCCGACCGCCGAAGCGGAAGATCGCTTCAGCGTGATCGCGTTCACCGGGCGCGAATCGTGGGCAGAGCGCGATCTCGAGCAGTTCGACACCGACAGAAGAGCCGAGTTCGATGGCGACGACCTGCTGGGTCCCGTGCCGATCGCGGTGGCGGGAACCGTGATCCTGGAAGGCGAGGGCGATGCGTCGCAGGAAGCCCGGCTCGTGGTGTTCGGCGACTCGGACTTTGCGTCCAATCAGATGCTCGGTGGATACCAGAACCGCGATCTCTTCGTGAATTCCGTCAACTGGTTGCTCGGCGACATCGAAGCGATTTCCGTTCGCCCAAACCGCCCGCGCGCCTCGAGTTTCCAGATGAGCGCCTCGCAGAAGCGGACGGTTCAGATCCTCGCTTTGTTCGCGATTCCCGAGGCCCTCGCAGTGGTGGGTATTTTCATCTGGTGGACCCGCCGCCAGACCTCCAGGCGATGAACCCGAAGACGACGGCGGTGCTCTTCGCAATCGCCGCGGCGCTCGCGGCCTGCATCTACTTCTTCGTGATCCCGCGTGAAGAGGTGCGCGTGGAAGCGGAGGCTGCCAAGAATCGGCTCTTCCCCGATGTCGAGCAGGGCCAGATCACGGCGATCTCGCTGCGCGTCTCCGACGCTACCGAGATTCGGCTCGAGCGCCGCGATGGCCGTTGGCGAATTGTGGCGCCCATCGATTTTGCGGCAGACACGTTCATGGCCGATGGCGTCGCGAGCGCGATCACCCAGCTGCGGAGCAAAACGGTGATCGAAGAGCCTCAACCACCCGACGTCTACGGCTTTGGCGCAGAGGGTGCGGAAGTCCACTTCAGGGTCGGCAATCTCGAAAAGATCCTCCGGATCGGCACTGGGACGCCTGTTGGCTCGGACTCCTACGTGTCGGTCGAAGGAGACGATCGCGTCTACACCGTGGCGTCGTACCAGCTTTCATCGTTCAAGAAGGGCATCGATGATCTCCGCGACAAGCGGATTCTGGATTTTGACCCCGCCGCGGTCCGGCGCGTCGCCGTCAGCTGGCCTGAAGCGCGGATCGCCGTCGAGCGAAGCGACGCGGGTTGGCAGATGGTCGAACCGATTCGCGCGCTCGCGGATCAGGACACCGTCGAGGACTTGCTTTCGAGCTTGTCATTCCTCAGGGCGCTGGCCTTTGTCGACGAGCCCGGTTCCGAGGAAGAGATGGGTTTCGCGCCGCCGCAGTTCGCGGTCGAACTGGAGCTGCTGGACGAAGCAGCGGGCCCGGATCCGAGGATCGTGCGCTTTTCGGTCGGCGGCGTGGATGAAGGCGGGTTGCAGCGATTTGCTCGAGGCGCCGCGGAGTCGCTCTACCTGATTTCCCAACGGAGCTTCGACGATTATTCGCGCAGAGTGGTCGAGTATCGGGATCGTCGACTGGCAGCGTTCGAGGCGGACGATGCCCGGCGTTTGGAGTTGGGTTTCCGTAGCGCTAGCGGAGAAGCCGTTGCTGTGAGTGTCACCCGCGAAGACGGCAGCTGGGTGTCGAATGCCGAACCCGTCCAACCCGAGAAGCTGGACGTCTTGGTGGATGTGCTTTCGGGCCTGCGCGCTGACGACATCATCGCGGAAGAGCTCGGGTCTGCCGAGCTTCAGGCGATGGGATTCGATCCCCCGCGAGCCGTGCTGCAAATCTACGCTGACGGTGACCCTGCGGAGCGCCTGGCCGAGATTCAGCTCGGTATCGCCTTCGGTGGTGGGATCACGGTGCGAACCCCCGACCGTGAGACCATCTTCCTGCTCGACGCAGCGCCCGCCGACGCGCTTCCCCGCGATCTCGAGGATTATCGGGAGCGTTTCGTCGCACAGCCGGAGCCAGCGGCCGACGAGCAGGAGACGCTCACAGATGCCGGAGACGACGAAAGCTAAACGCCCTCTATGGCGATCATCCGGGTTTGCGCTGCGCGCATGCGAATGGCCTTCGCGTCGCGGTACTCCGGGGAGCTCCACCACTGCTTGGCTCGTTCGAGGCTCGGGAATTCGAGCACGACGATTCGCTCGGGCGTCCAGTCTCCTTCGAGATTCTCGGTCGCACCCCCGCGCGCGATGAACCTTCCACCGTACGCGTCGACCGACGCGGGAACGAGGCTCCGATAGGTTTCGTAGGCCTCCGGGTCGCGAACCTCGATCTCCACGATCACGAATGCGGGCATATCGACCTCCCGACTGGTTCAACAAGCAGCCGCATTTCGTCATGCACGGCGTCTGCCAGATTAGGATAGGCGCTCGCGCGCGCACCTCACAGGAGCGACCGCAAGCGAATCCGGAGGATTCGCCCGCTAGCGGATGGATTCGAATGTGTCCGCGGATCGCGCGCTGTTATAATCCCATTTTAGGCTCGGAGGAGCGAAATGCGGAATTCATCGACTGCGTGCACCTTGGCGTTAGCGCTGGTCATCCTCGTGTCGTGCCGTTCGACAGACCCCCTCACGGTCACGGTTTACAAATCTCCCACCTGTGGTTGCTGCGTGAAGTGGATCGACCACCTCGAAGCGGGTGGCCTGACGGTCGAAGCCATC
>SMVA01342476.1_pt1 | contig 11738 bp, 12 predicted proteins | sample 2456451 | NCBI WGS metagenome assembly SMVA01 (sample SAMN11095933, study PRJNA526329) | marine sediment metagenome | biome: Marine sediment; feature: Surficial sediment; material: Deep marine sediment; isolation source: Hadal surficial sediment | place: Pacific Ocean | collected 2014-05 | depth...
CAATCTCAATCCTGACGATGGTTCGGGTCGGTTCCATTATCCCAAGACTGGATTTAAGCATTGGGTCGAACTCAAGAATCTTGAGAACATCCTGATGCCAACCACGCCCCATTCGAAAATAAAACCCCAGGAAGAAACTGATGATAGCGACAAAGGCAACACTGTTTCTGTAGATATCAGGGTCGGGCACCCTGGCGATGATCAGTGTAATAATTGCTGTGAAAGACATGGCAATAAAACAGAAGACACCTATTGCCCATGGTGGCAGACCCGTTCGATCAAGCCAGACCATGACCCGTGTATGAGTCAAACCGGGAGTTGTTTGAACTTGCAGCGGGCCTGCGTCTGTTATCGATTGAGAAATAGGCAAGGTCTCCTGTGTGGGGTTCGGGTTATAATCTGATCAATAATTCTCACCATTACACTATGCGTTTTGCTTCACCACTACAAGCGCATCAGTTTGCAACAGGAAGCAAATGAAACCCTTACACACTTACTTTATTGGAACGGGTAGCTGGTTTTTTGCCTATGGTATCCAGACAGTTACCTTTACCTGGCTGGTGACCATTGTGCTAAATGAAACTCCTGGCCGGATTGGTTTCGCACAGATGTGCTTTCTTGCACCGGCAACGGTCCTGATGTTGGTTGGTGGTAGCCTGGCCGATCAATATGGCGGTAGGAAAGTCGCTTTCTTTGGCCAGTTAGGTGCAGCTTCGTCACCCATATTCCTTACTCTCATGCTGCTGACTGATAATTTCAACTATGGCACGATGATCGCTTTCGCCCTGATGATGGGGTGCGCCCAGTCACTTGTGACACCAGCTCGTGACGGATTACTTGCCCTGGTTGCCGATGGGCGGATTCAGAGAAAAGTCGTACAAGCCAGCTTGGTGCAATTTGGCGTGCAGATGTTAGGTTTCATCACTGCCTCTTTTGCAGACAGAACAGGGGCGGTGGTCATTCTCCTGATTCAAGCAGCTGCTCTGTCAGTGGGGGCAATTGCATTTTACAAGCTGGATGTACCACACACTCCTCCAGCGAACCCGGACAACCATAGCCTGGCCAAAAAAATCACATTTTCGATCGTTGAAGGATATAGAAGTGTCAAGGCTTCACCGCCAATGCGCATCGTTGTCATCCAGAATTTTGCCATGGGTCTTTTCTTCATGGGTTCTTACATGGTAACGCTACCGATCCTTCTGCGTGATCTCTACGGTGGATCTTCCGTTGAACTCTCCTGGATGAATGCCGGTAATGCGCTGGGCCTGGTCACTACCATTTTTATACTGTTACGCTTTGGCGATATCTATCGCCAGGGTAGAGCCGTGCTTATAGCCCAGGCAATAGGCGCTTGTGCGTTAGCCTCTGCTGCACTCGGGCTTGGCTTGTATTTACTGATCCTTTCGGTTTTTTGCTGGGGTCTGTGTGGTGGTATCGCCATGACCATGTCGAGAACAATCATGCAGGAGCAGGCACCGGAAGACCAACGCGCCAGAATGATGGCATTTTATGCTTTTTCATTCATGGGTTCAGGACCGGTTGGTGCACTTTTTTCTGGTTTTCTCGTTAACTGGCAGGGCCCGGTCATCGCCTTAACAATTTCCGCAATGTTGATGCTGGTGTTCGTCATTGTCGTCGTGTTCACTACCGATTTATGGAATCTCAACACGCACCCAGAAGCAGAAACACCCTAAAAAAGATAATCTGGAGAACCTCTGATTAAGTGAATAAATAGACCTTAATTAGAGGTTCCCTGGTGGGAGAATCTGATAACTTGTTGGCTGCTACTGCATTTCTTACTTTTGAAAAGACACTGGTTCAGTGCCAACGACTCATTGATGGCGTGAGCGATAAAAATCAGCAACCGACTATCGACGAATAAACAATATTCTTCAGTTGGCCTCTAAAATTGAATGTCCCGGAAGGCATCAACTGGGTCATGAATATCACAATAAGATCTTCTACAGGATCAACCCAAAAGATAGTTGATGCAGCGCCACCCCAATAGTAATCACCTGCACCCAGACCACCTGTTTTTACCTCTCCAAGAGTCATGGCGAATCCAAGACCAAAGCCAACCCCCTCGTTAGCTGTTTCAGAAAATCCACCCATCGCCAACTGCGTGAGATCTTTTCCATCAAGAAGATGGTTCCTTGTCATCAGGCTCAGTGTTCTCGGGCCAATGATCTGCTTGCCGTACCCTTCTCCACCACAGCGGAGCATTTCACAAAAAGAATAGTAATCCGCGATAGTGCTCGTCAGCCCCCCACCACCGGAGAAAAAAGTGGGCTTTTCAAGGTAGGTACTGGCCTGGGGATCATCAAATAATTTCAGCGACTTGTCAGGATAACGCTGATAATTAGCCGTAAACCTTTGCACCTTATCCTCCTCTACGTAAAAAGAGGTATCCCTCATGTTTAGCGGCTCAAAAATATGTTCCTGTAAATACTCATCAAAAGGTTGGCCCGAGATAGCCTCAACCAGATACCCGCAGACATCTGTTGATAGTGAATACAGCCAGCGCTCGCCTGGCTCGTACATGAGTGGCACCTTCGCCAGGCATGTAACGAACGAGCGCAATGTCTGACCTTTCCTCTTGTCAACCTTGTGCTTCCTATATTGCTGGTCCACTGGATGCCCGGTATTTCCGTAGGTAAGGCCACCACCGTGACTCAAAATATGCCTCAACGACATCGGGCTTGCCGGTTCCTTTGTTAGCATCTCTTCGCCTTCACCGGAAACATAAACCTGATGTCCCTTCCAATCCGGTATGAATCTCGAAACCGGATCATTCAATTGGAAGTAGCCTCTTTCATATAACTGCATTAACGCTATGGAAGTGATGGGCTTAGTCATCGAGTAGATCCGAAAAATTGCGTCATCCGCCATTTCTTTATCGCGCTCTATATCCATTTTCCCAAATGATCTGAAATAAGCAGGATGCCCATGACGAGACACCAACACCTGGCAGCCCGAAATTTTGTTGTTATCAATATAACTTCGATTGATGTGTTCTGTAATCCATTCGAGCCTGTCCTCTGACATTCCGGCTTTTTCGGGTCTGACTTCCATCAATTTCTCCTTAACAAAAGTGCCTGCCAATTCACGACACGGCTACCTTATTTAACATTTCATCTAACGGAGTAAGCCTGATTCCAATCTGTCGCGCTGCAGATTCGGAATCGACTTCATCGTCCCTATCCAATAAATCTATCATGTCTTCTGTTACCGGGGGAGACTGCATGAGTGTTTCCATGACTCTTGCCACCAGCCGACCCACCATCACAGGTATCGAAATGATCATGGGGTTCTTTCCAATCACCCTGCCTGCCCTCTTTATTAACTCGACACGAGTTAATACTTCTGGTCCGGCAAGTGTGATCAACTCGTTGGCTGAGCTGTTCCCCAGCAGCGCACAAATGGCATCAATCACATCCCCGGCATAAATGGGTTGCTCCAGGCTTGCAGTCCTGAATCCAAAACCGATCATCCTGTCTGCTTTTTGAAACAATGCATTTGAAGCAAAATCGTTTTCACCCAGGACCATGGGTACACGAAGTATCAACACCGATGCCGAACCTTCACCCAGTATTGCTTCAGATTTTCCTCTTGATGCCAGGCATTCATTTTCTGAGTTCGGGTCACTACCAAGAATGCTCAGCGCGATTATCTGTTTCACTCCCGCTTTCTCTGCAGCCGTTGCCAATGCGGCGCATGGAATTTCATGGGCTTGAGCATAAGAATTGAGCCGGGTCTTTTTGATGATGCCGACCAGATGTACAGCTGCATCACAATCCCTTGCCGCCGCGGCGAGACTATCAATATCAGCATAATCAACCACCAGCGGCTGACAGCGAAGATCCGCTATTACAGCCAGTGCCGTGGTTGACCGAACGACAGCAACGACTTCATGCTCCGTTGACAACCTGTTGATCAACCTGATTCCGAGATGCCCATTGGCACCCGTGATGACTATTCTCAAAAAAGACCCTTCTTTTTTTGTGGTACAGCGCCCATTATTATGGCTGAATTCCGGTCAGTTTTACCAACCACCGAACAATTTATGCCATGACGCTACCTAATCTACTGAGTTGTTCCAGATATATTCTGGCATTCCCCATGGCTTACCTGGTCTTGAAGGAAGCCTGGATAGCTGCAGCAATTATTTTTTGGATTGCTGTTGTGACCGACGTAGCAGATGGTTACATCGCCAGGGTTCGAGATCAGTCAACAGCACTGGGCGGCTTTCTTGATCATTCCAGTGATGCCTTCTTTGTCATCCTGCTTTTACTGGCACTGTCACATCATGAACTTGTCAGCCTGGTTCTACCCGGCTTTGTTGCGGCCGCCTTCCTGCAATATACCTTTGATTCAAAGGTGCTTGAAGGTCGACCCCTCAGAACCAGCAGCCTGGGCCGGTACAACGGAATCAGCTACTACATCTTCGCAGGGTTCCCGGTGATGCAAAATGCGTTGCAGATATTCATTATTCCAGACGGCTACTTTATCTATCTGGGCTGGGGACTTGTCATCAGTACAGTGATTTCAATGCTGGATCGTGCCACCACTTTGATAAAAGGCAAATCAGGTAGTTCCCTCGACAAATAATTCCTTGTTAGCCTTTGGCAGAAATATCAGACCAATAACGGCATTAAACGAAACAAAGAAAGTGTGCATAACCAGTGAGAAAGCGCCCACTTCAGGATATGCCGGGAACAGCACTGTCCACAACAGTAGGGCTCCGGCATGAAATGGCAAAGGCAGTGCCGCGGCGATAAATATGACCGGCAGGAATGCCATCATTTGCCCAAAGCCCACATCCACGCTGAAAAGATCCAGTGCCAGTGTGTATACGACAACCGCCCCTAATAGATTTGGCGCCTTACACAACAGGATCAGCAGATAGTCCAGCAGCCGTGCCTGTCTTAAGGAATGGAGGATGGGTTTATCGCGCAAAGTCGAATTCTTTAGAATTGAACCGTTGAAGTAGAGAATATGAAACGGAAAATAGAGTAAAGCGAACAGGTAAACACTGGTCAGTATCTTCGATAGCGGCAACATGGTCGAAGCCTCAACAACGAGATCGTAATAGAAGAAGACTCCCACCGCCGAAAAAATCAACAGCTGATAAATTTCAACAATGCCCAGCAATATCATACTCGAGACGGCCTTCCAGACCGGGACTTCATATCTTCGCAGCAGATAGAGAGACATCGCCCCCTTACCCACCTGCTCGTTAACCAACGACAGGATATATGCACTTGCGCGAATGGGAAGAACGTTGATGAATTTTATGTCACTCGTATTAAACCACTTGATGACTCTCCAGGTCGCATGGGTATCAATGATGAAGAACACAATCGAATAGATCACCATTAACATTAGCCAGCGAACCCAGTCCGCCTCACTGAAGAACTGCACAAGATATTCCGCCGCCGTAAGGTTGTCCCGCTGGGCTGCCTTTTCTGTGCGGTTGTAGACGAGATAAAAGCAACCAAAAGCCAAAATCCAGGTCACCGTGCGAAATAAAAGTGATCTCAATTTGGTTGCCGGTGCTGCTTCTTTCGCTTCCGATCCGTTATTGGAATCAGGGCTTACGCTCATGTTCATTCATTCACTATGGTTCCAGTCAGGACAGTATCATGGCGCAAGAAGATTCTAAATGCCTGAATTTGCAAAGCAACGTCAGGACGGATATGTTGTATCCCACGTATAGACGCTAATTCAAATTATGTTCTCAACAGTACTGAAGTGGTTCCTCATATTAATTGGGGTGATCGTCGCAATAAGTGTGCTCTTTTTCGTGTATATGCGTTTCCACGATGGACCCATTGAAATAATCTCAGGTGGTCCATTCCAGACTGGTGAACTCGTTGAAGGTGACGAACCTGACTGGTCCTTCCTTATCGATCGAGCAACTGTTGAGTTTCAGCTGATGGAACCCGCAACTTCACGTGTGATCTGGCTTGCTGTTGTCGACAACCGACTGTTCGTGATCAGTGGTTATATGAAGACAGGTATCGGCAAGATATGGAAGCAGTGGCCACGCTATGTAGAACATGATAATCGAGCCCTGTTAAGGGTAGACGGTAAAATTTACAAGCGGACATTGGTTCGCCTTACTGCGGATGAATTCAATGACAGTATCGGCTCGGAATTTACGCGCAAGTATGGCGCCGGGTTGAAGAAGGAAGATATTGCCAGTGGCGCCGCATGGCTTTTCGAAATGGCCCCTAGGCAGTAGCCTGGCGCAACGTCTTAATCGGCTGAAGTCTTTATAATCGGCTGAAGGCTCTTTATTCAGCTGAAGGCTCTTTATTCAGCTGAAGGCTCTTTATTCGGCTGACGGCTCTGGCAAAGCATCATGTTTTACGCAATTGCGGCCGGCGTGTTTAGCTGCATAGAGGTGTTTGTCTACTGCATCGACAAATTCTTCAGGCTTTTTATAGGAATCATCGCCACCCCACCATGACACACCCAGGCTGATAGTCACTTTGAGGTCAATACCGTCGTACTCAAATGTATGTTCTTCGACTTCAAGACGAATACGTTCGGCTAGCGCGATAGATGCAACAAGTGGTGCTCCTCTTAGCAGAAATATGAATTCTTCACCACCGTATCGGGCAAACACGTCATATCCACGAGCATCATTATCTATCAGTTGAGCCAGGTTTTTAAGTATGAAGTCACCTGCAGGATGACCCCAGGTATCATTGATCTGCTTGAAATGATCGATATCAAAGATAATGAGGACAAGCCCAACCTGGTTACGCTTATTGTATTCAAACTCTTTTTCAAGAACCTCGCTGAAATAACGCTTATTGTAAATCCTGGTCAAACCATCCTTGATCGCCATGTTTCGGAGCAGCATATGGTATTGGGTGTCATCGTCATCCTGGAATGTAAATTTGAATACCACTTCACCCAGTGTGACCTTGTCGCCTTCTTCAAGTTTGGTTGGCTCCGTCACCCGGTCGCGATTCACCCAGCAACCATTGGTACTTCCAAGGTCAGAGATATTGAAGCCGTCGACACGATCAACGACCATCGCGTGTTTACGGCTAATGCTGATATCTGAAAGAACCAGATCCACATCATCACTGCGCCCGATCATTGTCACATCTTTGCTTAGCTCGTAGACCTGACCGATAAAATCACCCTTGATCATGATCAGACATGGACGCTTTGCTGCAGACTCTTCTTTCTCTTCGGGTTCTGGACCCGGCTTGTACTCTGTTTGGTCTGACATCTCAGGATGAACTGCGAGTATTGGCTAATGATCGTGAAGTATAGCACTCGAGAGCATCACTGCTAACATTTAGGCGCGTGTAGTAGACCATGTCGGCTAGCGACCGAACCGTCTTTCTCGCTGCTGATAAACCCTGATGGCTCGCCAGAAATCGATCATTCTGAAAGCTGGCCAGAACACCTCGGTGAAATACAGTTCTGAATAGGCACTTTGCCACAGCAGGAAGCCTGAAAGACGCTCCTCACCGGAGGTTCGAATGATCAAATCCGGGTCTCGAATGCCTTCCGTATACAGGTATTTGGTAAACGACTGTTCATCAATATCATTAACCTCTATTTTTCCTTCCTTCACCTCATTGGCGATAACTTTTACCGCATCAATAATCTCCGCGCGCCCGCCATAGCTAATCGCGATGTTCAATTGAAACCGATCATGGTCGGCAGTCATTGCCTCAACCTTTTCAATTTCCTCATTCATCTCGGCAGACAGGTCTTCCTTGCGGCCAATTACCTTGATTTTCACTCTCTCCGTTTTGATGACAGGATCAACCTGGAATTCCTTCAGTTTCCGCAGAATGAGATCCATCAGGTAGTCAATTTCATCGTCACTACGATTATAGTTTTCAGTGGAAAATCCATACAAGGTGACTATTTTTATTTCAAGTCGCCAGCACCAGCGCAGAAAATCTTCCAGTTTATCGGAACCCGCTGAATGGCCTTCGTTCTTGGCCATACCCATGCCTTTGGCGAAGCGACGATTGCCGTCAACGATCAAGCCAATGTGATGAGGATTGGGACCACGTTTGATCTGGGACCACAACAACGGTTCGTACAAACGGTATAAAAAGTTCGGGATTTTCATCTACTACGGTATTCCACTGGCCCTTTCACGAATCCTTCCGCTGAGGGCAGGAAGGAGATCCGACTTAACATATGTGAGAAGAGCGAAGCATAGCATTACCGCCTTTAGCTGAGCTAGACTAGATTTAACAAAGGAGACAATTATGCCAACATTTTCAGACGGTGATGTGCACATCTACTACGAGGAATATGGTGAAGGTTTTCCGATCCTGTTGTTTGCCCCGGGTGGAATGAGATCTGCCTTAAGCTATTGGGCCGGTTCCCAGTGGAACCCCATCAAAGCACTTGCCCCATATTTTCGGGTCATTGCCATGGATCAACGAAATGCCGGTAAGTCGAAGGCACCTGTAAAAGGCACTGACGGCTGGCACTCTTACACCAGCGACCACATTGCCCTGCTTGATCACCTTGAAATCGATCAATGTCATGTCATGGGTGGCTGTATTGGTGGTCCATACTGCTTTGGCGTGATGCAGAAGGCACCAAACAGAATTGCCTCGGCAATATTGCAGCAAACCATTGGCCTGGACAACAATCGACAAGCATTCTATGAAATGTTTGATGGATGGGCTGAACAGCTAAAAGGAAAATTGACGGAAGTCAGCGAAGAAGATTGGGCGCAATTTCGCTCAAATATGTATGACGGTGATTTTCTGTTCAATGTAGATCGTGATTTCGTTGAGCAGTGCCAAATTCCCATGCTCGTCCTGATGGGCAGTGATCTTTATCACCCCGAGTCAACTTCACGGGAAATTGCAGCACTGGCACCCAGGGTCAAATTCATGGAAGAGTGGAAGGATCCGGAACAAGACGACACAATTAAAATCGCGCTGGATTTTCTGAAAGAAAACACACCCGCGATGCCCTAGCTATCTGCCGCCTGCATAAACAATTTTACAGGGAACCAACTATCGAGCTCTTTGTACTGGTTCTTCCAACATTAACGCTTTCCCCAAAATGGCTTTCAAGATAACGTATCCAGGAATTAAGGTCAGTTCCCTTCTCTTGCGAAAATAGGACACCAAGATGACAACTATTCTCGATGATTTCAGTCCAGAGAATCTCGCCACGTAGCTGAAATCGGGATATAGGCCTGCCGATGCCGAGTGTCAGATTAAGTAATGTATCGGGAACCAGTGCATAGTTGGTCTGGAGCCGCAACCCATGGCTCGAAAAATCGATGACATTACAGTCGAAGGATTCACCTTCCAGTTTAGGGTCATCAAAGCATTCAAATATGCGTGTTACGCTATCTTCTACCCGCTTTTCCTTGCGTTTTTCCATTTCGTTTTCCCTCTCATAATGATGAAAGTAATTCGAATGGTAGATCAAGAAAGTCCGGGAAAATGCGAACCTCATCACATAAGACCGCGAGGGGTGCCAGAGTGTATAAAATACCCGACGAAGTAAACTTGATCAGGCCTGACTGGCGAGGTTAATCATCGAAATTGCCAGCGGATTGGTGCCACACTATTTCATCCAGTTAAAAGTGCCGGACTGCAACATTTCTTTTGAAACATTTTTTGATGCACTAGATGCATGGCTCGCAATCGCTCCACCGGTGCTGATGCGGCAAACACCTAACTCGTTGTACTCTAGCAACGAACAATCTGGCATAAATGGGGCAAGCACATTGATGGGTTTATTAACGGCAGCAATCACTTCTTTAACCTGGTCCACAGTCCGCAAACCGGGTGCATACAAAACATCCGCACCAGCTGCTTCATAAGCCTGGAGCCTTTTAATGGTGTCATCAAGGTCCTGGACACCACGAATTAAATTTTCGCTGCGGGCGGTCAGGACGAAGGGAAACGAGAGTGCAGATACCGCCTCTGCACATGCGGAAATCCTTTCCACTGAAAGGTTGAAATCATATATCTCTGAACCTGAATAGTCTTCGATTGAGGCGCCGACAATACCAACTGCTGCCACCTTGAGTAGATTATCTGCGGCATCTTTTGGGGAATCCGCAAATCCGTTTTCATAGTCAGCGCTGACAGGAATATCTGTCACCTCACACAGCGCCCTGCAGTGTTCAACTTTTTCATCAACAGTCACCTCACCATCAACCCGCCCCAGCGTTTGCGCAAAACCAGCACTGGTCGTCGCAAGTGCTTTAAATCCCAATTTCTGCAACATAAGTGCCGAACCCTGGTCCCAGGGGTTGGGAATAATGAAACTCTGACCGCTGTCATGCAGTGCCTTGAACGCCATTGCTTTTTCATGCTGGGTTACCATCATTCACCTCTCATCATAGAAATTAAGGTCCCGGTTAACGATCCTGTGGGATAATGGATTGTAGTTCGAAAACGTAAAGCTAAACCGGGACACAAACCATGACTCTCCATGTAGATCTGTACTATACGATGCGATCACCCTACTGCTATCTATCGACTCCTCAGCTGGAAACGTTGGCGGCAGAATATGATGTGGAAATTCATCTCAAGCCAGTTTATCCACTCGCCCTCAGCGACTCTACCTTTTTTGAACGGGTGAACCCCCTTTGGCCACCCTATGTATTCAAAGACACTACCCGAATTGCCGAGCGATTAGGGATTCCCTTTCACTGGCCACGACCTGACCCGATTGTGCAGGACATGGAAACCCGAAAAGTTTCTACCGAGCAACCTTACATTCGTCGTTTGACTCGACTGGCCCAGGTCGCCGCAGAAAATGGACAAGGACTGGACTATGTCATCGCTGCAAGCGGGGTGCTGTTCAATCCAGAAATAGACGGATGGCATACAGGTTCTCACCTGGAAGATGCACTTGCCAGGAAAGGAATGGTTCTGAGTGAGCTTGAAAAAGTTGTCGACAGCGAAGCCGAGCATTTGGATGCCACTATATATTCCAACAGAGAAGCACAACTGGCCGCCGGTCACTGGGGCGCTCCGCTATTCGTTTTTGAAGGGGAGATATTCTTCGGGCAAGACCGGATCGAGGATCTTACCTGGCTACTAAAGAAAAATGGGCTGTCCCTGCGCGCCGGTTAGAAACTTCAGGATGGTGTTGGTGGGTCTGATAGAAGCCGACAAAGGTAAAGGCCGTGAACCTGGCAATCCAGGGGCAAAAGGCAATGCCGAAGTGAAGAACGCAACAAATCGATTCGAAGGTGGATGGAAACGAAGACTGACAATATCACCGTCGATAGCGGCACTAGGATGAGTTATTCCACCTGCTGAATAGTTCGGTCTTGAAAACGACTCCCCCAACAATTAGTATGGGGGGAGTCTCTCTCATCTCGCTCAACCTTACGTCACAATCATATTAATTGACGGATTACCCTGGCAACAGAGCCAAATAAAAACGCTTCGCGATAGAAATATCCTAAGTGAACAGGCGAGGAACCTTCGCGAAAGAACTAAGCGGTGAAAGCCGGTATAGTCTCGCCCTCGCAAAATTATCGACAAGGAAATCCAGATGTCAGAATACAGCACGCCAAACTTCTCTCTAGATCTATCCGGTGAAGTGGCGCTCGTCACAGGTACCACCTCCGGTCTGGGTAAGCGTTTTGCCCAGGTACTGGCAAAATGTGGTGCGAAAGTTATCCTCACGGGGCGCAGGGTTGAGAAACTTGAAGCGCTTGCAGAAGAAATCAAAGCTGATGGCGGTACTTGCGAGCCGATTCC
>SMVA01238277.1_pt1 | contig 11731 bp, 8 predicted proteins | sample 2456451 | NCBI WGS metagenome assembly SMVA01 (sample SAMN11095933, study PRJNA526329) | marine sediment metagenome | biome: Marine sediment; feature: Surficial sediment; material: Deep marine sediment; isolation source: Hadal surficial sediment | place: Pacific Ocean | collected 2014-05 | depth 0-1...
AAGGATAGTATGGGAAGGGAGCAACCAGGAAATCTTTAAAACAGACAATAAAGATATTAGCGATTTTGTATATTCTTCAGATTTATTCAAAAAAATAAGGGATATCCAAATTGAGGAGCAATGAGATTTAAATAATATTTTATGAAATTCAAAATATTTAACTTATTTTTAGGCTCTTATAAAATTATATTGATATGAAAAACATCCTACTTTATAGTATCGCAATAGTATGTGGTACTTCTTTAATGGCTCAAGTTACTTTCACTAATCAAAGTGGATTAATTGGAAATTATTCTGATACTTCTGAAGTTGCAGTTGATATGAATGGCGATTACTTAGACGACTACGTACGTGTTTCAAGTAGTGGAATAGGAATTGATTATCAACTACCTGATGGTACTTTTAATTCTGTATTTTATGCAATGAGTATTCAAAATCCACCAACCTGGAGTGTTGCTGCTGCAGATATTGATGGTAATGGTTATGTAGACTTAGTATTAGGAAACGGCTCACGTGTTTCATTTTTATTTGCCAATGCTGATGGAACAGCTTATTCTGAAACCACCTTTCCCGAATTTATTTTCTCACAGAGATCTAATTTAGTAGACATTGATAATGACGGAGATCTAGATGCATTTGTATGTCATGATGTAGATGAAAGCCATCCTTATAGAAATGATGGCAATCAAAATATGGTTTTTGATCAAAATTTAATACAAACATTAGATCTTGCTGGAAATTATGCATCTGTTTGGGTAGATTTCGATAATGATGGTGATACCGATATGTATCTTACCAAGTGCAGACAGGGGTCAGTACCTGGTGATCCAGAACGAACCAATGCTATGTACCGTAATAATGGTGATGGCACCTATACTGAAATGGCAGCATCTATTAACATGGCCGATAATGCCCAATCTTGGACAACAGTTTTTGAAGATTTTGACAACGATGGTGATTTCGATGCATTTACTGTAAACCATGATGATCAAAATAGATTTTATGAAAATGATGGTAATGGTGTATTTACAGATATTATTGGAACTACGGGGATAGATCCTAATGATTTAGGCGCATGGGAAAATCAAGCTGCGGATTTTAATAACGATGGTTATGTAGATATTTTTTCTGAAATGACTAAAGAATTATATCTGAATAATGGAGATATGACATTTACAGGCTATGACTTACCTTTTGATGAAGGGGCTATTGGTGATTTTAATAACGATGGATTCCTCGATGTGGTAAATAATGGAAATTTATATATAAACGATGGAAACTCTAACAATTGGGTTAAAGTAGGATTAGAAGGTGTAGATAGCAATATAAGCGGTATTGGAGCTCGTGTTAAAATATATGGTGATTGGGGCATACAAATTCGTGAAGTGCGTTCTGGTGAAGGATTTAGTCATTCAAACTCTTTAAATTGCCATTTTGGTATAGCAACTAATACTTCCATTGATAAAATTGTTGTTGAATGGCCATCTGGTACTGTAGATGAGTTTATGAATCCTGATATTAATACACTACACATATATGTAGAAGGCTCCTCTATACTTGCAACTACAGATTTTGAAATAGAAGGAATTAACCTGTATCCAAATCCAACAATAGATATTATTAATTTCTCTTTAAAAGGATTGGAAAATACTCAAGTTAATATTATAGATATGAACGGTAGAATAGTTTTAAAAACAATAATTTCTTCTGAAAACAATATAAGTGTTTCTTCACTAAAAAGCGGTGTTTATTTTGTACAGTTAGAAGTAGAAAACAAAACTGTTAGTTACAAGTTTATGAAAAGATAATTAAGATTTTTCTGACAATAAAAAAGACGTCAATATTGGCGTCTTTTTTATTTATCATTTCAATTTTAAATGAAACAAATTTTAATCTAAACATAAGCCATTTTTCTAATTTAGCCACATTTTAATCTCATTGTTGTTTTCAAAAATCTATTATGTATATTTTTTGCCGAATTTATTTTTCACTTCAGCCAATAAGCCTTTTATATCCTGTTCTTTTTCTTTAGGAAAAATAAAAAGAACATCGTCCTTATCAACTATAATATAATTTTCTAATCCATCAACAACTACTAATTTTTCAGAGCTTGTATAAATCATATTTCCTTTAGCATCTATTGTAAAAGGGATAGCCCTTACAAATGCATTTTGTGCATTATCTTTATCAAGTTCACTATACAATGCTCCCCAGGTTCCTAGATCATTCCAATCAAAAGAAGCTTTTTTTACAAACACATTAGAGGCTTTCTCTAGAATAGCAAAATCGATGGATATATTTTCAGATTTCTTATAGTTTTCATAAATAAAATTATTTTCTTCTGAAGTATTAAATCTATCAAATCCTTCAGAAAAAAGAACATACATTTCAGACATGTTTTTTTCAAAAGAGTCCAAAATACTTTTTACACTCCAAATAAATATTCCTGCATTCCATAAATAATTACCTTCAGCTAAAAAAATTTTTGCTGTTTCATAATCAGGTTTCTCTTTGAATTCTATAACTTTTTTAATGGTATCAACATCGCTTTTATCGCTTTCAATATAACCATAACCCGTATTGGGAAATGTGGGTTCAATCCCAAGTGTTAAAATCATATCCTTTGATTGACAGGCTTTAAAACAGGTATCTACATCATTTAAAAAGGATGTCTCATCTTCAATCCAGTGATCGCTAGGAACTACCAAAATTAATGCATTTGGATTTTCTTTATATATTTTAAAAGCAGATAATAATAAGCAAGGTGCTGTATTACGCATAACTGGTTCGAGAACAACATGAGTTGAAGATATTTCCGGAAGTTGTTCTAAAACCAAATCTATATAACGGTCATTGGTTAAAATATATGTGTTTTGAGGAGGTATTAAGCTACTAATTCGTTCAACTGTTTTTTGCAGTAATGTTTGCCCTGTTCCGAACATATCGTGAAATTGTTTGGGAAATTGAGAAGTACTTACCGGCCAAAGTCTTGAGCCTATTCCTCCTGCCATTATTACCGCATAATAATTGGTGTTCATATTTCAATTTATAAATTCAACTTCTGCATTGGGATTGAACAAATACACTCTTCCGGTCGATACTTCAAGGCATTCATATCGCTTTACTCGTTTATTTCCACGTTTAAATATTTTCCCATTATATAGTCGAAACTTCCCTCCTAATGGTATTTCAAATATATAATTTTTATCATTGGGTGGATCGTATCGTTTTAAAGCCAGTGATAGTTTCGCATCCGAGTCACTACTTGCTCTTGGGTTTTTAAAGTGAATAGCCAGTAATGGCATTAGTTCTATGGGAAAGACCTCGGGGCGTAAAAAAGGTAACATTATTCGCTGAAAGGTCTTTTTCCATTCCGTACCATGAGGTCTAATGGCTTTACCAAATTCTTTAAAAGTAAGTAGATGTGCAAGCTCATGAATCAAAGTAATTAAAAAACGATAACTGTTTAGATTCGTATTTACTGTTATTTGATGATTCCCATTGAGCATTTTACGATAATCCCCATGACGAGTAACCCGTTCATTAACTATTTTAAGGTGAATATTGTTTTTTTTAATTAATTGCAAAATAGCTGTAACAGCAGCTTCGGGGATATAGTTTTTGATTGTTTCAGACATAAATCTATTTAGGGTGTTGAACTTGAAACCTGCAATACTTTCCCGTTATAAAGTTTATTCTGGTTTAAGGAAAAATCCAAAATATACAATGCCATTTCTTTCGCTGTTATTGGTGCTTTATATCCGGGAAATGATTGTTCTAACATTTCGGTTTGTACCGCCCCCAAAGCTAATACATTAAATGATGGACCCGTTTTTTTATATTCCTCAGCAAGAAGTTCAGTTAATGTTATTAATGCCCCTTTACTACTACTATAGGCACTTAGTCCCGGAAATTTTGAACTACCTTGTATTCCCCCCATACTACTTATATTAACTACATGGCCTGTATTATCCATAAAAGGAAGTATTACTTGTGTTAATGCTACAACCCCAAATACATTTACATCATATACATTTTTAAATTCTTCAAGAGTAGTTTTTGCAAATGGTTTATTGAGCAATATCCCAGAGTTGTTGATCAAAATATCTACTCTGTTCCAATTTTTCTGAATAAACTCCGAAACATTTACAATATCTTTAATTTTCGTAATATCAAATGAAAAAGAGGTGCATCCCTCCAAATCTAGATCTGAAATAGGTATAGCGTTCCGAGATAGTGCCAAAACCTGGTGTCCTGCCTCTATAAAAAGTTTCACCATATGGTAGCCTATCCCTCGACTAGTTCCTGTAATGATTATATTTTTCATACTTAAATATACTTAAATCTTATTAAGTTAAAAATAGAATATAGGTAAATGGGTATTGTTTTTTTTCAAGTTGACTACACAAACATAGTTAAGGGGTGCTCAATATATTTTCGCAGTGTTTGCAAAAATGCTGCACCAGTGACACCATCAACTGTACGATGATCGCAAGCTAGTGTAACTGTCATCGTATTTCCAATAGAAATTTGTCCGTTTTTAACTACCGGTTTTTGTACAATTGTACCTACCGATAATATCGCAGAATTAGGTTGGTTTATTATTGATGTAAATTCCTTAATACCAAACATCCCAAGGTTTGATACTGTAAATGTACTGCCTTCCATTTCTTGTGGTGTCAATTTTTTATCTCTCGCCCTTCCAGCTAATTCTTTAATGGAAGTTCCTATTTGATTAAAACTCATTTGATCGGCAAATTTTAATACGGGAACCATTAAACCATCATCAACTGCTACTGCAATTCCAATATGTATATGCTTTGCAATTAGCGTAACCTCCTCTGTCCATTGAGTATTTACCCTTGGATGTTTTCTGAGAGCCATAGCACAAGCTTTTACGATCATGTCATTATAAGAAATCTTCATCTCCGAATCTGAATTAATAGCAGTACGTGCAGCTATTGCATGATCCATATCCAATTCAACCGTCAGATAATAATGTGGTGCCATGAATTTAGACTCACTTAAACGTTTGGCTATGATCTTACGCATTTGTGAATTCTTCACTTCTTCAAAACTTTCTACACCTACAGGAATATAGTCTTGAGTCCCTAAAACCATGGGTTGGTAATTTTCAATATCACGTTTTATAATTCTTCCATTTTCGCCACTTCCTCGCAGTTTGCTAAGGCTAATTCCTTTTTCATCTGCAAGTTTTTTTGCTAAGGGTGAAGCAAAGATGCGACCACTTTTTACAGGGGAATCTTGTGAAATAATTACTTTAGGTATTTCCTTTTTTTCAGGAGGAGTTTCAGTAACTTTTATTTCTTTTTCTTCAGGTTTTGAGGGGCTTCTTTTAGTCTTATTATAATTTTCAATGATACCTGAAACATCAGTTCCTTTAGGGCCAATTATTGCCAATACAGTATCTACAAGTGCCGTACTACCTTCTTCAATCCCAATTTTAAGTAAGGTCCCCGAATAAAAGGATTCAAACTCCATAGTAGCTTTATCGGTTTCTATTTCTGCTAAAATATCACCTTCTTCTACTGTATCGCCTTCTTTCTTGTTCCAGTTTACCACAGTTCCTTCGGTCATTGTATCACTCAAACGAGGCATAGTAATTACCGTTACGCCTTCGGGGATTATTATTTCAGTAGTATCCGATATTTTTTCAGTCCCGATAGCTATGGGGATTACTTCATCTATAATTGTTTCTTTTTGAGAATCACCTTGATTTCCTTTAATTAATTCAGATATGTCTTCTCCTTTTTCTCCTATTATTGCCAATAGAACATCTACAGGAACGGTCTCTCCCTCTTGAACACCAATATAAAGTAGAACTCCTTCATAAAATGATTCGAATTCCATAGTCGCTTTATCGGTTTCAATTTCAGCAAGGATATCACCTTCATTAACTTTCTCTCCTATTTCAACCAGCCACTTTGAAACGGTGCCTTCTTCCATGGTGTCGCTTAACCGCGGCATCTTGATTATTTCTGCCATAATATTTTACAGTTTATGAGATAAAAAGGGATAATTTTCTTGTTCATAAACAATATCATACATTAAACTTTTCTCAGGATATGGAGATTCTTCTGCAAACTTTTCGCATTCATTTACCAATATTTTAACTCGTTGATCGATATCATTTAATTGCTTTTCTGTTGCGTATTTTTTCTTTGTAATTAAATCTCTTACATATTTAATAGGGTCCTCTTTTTGTTTTTCTGAGAGTTCTTCTTTAGTCCGGTATTGTTGCGCATCACTCATAGAATGTCCTCGATAACGGTAGGTTCTTATTTCAAGAAATGTAGGCCCCTCCCCTCTACGAGCTCTCTGTATTGCTTCATCCAATTCATTAGCAACTGTTTCAGGTCTCATACCATCTACTGGTTTACAAGGCATCTCATATCCCAATCCCAGTTTCCAAATTTCGGTATGACTTGCAGTACGTTCTACGGAAGTACCCATTGCATACCCATTATTTTCAACACAAAAGACCACGGGTAATTTCCACAACATAGCAAGGTTTAAAGTTTCATGCAATGAACCTTGGCGTGTAGCTCCGTCACCCAAAAAAGTAAGTGTAACCGAATCACGTTTAAAATATTTATCTGCAAATGCTAAACCTGCACCCAACGGAATTTGTCCACCTACAATTCCATGACCTCCATAAAACCGATGTTCTTTTGAGAAAATATGCATAGATCCACCAAACCCTTGTGAAGTTCCTGTACTTTTCCCATACAATTCTGCCATTACCCTTTTTGGATCCACCCCCATCCCAATAGGTTGAACGTGATTTCTATAGGCTGTAATCATTCGATCTTTAGTAAGATCCATAGCATGTAAAGCGCCAGCTAATATTGCTTCTTGACCATTATAAAGATGTAAAAATCCTCTAACCTTTTGTTCGATATATACTTGAGCAAGTTTATCTTCAAACTTTCGCCAAAAGAACATATTCTCGTACCAGTCTAGATATGTTTTTTTTGTAATTCTTTTCATATAAAAGGTACTGTAATCCTGTAAAGGAAATTATTGTACGGAGAACAAAAATACTATATTCTTGAGTTCTACAAAACTCGGAACGATAAAAGAATTATGAATTATAAATAAGAGTTGTCGAAGACAAGGGGTAATAAATCCTTAATTGAATTTGCTTTAACGACTTTCCCAGTTTCCCCCATAAAATAAACTTCAATAGGAGTTTTTTGTTTTACTTCATACTCGGCCAACGCTTGCCTGCAAGCTCCACATGGTGGAACAGGTGTATCAACTTTATGATTTTTTGAGCGTGCCGTTAAAGCTATTGAAACTATGATTGCATTGGGATAAATAGCTCCAGCCTGAAAAACAGCTACCCGTTCTGCACACATTCCTGAAGGATATGCCGCATTTTCTTGATTATTCCCGCTAATAATTTCTCCAGAATCCAACATCAGTGCTGCCCCTACTTTAAAATGCGAATAAGGCGAATATGCATTTTCTCTTGCATGATGCGCCTTATTCATTAATTTTATAATCGATGTAGGAAGTTCTGAAACAGATTCAAAAACTTCAAGATTAATTTCGATTTTAATATTTTTCACTATTTCCTAATATTCGTCATACTCGTCACCAAAATTGAAAGTTAATCCAAAACGAAGTGTGCCTTCTAGCGGACTTATAACAGTAGAAGTAGAAATTAAATAGGATATATCTATATTAATGGTAGTATACTTAAAACCCGCTCCTAAAGTCATATATTTTCTTGATCCCTTAGTTTTGTGCTCATTAAAATACCCGGCTCTAAAAGCAAATACATCTTGATACCAGTATTCTACTGCCAATGCCCAGGTAATTTCATTTATCTCCTCACTAAAACCATTTGGTGCATCACCAAACGATTGAAACATACCTTTGAAAAAACTTACATCTGGATCTTTCCCCTTATAAATTGCATTATTATCTAATATTTCTTCACCCTTATCTATTTGTCCATTTCCGTTTTCGTCTATAAATTTAGTTCCTCTAATTGGTGGTGTTGGTACTAATAATTTATTAAACTCTACATTTACTCCTATTTTATTATATTGATCCAAAATAAAGTCAAAACCACTACTTAAGGCTAGGTTTGTTGGTAGATTACTTTCAGATCCAACCTCGTCATATTTTAATTTAGGTCCGATATTTGAAATATTGAACCCCCCTCTCCAACGACCATCAAAATCACCATATGCAATTTCTTCACTTTGGTAATAACCAGAAACATCTACTGCAAAAGAGCTTGCTGCAGATGCATCCTCGTTTGAGGCTTGAATTTTAAGATCTGAATTTATAAATCTACCTGTAATACCCATAGCAAAACGATCTGCTAATCGCAAAGAATAAGATGCATCAAAAATAAATTCGTTGGGGCTTTGTAATAATGGTTCTTGTTCAAGAGTTTCACGTAATTCTATTTCTCCTAAACTAAAATATCGTAAACCAACGGCTACCGCACTACGTTCGTTTATTCTATTATAATAAGTGAGATTACCAAGAAAAATGTCGTTTACCAACTGACTTAAATAAGGTGTATACGTAATACCAACTCCTTGTTTTGAAATAGCAAAAACATATTTTGCGGGATTCCATTGTTGTGAAAAAGCGTCTGTAGAAGAAGCTACACCAATATCTGCCATTCCTGCTGAACGAGCATCACCTGCAATTAATATGAAAGGTACTCCTGTAGTAATAACTCTTGAATCATTGTTTAAATCTGGAATTATAACTTCTTGTGCAGATAAATTAAAAGTTACTAAACCTATTAGAGTAAGTATAAATATTTTCTTCATGAGGATAAAAATTTTTGACAAATATAAATTAATTTTTATAGGATAACTAGTTTTTCGAATTTTTCAACTCGCTGATTGGTCAACGTAGATTTTACAGTTATCTTATATACATATACCCCTTTCCCTATAAGATCTCCAAAATCGTCTTTTCCATCCCAAACAATATCTCTGGATAAGAAACCATCGGTGGTAATGATTTGGTTTTTGGTCCAAACAATTTTTCCTGTTACAGTAAAAACTTGAACCTGTACATCTAAGGGTTCAAAGGGGCGATTATGATTGAACCAAAACTCGGTATAATTAACAAAGGGATTAGGGTAATTTAATACTCTTGTAATTTCCAGTTTATTGCTTCCTGCAACAATAAATTGAATTTCAGCGGTGGAAGAATTATTGTAAACATCCCAAGCTTTAAGAGTAAGTGTATGTAATCCTTCTTCAAGATTTCTAAGTTTAAAATTGGCTACACCTCTAGTAAAATCGTCTATATCTGCTTGATAGTATTCGTTAAGAATAAAAGGGTTAGATTCGTCTGCATCCAATATGGCAACTATATCATGACCTATCCCGCTAGCCGTATTAATTCCATTTTCATCTTGTAGCTTGGCAATAAGTATTGGAGAATCGTTTGTAATACCTCCAGAGACAAAACTTTCATCATTCATAAAAAGTTGAATTGTAGGACCTATATTATCTTCGGGTGCATCTTCATTAAGTCCTCCAACCAAAATATCTAGATTAAAACCCGTTTGATCCACAAGCTCATTATTTTGTTGTGTATAAAAACTAACTCTTCCATTTCCAACTTTGATTTGTATATCTCTTGGAACTACAAATTCAAATTCAAACTTACCATTTGTTACGGTTGCCTGACCATTAAAAATTATTTCACCTAGTGTAATGAAATTAAGTATTAATAGTATTCCATTTACAGATATACCATCATTACCTAATGTTTGTCGTTGTACATTTTTGTCAAATACCTTTACTTCCAATACTCCATTATAGTTTGTTAAAAGTGTACCAAACTCATTCACAACTTCACCACCCATTCTAATTCTACTCAATGCTTTAAGAGTATCAACAGGTTGAGTTATTGGAACACCATTTAAGGTAGTTAATCTAATTTCTTGTTTGGGAAATGCCAAGTGCATAGAAGGATCACCTATATAAAAAATAACACGCCTATTTGTACTGCTTATTTTATTTTTAGATATACGTACAGCCTCAGCTGGAGTATTAGGTATATTCAGACCATATCCAAATAATTCTGGTGCCAACTCCCTATTAAATTCTACGCCTACACCTACAGAAATGGATCGAGTGGTTGTAACCAATGAAATAGCACCTCCTTCTTTATTCCAATAGGTAAGTTCTCCTGCCGTTATACGTAAAGGGTTATCAAATTTTGTAAATTCACAAGTGACCGTTACAATACAGGGATATCTATTTTTATTACGCAGTTCTTGAGCCATACTTTTTGTATAAATAAACTCTTTTGCAAGACCATCCTCTCCTCCATGACCAAAATAATTAAAAATTAAACCTCCTACTTCAATCGCGTTAATTATGGCTTCATTTACTTCCGGATATCTGTTACCGCCAGCTGATGTTTGTTGTTGAAAAGCATCAGTATGTATTTTCTTAACATTTATAAACGGTTTTTGTTCCGATACTTCATCGCCCAATTCATCTAAACTTACTTCCAAAGCGAAAAATTCAAAAACCGCATCTACATCATCCGAAATTAAAACAAAATTATTTCTCCAGTTACCATAAGAAACCTTCGATTCATAATTTACAATCTTATCCACAAGTGCATTAGCCAGGCTCACATTATCAGCTAAAATACGCCCCACGGCAATATCAAGTTTATCAATATCATCCCCATTACCAGGAATTCCATCACTACTTAACCCAATGGTGCCTTCATTTTCATCCATATTTCCAAAATAATCATCAGACATAAAAGAGGCGAATGTGCTATTGCTGAATAAGGTGTGGAAGGTTGGAATAATATTATTATTATTTGAAATTCTATTTTTATAATCAAAAGAAGAATCTCCAAACAAACATAAATATTTTATGCGTTTATCTGCAGAAGATGCATTTTCGTATATATATCGTATAAAATTCCTTATAGCACCAATATCTTGTTTGCCTGAACTAAATTCTTGATAAATTTTATCTGTAGTAACTACTTTTACATTTAATCCATCAATATTTTTACGGTGTGTGGCCAGACGTAAAGCAGGTTGTATCAAAAATGGTGCTGTAATAATAATGTAGTCAATATCTTTAAAATTACCGGAAGTATCATAAAAAATTGTTCCTTTTAAATTTTGATTAGTAACTGTTGTCTGAGCCCCAATGATTGGCATATAATAATCATTAGGATTAATTGCAATATATTCTCTTAATTCTCCCAGATCAGCTTTAAATTTAAAATTAGAAGCGTTGCCTTCGTTTTGTTTCGATATAATGAAACCCGTATTCGTTACATCCCATACCTGCGAAAATTGTGAGGCATTCCCTATTTGATATTCGCCAATACCTGAAAGTGTTGCAACCTCGTTAAACCTAAAATCCATTTGCTCTCCAACACCATTTAATTGTCTTAACGCTTCTATACTTATGTAATCCAGGTACGCAATACTCGATGGATTACCAGAATTGTTATAAATCAAATTTATAGTTACTGTTTCCCCTCCTGCTGAGATTTCAATGTCATATTCTTTTGATATCAATAATGTTGGGTCATTAATAGGTTGAAAACTTAAGGGATCGATGCTGGTACCGTTAATAGATATTGCCATTGATGTTGTTGATTCGGAAGCTGCAGCTACTTTAATTTTCACGCGCATTAATTGCCCTGAAACAATATTTGGAAAATTAAACTCATAACTTTG
>SMVA01170559.1_pt1 | contig 11730 bp, 16 predicted proteins | sample 2456451 | NCBI WGS metagenome assembly SMVA01 (sample SAMN11095933, study PRJNA526329) | marine sediment metagenome | biome: Marine sediment; feature: Surficial sediment; material: Deep marine sediment; isolation source: Hadal surficial sediment | place: Pacific Ocean | collected 2014-05 | depth...
GCACCGGGGGCACGCTCACCACCGAGATTTACCGGCTCGATCAGATCGAAACACAGTGGCCGAAGATGTGTACGACGTGGGGGCTGCAATGCCGACGCGAGCCGTTTCACCACAACAATCGCAGCGAGAACTATCCCGCTGGAAAACCGTGGACGTACCTGTGGCACGACTTGGAGGACGAGGCGACGGAGCTGATCCACGGGCTGTACCATGAAGACCTGAGTACCTGGAGCCGATGGGGATGAGTAAGCGGTGGATCGACAAAGGCGAGATCGCGCTGTGGCCCGACAAAGAGGCCCATGGCAAGCAACCGGTGGTGCGCGGCAACGTGACCATCGACGGCACGGAGTACCAACTCAGCCTGTGGCGCTCGACCTCCGACAACCCCAAAGCGCCGACCTACTGGGGCAAGGTGCAACTGGCGGTGAACGACGAGCCGCCGCCGCCGCAGCAAGGCGCCTACCCCCAAGGATCGGCGCCTCGGCAGCAGCAGGAACTGCAGCCTGATGAGTTTGACGACGACATACCGTTTTGAGGGTGTTTCACATGGAACAATGGATCGAATGGGTGCTCGGTTTTTCCATGGGCGCAGTCGGCTTCGCGCTCGGTGCGGTCTTCGCGAGTGGCCGCAAAAACATTTTGATCGACTCTCTGCAACTCGCACTTGAGCGGCACCTTTGCCGCGAGTGCATCCGGCGCGACGTTACCCGCGCCACGTTCAACGAGGAGTCTGTGTGAGCTATATGACCCGAGGCGGCATCCTGATCGAGGACGGCCCTGACGTTCCCGAGGGCGAACTGCACATCCTGGCGCCGACCGTGAACGACGGCCCCAAGATCCAGTACCGGTTTTTCCTCGCCGACCACGCGATGCGTCAGAAGGCGGGCACCGAGTTCCTGAAGGATCTCGACACCGCGCTCGGCTCTGCGGTCAACATGCTGGCGCTGGATTGCGACTCCGTCGCGATGATGAAGATTCTCAACTCGATCCGCCGAGATGTGGTCGCGGCAAGGCGCGGGGTGTATCAGAGCGAGGATACGCCTGATTTCATGGCCGAGATGACAGGGCGACACTGATGTTCGTCGAGCCGCCGAATCCAGCAGTTTTCCACCAGGCGATTCAGGACGCTTTCCGGCTGTGGTCGCAAACCGCCGAATACGCGAACGTAGACCGGTGCCTGGAAATTACCGAAAAACTCCACGACTGGACTAACAAGTTGTTCATGGGGGAGGTCAACGCCGACGTGCTGTTCAGCATGGTCGCGTTCATGTCCGAGTGGTGCATGGCGACGGCGCGCGAGACCGACACGAACCCTCAGATGCTCATCTGCACCGTGACGCTCGGACTCCAGCAGGGGTTGGCGAACTACCTCGAAGCACAAGATCTAGAGGAGTCCTGATTGGCGAGCGATCCTTTGATCCCGGCTGGGGTGAACAAATCGAAAGCCTGGGTCAGGCCGTCACTGCCGCACAACGACGCCCGCTACTGCGCGACGTGCAGATGCTGGTGGGTCTCGTACGTTACCCAGGTAAGCGGTCAGGGCTGGACCCTGTGCTCGATGTGCCACGACTGTGACTGGTCGGACGACTTCGATTTTATCCCATGGGAGAAGCGGCGCATCCGGCTCCTGGGCGTCAAGGGCGATCCGAAGTACGCTCGGCTGCACTCACTGACGCGCCCCCACAACGCACCGAAAACGATCCACTGATGCAGTTGATCCCAGAGGTCAAGGGCGCGAAGGCCGACACGACGAAGTCGCCCGTGATCGACTTCAGCCAGTCGGACTTTCAAGACCCGTCGACGCCCGCCATGCTGGTGATTCGCAACGCCCCCGTGGGCGCGCGCGTTGCCGTGTTCCTCGATCCACCGGAGGGCGATGGCAGCAACACGCTGTACATCGGGGTGATCGAAAAAGACACCGTGACGTTCCTGGCTGATCCAGCGGCGTACGAGAACGGCGAGTTCTTGGTGCGGATTCGCAAAAAGAACCTGCTGCCGTTCGAGCTGCAGTTCAAACTGACGCCGCAGAAGCAGTCGCTGATGATCAGCTACCAGTCGATCAATGACTGGGTGGTCGACGCGGACCTTGAGTACTACAGCGAAGTGATTTACAACACGGGCGCCAGTCTTGACGATTACGCGATGCTCGCGGAATTTATCCTTGAAGAGCGCAAACCGGAGGTGCATTGATGGGTCAACTGATCACAGAAAACGAAGCCAGCCAGAAGTGGTGCCCCGAGGCCCGAGTGGCTCGGGTGGTCGAACAGGTGGATGGCTCCTCGGTGGTGGTGGCGACGAACCGCAACCCAGGCAGTCGCAACCCGTTCGAGGGCGCCCGGTGCGTCGGCAGCGAGTGCATGCACTGGTGCTGGACCGAAGGCCGGGGTCCGACGAAAAAGGGCTATTGCGGCCTGAGTGGCAAAAACTGAACGCATCGACTACCGTAAGATACTTGGGGTGGCGAGAGGCCGCGAAAGATCTGGATGCAGTCCTCCCTTTCAAGTGTTCTTCCCCCAAGAAGAAAAACAGGTTTTGACCGGCAACTACTCTCCACTCTCGCCACCCCAGCTTAAATCGGAGCGTCGATGGCCATACAAGTCTCGATAGACCGCGACCGCGACGAGTTCGCTGGGCCGGAAAACGAAAAGCCGGAACCCCGGCGACTGCCTCGACCCCAGAACCTGGTGCCCGGTGGGACTGACGACATCATCGCGCCCACACCGTTTGGCGAACTCAACGACGTAGAGTTGCTTCAGCCACCTCCCCGCGAGCGCCAGCCGCGACGCTTCGCCCAAACCACCCGAGGCGGGATCGTTGGCGGTCGAGGAGTCCTGGGCAATCGACCTCCCAGAACGTCCGACATCTCGCCAGGCACCATCCAGAGTCAGCGCGGCGGCATCAACATCGCCTCGCCCGAAGCACAACAGAACGCCGCCAGAAACTCCGTCACCGCCCGCAACCGAGGTGAGCTGCGCGACGCCGACTTCGACACCGCAGCTCTGGGATCGGCGGGCATCGCTGGCCTAGACGAAAACGCGGTCGCCCAGGATCAGCAGGGGTTAAGTCAGATCACCTTCAGCATCGCAGGCGTCCCCGGTGGCGTGGCCATACCGAACTTCGCCAATAAGCGCACGGCGGATGCAGCTAATCGATTCAACGCGGTGGGCAGCACGATTGGTAGCGCAAGCGCGCAGCGGCAGGCGAACGCCGATCCGACGCGCGCCAAATTCCAGACCCAGTTCCAGCGCGGCGAGACACTCAAGGACGTCGGCGGAATCCGAAAACGCGCCCGTAGCAGATTCAGTTTCACTTAGGTGGCCTGTTCTGGATGCGAACGACGACGACAAGCCCTGGTGCGCGCGGCAAAGCGGCTAGAGCAAAAACTGCAACAAGGCGTCGACGACCTCGCCAGAAAGTTGGCATCGAGCCGGTCGCGGAGTTTTCTGGGGAAGAGCCGTCCCGCACCATCAAGATCACCATCGGAGTCCCGTCGCCGTCAGCGAACGAGTGGACGTACAAGCACTGGCGCGCGTACAGCCGCATAAAAAAGCGCTGGCTTGCTCTCCTGTCGCAGGCCTGGCTACCCCAACGCCTGCATTTGTCGGAACCCCTGCCTCGGGTTATCCTCGCCGTCGAGCGGCGCAGCATCAGGCTGTTGGACGAAGACAACCTGGTGGGTGGCCTGAAACCGATAATCGACGGGTTGCGCACATTGGGCATCATCGTTGACGACGCTCCTGGGGTGCTGAGTTTGAAGTACTGCTGGCAGACCCAGGTGCCGCACAAGTCGGAGCAGAGGACAATTTTGGAAATCTCAGAGACATTCATTCCACAGGGGCCAGAGTGACGTTCACAGACCGTGGCCTGGCGAACACCAAGCAGGTTCAGCGCCGCCGCAAGAAACAGCGCACGGATGAGTTCGGCCTCACCGATGGCGAGCGCAAGTTCGCCGATGGCCTGCTGATGAACCCCGACCAGAGCATGGTGTCGTGTTACATCGCTGCCGGGTTCCAGTACAAGACGAAAAAGCTGGCGACCAAATACGCGAGCCTCGCCCACCGCCGTCCACAGGTTCAGGCCTACCTCACGTTGCGGCGCAAGAAGCTCGCCGAGTGGCGTGACGTCAAGCAGGCGAAGGTAGTCGAGGAGCTGGCCAACATCGGCTTTGTGGACCCGGCTGATCTCGTCGATGACTTTGGCACGCTGCTCAACCTCAACGACATGCCGGAACGTGCGCGCAGGGCGATCTCGCAGATCGATGTGTTCACCGAGTACGAGGGTCGCGGCGAAGAACGCCAGGTGATCGGTCACACCACGAAGATCAGATTCGTGGACAAAAAGGGGGCGCTGGATTCGCTCGCAAGAATCCTGGGCTTTTTCAAACAGGACGCAATCGACACCAACGGCGTAGCAGAGCTGATGGCGCTTATTGCCGAACAGCGCGGAGGGTCCACCATTGGCCGACTCAACAGTATTGAAACTGAGCGATCAGTTCTCGGACCAGTTGTGGCGCATCAGCAACCTGTACTGGATACAGGACAAGGAGGGCCAAGAGGTCCGCTTCCAGCCCAACTGGGCGCAGTTGGAGCTGCTGGAAAACTTCTGGTACATGAACGTGATATTGAAGGCGAGACAATTGGGGATGACGACCTTCATCGACATCCTCCTTCTGGATAACGCCTGCTTCTATCACAACACTCGCTGCGGCATCATCGCGCACACTCGCGAAGACGCGAAGGTCATATTTCAGACCAAGGTCAAATTCCCCTACGAGCACTTACCGGAGCAAATCCGCCGCTACCTCTCGCCGCGCCAAGACACCACCAACGAGTACCTGTTCGCCAACGACTCCTCGATCCGCGTGGGCACGTCCATGCGGTCAGGCACCCTGAACTACCTGCACATTTCCGAGTACGGCAAGCTGTGCGCGAAGTACCCAGAGAAAGCGGCAGAGGTGCGAACGGGTGCGCTCAACACGCTGCAGGCAGGCCAGTCGGTCACGGTCGAGTCCACCGCCGAGGGCAGCTTCGGTCACTTCTTCGACATCTGCGAAGAGGCCAGGAACCACGAGCGCGAGGGACTGGAGCGCACCGTGCTCGACTGGCGCTTCCACTTCTTCCCCTGGTGGCGGGAGCCGACCTACCGCCTGCCCGAAAACATGGAAGCCAGCGTCAGGATGACCCGCGCCGACGACGAGTATTTCGAGGCCCTCGAAATCGAGATCCAGACGAAGATCGATCTGGGCCAGCGGCTGTGGTACGTGAAAAAGCGCATGGAGCAGGGCGAGTACATGCTGCGCGAGTTCCCTTCCACGCCCGAGGAAGCGTTCCGCGCTTCGATTGAGGGCGCGTACTACAAGCAGCAGATGGTGTGGCTCAGAAACGAGAAGCACATCTGTCGCATTCCCTACGAGCCGCGCCTGCCGGTCCAGACCTTCTGGGATCTCGGCATGAACGACGACACCGTGATCATCTTCATGCAGCAGTACGGCCACGAGCACCGGTTCATCGACTACTACTCGAACCAGGGCGAGGCGCTGTCCCACTACGTCAAAAAGCTGCAGGACAAGCCCTACGTCTACGGCACGCACTTCCTGCCCCACGACGTCGAGGTTCGCGAACTCTCCAGCGGGGTCACCCGCCGCGAGACCCTGATGAAGCTGGGGCTGCGGCCCATGCGCGTAGTCGGGCGGATCGAGGACGAGATGGACGGTGTCGACGCAGTGCGCTCGGTGCTGCCGACGTGCTGGTTCGATGAGCGCAACTGCTCCGAGCTGGTCAAGTGCCTGGATCACTACCGCAAGGAGTGGGACGAGAAGCTGGGCACCTTCAAGTCCAAGCCGCTGCACGACTGGTCATCCCACGGCGCCAAGGCGTTTGAACAGTTCGCGGTCGGCTACAGGGCGCCGCAGCAGGGGCCGAAGCGCCAGAAGCGAAAACGGAGCTGGCGCACCGTTTAATTGCTTGTCCTCACTTCGTTGTATACAGTCCGCCTGCCAGGGCCAGGCTCAAGAATAAAAAATGGCCCGTTGTCCACAGACCAAAAATCATCGAGTAGGGAGCGAGTTTATGGCGTGAACGTATGACGCAAGCCGAGACTATCGTCAGACTCCAGAGCTTTGGCGAGTTCGACATCCTGTTCCAGTACGTGAACGAAGAGCCTGCCCTGGTCGTTCGCGCCAAACGCTTCCTCAACGCCCGCAGACGAGCCTGGGTCATCACCCTCGATTCGGCGTGGAAGTATGTCGACACGGGCACGGGCGACCACTCCGACTACATGGTCGAGGCCACCCACAAGATGGGCGAAATGCTGGGCCTGGGCATTTCGATGATGACCCGATTCAGACTCGCCGAAGGCATCGTTAGCTGCCTCGAAGAACTGATCAACATGAAACCCTACAAGCGGCCCGACAGCCACTACGGCGCCGAGGTCCAGGGCGTCATGTACGTCGGCAACCAGAAGATTTCAGTCGAGGGCTTGCTGGAGAACACCATCAACCCGATTGATCACCAGTAGGAGGACGGCGTGCCACGAGAAATGGAAATAGGCGTCATACGTGAGCATGTCCCGTTCGAGCTACGATCCAACGAACGAGCGCAATCCACCCCGGCCCCGCACCCGCTCGACTCCGAAGCCGCCAAGGAAAAGGAAAACCAGCTCAAGGAGTGGTGGAACGAGGCGCGCACCTCCGCGTCTGACAACCGCTACGAGCAAGCCATCGACGCTGACTTCTTCGACGGCCTGCAGTGGAAGGACGATGACGCCCAGGAGCTGAGAGAGCGCGGCCAGGCACCGCTCGTGTTCAACCAGGTTCAGCAGCACATCCGCTGGATACTCGGCACCGAACGACGCACCCGCGTCGAGTACAGGGTCCACGGTCGCGGCAAGGAAGACGCGAAGCCTGCCCAGACCAAAACCAAGTTGATGAAGTACACGGACGACGTCAACAAAGCGGCGTACGCCCGGTCGAAGGCCTTCGAGGATGCGGTCAAGGTGGGTGTCGGGTGGTTGGAGACAGGGATACGCTCCGACCCGACCGACGAGCCTTTGTTTGATCGTTGGGAGTCCTGGCGCAATATCTGGAACGACCCGCTGGCCAGGGAGCACGACAACTCTGATTCGCGGTTCATCTTCCGCGCCAAGTGGGTGGACGAGGATATTGCGATAACAATGTTCCCTGACCGCGCTGACATCATCAGCCAGGCGTCGGTCTCGCACCAACTGTTCGGGCAGAGCGAGGATGACGACCTCGGGTTCACGGGCCTGTACCACACGACGCACAGCCCTGGCTCATCGACGATCATGCAGGGCGCGCACAACATATTCGAGGACTCGTTCACGATTGGCGTGCGGCGCAAGCGCGTGCGCCTGATCGAGTGTTGGTATCGCCAGCCGCAGAGCGTGCGCCTGGTTCGCACCCGAATCAGCCCCACCGACACGCCGATCATGGCCAACCAGTTGGCGCGGATCAACGGGCGAGAAGTCGCCCAGGACCGGGAGCTGCCGGGGCCGCTGAAGTCCATCATCGAAAACGGCCATGCGACCGTTTACGACGCGCTCAAGATGAAGGTCCACGTTGCGATCTTCTGCGGCAAGGGTCTGCTGCAGGACATGCCCTCACCGTACCGACACGACAAGTTCCCGTTCACCCCGATCTGGGCGTTCAAGCGCGACCGCGACAACCAGCCCTACGGCGTGATCCGCAACATGAGAGATCCGCAGGAGGATCTGAACAAGCGGCGATCCAAGGCGCTGTTCATCCTGTCGACCAATCGTGCGATCGTTGACGAAGACGCCGTCGAGGACTGGGATGAGTTTGAAGAGCAGCTCGCCAGGCCGGATGGAATCATCAAGAAGCTGCGCGGCACCGAGCTGGAGATCATAAACGACACCTCGCTGGCGCGAGAGCACGTCATGCTGATGGAGCAGGACAAGCAGTTTCTGGAGCAGTCGTCAGGCGTCACGGAGGAGAACCGTGGCGAGGTCACCAACGCGATCTCTGGCACCGCGATCAACCTGCGCCAGTCGCAGGGGTCCGTGGTCACCGCCGACCTGTTCGACAACATGCGTTACGCGATGCAGACCCACGGTGAGAAGAAGCTCAGCCTGATCGAGCAGTTCTACTCCGAGCCGAAACAGATCCGCATCACCAACGACCGGAAGTCCGAGTTCACCAGCATCAACACGCCGAGCCGCAACGAAGCCGGTGAGCTGGAGATCGAAAACGACATCACCCGAACGGTGTCTGACTTCGTGGTCGACACCGCAGACTTCCGCGAGACCCTGCGCATTGCGATGTTCGAGTCCATGCTGAACCTGATGCAGCAGCTTGACCCCGAGGTTCAGCTCCAGCTCCTTGATCTGGTCCTAGAGATGGCCGATGGCATCCCGAACCGCGACGAGATGGTTCGGCGCATCCGCGAGCTGAACGGCCAGGTCGATCCAGACGCCGAGGACTTCGAGGAGCAGCTAGCCGCCAGGCAACAGAGCAAGAACGAAGATTCCGACCGTGAGAAGCGTGATACCGAAGCCGACATCGGCACCAAGGAATCACGCACAGCCAAGACCTATTCCGACGCAGCGCGAGCAGAATCCGAGACCATGGCCAAGGCCAGCGAGATCGCTGAAAAGCTTGCCGCCAATCCAGGCATGGCCGCTGCCATCGATGAATTGTTTGCCAGTTTCAAGGAGGAGTCCGAAGCGGCTACTCCGAATGCGAGCCAGACGGTAGTCCCGTTCGACTCGCCAGCACGCCCACCCACCGCCCTAGAGTCGCAGGAGTGACACTATGCCGAAGGCAATAACAGCCGAAGAGATGGACCAGCAACACCTGTCCGAAGAGGAACGGGCCGCGCTGGCAGAAGACGCTGACGCTGACGATGATCAAAAAGAGGGTTCTGGCACGACCATCGGTGCGCCCGAGGCGAAAAAAGTCGACGACAAGTCGAAGGCCGACGACAAGTCGAAGGCCGACGACAAAGACACTGAGTCGAAAACAGATGACAAGTCAGACGGGGCTGGTCCCGCGAAGGCAAAAGACGACTCAGAGGTACTTCCCCAGGCGTCTGATGAATCCAAGTCTGACGGGGCCAGTCCCGACCAATCCAAGGAGCTAGACGATGCCGGAAAGCCAGTTGACGAAGACGGGGACAAGAAAAAAGCGGACGAAGCTGCCGCAGCCGCCGCCGCCGAAGAAGGGACAGAAGGCCACGAGTTACTAACCGATTCCTTCCGGCCACAGCTCGCCGCCCGCGAAATCCCCGAGGATCTCGACGCGCGAGTGACCGCCAACACCGAGGCGATAGAAGCGCTCGACAAGTCGCTGGAAGAGGGTGATATCGATTACGCCGCGCACGCCAAGGCGAACCGCGACCTGGTGGGCGAGATGACGGATCTCAGGGCGCTGCAACGTGAGGCTGAGTTCACCAACGCCAACAACGAGATGAGCCAGCAGCAGCACTGGGAGTGGGAGGTCGAGCGCTTCGTCGAAGAGAACGACCAGTTCAAGTCCCCGGTGATTTACGGCGCGCTACGCGGGGCACTCGAAGACCTGTACGGCGCCGAAGAGAACGTCGGCAACTCGTACCGGTGGTTCCTGCGCGAAGCGGCCAAGGGCGTCAACGAAGCCTTCAATCTCAACAAGCCACGACCGGTGAGCGCCGCCGACGCCGCTACTGATGCCGCCGACGTGACGAAAGCCGATGATCTCGGTAAGGCTGTCGACGCCGCCGCTGTCGTGGAGTCACCACCGAAGACCCTGGCCGACGTGCCAGCGGCGGCACCCAACGCTGAACAGCAAGACCCGTTCGCGAAGCTGGACGACATGACAGGCATGGAACTTGAGCAAGAGCTGGCCAAAATGTCCCAGTCCGACAAGGACAAATACCTCGATACACGGGCGCTGTAGGAGCTTATCAATGGGCTGGATCGCTGACGTCGAGGTAGGCTCCGAGATCTTGCTGGAGCTGTCCCCAGAGCACCTTGTCGACATGGTCAGCCAGCGTGTCGTCATCACCCTGCTGTACAAGCGCGGACGTAGCTGCAGGGTGATGATCGAAGCACCCCCACATGTGAGCCTTGAAGTGACACCCCCTGATGGTGTTACACTCCTCGCGAAACAGGTCTCGTGACTGTTTAATACCCCAGTCGGAGTCGCAGGAGTGACTTACTGGCCAACCCTTAGTTGGAGGTAAGTCAACATGTCCCAAACGATTGTTGGGCTGAATGATCCCAAGGCAGTCAAAAGGTTCAGCGCCTTTCTCGCCGTCGACACCGCCCGAGTCGGGTACTGGAGCAAGAAGTTCATGGGCACCGGTCCCGAGAGCGGGATGCCCATCCAGATGCTACCCCAGCTCGAATCAGATGCTGGTGAACAGATAACTTTCGACCTCTCCATGCAGCTTCGCCAACAACCTGTCGAAGGGGATGATGTTCAGGAGGGCACGGAGGAAAATCTCACCTTCTATACCGACCAAGTTTTCGTGGACCAGATGAGATCCGGCGTGAACAGCGGTGGCCGGATGACGCGCAAGCGGACCATCCACGACCTCCGTCGAGTCGCTCGGGCCAGACAGGCCGAGTGGTGGGGCCGCATTTTCGATGAGCTTCTGTTCATCTACATCTCGGGAGCGCGCGGTGCCAACACCGAGTACATACTCCCGACGACCTACACCGGATTCGCGAACAATGCGTTCGCTACGCCCGACGCCGAGCACGTTATGTACGCTGGCGACGCGACCTCCTTCAACACCATCTCCGACAACGATCAGTTGACCACGGTCGAGATCGACCGGGCCGTGACCAAGGCCGAGATGATGGGTGGCGGCACGCAAGGGACACCGCAGATCCAGCCGATCATGATCGACGGCGAGGAGCACCACGTTTTACTGATGTCACCGTGGCAGGCATACGATCTGCGCACCGGGACTGGCGCCGCCAACTGGCTGGAAATCCAGAAGGCCGCAGCGGGCGCAGAGGGCCGTAACTCATTGATCTTTAAGGGATCTTTGGGAATGCACAATGGGGCAGTTTTGCACAAGCACAAAGGTGTAATCCGCTTCACGGACGCTGGTGCCGGTGGCGCGGAGCCTGCAGCTCGGGCGCTGTTCCTTGGCCAGCAAGCGGCAGTTTTGGCCTTCGGATCACCAGGAACCGGCTTGCGATTTGGGTGGCATGAAGAGACTCGGGACAATGGAAATCAGCTCGTGATTTCCACCAGTTCGATCTTCGGGCTGAAGAAAACCAGGTTCACGATTGACGGCACGGCCAAAGATTTCGGCGTGATCGCACTCGACACCTACTCGGCTGACCCAGGCTAGCGGCTAGACGGCTAAACCAGTAAATCACCCTAAGAGGAATTTAAGATGCCAACTGTACAAAGCGTGATGGGGTCCGACGCTGGTCCCGCCGTCGCCTCTGCGCAAGCTGGACAGGTTACTGTTCAGCGAGGTGAGTACGATTTGATCGGTGCTCAAACGGAAGACGCCACGATCCAGGTCCGAGTTGTAAAGCTGCCCGCAGGGCATGTACCGATCGATCTGGTGCTGGACAACGACGACCTCGATTCCGGCACGTCTGGTGCGGTCGATATCGGGTTGGAAGACACGATCCAACTCGATAACAACGGCGACGCCGACGACTCAACCTCCCTGTTGTTGTTTGCGACCGCGATCGATGTGCAGACAGCGGCCAACCGGCAGAACGTGATGTCGTTCGCAGCGGCGCGCCTTA
>SMVA01290561.1_pt1 | contig 11721 bp, 10 predicted proteins | sample 2456451 | NCBI WGS metagenome assembly SMVA01 (sample SAMN11095933, study PRJNA526329) | marine sediment metagenome | biome: Marine sediment; feature: Surficial sediment; material: Deep marine sediment; isolation source: Hadal surficial sediment | place: Pacific Ocean | collected 2014-05 | depth...
GACCGCATGCCCGTCGCCATCGAGGGCTGACGCCGGCACGCTGTCTGTTTTCCCGCCCGCCGAAGACCACCTCCGACTTATCCAACTCGGCCCATCAGGAAATATTTGACCGGGTCCGGGCTGCGATTTCGTCCCGCCCGAGGGCACCAGCTAGGTTCTTCTTGCGTATATATTCGGAATGTGATCACATCGTGTGATCACAGTGCTTGCGACTCTGGAAACCGAGTTTGAGGGAGCGGGTGATCGGCGTGTTGGGCAAGATAAATACGATTGCCGTTCTGGGCGCCGGGCATGGCGGATGCGCCGCCGTGGTGGATCTTGTCAGGCGCGGATTCGACGTGCGTTTGCACGCGAGGCGGGAACAGCGTCTCGACGAATTGCGCGAATTCGGCGCGATCGCGGCTCGCGGCATTCATTCCGGCAAGGTGGCGCTGCCGCCGCTGACCACGAATGTCGCCGAGGCGATCGACGGCGCCGACTTGATCATGCTGACCGTGCCATCCGTCGCGCATCGCTATTACGCCGAAGCCTTGAGCGGAATTTTGCCGACCGATATTCCGGTTTTCCTCAATCCGGGGCATACCGGCGGCGGGCTTCATTTTGCCAATGAGTTGCGGCAGGCCGGCTTTCGTGGTCAAGCGATGACCTGCGAGACGGTAACCTTGACCTATATCTGCCGGCTGGAAGGGCCCGCCGAGGTTGGCATTTATTCCTACACCAAGGGCCTGGGGTTCGCGGCGTTTCCCGGCAAAAACGCGAAAAAACTTTTCGACCTGCTCAAGCCGGTCTATCCGGAGATCGAGCTCCGCTCGAGTGTTCTGGAGACCGCGCTGGCCAATATGAACGCCGTATTCCACCCCCCCGGCATGATCATGAACACCGGCTGGATCGAAAGCACCGGCGGCGATTTTCTGTTCTATAAGGAGGGCCTGACCGAGGGCATCGGCCAGGTGACCAGCGCCATCGATGACGAGCGCATGGCGGTGGCCAAGGCCCTGGACGTGCCCGCGCAAACGTTTCTTGAGAGCTTTTATGCCGCCGGCCTTACCTCGCGCGCGGCGGCCGACAGCGGCTCGATCGCCAGGGCCTGCCGGGAAAGCGCGCCCAACGCCACGATCAAGTGCCCGTCCTCGCTCGACCACCGCTATGTGCATGAGGACATTGGTTATGGATTGGTGCCGATCGCGGCCCTGGGCAAGCTTGCCGGCGTGGCCACGCCGACCATCGACGCCATGATCCACATTGCCGGTACCGCGGTCGGTATCGATTACCACCGCGACGGTCTGACGCTCGAACGGCTCGGCCTTGAAAACATGACCGCCGACGACGTGCTGCGCTATGTGCATGAGGGGGCTTGACGAGATGTCTCACGCGGTTTTCGAAAAGCTCAAACGGGCCATGGCCGATAGCGGGTTCGACGCCCTTGTCGCCCTATCGCCCGACAACGTCACCTATACCGCGGGCTTCATGGTGCCGAGCCAGTTGACCAACCGGTTCAGGCGCGCGATCACGATTTTGACCGGCTCCGGTTTCGCCTGCCAGATCGTGGTGACGGTGGAAGAGGACCTGGCGCGGGAACGCTCGCGGTTCGACGATGTGCGGGCCTACGATCAGTTTTCTCAAATGGCCGCCGACGTCCTGGCCGATGCCCTGATCGAAGCCGGCGTGGACGCGGGAAGAATCGCCATCGAACTCGATTTCATGCCGGCGGAGGACCTCATCCGGCTGACCGAGCGCTTGCCGAAAGCGCGCTTCGAACATGCCCGCGATATCTATTTCAAAACCCGCATGATCAAGACCGATAGCGAGATCGCGACCCTGCGTAAAGTCGCGGCGCTGACCGAGCGTGTCATCGGCGAGGCGATCGACGCCATCCGACCCGGCGTGACGGAGGCTCAAATTGGCGCGGGGATCATGGGCGCGATGCTCGAGGGCGGCTGTCAGGCGGTCAAATACCAGGTCGGTTCTGGAATCCGCAGCGGCATCACCAATTGCTCGGTGAGCCAAAAGCCGATCGAACGGGGAGATATCATCCGGGTCGAAATTCTCGGCGATATGGACAATTACCGTTCCAACGTGACCCGGACCGCCATCCTCGGCACGCCGGACAAGGAGCAACGCGACATCTGGCGAACCCTGATCGGGGCCCGTGACCAATGCGAGGCGATGCTCAAGCCGGGCACGGCGGTTGCCGATCTTTACCGCACCTATGCCACCGCCTGTCGGGCCGACGGGATCGAGCCGACGTTGAAATTCCTCGGCCACGGCATCGGCCAGACCATTCACGAGGAACCCTACCTCGCCGAGGCCCGCGACATCGTGCTTCAGGTCAATATCATGCACACCATGGAGCCGCTCTACATGATCCCCGGCCGCATGGGGTTTCACGTCGAGGACATGTACCTGATCACCGACCGGGCCCACGAAAAAATCACCGGAGACGTCGTGCCGAACGACCGTCTGATAGAGATTGGGGGCTGAGCCATGAAAATTACCGGGGTTGAGACATTTTTGGTCACCTTGCCGGTCCGCAGGCAACACACCTGGGCCGGCAATTACTCGCCCATCGGCAAAGACTATGTGGTGATCAAACTGCATGTCGAAGGCGGCATCGTCGGCTTCGGCGAGGCCCAGACGCTCAAGGATTGGGGCGGCGAATTCGGCTCCAAATACGGCGAGACGCCGCATACCACGGTCACCATGATCAACGACTATCTGTTTCCCTTGATCGAGGGCGAGGACGTCCGCCGGTTCGAATTCCTGCACCTGAAAATGGACAAGTTCGTCAAGGGCTACCCCTACGCCAAGGCCGCGCTTGACATCGCGATGTACGACGCCGCCGGCAAGATCGCCGGCGTGCCGGTCTATCAACTGCTCGGGGGCCTGGTAAGACGCAAAATCCCGGTCGCCCATTCGATCGGCTTGATGGAGACCAAGGACGCGGTGCGCGAAGCCGAGGAGGTGTTCGACGAGGGGCTGACCTGCGTCAAGGTCAAGACCGGACTCGACGCCAAACGGGATATCGACCTGGTCAAGAAGATCCGCAAGGCGGTGCCTGAAATACGCATTCGGGTTGACGCCAATCAAGGCTATGCGACCTGGAAAGAAGCACTTCAGGTTACCCGCGCCCTCGGCGAAATCGGCATTTGGTTCATGGAGCAGCCGGTCGAGGGACTGGAGGCGATGGCGCGGGTGGCACGGAACACGGAGGTGCCGATCATGGCCGACGAAGGGGCCTGGAACGCCCATGACGTCTTGCGGGTCATCCACCTGGAGGCCGCCGAGATGGTGTCCTGCTACTACACCAAGGCGGGCGGCTTCCTGAAGTCCAAGAAACTATTGCATGTCGCGGAAACCGGCGGCCTGCAATGCGACGTCAACGGATCGGCCGAGATGGGAATCGGCAACGCCGCCAATGTCCATCTTGCGGCGTCCTCCGCGGTGGTCTGCATTCCGGGCTCGATCCCGGTGACCCAGACGGCGGAGATAAAGCGCTCGAAGGTCGCCGGCCACAAATATCTCGATGACATCGTCACCGAACCGTTCGCCTTTGAGGACGGCCATATCATTGTTCCCGACCGGCCCGGCCTCGGGGTCGAGCTGGATGACGAGAAGCTGATGAAATACACCGCGAATTGAACCACGGAAACAGAGGAGGAGAACCGGGTGAACGTCGAAACCATTGCCATTTTGGGCGCGGGTAATGGCGGCTGCGCGGCCGCCGTCGACCTTGGCCTGGCGGGTTTCGATATCCGGCTGTGGAGTCGGAGCGAGGACACGATCGCGCCGCTCGAACAAGCGGGTGGGATTTCCTATAGCGGGGTCCTCGGCGACGGTTTTCAGAAAATCGGCACCTGTACGCGCGACATCCGGCACGCCATCGCCGATTCCGACGTCGTCTTGATGACGGTGCCGACCCAGGCCCATCAAGCGGTCGCCGAACTGGCCGCGCCCCATCTCAATCAGGATCAGGTTCTGATCGCCGCGCCGGGGCATACCATGCTCTTGATCCCGTCGATCCTCAAGCAAGCCCGCGTCGGGGAACCGTCGGTCGGCGACATGGCGTCGCTGCCCTATATCTGCCGGAAGCAGGCCCCCGATGCGGTCAACATCAGTCAGAAATCCAAATCGATCGCCTTCGCCGCGTTCCCCGGCCGGGACGGCCGGCGGCTGGGCCAGGTGGCCCGCGCGATCTATCCGAACATCAAGCCGGTGGCCAGCGTTCTGGAAACCGTCTTCCCCTACACCAACGCCATCCACCATCCGCCGGCCATTCTGTTGAACACCGGCCGCGTCGAGGCGACGGGCGGCGATTATTATCACTATCACGATGGCATCACGCCGGGCGTGGGCCGGGTGATCGACGAACTGGATGCCGAGCGCCGCGCGGTCGCTACCGCCTTTGGCATCGAAACCCGGTCCTTGGCCGACGCATTTTTGGCCCGCGGCTTCACCACCCAAGCCGCGCGCGACTCGGGCCTGGCCTACGAGGTGTTTCACCAAAGCGAACCGGACCGCTGGATCGGCGCGCCGGCGACGCTCGACCATCGATTTTTGCATGAGGATGTCCCCTTCGGCTTGGTCCCGCTGGCCGAACTGGGGCGGTTTGCCGGGGTCGCGACCCCGGCGATCGATCGAATGATCCACCTCGCCGGCGTCACCATGGGTCGCGACTATTATCAAGAGGGCCTGACCCTCGACCGCATGGGATTGGCCGGGACCGACATGGCGGCATTGCCGGATTTGCTCGAAAACGGATTTGAGGGCGCGGCCCATGGCTGATCCCGTCCGCGTCGGCATCGCCCTTGACGGCTTCATCCCCACCCGGGACGCCCTCGACCTTGCCCGCGCGGCGGACGGTGCCGGGACCCACAGCCTGTGGATGGCCGAACATCTGGGCTATCGCGAGGCCGCGGTGACGTCGATGGGATTCTTGATGACCACGAAAGGCCCCCAAGTGGTGCCGACCGCGATCAGCCCCTATCTGTGGCATCCGACGCCGACGGCAATGGCGCTGGCGACACTGGCCGAAGCGGGCGGCGGACGCACCGCGGTCGCGATCGCCACCGGAAACCCCATGTTCTTGCGGGAATCCGGCCATGAAATCGTCAAGCCGATCGCCGCGGTGCGCGAATTCGTCGACTGTCTGCGCGCGCTCTGGACCGGCGAAGCGGCGCATTACGAGGGCCAATTTTTCACCCTGAACGGGGCCCGGATGGCATTCACGCCGCCTGAAACAATCCCGATCTACATCGCCGCCATGGGCGACCAGATGCTGAGGCTCGCCGGCCGGACGGGGGACGGCGTTGTCTTGTCCGCGGGTCTGTCCGCCGAAAATATCGGCCAGGCCCTGGCGACGACGGCCGACGGTGCGCGTCGGGCGGGCCGGGATATCGCCGACCTGCGCCGCGCGGCCTATATCTATTTCGGACCCTGCGAGGACGGCAAATCGAGCTTCGAAATCCTCCGCGGCAAGCTGGCGTTCTTGATGCGCAATAAATTCATCGCTGAAAGCGCGAAGCGATCGAACCTCGAAATTGACGCGGAACGGATTGTCGACGCGGTGGCGCGCCGCGACTTGGACGAAGCCGCGCGGCTGGTACCCGATGAAGCGGTGGAGGCGTTGACCATCGTCGGCTCGCGCCAACACTGCATGGATCGTCTCATGGAATACATCAATGCCGGAATTGACGAACCGGTCTTGAGTATCGTCGGTGGAAAAAAAGGAACGGATCTCGCGCTCGGCATCATCGCCGAGCTGGCGGGCGTCTCACCGGCGAACCTGGGCAAAAGATGATTGCCCGTTCGTCACAGCAAGGAGGAGTGAGGAAAATGAAAAAACGTTTCGGACTCGGATTGATGGCCCTGCTCGCCGCGCCGCTCATCGCGACCGGCTTTTCAGGTCAGGCCAAGGCGGAAACCTTTCCCAGCAAGCCAATCACCGTGATCGTGGCCTGGTCGGCGGGCGGTGGTTCGGACCGCAGCATGCGGCTTATGGCGGCATCGTTGAGCAAACGAATCGGCGTCAACGTCATTGTCGTCAACAAGCCGGGCGCCGGCGGCGCGCTTGGCACCCGCGCCATGGCCGAGGCGAAGCCCGACGGCTATACCATCGGCATGGTCGGCTCCGGCGTGGTCGCCCGGCAATACACCAATCCGACCGCGAACAAGATTAGCGATCTTTCGCCCCTGGTATTTTTCGGTGCCGACCCAGGTGCGTTGTCGGCACGGGTCGATACGGGCTTCAAGAATGTCGCCGATTTTGTCAAAGCCGCCAAAGCGGCCCCCGGTAAGATCAAGAACGGCAACGATCAGCCGGGCGGTGCTTCGTACGTCAATATCGCGGTGATCGAATCGACGCTCGGCCTGGAAACCACACGCGTGCCTTACAAGGGCTATGCGCCAACCGTGGCGGCGCTGCTGGCGGGCGAAGTGCAAACCGCGACGGTGCCGATTCCCGATGTCATCGAGCACCACAAGGCCGGCACCATCCGGATCCTCGGCGTGATGGATGAAAATCGTCATTTCCTGGCCGAAGACGTGCCGACCTTTAAGGAGCAGGGCTTCGACGTGGTGGTCGGTTCCTGGCGCGCCCTGGTCGCACCCAACGGCGTCCCGGCCGATCGGATGAAGCTGCTCGAGACCAAGCTTCTTGAGACCCTCAACGATCCGGAGTTTCTGAAGCAGGCCAATGCCGCTGGTTTCCTCGTCTCCCCCATGGGGGCGGAGGCAACCGCCAAGCGGATACGGGACTACGACGCGTCGCTTTATCCCGTGCTTCTTGCCGCCGGTCTTGTGAAGGCGAACAAGAAATAGTGTAACCTGAACGGCGCCGGGCGGTGAAAATCCGCCCGGCGTTGCTTACGCTGGCATTCCAAATGGACGATACCGCACAACTTCGTCACGCGGCCCGGGTCGATATTGGCATCGCCTTGGTCTTGCTTGCTGTCTGCGCGATGGGCACGTGGAGCCTGGCCAACAGCACCGTGCTGTACGATTTCGATTTTGGCTCCGACCCCGGGCCCGGCCTGGTGCCCGCGCTGTTGATCGCCATATTGGCCGGCTGTGCCCTGATCATGCTCGGGCTGTCGGGATCCCGGCTGTGGCGAACCAAAGCGGCGGGCGACCCCGGCGAGCGGATCGCGTCGAGCGCGAAATCGCTGATACTGCCGGCGCTGATGACGATCGCGCTTTTGCTTTATGCCGAGATGCTTGAAGCCATCGGGTTTCTCGAAACCACGATCGTTTTTACCGCGCTCTGGTGCCTGTTGATTGGGATACAGGACGACGGGAAGCCGACTCCGCGGCGGCTCGTTCTTTACGCCGCCGAGGCGATTGCGATTACCGGCGGGATTTACCTGGTGTTCGCCAAGTTGATTCACGTGCCGCTGCCTTAAGTGATGTAGGCCCATGGTCCCCGAAATTCTCCAAGCCCTGTTGACGGCTCTGACCGATCCGATGGCGCTCGGCCTCAGCGTGATCGGCGTGCTGTTAGGCATTGTTCTGGGTGCCCTGCCCGGGGTTTCGTCGACAATGTCGCTCGCGGTCTTGCTGCCGATGTCGTTCACGATGTCGCCGATGCACGGCATGATGTTCCTGATGGGGATATTCTCGGCCAGCGTCTATGGCGGTTCGATTTCGGCGATTCTGGTCAATATTCCCGGAACCCCCGGCGCCATTATCACCCAAATGGACGGCTACCCCATGGCCCGCAAGGGCCGCGCCGGCGAAGCCTTGACCTACGCGCTTTTGGCCTCGACCTTCGGCGGCCTTCTGGGCTGGCTGATGTTGGTCATGCTGGCCCCCATTGTCGCCGACGCCGCCTTGTATTTTCAAAGCCCCGAATATGCCGCGGTGACGTTCTTCGGCCTCACCATGCTGGCCTATGCGACCCCGGGCTCGACCTTCAAGGCACTGATCGGCGGCGTCATCGGCCTCATCCTGGCGACCGTTGGGCTCGATGAGGTCACTGGCGTGGCCCGTTTCGACTTTGGCATCGCCGACCTGCAGGGGGGCATCACGATCATTCCCGTTGCCGTCGGCATATTCGGCATGGCCGAGGTCTTCCGCAACATCGAATCCTCCAGCGCCAATTTCGAGGTCGTCAAGAATATCCGCCGCCTGATCCCCCCGTGGCGCGAAATCCGTGCCCTGTGGCCGGTCGCGATCCGGGGGTCGATTATCGGCGCCTTGGTCGGCGCCATCCCGGCCGCCGGCTCGGCAATCGGGGTGACCGTCGCCTATGCCCAGGAAAAACGGATGTCGAAGAATCCCGAGCGCTACGGCACCGGCATTCCCGAAGGCATCGTATCGCCGGAATCGGCCAACAATGCCTGTGTCGGCGGCGCTCTTGTACCCATGATGACCCTTGGTATTCCCGGCGATTCGATGACCGCGGTGCTGATCGGCGCCCTGTTGATCCACGGCCTGAGGCCGGGACCGCAATTGTTTGTCGAGCGGCTTGATTTTGTCGCCGTGGTCTATGTCGCCCTGCTGCTGGCGATATTGTTGACCTTGTTCTTCGGCATGTTGGGGATCCGCGCCTTCGCACGGATTCTGTACGCCCCCAAGAACGTCCTGATGACGGCGGTCGCGATGCTTTGTGTGGTCGGCTCCTATGCCGTCCGGAATTCGATTTTCGACGTCCTCGTGATGATCGGCGCCGGCGCGATCGGCTACCTCATGCAGCGGGTCAAGATGCCGGTCGCGCCGGTCGTGTTCGGTCTTATTCTGGGCCCCCTCCTGGAAGAGAATGTACGGCGTTCACTGATCGTAAACGGGGACTGGTGGGTGTTTGTTACGCGGCCGATCAGCCTGTCATTGCTCATCATTTCCGTCGCCGCGCTGATTTATCCGGCGCTGCGTGATCGCCTCAAATCACGCCGCCAGGCCCAATAGCCAGCCGTCAGCCGGCGTGGGCCTGAAGCTTGAACCGAAGTTCGAGCGCGCGGCGGACATGGGCGCGGGCCAGGCGTTCGGCATCCGCCGCCTGTCCGCCGGCAATCGCGCCGAACAAGGCCAGGTGTTGGTCATGGGCTTCTTTCGCGCTGCCGGGCAACACGAAGGCGGAGTGGCGAAGCAAGCCCAGCGTATCGACGATCAGGCCCAAGGATTGCAGCAGATAGCGGTTATGGGCCGCGCAATAAATGCCGTGATGAAAGTCGAAATTGATTTCCACCAACCGCTCGGGCTTCTGCCGCCCGGATGATTCGCGGGCCAGAATATCCTTGAGAAAAGCGATCTCGGGCGCGGAGGCATGTTGGGCGGCAAGGGCGGCCGCGGTGCCTTCCAGGCTTTCACGGACGGCATAGAGCTCGACCAATTGCTGGTTGTCGAGCTGGGCGACAATCGCACCGTTCCATCTTCCATTGGCCAACAGGCCTTCCGATATCAGTTTCTGCATGGCCTCGCGAACCGGCGTCCTGCTGATTGCAAGCCAATTGGCGATCTCGGTTTCGGGCAGATGCGCGCCGGGTTTGAACCGGCCTTTGCGCAGCACGTCGCGCATCGCCAAATAGGCGAATCCGGCCAGCGATTTGCCAGCCTGGCGTTCCGGCGGCGAAAAACCGAACCGTTGCGCTTGGCGAACCGGGGCCCTGGTTTTCGTCATCGGCCGCGGCCTCATGCAATGCCGGTGGCGTGCCTGGTAAACGGTTCGATATCAACGTAGCGCCGGTGCGGCACGCCCCGGCGATCGGTAAAGACCGAGAGTTTCATCGTGACTTCTGTTGAGCCGTTCAGGCGAAAGCCGAGCGTGCCGTCCTGGCGTCGATCGACTTCCGCAAGGTGGGAATGAAACTTGGCGCGGGCGTATTCGGCGATATCGTCATAACCGACATTGATCTTCTCCAACCCCGCGGTCTGTTTTTCATAACGGTCCATCAGCGCGCGCCATTCCCCGATGCCGAGCGCTGTCGTGAAATGGGAATGCGAGATCGAGCCGCCGAAAAACAAACTGCCGAGCCCGAGCCTGGTATGATCGGCCAATCGGTCCGCCATCGCGTCGACGTCGTTCGCGGCCCTGTCACGGGTGGTAAGCCCGTTGAGGAAATCCCACATATTCGGATCGTACCCGCCATCGCGATTCAACAGGAACGTATCTTGATCAAGATAGGAACGTGCGTGGTCGAATGCCGGATAGTGGTTGAACACGACGAACAGTGGATAGGGCCCGGGCGTATAGTCGAGAGCGTAGCTCATCGACCCATAGGGCGCCGGCCGCCAGTCCTTGTGGCGTCCCGCCCAGGTCTCGTTGGGCAGCATCACGTTCATTTTGTATTCGATGCCCAGCCGGGCGAGATAGGGCAGAACACGGGATGAATATTCATGCTCGTGATCGGAGAGGATTTTCGACGGCACGATGCCGTGGTTCTCGAGCATGGCGGCGGTTTTGGTGATCATGTCCCTGAACCGGGCCTTGGTATATTGCTTGCCGCCGATACCGAAATAGAGGCTGACCCCCGGCTTCCAGGTGTGCGGCGCCACCTCGACCCGGCCGCGGTCATATAATTTTTTGAGCATGTGCCAGCCGGAGGCTTTCAGCGCATGCATGCACACGCACATGTTCGGCTTGTGACCATGCTCATTCAGGATTTCGACGAACGCCATGTCCCGCGGCGTCTTGTACAGGCCGTAACAATCGTCGAAACGAAAGCGGACGAAGGGCGGCATGGCGTGCATGGCAAACGGCTTCCGCGCCGCCCAGACGATGCCTTTCCAGAACAAATCATCCAGTCCATGGGCATGGCCGAAGACCTGCAGCGTCCACAGGCGAGGCGAGACAAGCCACTGCACCACCTTGCCCTTGCCGACGGCGCGGGTAAAACAGACCGGGGCCCCGCTTTCCGAAACGGCGATCGGGTTCGAGCCCTTGCCAAGCTTGGCGATGGCCAGCGGGATCGGGTTTCGCAGGCGGTGGCGGCACCCGGCTTGTTGGTCCGCGACCACATAATGGTCGGTCCCGGGGATCACCACCGTATCGACGGAGGCCACCGCGACGCCGCCGTCGTGACGGGTGCCTTCGACCGCCAGGGCGCGGCGGAACGCGACGCCGTAATTGGCCAGATTGTAATCGAAATTGATCAGTCCTGCGCCGGCCTTGACCGCGCCGAGGACGATGCCTTGCTGCGCCGGCGACAGGCTGAGGCCGAGGTTATCCTGTCCGATAACAATCGCCGCGCAGTCCTCGATCGTCGACCGGCTCAGTTTGTGCTTGGCCAGGTCGCAAACCGTATACGGCACACCGAAATGGCCAAGCGCCGAAAACATGGTCTCCGGCAACTGGCGATATTCGCTGAATGCACTGTTGCACAGCACCACGACCGCGGCGTTGCCACGGGATTTTTTCGGCCGCGTAAAAGGGGCGTCTGGCACCTAACTCCTCCCATCCCGCAAGGCCACGTTCAAGCCCGCCCGCGGGCACAATATTGAGCCTTTGATATCTCGTCATTTTGTGTATATTTTTGTATACAAAATTTCGTTTGCCGTCAACACGGCGTGGATTGCGCGGGTCAGAACGTCGAAACCCCCAACATGAGGCGAAGCCATGGCCGAAAAGACGATGACAGCGGTAATTTACAACGAATATGGCGGGCCCGAGGTTCTCGAATATCGGCGGGATGTTCCGATTCCCGAACTCGAAAGCGGCGACGCCTTGGTCAAAGTCCACGCGGTGTCCCTGAACGGCTACGACTTGATGGCGCGGGCCGGCCGCTACAAGCC
>SMVA01109335.1_pt1 | contig 11718 bp, 9 predicted proteins | sample 2456451 | NCBI WGS metagenome assembly SMVA01 (sample SAMN11095933, study PRJNA526329) | marine sediment metagenome | biome: Marine sediment; feature: Surficial sediment; material: Deep marine sediment; isolation source: Hadal surficial sediment | place: Pacific Ocean | collected 2014-05 | depth 0-1...
GTCATGGAAGATCGCCTGCTGCCGCCGGTAATCCTCGACCGGGTCGCGGGCATCGAACTGGATCCCGACCTGGTGTCCGAAGCCGTGGGTACGTTGCACATCCGCAGTGTGTACGACCTGGATGGCACGGCCCTGGTGGACATTCCCAGCATTTCAGACCCGACGGTGGTCGCAGTGGATCAACGTCCCGCTCGGTTTCTGCGCATCGTCAAGTCGGTATCGATTCCGGATGACGACATCGTCGATCTCGACGGTACTGCATTCGGCGTCAGCGCGGCCCAGTTGATGCGCGAGATCATCGGTTATGCGCCGATCGAGCCGGACGGTTCGGTGAAGGTCAAAGTGCCGGCCAACATCCCGTTCTGGATCAGCGTGCTGGACGTCGATGGTCGTCGGATCACGGGTCGGCACCTGAACTGGATGCAGCTACGTCCGGGTGAAGAAATGAACTGCAACGGTTGTCACACGGGCGCCAGCGAGTTGCCGCATGGGCGGCCCGATGCCGAGGCGCCGTCGGTCAACGACGGGGCGCCGCTGGATGGGCAACCGTTCCCGAACACGAACCCCGGGCTGGTCGCGGACGCCGGCGAAACCATGGCGGAAACGGCGACACGGATCAACGGTATCCCCGATCCCGACGTCGACATCGCGTTCGTCGACATCTGGACCGATCCGGCTCAGACACCGGCGTCGTCGTTCGACTACAGCTATTCGGCGTTGCAGAGCCCGTCCCCGGTCGACCCCGCGTGTGTCACCACCTGGACCGCGAATTGCCGGATCGTGATCAACTATCCCGAGCACATTCACCCGATCTGGGAAGTCCCACGCCTGACCCTCGACGCGCTGGACAACGTGATTGCCGATGACACCTGTACCACCTGTCACAACATCGTGGACGCCGTCGGTGCTGACCAGGAACCTGCAGGCCAGCTCGATCTTACCGGGGGGCCGTCGCCCGATGAGGCAGATCATCTGGTCAGCTACCGCGAGCTGCTCTTTCCCGACAACGAGCAGGAGATCGACCTGGTAACGGACCTGCTGGTCGACGTGATGGTGCCGCAGCTCGATGCCAATGGCGACCCAGTATTCGTGCTCGACCCGCTGACCGGGCTTCCATTGCTGGATATCGGCGGCAATCCGATTCCGGTGCTGGTTCCGGTCAGCGTGGCCCAGTCGATGTCACCCGCCGGTGCGTTGGCGAGCCAGCAATTCTTCACCGTGCTAGGCAATGCTCAACACGCCGGGCTGCTTTCGACCGCGGAACTGAAGCTGATCTCAGAATGGTTGGACATCGGCGCGCAGTACTACAACGACCCGTTCGCTGTGCCCCAGAACTAACGACGACACTAGGATTACTGGAATGGAATGCCGGGAAGGATGACGGCCAGACTAACACTCACCGCACTGAGCCGGTTGGCAAGCCTTGCGGCAAGCCTTACGGCGAGCCTGCTGCTCACCAGCGCGGCGCCTGTGGCTGCGGGCGTTACCGATTGGTTCAAGGCCTATGAACCATCGGCGGTCGTATCCGACCCTTACCTCGAACTGCACACTGGGCCGGGTCGCGGTTATCCGATCTTCTATGTCGCCGGCCAGGGCGATGAGATTACCCTGCTCAAGGAGCGTACCGGGTGGTACAAGGTCCGTACTCCGCGTGGCAAGGAAGGTTGGGTGCACGTCGCTCAGTTGCGCAACACGCTGGATCTTGATGGGGGAACGATCGATTTCCGCGAATACGGCATCGGCGAATTTGCCGGCCGCCGCTGGGAGCTTGGATTCCAGGGCGGTGACTTCGGCGGCGCTTCAATCCTGACAGCCCAAGGCGGCGTCGCGCTCACCCCTAACATCACAGTTCAGGTGGCGGCCTCCCAGATTCTCGGTGACTTCTCCGACGGCTACATGGGAACGGTCTCGCTGATCATGAACCCCTTTCCGGAGTGGCGCATTTCACCTTTCTTCGGAATTGGTACTGGCGTCATTCACATCGAACCGCAGACCACTATCGTTGAGTCCGAGGATCGGACGGACGAGGTGGCTCATGTCGGAGCAGGGGTCAATGTTTACCTCAGCCGACGATTCATCGTGCGTTTGGAATACAGGCGCCACACCGTGCTCACGAGCCGGGACGACAACGAAGAGATAGACGAATGGAAAGCAGGATTCAGCATTTTCTTATAGCCGTGTTGCTATTCACGCCAGGACTGGGCGGCGCCGCGACTGATCCAGACGAACTCGATCTCGAACCGCTGGTCGTTCGCGAGCCGGAGCGTCGCGAGATCAAGGTCGATAAGCTCGATTCCGAGAATTTCGAGGTCGGTGGTTTCGCCGGGATCATGAGTGTCGAAGACTTCGGCACCGATACGCTCTATGGACTGCGTGCCGCCTATCACATCACCGAAGACCTGTTTGTCGAAGCGGTGTACGGCGAGACTGAACTGGGCCAGACCAGCTTCGAGCGGTTGAGCGGCAACGTGCAGATTCTCGTCGATGGCGATCGGGACATGAGCTACTACAACTTGTCGGTTGGCTTCAATGTGTTTCCCGGTGAGGTGTTCGTTGGCCGGCGCCTCGCCTTCAAGGGCGGGCTTTACATCATTGGTGGGGCGGGCAGCACCGACTTCGCTGGCGATGAGCACTTCACCGTCAACTTTGGCGTTGGTTACCGGCTGGCAGCGACCGATTGGTTGGCGTTGCGCATCGACGTGCGCGATCACATGTTTGAGACGGATCTGTTGGGAAGCGAAGAGTTGACGCACAACATCGAGTTCTCCGGCGGACTGACGATCTTTTTCTAGGGGCCAGGCAATGTCGAAACTCTTGAAACACCTGACCCTTATCGTGCTGCTGGGTACTGCCTTGGGCGGTTGCAGTTCGTTTGAATTGAAACCCTGGGTAAGCCCCTATGAGCGAAATCACCTTGCTGATCCGATCATGAGTTTCAGTCGCGACCCCATCGCACTTGCCTACCTTCACCACGTCTACCAGGCGCGCGAGGGCGCGCGGGGTGCTGAAGGTGGTTCCGGAGGTGGATGTGGTTGCAACTAGACGAGCCCGCTGGTCGGTCGCGGTACTCACGATCCTGATCGGGGGCGCCGGGTACGCGGCAGTGTTGCCGGAAGATCGAGCGGATGCGATGTACCACAGCTACGACGGGGGTGGCCTCGAGGTCACGGGTCCATCGTATCTGATCCGCAAGGGGTTCAAAGACAAGGTGTCGGCGTGGAGCAATTACTACGTCGACTCCATCAGCAGCGCTTCGATCGACGTGGTAACCACGGCAAGCCCTTATAACGAGCAGCGTGACGAGGTGAGCGCTGGCCTCGACTACCTGCATGGGAAGACGTTCATGGGCTTGAGTTTTACCAACAGCGAAGAGAGCGACTACACCGCCAACGCGGTTCGCTTTGGTATCAGCCAGGATTTTTTTGGCGATCTGACCACCCTTGGCGTTTCATACGCCCGAGGTTGGGATACGGTCCGCAACAATAGCGATGCCGCCTTCGAGGAGGACATAGATCGCCAATCCTATCGAGTCGATCTGTCGCAGATCATCACCCGGAACATGGTGATGAGCCTCAACTATGAAGGCATTACCGACGAAGGCTATCTGAACAACCCGTATCGAAGCGTACGCTACGCGGATCAGTCCAGCGACCTGGGTTACAGCTATCAGCCGGAAGTCTATCCACGCACCAAGACCTCCAGTGCCTTCGCCATGCGTGGGCGGTACTTCCTGCCGTACCGGGCGGCATTGAGTGGTGAAGTGCGCTACTACACCGACACCTGGGATGTCGACGCCTACAACATCGAGGTGGGTTATACGCATCCGTTATGGGAGCGATGGGTGATCGAGTTGCGCTACCGCTACTACGATCAGAGTGCCGCCGAATTCTATAGCGACCTGTTCCCGCGGCAGGATTACCAGAATTTCCTTGCCCGGGACAAAGAACTGGCCAGCTTCAGCTCGCACACCTTGGGGGCGGGCATCACCTATCAGTTCGGGACTGGCCTGATGCCGTTTTTCAAACGCGGCGAGGCGTCGTTGTTTGCCGATTATCTCCAGTTCGACTATGACGATTTCCGCGACCTGAGAGGCGCTGGTGCAGCGGTGGGTGATGAGCCGCTGTACGAATTCAATTCCACGGTGCTGCGCGCCTACATTTCGCTCTGGTATTAGTAGAATCCCGCTGCCGGGGCGATCCGTCGTCCGCGCCCTGTATAATGCGCCGCCGCTAGTGTTTGGAACACGCCGATGACCGTCCGCACCCGGATCGCGCCGTCACCTACCGGCGATCCCCACGTTGGGACCGCGTATGTCGCACTGTTCAACGAGGTGTTTGCGCGCAGCCAGGGCGGCGAGTTCATCGTGCGCATCGAGGACACCGATCGGCAGCGCAGCACACCGGACAGTGAGGCGATGATTCTTGATGCGCTGGCCTGGCTCGGCATTGAGTGGGCCGAAGGTCCCGACTGTGGCGGCCCCCATGGTGCCTATCGCCAGAGCGAACGTCGCGATATCTATGCAGACCATGCCCAACAGCTGATCGATGCTGGACACGCCTTCCATTGCTTCTGCACACCCGAGCGACTCGATGAACTGCGCGCCATGCAGCAGCAGGCGGGTAAATCCACGGGCTACGATGGCCGGTGCCTGGGGCTGGATAAGTCCGAGGCTGAAGCGCGCATAGCCGCCGGCGAAGCCCACGTGATACGGATGAAGGTTCCGGCGGACGGTAGTTGTGCGTTTGCAGACCGCTTCCGCGGCGAAATCGAGATTCCCTGGGCCCAGATCGACATGCAGGTGTTGATGAAGGCGGACGGCTACCCGACCTATCACCTGGCGGTGGTGGTGGACGATCACCTCATGGAAATCAGCCACGTGCTGCGCGGCGAGGAGTGGATCCCCTCGACCCCGAAACACGTGTTGCTTTATCAGTATTTCGGCTGGCAGCCACCGGAGTTCGGCCATTTGCCGCTGTTGCGCAACCCGGACAAGAGCAAGCTCTCCAAGCGCAAGAATCCGACCTCCCTGAACTATTACCGGGCCTCGGGCTATCTACCCGAAGCGTTGCTGAACTATTTGGGCCGCATGGGCTGGTCGATGCCGGATGAGCGCGAGATTTTCTCTCATCAGGAGCTGATCGATGCGTTCGACCTCGATCGGATTTCCCTGGGTGCACCAGTGTTCGACATTGAAAAATTGAACTGGCTGAACGGCCAGTATCTGCGGGCGCTGGATCCGGATGAATTCATGGATCGAATCGCCGAATGGGCGATCAATCGCGACCACTTGAAGCAATTCGTGCCATTGATTCAGGAACGCACCGAACGCTTTATCGACCTGGTGCCCCAGCTGGACTATCTGCTCGGCGATCGACGCGAATTGTCGGCCGAGGATTTTGAATTCAAGGGGCTCGACGAAGACGGCGTGAAGCGCATCCTCCAGTTCACGCTCTGGTCCATGGACGAATTACCCGTCTGGGAGCGTGACCGGCTGTTCGAGATCTGCAAGGGGCTGGCGGACGCGCTTGGCCTGAAGATCAGGGATTTCCTGAGTCCGCTGTTTGTTGCGATCTCCGGTCGGCGGGTGGCATTACCCCTGTTCGATTCGATGGCGCTGCTCGGCGCGGACCTGACGCGCATGCGGATTCGCAGCGCCCTCGATGCGCTTGGCGGCGTGTCCAAGAAGAAACTAAAGGTGCTGGAGAAGGAGTACCGGAACCTGGTTGACAGTGCCGGGGGCGATGCCTAACATCGCCGGCCTTGCGTTGGGGCCATAGCTCAGCTGGGAGAGCGCCTGCATGGCATGCAGGAGGTCGGCGGTTCGATCCCGCCTGGCTCCACCAACATCCCGTCCAAAGACCTCCGTCCTCATCCGTCAGCAGTCTTGGCCGTTCGTATCGCGGCGGGAGATGTCCGCTTTGTGGTCTTGCCCCGTCTCAGTGGACTGTTGAAGAAAGACCAGCTGACCCTCAATCAGGGGTCAAATTCAGCCCCAAGAATCGGTTGGTCATAGGGCCAATCTTTGAACCAGTCGCTCTAAATAGCACGACGCATATGCAATATTGCGCCGCGGTGAGATTGCTCAGCTCTATCGGCCACGCATCAGACTGTCGACGAAAACATCATGCAGCGGGGTCAGCGCACCGGCCTTTCTAAGTCCAGGCCGGCGCTACCGCACTGCGTCTCGAACCGACACGCAGTGCAACTTTTGGCAAAACAGATTCTGCCTCACGGAACTTGCGAAAAACTAGATCATGATAAATCGCCAATCGGATCAGAAAGAATCGCAGACCATAGAAGCACTTGTTCCTATGGTCGATCTGTTCGCTGTGCTCGCGATCGTATTCATGATCTACGCAAGTGACGAAATCAAGATAACCGAACTGACAACCGCGAAGAAAATCCAAGAGGTCGTGGAAACCATCGAACAGGAAAGTGAAGAAAAAATTCAACAAGTGATAGATCGATACGAAAACGATCCCCAAGTTGTCCTGGCAAGAGAGGCGGATCAAACATTAGAAGAAGTTAAGGAAAAGCGAAGGAAAAAAGCAGAGGAGTTGGTACTTGCGTTTAGCGCAATGTTGGAGGCTCAACAAAACCAGGCCGCTGATGAATACGAAGACCTTGTAGCTAGCATTGAACAAAAGCACGAGGAAGCACTGTCAGAACAATTGGTTGTTTTGGACGAGCGGAAACAGGCCGAATTGGAGATCGAAAAACAAGACCTAAGAACGGCCGCGGAAATTGCAACGGCACAGCTGCAAAAAGAACAAGAAGAAGCCGTGGAAAGAGTACGGCAGGAAAGTGCGCAAACATTAGCTGAACAGGAATCGGAGCTGGAGATGGAGAAAATGATCGCGCTGGCCGATCAGGAATCCACACTCCAGTCTGAAAAGGAAACGGCACTAGCTCAGGCCGAAGCCGAGCACATTCAGGCGCTGACACAGACAGCAACCGCTTTGCAGGAAGAACGACGTCGAACGTTAGAAGAGGCAGCGCAGGTAAAGGAAATCGCGTTGGCGCAGGAAGCGGCTCTTGCGGCCCGGGCCGCAGAGGAATTACGTCAGGCGGAAGCGGAAGCCGCTCAGGAACTGGCATTGGCTGAAGCCAAAGCGGACGCAGAAATACGGCAAGCGCTGGCGGAGGCAGCACAGGCAGAAAGAGACGCGTTGGCCGAGCAGGAAGCTGCGCTTGCGGCCCAGGCTGCAGAGGAATTGCGTCAGGCGGAAGCGGAAGCCGCTCAGGCACTGGCGTTGGCTGAAGCCAAAGCGGACGCAGAAATACGGCAAGCGCTGGCGGAGGCAGCACAGGCAGAAAGAGACGCGTTGGCCGAGCAGGAAACTGCTCTTGTGGCGCAGGCCGCTGAGCAATTACGCCAGGCGGAAGCGCAAGCCGCTCAGGTACTGGCGGACACAGCGACCGCATTGGAGGCAGAAAAACGTCAGGAGTTAGAAAGAGAGGCGCAGGCACAAAGAGACGAATTAGCCGCGCGTAAAGCTGCGTTTGATGCGCAGGCCGCCGAAGAACTGCGACAGGCACAGGCCGAAGGGGAACAACTACTGGCACAGAGAGCGATCGAACTGGAGGAACGAAAGCGTCAAGAGTTAGCAAGAGATGCGAAAGGACAAGAAGCCGCATTAGCCGAGCATAAAGCGGCTGTAGAAGCACAGGCTGCAGAGGAACTACGACAGGCAGAAGCGGAACACGCCCGGGACCTGGCACAGGCGGAAGCCGATGCGGAGGCAGAAAGAAGCCAGGCGTTAGCAGAGGCGGCGCAGGCGGAACAAGACGCATTAGACCAGCTACAAGCCAGTCTTGAAGAAGAAAAGGAAAAAGCCCTCGCCGAGTCAGAAGACGCTCATGCCAAAGAGTTGGATGAGCAGAAAGCGTTAACGGCTAAAGCAGAAGGAGAACTTTCGCCCTATCTCGCAGCCGCCGAAGCCAAACAGCAGATTGTCGATCTGCTGAATGAGAACTTTAGAGACTATGACGCGTCGGAGGTTGAAATAGACGAAAACACAGGAAGGGTAAGACTCAATTTCCAGGAGTCATATTTTGTGCGGGGGTCTCATGAGCTGTCACAAGACATGAAAGATTTCCTCAGGATAATGATCCCCAAGTACGCAAGAAGTATTTACGAAAACGAAAACGCGGCAAAGCTGGTCGAGTCCCTTAAGATTTCCGGGATGACATCGCCCATCTATATGGGGAAGTACGTCGACGTAGACGATACCTCTCCCCGGTCAGAAAGAGCACGCCAGTACAACATGGCACTGAGCAACAGACGTGCGGTAGCCATGTACAACTTTATCTTTGACGAAAGTGAGATGGGTAACTACAGGTATCGTACAAGACTGAAAAAGGACATGGGTATTGCTGCGGTGGGATACCAGCATGCCGAACCTGTAAACGATGATTTGGTTGGAGAGGACGCAGATTGCGTTGAGTACAACTGCAAGAAGGAACAGGCGACGATCTTGCAATTTCAACTGTATACGGAAGAGTTAGCCAGCGTTGACTAACATCATTTTGGTGCGAGCTTTTTGGGTTTAGGTAGCGAAAATGTTTAAATATGCATTTCTAACAATTCTGGCGGCATTTTCATATTTCATATTCTTTTTTGATGATGCGCTGTCTAACGTGTTAATCGGGCAGCTGTTTGTCTGGGGAATATTAGGTTGCTTGGCTGTATTCAGTGTTTTCAAGTTTGGCCTGCACTACAAAATCAACGCGCTAAATAGATTTGCCCTTTCATTCTATTTTTCTGTGTTTGAGTATAGGAAGGCTCAAAAAGTACCTTCAGGCCTGAGCTATGCGAAGAGTGTAAGAGAGCAAGGAGATATCGCCCTTGCTGTCAACTTTGATGCATCGTTGTCGACCGCCGCCCTCAAAATTCCTGCCTCGCTCTATTCAGGAAAGGATCCTTTTTTAGACAGGTTGCGGGCTAAGATTCAAGAAGCAGAAAGAATCAAGCTCAAAGCACGCCAGCTCGACGGTAAGGCAACCGTGATGTTGGAAAAAACCAAAGATCTATTGGTGGAAAAACACCTCGCTGATAAACCGGCTCGCTCAAAACTGGTTGAGATGTTTGACATAGAAAACGGCGTGGCCCACATCGTTGACGTAACGATCGATGAAATCGAAGATCAAAGTTACGCAGACGCGCCGGACTATGAAATTATTACCCGTATAGCCTTTGACAATAGTCCGTATTTCTCAAGGACCTTCAAATATTTTGACTCGGAGGATGTTCTTTCCATACTCTTCCGTTCGCCTTTTATGATAATTCTGGTTGGAATCATCGGTACATTTGCGGGCTTTTATCTCGCATTAGGTCAGGGCGGAGACATCAAATCTGGGGCCGCTGTGGCGATTGTCAGTTCGCTGGTTGGTCTGCCTGTTTCGTTGCTTATGGATTACATCAACACCTTGTATCCGGACAAGAGCCGATACCAACAGGCGTTCAACAAGTACAAGGAAAGTCTGGAAATCCTGTTTAATCACGAAAAAGAACTTTCTAGCAGCGGACGGGACAGGAGAAAAGACCCACTACGGCAAGAGGTGCTGGAAACAGAGTCTGAATAACGGTGCCGGACTGCGTTTCGGGGCCCAATGAAGGCGTCGTCGCGGGCAAGGTCAACGGGGAAACGATCATGTCGGACGCAGGGTAAAGGCATGAGGTGGTGGAGCCAGGCTCAATTGAAAGGTACGTGTAGCAGATTGATTTTGAACGGGATCTTTAAACCGCGATGATGACGTGAGCCCTCCAAGTTGTGCACGCTCTTATCACCTGTCCCGTGGCCCTTCCTTGGCCCTTCTGCGACGAGCGGTGTTTCCCGCAGATATGCTACGCCTGATTTACTAGGCTCTCCTATTCTATGCTAGGTTAATCTAGTTAAATCAAGGATATATATATTGAAATTAAAGTTAAATCTAGTTGCCCTCAGGCCACAGTACTCGTCGCAGTACAGATGAGTATGGAGCCGCTTGGGATTACTCGCTCACCTTCAATATTACCAACATCGCCACCACGAACCAATACAGGCCGCTGCCTAGTACCCGAACACAATGGACGTCAATTCAGCCTCGCTTGGGATAAGAAGTCGGCAATCCGTGGCCTTGATCTGGGCTAACACAATCGCTGTGGGGAGCGGGTTGGTCGGCCATCTGTTGGGAAGAAGTCCTCGACCGAGTAGCTGAGGATCTACCTATCCGAAGAGTACTCGGTTATCGGCGAACTGAAATGCCTGCCGAAGAGTCAGACGACCGACCCGGCCAAGGCGTTTCCTCCGGCAGGGGGGAGACGCGCTCCAGCGTTTGCAATGCCTCGCGCGTGGTTTCGAAAAACATCCGATACTATTCTGGCTGCCCGCATGGATAGGGGGGTGTCTCTCCTGACAGAAGAGTGTCAGTAACCCAGTGGTAGAGTTGATAAACGGTAATGGCTTTGAGGGGATGGCGTGAGATGGCATGACTTTGAAAAAGCTGCACCGAACATCTCCCGGATCGGGAAGCGCCTGTTGTACAGCCCGAACACGGGCGAGGTCGCGATACTTGCTACCGTCGACGGCACCGGAAGACCTTTTGTCGCGCCGGTGTGCCCGATCTTCTGTGAAGAGGGCGTTTATCTATTGGCTGGGTCTCACACGCCGAAGGTCCGGCACCTCGAACGCAACGGGCTCTATGCGCTGCACGCCCTCGTCGGCGGCGATGATCTGGAGTTTCAGATCGCTGGAACGGTCCGCCGGGTCGAGTCTGGCGCGGAGCACGATGCAGTGGTATCAGCAATACCGTTCCCCAGCTACGATGCTAACGATCCGATCTACGAGCTGCTGATCGAACGAGCGCTCTGCGTTACCTGGCCGGAACGAAGCACCCGGGGCAACAAGGAGGCTTGGTCTGAAAATAGCTGATTCTCTGTGTCGGCTCCAGTCCAGTCACGCATCCGTTCCCAGGTCGCGCCCAGGTGTATAGATTCGCTACCGCCAACCCGGCAGAAACGTCGCTATGCGTCTGACTTTCCTGGCAGGGCACCGTCTCGGTGTCCCCCCGGCTTGTCGTAGATCATCTCGTTGGCATGGCCCAAGACGTCGCCTAGTGTCATCGTCCTGGGGCCGTGTGCGGCGAGATGTACCGCGAACTCGTCACCTTCCCGTAATTCGAATGGGCGGCGGTTCGATTGTAGATCCCGGATTGTCACCTTGTTCCGCCATATCGACTCGATTCGGTACAGTGCCAACCTCATTCCATCACCTCGTAATACCAGGTCCCTCCCCGCAGTCCGTTTTCCGCTTGACGGAGTAGGCCACAATCTAAACGGGGTCGCAATCCATGGGGTGACGTCTCAGCGCTGCTTGTGGTGCGAAGCAACCCGCCTGAGCCCGGTGTCGCGGCTGCCTCAGATGCGGTTTGACGGAGTGGGCGCTCAAGCGATGAGGTGTCCGGCCAAACCACCAGACTATTCAGCGGTACAGGTCGTATCCACCAACAACAAGCGCGTGGCGGTTTCCTGGTGGACCAGCACACAACGCGTGCCCCTCAACACCAGTTGAAAATGCTCCGGCTTACGAAGGTCGCGTCCGGTCAAATGCTTGGGTTCTATGATCAGCAGGCTGTCGTTTGTCAGCGCGTCGTCCGCAAGCGTGACCTCGCTGCTATTGAGTATCCCCGTGACAGCTCTTAGGAGATCGGCGCGGCTCTCGGCTGTTGGATTGTCGA
>SMVA01141917.1_pt1 | contig 11718 bp, 10 predicted proteins | sample 2456451 | NCBI WGS metagenome assembly SMVA01 (sample SAMN11095933, study PRJNA526329) | marine sediment metagenome | biome: Marine sediment; feature: Surficial sediment; material: Deep marine sediment; isolation source: Hadal surficial sediment | place: Pacific Ocean | collected 2014-05 | depth...
GGAAAATTTTTGTACGCCGTAAGGCTGGTGGCGGGGGTTGCTCCCCATCATGCTGATCAGCAAAGTGGTAGCCCGCTGGGGCATATACCAGGGAATATTGCGAGGGTGGTTGTTGACCACCATGGCGCCATAACCCGCCACGACCACCGATTGTTCCGATTGAATTTGGGTCAATGTGGGGTCACCCATGGTGACAGCCAATTGGCCGGCAATGCGGCGGCTGGGTGTTCCCGGTAATTGCTGCCAGTCCTTCGGAATGCCATTGCGCCAGAACAGAACCATATTCATCTGCGGCTGGCCATCGGTAATTACCACGAACTGGTCTTCTTCACCAAAGCCCATCAGCGAGGGGGTGGCGCCTGTGCCGTGGGTCCAGTCGTTAAGGTAGGGGGCGCTCCAGGCACCGTCAGCCTCTTGGGTGCTAAGTGCCTCCCCGGTCCAAACCACTTTGTGCAGGTGCGCCTGGGAGGCGATGTAGATACCACCATCCTTGTCGATGGCGTAGGCATTGCGAATCCAGCCGTAGCCGGTGGACCCCGTGGCTTTGTCCTCGGCACCCTCGGCGTGGTTAATGCGAATTAGCAGGTGCTGCGTGAAGTCGCGGCTGATGGCGGCAATATAGCCGTGCTCAGTGGCGACAATCAGCCAGCCATCGTAGGTCATATTCAACCCCATGATGGGCCCAGTTGCCTCTGCCGGCAATTGAAACTCCCGTAATTTTACGATTTTGGAGCGCGAATCCGAGGGATCCTGGTCGCCATAGGCGGTGATCAGGCCGGATTTACTGCCGATGTAATAGGTGTGGTCTTTGTCCAGCACGGTGTACAGCCGGGACAAGTCCTTGAGCTTCATCATCTCCTGGTAGCTGCGGTAAATGGCAAAAATGCTGTCATTGTCATTGTCGAAGTAGGCGATGGCATCTTCCGCCTGTTGTTCACGCCAGCGCTGCTGGTCGGGAAAGAAATATTCAGCGAGGACCTGCTGGCTGTCATAATCCAGTTTGACGATGCGATCCAGCCCATTGCCCCATAGCACGCGCTTTCCATCAGGGTATACACCCGAAGTATTAATGCCAAAAAATGCGGGACCGGTGAAAGTGTATTGAATCTCGGCGGCTGCCAGGACGCGGGAAGGGCCGCTGGGCCCCGCCTGGGGCATGGCGTCCTGTTGGGCGGGGTCGCCGTGAGCCATGGCGTTGTTGGAAGCCGCCAGGTAGGGGTTGGCTTCCGGCATATTAAAGGCCGCCAGCAACTGGCTGGTGCACAACAAGGCTATGCCCAGTAACCGGGAAAGACAGGTGGCTGGCGATGTGTTCATGGCTGAATCCAATTCAAATTCTTGAGATTATGGGTATAACTGTAGTGTAGACACTAAAGGGTAGCCATGACTCAATGGGCCATAATAAACTGGCCTGGCTTCCCGCCCGCGCGATATGGCTACTTAAACGATTGGTTCCGCTGAAAAAGAACTCGTGTGTAAAATGGGCAGCCCGGCCGATGACGGCAGTGCGAATGCCCGTTAGCGCTGCCAGGCGAACTTAGCCGATCAATATTGATGCAGGTGAATGGTTTTTTTGCCACATTGCCCCGCTGGGATAAGTTGATGAACCAGAGAATTGTTAAACAAAAACCAACCGCATTACCATGAATCTACACAACAACAACCACGGCAGAGCGACACAGGATTAACATTATGGCAAAACACTATGCAATGACTGGCGGTGCAACGGGCATCGGCGCATCCCTCAAGGAAAAGCTGCGTGATCGCGGTGATACAGTAATCGTCGTAGATCTGCACGACGCCGATATAGAGGCGGATCTTTCCACTAGTGAGGGGCGCAGCGCAGCAATAGAGGGTATAAAAAAATTGGCCCCGGAGGGCCTGGATGGTTTTGTCGCCTGTGCCGGTTTACCCCCAGTGGCAAAACCCCTGTCGCTGATATCCAGAGTGAACTTTTTTGGTGCGACCATTTTGATTGAGGGCCTGGTGGATCTGCTGGCCCTAAAAAAAGGCGCTATTGTAGCGGTGGGCTCCAATTCTGCCGCGCTACCCGGTTTGGACCCGCAGCATATCGAGCTACTGTTGGCAGGTGACGAAGAGGGCGCTTGCGCCCTCGTCGATACACTGGATGGCCACAATGCCTACGCCGGCTCCAAAAATGCCCTGTCGCGCTGGGTCAGACGCAACTGCCCCGCGTTGATGGCCAGGGGTGTGCGCATGAATGTGGTAGCCCCCGGCATGACGGCGACACCACTTACCGACAAAGTGTTTGTGGACCCCGAATTGGGGGCGGCCATGACGGAGTTTCAAAAGTCCATTCCCTATGGTGCGATGGCCAGCCCCGACATGATTGCCGATACCCTGTTATTCCTGCTGGACCCCGCTTCGCGCTATGTGTGTGGCGCCATTTTGTTTGTCGACGGTGGGCACGATGCGCTGCTGCGCGCGGACCAGTTCTAGCAGCAAATGGTGCTGGCGCACGCTCGAACAGCGCCACCGTCCCGCCTGTTTTTCTGCCTCTCTACCTGTCGCTAAAACAGGCAGGTTATTTTCATGGATTGAAAATGGCCCCATTTAATTGAATTTTAGGCTTGCAATTCAATTCCAAAGCACTGAGTATATATACAGTAGTTTTACTGTATGAACAGACCTGCCCACAGACAGGCTTCATCACCAAACCAGAAGAGGGTGCAACATGGATACGAATAAGCAAAAAGCATTGGACGCGGCGCTGAGCCAAATTGAACGCCAATTCGGCAAGGGCACCGTCATGCGCATGGGCGACAAAGAGCGCGTGGCCATGCCCTCTATTTCCACCGGTTCCCTGGGGCTGGACATTGCCCTGGGTATAGGCGGCCTGCCCAAGGGGCGTATTTGTGAAATTTACGGTCCCGAGTCCTCGGGTAAAACAACACTCACACTGCAGGTCATAGCCGAGGCTCAAAAAGCCGGTGGTACGGCAGCTTTTATCGATGCTGAGCACGCGCTGGACCCCGTTTATGCGGAAAAGCTGGGCGTTAGTGTAGACAACCTGATTTTGTCCCAGCCAGATACCGGTGAGCAGGCCTTGGAAGTCACGGAAATGCTGGTGCGATCGGGGGCAGTCGACGTACTGGTTATCGACTCCGTCGCCGCCCTGGTTCCCAAGGCAGAAATAGAAGGCAGCATGGGAGACTCCCACGTGGGCCTGCAAGCTCGTTTGATGAGCCAGGCCATGCGTAAACTCACCAGTGCCATCAAACACAGTAACTGTCTGGTGATCTTTATCAACCAGATCCGCATGAAAATCGGTGTGATGTTTGGCTCGCCGGAGACAACCACAGGCGGCAATGCCCTGAAATTTTACGCCTCGGTACGCCTGGACATTCGCCGTATTGGTGCAGTAAAAGATGGCGATGAAGTGATCGGCAATGAAACCCGGGTGAAGGTGGTTAAAAACAAGGTATCGCCGCCCTTTAAACAGGCCGAGTTTCAAATTATGTATGGCAAGGGTATTTATCGCATGGCTGAAGTCATCGACTGGGGCGTAAAAATAGGTTTAGTGGATAAAGCAGGGGCCTGGTATTCCTATAAAGGCGACAAGATTGGTCAGGGCAAGGCTAATTCGGCTAAATTTCTTGAAGATAACCCGGCGGTTGCCAATGAAATTGAATCACTTATTCGCAAACAATTGCTGGAGCCCGATGAGCCCAAGCCCAAGGCTGAAGCGGAAGTAGAGACGGCCACAGTGGCGGAGGGCGCTGCCAAGTAATTCCAGTGTCATTCTTTTCTCCACAGGCGTCGGGTCATCCACTTATCCCCCTCTCAACCCGGCGTCTGTTTTTTTATGTCTGATAAGCCACCTTTCAATCATGCTATCCCAGGTGCTGTGGCCCCGGATTTAATCCAAGATGAAACTTCGGAGCAGCCGCCGGCCAGTCCCGCCGATATCCGTCTGGCAGCCATGAATTATCTGGCGCGCCGCGAGCACACCAAAAAAGAGCTGCTGCAAAAGCTCAAACGGCGTTTTTCCGATATGGCATTACTGCGTGCGGAGATTCAACGCCTTGCCGATGAAAATCTGCAAAGTGATAAGCGCTTTGCAGAATCCTTTGTGCATTATCGCTCTGGCCTTGGCTTCGGCCTGCTGCGAATACGGCAGGATATGCGGCAGCGGGGCCTGTCTGATTTCGAAATTTATTTGGCTGTCGATACAGTGGGTGTTAACTGGCGCGCTGTTGCGCAGGCCGTCTATCGAAAAAAATTTGGCGCGGCGCCTCCCGTGGATATGCGGGAAAAAGCCAGGCGTTTTCGCTTTATGCAGTACCGCGGTTTTGCCAGCGACGAATACCGACACTTGGCTTGAAGGTCACCGGGCTTGTCCCCAGCGTTACTCGCTCCCTACGGCAGCCTCAGTGTTGTCGGTTGGGTGTGCTCAGGCGTGGGCACACTGTTACTGGCCTTTATGTTGGGTAGCCTGGCTAGACGCAGCCCGAAACTTGGCGGCCCCTATGCCTATACCTATATGGCATTTGGAGAACTGCCCAGCTTTTTTGTGGGCTGGGGACACTGGATCTCCTACTGTACCGCTACGGCAGTGGGTGGCATTGCCTTTGTCGCCTACCTGGGCTTTTTTGTGCCGCAGTTGGTAGAGACACCTGCGGCCGGGGCCATAGCGGCGCTGGCGATAATCTGGGTTGTGACTGCTCTCAACATATCCAGCACCAAGTCTGCCGGTATCTTTCAGCTGATTACAACGGTGCTAAAACTGTTGCCCCTGTTCTTAATTGCCGGCGGCGGTGTGTTGCTGGGTGATGTGAGCGGTATTCCGGCGACCAATCCACACAGTGAATCACCGCTGTTGCTTATTTCTGGCCTGGTCATTCTTACCATGTGGGCATTTGTGGGTGTCGAAAACATCACCATTGCGGCGGATGAGGTCATTGAGCCCCAGAAGACGATTCCCAGGGCTTTGCTGGTGGGAACCATTACCGCGGTGGTGTTTTATATCACCGCCACCCTGGGTGTCATGGCGCTGATTCCCCAGGCTGAATTGGCGCAGTCGTCCTCGCCTTTTGCCGATGCGGCGGTGGTGTTGTTCGGTAGCTGGGGGGGCTCGCTGGTCGCGCTGGGCGCGATTGTCTCCATTGTCGGTGCGCTCAACGGCAATGTGCTGACAAGTGGCATGCTGCCCCGTGCGATCGCCCTGGACAAACTTTTCCCCCTGCGTTTTGCGGCACTGAACAAGGCCGGCGCGCCGGCTTTTTCCCTAATTGTGGCGGCGTCTATCGCATCGATATTGATCGTGATGAATTACACCCGGGGTTTGCTGGCCGCTTTCGAAATGCTGATATTACTGTCCACACTCACCACGCTACTGCCCTATGCCGCGTCTGCGCTAAGCGAATTTGTACTGCAAAAGAGAGATGTACAGGCGGGTGCAGTGGCCAATTACAAGACCCTTGCCATAGCGCTGGGCGCACTGCTGTTTTCCCTGTTTGCCATTATTGGCTCGGGCCTGGAAGTGGCTGCCTATGGCCTGATATTGTTAGCCGCAGGCTATCCGGTTTATCGGCTGCAGAAAAACCGCCAGGTTTAACTCGAGAACTCCATCACCTGGTCATTCAACTTGCCGTGACGCAACATTAGAATGTCCTTCAAGTAATTCTGGTGCAACTTCCACGGTGGCTTTGTTCCCTGCCCGGGAAGTATTTCTGCCGCCCGTTCTATATAGCCCGATGACAATCCCATATAGGGTTCTGTTTCGAGATTGGCATCATGATTAATCGGCATACACTTGGTGTAGCCTTTGTTGTCCATATAGTTGAGTAATCGGCAGATATAGTCACAGGTGAGGTCACACTTTAAGGTCCAGGAGGCGTTGGTGTAACCCATGGAGAGCGCCATGTTGGGCACATCGCTCAGCATCATACCCTTGTAGGTGAGCGCATTCCGGGCCTGCAGCGTTTTTCCATCTACCGTGAACTCTACATCACTTAAAAACTGCAGCTTTAAGCCCGTGGCCGTAACGATTAAATCTGCTGCCAGGGTTTCCCCCGACTTGAGCTGTATGCCGGTTTCGGTGAAACGCACGATGTGGTCTGTAACCACCGAGGCGGTACCGGCATTGATTGCAATAAACAAATCACTGTCGGGCACCAGACAGAGGCGTTGGTCCCAGGGGTTGTAGGCCGGTGTAAAGTGGGTCTCCACGTCGTAGTCTGGCCCCAGTTCCTCACGCACCATATCGACCAATCGCGCTTTGGCTGCCTGGGGGTATTTCTGGCAGCGCTGGTACACAAACTGCTGCATCAATACATTGCGCCAGCGCGTGATGAAATAGGCAAATCGCGCGGAAAAAACCTTGCGCAGCCAGTTGGCAAACTTATCCACCGCCGGTCTGGACACCACATAGGTGGGGGAGCGCTGCAGCATGGTGACGTGGCTGGCAGTTTTGGCGATCTCTGGAATCAAGGTGACCGCGGTGGCGCCGCTGCCTATTACTACCACGCGTTTACCGGCGTAGTTCACTTCCGGCGTCCATTGTTGGGGGTGAATAATCTGGCCGCTAAAGTTCTCCCTACCCTCAAATTGCGGTGTGTAGCCCTCTGTATAGTCATAATAACCACTGCACATGTGTAGGAAGCTGCAGCTGTAGGTTTCCAGCTTGCCCCCATCATTTGAGTCATCCGGGGTGTTTACCAATATCTCCAGTGTCCAGCGCGACTCCTGGCTTGACCAACGGGCACGTTTTACCTGCCGCCCATAGCGAATTTTATTGTCCAGGTCATTTTCGGCAACCGTCTCTGCGAGGTAATCCAGGATAGCCGGTGCGTCGGCGATGGCCTTTGCATGGGTCCACGGTTTGAATACGAACCCCAGGGTGTACATGTCTGAATCGGATCGAATGCCGGGATAGCGAAACAAATCCCAGGTGCCGCCAAGTTGTTCTCGGCCCTCCAGAATGAGAAAATTTTTATCGGGGCACTTTTTACTTAAATGAACGCCTGAGCCAATGCCGGAAATGCCTGCACCCACAATTAATACATCGTAATGTTCTTTCACTGACACCCAATTACTTCCTGTGAGTTTCGATTGCTGAACCAGATCTGTCTGCCATGTCTGCAGCTGCAAGTGTATCATCAGAACACACCAGAATTATTTGCAGAGACTGCCAATGCTATCAAAATTTGACGATTACGCCATACATCAAACGTCGCGACCGGTATTTCATACGGCCACCAGGTGTTGCGCAATGAGCGCCACGTGATTATGGAGGCGACTCGCCTGGATCAGTTTGGTTTTTGGGAGGGCGTTATTCGCTACGATGGTCGGGAGCTCGTGGTTGAGGGCCACTGCACCTTTGGCCTGAAGGATCGCTCCTGGGGTATTCGCCCCGTGGGTGCTCCCTACACCGGTGGTGATAAAGTGGGGCATGGCGTTCTGGAGCAGATGCACATAGGTGCGTCTACTTCCTATGGTTTCAACGATTGGTTTGACGGCGCGAGTTAGCGCGTCTTAGCAGCAGGATGTCTTCGACTCGTCACCGACCGAGGCGCTAAAGGGTAGCCCGGTGCCGCAGCCGGGAAAAATACCCAGGTGCGTATCCGTGTTACCGAAAAATTCAAAATGATCCCGGAAACGGGTGTTGTGCAACATCAGCCAGGTGTTGCCGCACACGGGAGAGCGTTTCCCCGTCTCCATGCGGTGGTGCGCATCCAACTCGAAAGCTTCGGGGTGTTGTTCGATAGTGCCCTTGTAGGTCACGGCCTGCCCATAATCCTCGCAGGCAGATTCCAGCTCGGCAATCTTGAATAAACGGTAGGTTGCAGAATAGAAATTGATATGGCCGATGAGTGCTTCTATGTCGTCGTTGTTAATACCCAAAACACGGTCTTCAACCAGACGGGGGTCGGCGAAGCCCGCCCTCTTGCTCAGGTTTAAAAAATCATTCCAGTACAGGGCGCCACTCAGGCATTCGCCGTACAACACCGGGTCGTCGACCAATGCCCGCGGCACGCGCCGGTCGGCATACACGTCGGAGAAATATAGCTCACCCCCGGGCTTTAGTACGCGATAGGCTTCGCGCAGTACCGCCTCTTTGTCTTCGCACAAATTGATCACACAGTTTGAGACAATGATGTCGAAACTATTATCTGCAAAGCCCAACTCGTCCAACTTCTCCAGGTAGCCTTTGTGAAACACCACGTTGGATTTCTGGTAGCCAAAGGCCTGCCGGTGAAAATCTATGTGGCGCTTGGCCACGGCCAGCTGCTCATCGGTCATATCCACGCCTACCACGCTACCGTGTTCGCCAACCAGCGCGGACAGGGTGTAGGCATCGCGGCCAGAGCCACTGCCCAGGTCGAGAATGCGCAAGCCCGCCAGGGCCTCGGGTGCCACCAGGCCACAACCGTAGTAGCGTGCGTGCACTTCATCGTGAATACTGGAAAAAATATCGCGCAGGTAGCTGGCGGGTTGGTCCAGTGTGCAACAGGCATCAGTCTTGAGGTCACTCGATTGTTGCAGGGTTTTGCCGTAATAATCTTGTACGCTTTCTAACATGTAGGTGGTCCGCAGCGGGGGATGAAATCTGGCGGGCAGTTTACCACCTCACGAAGCTTTTATCGAAGTTTGGCCTTTGGATTAACGCAAATTAGACCGGGTCAGGCCCGTGGTCGCGCTCGTCAGCGCCCCGGGGCTTCAGGTGGAAAAGGGCGGACGCTGGCCCCCACACAGGACATCGGTTACCCGCTCGGTATCCATGTATTCCTTGAGTTTTATCAGTTCCCCATTTTTGAATTCGAAAAGGAAGTGGTAATCGTTGCTGTAGGTCTGGCCGGAGACATGCTCCCCTTCACTCACCGCCTCTACCGCCACTTTTTCGCCCTCGCCGACCATGCCCAACACGGTAAACTGCAGACCCTGGGGGAAAACTGCGTAAATACCCGCCACTGCCGCCCTTATTTCCTCCTTGGGTGCGGTGCCGGAAATTAATGTGTTACCCATGGTTTGTACATAGCCAACATCGGCGTAGGTATCGACAATCGCGTCGACATCGCCCGAATTCAGGGCGCTAAAGAATTCCTTCACAATGGTTTTGTTTGCTTCGGCGTTGCTCATGTTGTGTCCGTGGTATTGGTGGGGTGGGTAGCGGTTCCGGCACTCTGCAGGCATTGGAGCAATAATGATAACCCCGTGCAGTGGCTGCGCCAGTATTTGCGCTGACATTGGCGTGGATAGTTCTATGCGGTTTAACTATGCGGTTTGCTGGCCAGGTCTTCTGGTGCCCCGCCACCTTTGTTGACAGAAGCGGCCGCTATCAGCGATCCCCGAGCAAGTCGTTCTGTCTAAATAAACAAGTAAAAACAAAGAGTTACATATTTTTTCGAACTTTTATGAAAGAAGAGGGAATAAAGATGCCCCCCCGGTCGTCATTAGCTTAAGAACGGAGTGAAACCACTTGGAGTAGGTGGTGGGCTCTCGAAGACCTCAACATGACGGGGGAACGCGAGAATCAAACTATCTACCTTCGTTTTTGACGAATTGGTTCCCACCGGTACTTAGTGCCATTGGGGGTTAATTCCATATTTCTGATGCCCCTTCCCAGAGCGAGAATGTTAGCGCCTCTGCTTTGGGCTTCAGGCTTCAGAGCTTATCGCCACCTCGGTGGCGGTAGGCTCTTCTTCTTTCCGCCTCCAAAGTTCCACAACAGCCAAAGCCTCTACGCGAATAAGCCTCGCGCTACAGCGAACTGTGGCCGTTTTTAGTGGAATGGGTGCCGCAGCCCACCAAGAGAGTGAGCTACTAGATAAAAACCGAGTATTTTGTGCAGTAATGCCTGTAGTGAGTGGTTTACTTCCACCCGGTGGCGATTTGTTCCAGTTCCTGCTCGGCGCTCAGGGCAATGTCCGCGGCATTATTGCCCATGAATATGGCGATTTGATCGGAATCGCTGGCACCTGCGGTACGGTATTCATTGGATGAACTCGACTGTTGCGCCTGGGCATCCAATGCCTCGGTGACCCAGGTACCCGCGTCCCGTTTACAGGCAATGCCGCGGAAATGGCCGTTCTCATCTGCCAGCAGGTACTCGCGGCACCAACCGCCGCCGATTCGCGCATAAGTGAGTACAGGCCTGAGTTGCCTGCCATCTGCCAAAACATTCCAACCATCGGCATGGGAGGCCGTACCATCGAGCGCCTGGGCGAGCAGGGGATCTGTGGCCGCGGTTGAATCGGCAAGCTGTGGGCCTGTGCCCTGAACCAATAACAAACCGGAGGCCGCCATAATTGAGGCGGCAATGGCGAATGCCCAACTGCTCTTACGCTGACGAGCGGGGAAGGGGAGTACACTTCCAGCGCTGGTAGACGACCGGCGGGTAGTTTTTCTCAACAGATTGACAATTCGGGCGGGCACAGCGCGGGCGCGGGCCGTGGTAAAGGTGTTCTTCAGGGTCTCATTCAGCTCGCGCATTTTTTGCAGCTTGGCCTGCAGTTGCGGCTCGACTGCAAGCCGCTGCTCCAGCCCGCTGGCCTCGGCAGCACTGAGCTCCCCGTCCAGGTACTGAGAAAGCAATTCTTCGTCTCGATTTGTCATATCATACCCAATCTATACCAGTTGACCGATTTTTCTCGGCCCTACTATTCACATCGCTATATTCGGCCTTCGTTATACTTTTTTGCTATATACAGCCGTTGTATCCGGCTTTATTCGTCATTTACAGAACAGTAGCTGTCAACTAACTGGCGTCTGGCTCGTGCTACCCGGCTCATAATGGTGCCGATAGGGACTTCTAAAATCTCGGCGGCCTCGGCATAAGTTTTGCCATCAATCGCCACCAGGCTCAGGGCCAAACGCTGTTCATCGGGCAGTTTGTCCAGCGCAACAGCGACTGCATTCAATTCTTGTTCAGCGCCCGCCATATGCTCTGCAGAGCGCGCCACCTCTGATGATTCTTCCACCAGTTGTGGGTGTTTTTGCCGTACACTGCGAGATCTTATCTCGTCGATCCAGGCATTTTTGCAAACTCGGTAGGCCCATTTTACTGCGTGGGCGTCGGCTGGCATGCCCTTTTCCAGTACTCGCTCAACGGTTATTTGCAATAAATCATCTGCATCGGCATGGTTGCCAGTGAGTGAATAGCAAAATCCGCGCAGGCCGCCCAACTCGGCGAGCAATAACTCGCGCTGTAAGTCGCTGAGCGTTGGCATAATTTCCCTGTTAATCAAATGACGTTTTATGAGATGATTCTATTCCATCTAAAGGAATATTTCTGTGCCCTATTCGTCTAACCTAGTGCCAGAGGTAAAAATTGCCAGCGGAATAAACCCCAATGTTTACTACTGAAACATCGGCCAACAGGCCTGTAGCTACCGTTCGTGACCGGCTGATTGCCGGGCTGCGTCTCGTCGCTTGCCTGGTGTTTAGTGGCTTGCTGTTGCTGGTGCCACCTCTGCAGGCAGATGTTCCCGAGGATGGCTATCCCGATGGTGCTATTGATACTGCGGTAGAAAAGAGCTTTATCGAAAAGCTCGAGGAGAGCGTGGAGCAGGCCGCCACCGATCGACTGGAGGAGAGCCTGGACGAGCGCGTACTTTCTCTGGGTGGCTTCCCCGCCGGCTATGTGGAGACCAAGATCGAGGAGACCCTGGAGCAGCGAGTGTTGTCCCTGGGTGGCTATCCCGCGGGCTATGTTGAGTTGCAGGTGGAGGAGAAGTTAGAGGAGAGCCTGGAAGA
>SMVA01375328.1_pt1 | contig 11718 bp, 8 predicted proteins | sample 2456451 | NCBI WGS metagenome assembly SMVA01 (sample SAMN11095933, study PRJNA526329) | marine sediment metagenome | biome: Marine sediment; feature: Surficial sediment; material: Deep marine sediment; isolation source: Hadal surficial sediment | place: Pacific Ocean | collected 2014-05 | depth 0-1...
AGGGTCGAAAGTATACCAGGATTCGGAAGTCGCTAAACGGACAGGGTGGGATTCGAACCCACGAAACGGGGATACCGTTCACACGCTCTCCAGGCGTGCGCCTTCAACCACTCGGCCACCTGTCCAGTGGGTGTAACAGGTTGAATTAAGGCAGCTTACGAAGAGGGGTCAAGCCGGTCACTAGACGAGACCGACTATGGTCATTTGCCAGATTCGTCACCCAAGGTCATGAGTCGGTTCCAGTCGCGGGCGACTCCTCGTTAGCGAGAGCGCGGTCTATGAACGCGTCCGATACCCCGAGATACCGTCCAGGTTCCAGAATACTCGAGAGCTCTTTGCCAGATAGTTTATCAGCGATCTCCGGTGTGCTGGACAACGCCTGATGGAATGAGATCCCCTTGCCCACTGCGGTCTGTACCGCACGAGCGACGATATCATGGGCGCGTTGCCGACCGATATGCGGAGCGAGTGCCATCATCACCGCCTCCGAGACAATGAACTCACTCGCCTCCAAGTTGGCCCGCATCCGATCGGCATCGATCTCCAGCCCCTCCAGCAGATCTATCGCGAGATCAAGCGCGCCCCCGGTGAGCACAACTGCCTCGGGGACAATCCCCCACTCCTCCATCCAGCGGCCTGAAGCTCGCTCATGATCGTGTACACTCGCGCGGAGCATGCCTTCCGCGTGACCGGCCAGCTTCGAAGCAAGAACCGTGAGGAGTTGTGCGGAGATCGGGTTGTGCTTCTGTGGCATGGCGCTGCTCACACCACGGCCCGGGACAGCACGCTCATGAACCTCGCCGACATCACTTTGGGCCAACAACACAACGTCCTGCCCAATCTTGCCTAAACTCGCCGCCACGTTGGCGAGGAACGTGACGCTCTCGGTTAGCGAATCGCGAGTGGTGTGCCACGGAGTTGGGGTGACTCCCAATCCGAGTTTCGCGGCGAGTGCCCGTTGAACAGCCTCGCCTTGGTCGCCGAGGGAGGCCAACGTTCCAACAGCGCCACCGAACTGGATGACGTACAGCCGTTCCTCCAACTGCGCCAACCGTTTGGAATGGCGCTGGAACATCGTCAACCATGTCGCGGCTTTGAACCCAAAGGTGATCGGCAGTGCATGCTGGAGCTGACTCCGGCCAAGCATGAGGGTGGACCGGTGCTGGTCGGCCTGAGCCGCGAGAATACGCCGAAGCTTGTGAAGGCCATCGTCGATGTGCCCCAACGCTTCACGCAACTGCAAGACGAGCGCGGTATCCATGATATCCTGAGTCGTCGCGCCCCAGTGTGCGTACTCACCGTAGTCGTCCGACACCAGCTGAACGATCTGATCCAGTAACGGGACGATGGGAAAGCCCACTCGCTCGACATCCCGAGCGTACTGCTCGAACTCGATCCGATCGATGGTCAGCTCTGACTTGAGCGCGGTGCTAGCCTCCGGTGGGATGAGGCCCAGCGCCGCCTCGACCTCGGCCAGCGCAATCTCGACCTCGAGATAGCGTTCCACCGTCGCCCGCGCTTCAAAAATTGCCCGGAGGGTCTTCGAGCCGAACAGATTACCCAGATAGGGGGAGTCGAGGGCGGTAACCGGCATCGGAGGCTGCTCGCTCACGGATGCCGGGCCGCGGCCATTTGCATTTCTTTGATGAGCGCCATGTTTTCGCGATAGTCGATCGGCACATCAATCACGTGAACACCACCCTCATCGAACGCCTGCCGCAGGAAGGTCTGAACGGTCTTCGGGTCAGTGGTCCGGTGCCCGCGGGCCCCATAGGCTTCGGCCAACGCCACGAAATCCGGGTTCCCAAAATCGACGTTGAACTGGCCAAATCCGTCCTTCATTTGTTTCATGCGAATCATACCAAGGCCACCGTCGTTCAGAATCATCACGACCAGGTTCAGCTTTAACCGGACCGCTGTTTCGAGCTCCTGCGCGTTCATGAGGAAACCGCCGTCACCGGCGACGGCAAGCACCTGACGATCGGGATGAACCAGCGCCGCCGCGATTGCCGCAGGCAAGGCAGGCCCCATGGAGCCGAGCGCCGAGTCGACCAGATGCGTGCGGGGCGTATAGATGGGCAGGTTACGGGTAAACCATAACTTGTGGACCCCGTTGTCCAGAGATACGATGGCATCGTCGTCAAGAACCTCCCGAACTCTGGCCACGACGTATTGTGGCCGTATGGGTCCGGTACCGGGGTCGTCACTCGACCGGAGGATGGATTCTCGCATCTGGCGCGCCATCTCGAGCGCAAAGCCGTGGTCGGCACCGTTGGCGCCCTTTAGGCGAAGCTCGAGTTCGCGCACCGTGTGCGCGATATCGCCTACCACTTGGACTTGCGGAAAGTAGATCGCGTCGCCGTGCGCCGGGAAGGTGTTGACATGAATAACCGTTTGGGGCCTGTCGCGTGACATGATGAACGGCGCCTTTTCCATGATGTCGTGCCCCACATTGAGAATCACATCAGCCTGGGCGGCGGCGGCACCGACGTAGTCAGCGCCTGGCGCGGTCATGGTCCCAACGAACGTCTCGGAACGCTCGTCGCCCACGCCTTTCCCCATCCAGGTACAAAAAAACGGGATGCCCGTATTGTCCAGGAAGGAGCGGACAGCTTCCGGCACCCCTCCCTGTTCGGCGGCAACCCCCAGCATCACCATGGGCGACCGCGCGCTCCGAAGCGCTTCCGCGGCAGTCTCCAAGGCTGCCTCGCTCGCCACTGGAGCCGCTGCGTGACTAGTGGAGGAAACGTGTCCGTCCGTCGCGTCGTCCGCGACGTCCTCCGGTAGTTCGAGGTGTACCGGTCCAGGACGACCTTCCCGCATGGTACGAAACGCGTCGTGCAGGACCGGCGCCACCTGGGCTCCGCTTTCAATGGTGCGTGACATTTTGGTGATGGGTGCCATCAGGCCTGTGACGCTGAGCAGTTGGTACAGGCCCTGTCGATTTTCTCTGATCGGCTTCTGGCCCGTCACGAACAACACGGGGAAACTCCCCAGATACGCATGAGCGGCGGCGGTGGCCAGGTTCGTGGCGCCGGCGCCGAGCGTGGAATACGATACGGCAATCTTGCCCGTAAGCCGCGCGTATGCCGCGGCCATGAAGCCGCCGGCCTGCTCGTGCCGCACCAGGACCGTCTTGATCCCGGGGTGCTCGCGTAACGCCTCCAGGAAAATCAGATTCTCCTCGCCGGGCAGGCCGAAGACGTATTCCACACCCTCCGTTTCCAAGGCTTTGACAAAGAGTTCGGCCGCCTTCATTCCCAGCCTCCGCTGATCAGGTGTTGCAGGAAGGAGATGCACGCTCGTGAGGAAAGGGGAACGGTAGGCCGTACCCGAGGTCCTGGCAAGGCCGCTCTGGAACAGACCAGACGAGAATCAGAGAAGATCGAACAAGAGCCCGGCGGCCCGGCCCCCCCTCCCTGATGGCGGGGTCGCTCGTTCCTGCGCAACCTCTTACTCAACTCGTAGCTAGGTAGTAGGTTCTCAGACCCTACTTCCCCACGGGACGCCATGTCAGACTCAGACCTGTTGCAACAGTTGGCAGATCTCTTCATGGAAACCGGCCACGCCCATCATCAAGCGTTCATCGAAGTCGATGGCAACGACCCGGACTGGCCGTTGTGGTACGCCGACCACCTGCGAGAACTACTGGGCAAACATCTGGGCGCCAAATTCACCAAGAGTGAGCTGGTGTACCTTCTCGTGCTGGCAGATAAGGAGCACAACCTCCAGGCGCCCGGCTCACCCTGGCCTCACTACTACTCCCGATTCTTCATCGACCGGTATCTCTAGTCACCCGTAGGCCTGCCCATGCCACACCACCCTCAGTACGGTATCGAAGGCCAGCAGGCCCCCGAATGGGATGTCGCCCGATGGTTCAACCTGCCACAGGGCGAGCAGGGGCTGAGCCTGCGAGACGTGGCCCACAGAGTCGTCTACCTCTATTGCTTTCAATCCTGGTGTCCGGGCTGTCATCATCATGGATTCCCCACGCTCCTGAAGGTGCGGGAGCAGTTCGCGGACGACCCGAACGTGGTGTTCGTCGCGATTCAGACGGTGTTCGAAGGCTTCGACGTCAATACCTTCGAACGAGCGCAGGAGGTGGCCCAACAATATGGTCTGGAAATTCCCTTCGGCCACGACCCCGGTCCCGACGGCCACCGCTCCCTCGTCATGCAGCGGTACCATACCGGGGGCACGCCCTGGACCGTCCTGATAGACCGGCAGGGCCGGGTCCAGTTCAACGATTTCCGTGCGGACGCAGCGGAGATGGCCCGCATGATTCAGGACGCGTAGGCAGCATCCCCGGCAGGCCGTTCACCGGCCGGCAGGGCCCCGACGAACGTGGATCGTCCCTGGAGGGCCGTCCACCAACGTGCCGATGTGCGCCGCGGCCAGCGTCCCGGCCGTCTGCAAGTCTGCAATGACTTGCCCGGCAACGTCCGGCGGCACGGCGAGCAACAGCCCACCAGACGTCTGCGCATCCCCGCAGATCAGTCGTTCAGCTTCGGTAATCCCGTCCCACGATATCCCATCCAGATCGGCGAGGTTGCGACGTGTTCCCCCGGGAGCTACGCCGTCGGCCGCCAGGGAGAGTGCCCCGTCCATGATGGGCACCGCTTCAAAGTCGATCTCCGCACGCAGCCCGCTTAGATTCACGATGTTGCTCAAATGTCCCAGCAACCCGAAGCCCGTCACATCGGTGGCGGTTCTCACTCCGTTGCCGGTGGCCACATCGGCTGCGGCACGATTGAGTGTACGCATTGATACTATTGCCTCACGGAGGTCGTGATCTGCGATCAGGTCCCGCTTGCGAGCGGTCGTGAGAATACCTGTGCCCAACGGTTTGGTGAGGATCAGCGCCTGGCCAGACTGTCCACCGCCGGTAGTCATCATGCGATCGGGGTGTACCTCACCGATCACTACCAACCCGTACTTGGGCTCAGGATCATCCACCGAATGGCCTCCAACCAGCAAGCACCCCGCCTCTGCTGCGACAGCAGCCGATCCTTCCAACACCTCACCCAACACCTCGAAGGGCAGCTTGTCCCGCGGCCAACCGACGAGGTTGAGGGCGAACAACGGCGTGCCGCCCATCGCGTAGACATCACTCAACGCATTGGCGCACGCGATCGCTCCCCACGTTGCCGGGTCGTCGACGATGGGCGTGAAAAAATCAGTGGTGGCCACCAGGGCTCTATCGGGCGACAGCAGGAAAACTGCTGCGTCATCCCTTGACGCCGCCTCGACCAAGACCCTGGGGTCCTCTATGACAGGCACGTGGCGCAGGACCTGCGCCAGCTCGGCTGATCCGAGTTTACTGGCTCAACCTGCGCCGTGCGCCAGAGACGTCAGCCGGATGCGAGGTTTCTGATCAGCGTGTTCGTTCATGATCCCTCGGTGTTCAAGATTCGAGAGTATTCGAGATTCGATCTGCTAGAGGGCTCTGCTGGCGCCGTCCCTCAGCGTCGGCGTGCTCGCCTCGAACGTTGTGGTGGACCGTTAATCCCGACCTGACAGAGCGGTCTAGTCGTAACTCGGCCGGTACATGGCCGACTCCACATGGGCACGGAGGTCGCGGGGCTCCTCGATCTCCGTCAGCCCCTCCTCGAACGCGATACGCGAAATGGCCACGGCGATCGCTACCGATACCTGGCGTATGGTGTCCAGTTCAGGGAACAGCGCGCCGGACTCCAAGCGCTCAGCTGGCACGGCCTCCGCTACGGCGGCCGCCGCGGCTCGGAACATGGCGTCGGTCACGCGCCGAATCCGGCAGGCCATTACGCCCAGTCCGATCCCGGGGAAGATGTATACGTTGTTGGACTGCCCGGGGACGAACGTGCGGTTGCCCTCGAGAGTCACCGGATCGAAGGGGCTGCCGCTGGCAAATACGGCGCGCCCCTGGGTGTACCGGTACGCCTCTTCGGCAGTGGCCTCAGACCGTGAAGTCGGATTCGAGAGCGCGAAGACAATCGGTCGTTCGTTGACCCGCGCCACCGCTTCGAGAGCTTCCTGGGTGAAGATGCCTGGACGCCCGGTAGCGCCGATCAGCACTGTGGGCCGCAGCGCCTCGATCGCCGTAACAAGATCCCCGATCTCGGCGTGGGGATGGGCGTACGGGAGCGTATGAGGCTTCAGCCGTTCGCGGCCCCGAACGATGAGCCCCTTGCTGTCCATGAACCAGCAGCGCCCGCGCGCCGCCTCGAGGTCCAGTCCCCGCGCAACCATCTCGTCGGCTACCAGGTCGGCGATCCCGGTATTGGCAGACCCCGCCCCGACGAAAAGTAGCGTCTGCTCGGTGAGCTCCCCCCCGGTAACGCGCAGAGCCGCCAGCAATCCGGCCAGGGTCACACCTGCGGTTCCCTGGATGTCGTCGTTAAACATGCAGATCCGATCCCGGTAGCGCGCCAGCAGGGCAATGGCGTTCTCCGTGGCGAAGTCCTCGAACTGGAGGAGCGCCTCGGGAAACACCTTCCCCACCGCGGCCACGAACTCGTCGAGGAATTCGAGGTAGGGATCACCCTTGAGCCGGGGGCGGCGAAGGCCGAGGTACGTGGGCCTTTCCAGTAACGACTCGTTGTCCGTACCCACATCGAGCATGATGGGAAGCGTGTTTTCGGGTGGGATCCCGCCGGCGGCGGTGTACAGGGCGAGCTTTCCGATGGGGATGGTCATGCCATTGGCCCCCAGGTCGCCGAGCCCGAGAATCCGGCTCCCGTCGGTGACCACGATGACCCGCACATCCGTCTCCGACCAGTTGTGGAGCACCTCCACGACGCTCCCGCGGTCTTCGGCAGTGACGTACAGGCCGCGTGGCCGACGGAATATGGCACCGTATTGTCGGGCAGCCTCGCCCACGGTCGGCGTGTAGATGATCGGCATAGCCGAATCGATATGATCGAGGATGGCACGGTAGAACAGGGTTTCGTTCTGGTCCTGAAGAGCCATCAGAAAGATGTATGACTCCAGGGCGGTGGGCTTGCTGGCAATCTGCTCGAAGACGCGCGCTACCTGGTCCTCGAGGGTCTCCACCGCGGGAGGGAGCAAACCCCGAAGGCCGAAGGCTTGGCGTTCCTCCCGCGAGAACCCAGTACCCCTATTCCGGATCGGGTCGTTGAGAAGCTCATGTCCTGTCTTGGTCATGCCGTCCGCCTGCCATTCTCTGTGGTAGGGTTAACCATCGCCTTCTCCATATACCCGATCACGCTGAAGGATGAAGGTGTCTACGACTGGTAGGCTCCACAACCCGCGTCGGACGCGAGCGTCTTCTCCCAGCTGACTCCTAAATGACACGGCCGCTTCACACGATTCCTCCAGGCTCACACATGTATGTGTCCCTTGCCGTACGTGCCATGTCGCATCATGATTGATCCAACTAGCCCAAGACTTTCGGACCGAGACGCATTGTCCAGGACGCCTTTTCTCCCGACCATCGAGGGAAGCTGATCGGCGACACCTTCGAGGCGACTCGGAATCATCCCAACCGGAGAGGCAACAGCTGCACCAGGCATCCCATGGCGCAATTTCCTGACACCTCACTCCTGCCCGTGCCCGCCGATCTCACCTACGGCGAAGGCTACCTGCGTCTCGAGGGGAAGATCCGCATTGCGCTCACCGGCGTTCGCGAGCCACGCATTGCCCGCGCCAGCGAACGGTTCGCCCAATACCTCCGTGAGAAAACGGGATCGAGCGTTTCGCTGGCCCACGGGGAGACCGACGGGGCCATTGTTGTCATCGCAGTAGACGGAGAGTGTACCGCCGAGCCGGGCACACCGGAAGACGAGGCGTACACGCTAACCGTGTCACCTTCTAACGCCCTTCTCGAGGCCCGTAAGGTCTCCGGCGCGCTCCACGGGCTCCAGACACTTCAACAACTCCTCGTTTCTACTCCTGACGGCTATCGGGTCCCGGTGGTGCGAATTGTCGATCAACCGCGGTTTCCCTGGCGGGGACTGCTCATCGACGCCGTCAGGCATTGGCTGCCACCCGAGGTGATCCGACGCACCCTGGACGCCATGGCTGCAGTCAAGCTCAACGTGCTTCACTGGCATCTCACCAACGACCAGGCATTCCGGATCGAGAGTCGCCGCTTCCCAAGGCTGCACGAAATGGGTTCCGAAGGGAGGTACTACACCCAGGAGGATGTGAGAGATATCCTCGAACACGCGTGGGAGCGAGGGATACGCGTCGTCCCTGAGTTCTCCGTGCCTGGGCACGCGACGAGTTGGTTCGTGGGCCATCCCGAGTTGGCGAGTGCGCCGGGTCCTTACGCCGTCTCCAAGGTTTTTGGCGGCCACAAAGCGACCATGGATTCCAGCCGGGAGGAGACAATGGAGTTCGTTCGTGAATTCCTCTCGGAGATGATTTCCCTTTTTCCGGGCCGATTCATCCATCTCGGCGGGGATGAGGTCGATTTCGACGGATGGCGGTCGAATGCGTCCATTCGGGCGCGAATGCAGACCGGCGGCTTGCAAGACCCTCATGCGCTCTTGGTAGGATTCCACAACACCCTCCATGCGTTCCTCCGGGATCAGGGCCGCGAGTCGGTGAGTTGGGACCCGCTTGTCGCTGCGGAGCTCGACCCTGACATTGTCGTACAATCCGTGCGTGGACAAGCGTGGGTGGCACAGGCCGTCCGGGGTGGCCATCGCGCTATCGCGTCATCCGAGTACTACCTGGATGCAATGTTGCCCGCGTCTTACCACTACCTGCGGGACCCCCTCGACGATGAAGTATCCGACGTGACCGGCGAGCAGAGCGACCTTGTCCTGGGGGCCGAGGCCTCTATGTGGACAGAATTTGCCACCGCGGATAATATCGACTCTCGGGTATGGCCCAGGGCGGCTGCCGTCGCCGAGCGACTCTGGTCGCCGCGCGATGTTCGCGATGTCGCTGACCTCTATCGGCGCCTCCCCGCCGTGAGTGAGCATCTCGACGCCATCGGGCTGACCCACAAGAGTGGCCCACGTCGGATGCTCAGTGTTCTGGCCGGGGGCACGTCGAGTAACGCCGTCCAGACGCTGGCTGATGTGGTCGCCCCGATTGAACTGGAGGCGCGGTGGAAGTTGCTCGGGCGATATACCACGCGCACGCCACTCAATCGCCTGGTGGATGCCGCGGTGCCGGATGGGGACACTCCGCGGGCGTTCGTGGCCCTGGTAGCGGCCTTCGTGGCCGACCCCTCTCATGAGGCGACGTACCGGCAACTCGAAGTAACCTTGCAGGCTTGGGTTGACAATCATGAGCGCTTCGGAGACGCAGTCGCCCGGTCGGCGCTTCTGACGGAGGTCATCCCGGTATCGGAGGCCCTCTCCGCGAGTGCCCGCGTGGGCCTCGCCTGCCTCCAGGCGTTGCATACCCAGACGCCCTTTGCCCCCGCAGAGCGCAAAGCGCATCGGGCGGTGCTCGCGTTGGCCAGCGCGCCGATGGTGGAGGTTACACTCGCAGTCATGCCAGGGATGCTCGTGCTGCTCGAAGCGGTGCCTGAGAATATTACTATGGCGACTTCCGCGCGCCGAAAGGAGATGTCGTGAACGAGATCATCATGTACGGCGCAGACTGGTGTCCCGATTGCAGGCGGGCGAAGTCGTTCCTCGAGGAACACGGTGTCGAGTACGAATACCACGACACCGAACTCGACGAAGCGGCCGTCGATATCGTGGAAAAGCTCAATAACGGCAAGCGGGTAATTCCCACCTTCGTGATCCTGGGCCAGACCTACACCAACCCCGACAACGTCATATTGGCCTCGGCCCTGGGCATTAACCCTGCCGGTCGGGTCATCATGTACGGGGCGGACTGGTGTCCTGATTGTCGTCGGGCCAAGAGCTTTCTGCATGACAACCACATCAATTTCCAGTATATCGCGATCGACGAATTGGAGTGGGCCGCAGAGGCGGTCGAGTCAATCAACAACGGTAAGCGCACTATCCCGACGATTTTGATCGATGGTACCACGTATACGAACCCTGATAATCCAACGCTCCGAGCGGCGCTCCGGATCGGGGAAGAGGTCACGACGAGGTGCTACGACACGGTGATCATTGGCGCCGGGGTGACCGGTCTGACAACAGCCATCTACTTGCAACGGGCGAAGTTCGATTCCATCATCCTCGAAAAGGTCAACGTAGGAGGAAATGCCTTCCTGACAGCACAGATCGAGAATTATCCGGGTTTCACCAACATTTCCGGTCCCGATCTCGTGCAGCGGATGGGAGACCAGGCCAAAACCTACGGCGCAACCATCAAGGAAGGGGTCGAGGTGACGGGAGTCCAGCGCCATGATGATTATTTTGAGGTCGCCACGAATATGGGAGACTATCAAGGACGGACGGTTATCGTGGCCGTAGGATCGCACTACCGTCGACTCGGTATCCCTGGTGAAGAAGAGCTCGTCGGTGCCGGGGTTCACTTCTGCGCCACCTGTGACGCACCTTTCTACAAGGGCAAGAAGCTACTCGTCATCGGAGGAGGCAATAGCGCGCTCGAGGAAGGGATCTACCTGACGGATTTCGCTGAGCACGTCACCTTTGTAGCCAACAAACCAGCATTCACTGCGACGCGTACATTCACGGATAAACTCGAGACGATCGGTAATGTCACCACCCTGATGAACAAGACGGGCCAGGAGTTCTTGGCCAATCCGGATGGGAGTTTCCGGGCATTGCGCGTCCGGGACAACGACACCGGTGTGGAGGAGGAGATCGGAGCCGATGGAGCGTTCATCTTCATCGGTCTGATTCCCAATACGTCATTCCTGTCTGGCACGGTTGAACTGGACGAGGGGGGATTCGTTGACGTCATCCCGGGATCGGTGCAGACGACGCTCGAAGGAGTCTTCGCGGCAGGCGATTGCCGCAAGGGCGCCATCGCACAGGTGGCGGCGGCGACTGGGGAGGGGGTGCTGGCGAGCTTCGCGGCCAGTAATTACCTACGACACCCGTAGGGTGACTCATGACCACCGTATGCCTGTGAAGACTCGAATCCACGATGACGTCTCGGAGACCATAGGTGGCACACCCATCGTCAAACTCACGCGCGTTGTGGGCGAGACTCGGGCCTTGGTGTGCGCCAAGCTGGAATACCTCAACCCGTGTGGCAGCGTCAAGGACCGCACCGTGTTGGCGATGATCGAAGCGGCAGAGAGGGATGGCTCGTTGGGTCCCGGTGGCACCATCATCGAAACCACCGGGGGCAACACCGGGATCGCCTTGGCCATCATGGGCTCGCAGCGGGGATACCGGGTGGTCATCGTCTGCAAGGACCGTATGCCTGCAGAGAAGGTCGCCATCCTGCGGGCCCTGAAGGCAACCGTCGTCACGATGCCATCGGACGCACCGCTAGAATCCCCGGATCACGTGCTTCAGACCGCCAAGCGCCTTGCCGCCGAGACGCCGGGCGCCGTGTTCGTGGACCAGATGTCGAACCCTGCCAACGCCCAAGTGCATTACGAGACTACCGGCCGCGAAGTGTGGGACCAGACTGGTGGAACAGTGACGACGTTCGTTGCCGGGGCAGCAACGGGCGGTACGATCAGCGGGGTTGGGCGGTATCTCAAGGAGCGCAATCCCTCCGTGCAGATTGTGCTGGCTGATCCGATCGGATCGCTCTACGCAGACTTTCACGCCACCGGTGAACTCCGCGCGCCCCAGGAGTATCTGGTGGAGTCGGTAGGCCAGGACAGCATGTTCATCCCTGAGGCGTTCGATATCGGCTTCG
>SMVA01071915.1_pt1 | contig 11717 bp, 10 predicted proteins | sample 2456451 | NCBI WGS metagenome assembly SMVA01 (sample SAMN11095933, study PRJNA526329) | marine sediment metagenome | biome: Marine sediment; feature: Surficial sediment; material: Deep marine sediment; isolation source: Hadal surficial sediment | place: Pacific Ocean | collected 2014-05 | depth...
CGCCGTTTGTCATCTGTCAGCTCATCGTGCTGGCGATCGTCGCCTATTATCCGCCGACGGCGCTGTATCTGCCGAAGCTGTTGTTTGGTGACTGAAATTGAGACCGCGTGAGCCGGAATCGGGGTCCACGGAAACGACGGCACCCGCCGCCGAAATCCTCCTTGTTCCGTTGATCGATGTGAACTGGCTCGTTTATGCACCGTTCGACCCGGCCCGCGGCTACCGGGTCGATCCACCAGACGTCGCCAAGAGCATCGGCGAGACCCGCGCCCTCTGTCGCCGCCTACGCGAGCAGGCCGGAGGCCGCTACATCCTGACACCGCATTCGGGAACCTATTGCCGATCCGAATATTACGAGGGCGAAATGCTCGAGGTCTATCGGGAAGCCGTCGCCGACGGGGCCGAGCTATGTGTCCATTTGCATGAGGAGATCAAGGGCGCGGGAACCCGCTATGGCGAGCCCGATCACATGGCGGCCATGGTTCAGGACTGCAAGAACCGCCTGGAAGACGCGGGCATCTCCCCGGTCGCCTACCGAGGCGGCCATTATGCCTACGCGCCGTTCATGAACCGGCTTCTTGAAAACAACGATATTCTGATCGATTGCTCATGCGCCCCGGGAATGGACTATCCCGATCGCGAGGCGATCTGGACCGAGGCCGAGTTGTCGGCATTCTATCTGCCGGAAAATCCACGCCGGCCGAGCACCGGTCAAGCGCGCTCCCGGGTCTTCGAAATCCCGATCGGGAGCGATGGCGGAGGTTCGGCCTATGCCAATATCCTGCATGTCGAGCAATCGGATTTGGACAACCTGAAGCGGGTCTGGGCGGCCATCCGGGAACGCGCGAAACGAGTGGAACGGCCGCAGATCGTCCATAGTCTTTTCCATACTGGCTCGATGGGCCAGCCGGAACTCGCCGAACGTTTCCGGCGGTTCCTCGAATTCGTGCCTGAACACGGCGGCGCCTTCGTCACGACAGTCATGGCCAAGGCGGCCTATGACCATGCGGTGGAGGCGCGGGTGTGATCTGTCTTCTGGTCCAGCCCGTTCATCCCGCCGGGATCGAAATCCTGGCCGCGGCCGGCTTGGACGTGCGGCAGGCATCGGCCACCGATATGACGACCGTCGCAAAGGAGATCGCGACCGCCGACGCCGCGATCACGCGCAATGCCGGCCTGAACCGGCAGGCCATGGCGGCCGCGCCCGGCCTCAGGGTCCTCGGCAACCATGGCATCGGCGTCGATCCGGTGGACGTTCCCTATGCCACGGAGATCGGCCTCCCCGTCATCTATACCCCTTATGCAAACGTGCAATCGGTCGCCGAACAGGCGATCGCCATGATGCTGGCGATATCGAAACGTGTTCGCGAGGCCGATTCGGCGGTTCGTGAGGATCGGTTCGATTATCGCTACACCCGGGACTTTCACGAGCTCTACGGCAAGACCCTTGCCATCATCGGGTTCGGTCGAATCGGGCGGCGAACGGCGGAACTCGCGCAGGCGGCTTTCAAGATGCGTATTGTCGTCTACAGTCCCCATGTCGATGCCGCGACGGTCGAGGCGGCCGGGATGGAGAAGTGGGACGACCTCGACGCGGTCCTGCGCGAGGCGGACGTGGTATCCCTGCATCAGCGGCTGACCCCGGATACCCGTGGCTGGTTGGATCGGGATCGCCTTTCATCGATGAAAGAGGGCGCGATCCTGATCAACACCGCGCGGGGTGCGCTGGTCGATGCCGAGTCGCTGATCGGGGCGGTCGAATCGCAACATTTGCGCGGCGCGGCGATGGACGTTTTCGAGGAGGAGCCGCTGCCGGCCGATCACCCCTATTGCCGCACGCAGGGTATTCTACTTTCACCGCATATTGGTGGTGCGACCGAAGAAGCCCTCCGCCGCACCGCCGTTGAGACGGCGCGGCAGGTCGTCGACGTTCTGGCCGGTCGGCGCCCGGAGCACCTCGTCAATCCCGAGGTTTGGGAAAGGCGGCGCCATTAGTTCGCATTGATCGAGGCAGATTCAGGGAGACGAGGCGTGATCAAGAGCAATCCGGTAAAGAAGCTGCTGGGCGAGGGCAAACCGGTCTTCGGAACATGGATAACGCTTTGCCCGCATCCCCGAATCGTGAAGATCGTATCCGCCGCCGGTTTCGATTTCGTGATCATCGAAATGGAGCACACCGACTTCGGTTTCGAGACCGTGGCCGGCCTCGCCATGCTGGCGCGCGAGGCCGGCGTGGTGCCGGTCGTGCGGCCGCCCGGTACGCTCAAGCCGCACGATCTCACCCGCGCTCTCGATTCCGGCGCCCAGGGTCTCTTGCTCCCGGCGGTGGAAACGGCGGATCAGATGCGGGCGATCATCCATGCCACGAAATATTATCCGCTCGGCAACAGGCCGATGAATCTGAAGGGTCCCCATACGGACTATCATGACGGCGCGCCGCGGGAGATCATCGAGCATTTGAACGCGCACACCCTCTCGGTCGTGATGATCGAATCGCCGCGCGCGATCGAGAACCTCGATGACATCCTTCAGGTCGAGGGGGTGGACTGTATCATGCTCGGTCCCGACGACCTGTCGCAGGAAATGGGCATTCCAGGCGAGATGCAAAACCCGAAGCTCTTGGACGCCTTTGACGTCGTCTTCGCGACCTGCCGGAAGCATAAGATCCCTTATGGGCTGAGTTGTCACAGCCCGGAACTCGCGGCAAAGTGGGTCGGCAAGGGGGCGACTTGGCTGCCCTATTCCAGCGATGCCGCGATGGTGCTCAATGCGATGCGGGCGGTGGTGCCGAAGCTGATGGAAATCGGCGGCCGAGGGGGCACGGAATAGTGGACTGAAGATGAACGATCTGGTCATGGACCACCACCGGCAAGCGGCCTTCGAAGTCGGCGCCGCCGCGGCGCGGCGACTCTTCGACGCGCTTTCGGAAAGAACCGCTGACCCGCCGGGCATCACCCGTATCGCCTATGGGGAGGGTGAACGAATCGCCTTCGATCTGGCCGCCGAAGCGGCGCGGGATTGGGGCGCGGCCATCGACCACGACCCCGCCGGCAACCAATTCATCACCCTTCCGGGACAGGACCGCGAACGCACCATCCTGGTGGGGTCGCACATGGACTCGGTTCGCCACGGCGGAAACTTCGACGGGGCGGCCGGAATCGTGCTCGGATTGGCGGCCCAGGCGGTCCTCGCGGCCGAAGGCAGCAAGCCGCCCTTCGATTTGCAGGTCGTCTGTCTGCGGGCGGAGGAGAGCTGCTGGTTTCCGCACAGCTACATCGGCAGCAAGACCGCGCTGGGCCGACTCGACCCCGCGGTTCTCGACGATGTCCGGCGCAGCGATAGCGGCCGCACCCTGGCCGAGCATATGCGCGAAGAGGGGTTCGATCCAGATTCGGTGCGGGCGGGGCGATGCCTGATCGATCGCTCTCGGATCGTCGCCTTCCTCGAACCGCATATCGAGCAAGGCCCGGTCTTGGTCGCCGAAAACGTCCCAATCGGGCTCGTAAACGGTATCCGCGGCAGCTTTCGCTGGCGCCAGGCGAGATGCCTCGGCCAGTACGCGCACTCCGGTGCGACGCCATCCGATTTGCGGCGGGACGCGGTCGTCGCGACGGCCTCGCTCATCCTTGCCGTTCAGGAATTATGGGCCGAGATGGAGAGTGCCGGCCACGACCTCGCCGTCACCTTCGGTCAAATCGGGACCGATCCGGCACAGCACTCGTTTTCGAAGGTCGCCGGCGAGGTCGATTTCTGCCTCGACGTTCGCAGCCAGAACAAGGATTCGCTCGATCATGTGCGAACGCGCATTGACGCGCTTGCGGCCGACATCGCGGCGCGGCATGACGTTCGATTCGACTTCGGCCCGATAAGCGGCAGCGATCCGGCGATCATGTCCGGCCCGGTGCTGAACCTGATGCAACGGGTCGCCGGCCGAATTGGCTTGGCCACGCGACCCATGGCAAGCGGCGCGGGGCATGACGCGGCGACGTTTGCCGACGCGGGAATCCCTTCGGGAATGGTCTTCATACGAAACGAGAACGGCAGCCACAATCCGGAAGAACGAATGGATATGTCCGATTTCGATCGCGCCCTCGTTCTTATGCTCGGCCTCATGGACGAGCCGGCGGAGGCGTGGGCGGAGGTCGCCGCCGCCGGGCGCAGGTGAAAAGCATGGCGGACGGCCGGAATGAACCCGTATGTGTAGGCGAGGACATGCTGCGCCAGCTTTGCGTCGCGCTACTCGAAGCGCTTGGCGTGGCGCCAGGCGACGCCCTCACGACGGCGGATGTTTTCTTGCAGGCCGAGTTGATGGGCGAGGAGTCCCATGGCTTGCGGCTTTTCCTGCTGGTGCTCGAGCGCGTCAAGGCTGGCGGCGATCGTGCCGTGACAAAGATCGATGTCGAAATGGATCGCGGTGCGGTGGCGCTGTGGAACGCCAACCGGAGCCTTGGGCAGGTGACCGCCGCCCGTGCCATGGCGTCGGCGATGGACAAGGCGCGCGATCACGGGATCGGCTTCGTCGCCGTGCACAACGCCAATTCCCTGACCTCGGCCAAATACTACCCGTTGCGGGCCGCCGAGGCGGGAATGATCGGCCTCGTCTTCTCCAATACGAGCCGCAAGCTCATGCCGCCGCCCGGCGGAACGACACCCGTGCTCGGCAACAATCCCGTCGCGATGGCGGCGCCGGCCGGCGATTACGGCGCGTTTGTCCTCGATATGGCGTGCACGGCGGCGGCCGTCGAGCGGATCGTGAATGCAGGCGAACGCGGCGAGCCAATTCCTTCGGGGTGGGCCCTCGACCGGGATGGCAAGGAAACCAACGATCCGGCCCTGGCGCTTGAAAGTCTCGCGCTGCTGCCGTTCGGTGGCCACAAGGCCTTCGGCCTGGCGATGGTCCATGAAATCTTGACGAGTGTCCTCGGCGGCGGGCCCTTGCAGGCTGGCAATTCGAAAGGGTTCGAGCCTTTTGATGGCGCGATGAACACCGCGTTCAGCCTCATGGCCATCGATATTTCGGCGTTCATGGCGGTCGCGGCGTTCGAACGCCGGATGGACGCGTTGATCGAGTCGATCAAGTCGGCGGAGCGGCAGGATCCCGACGTGCCGATCCTGTATCCAGGCGAACGCTCGCTCGGCGAGATGACGCGGCGGAAAAGGGAGGGCATCCCCGTCGCCGCGGCAACACTCGACAAACTGCACGGCTGGGCGCGTGACCTGGGCGTCGCGGCGATCGCCGAATGACATGAGTGGTAATAGAAATCGGGACAGGGGAGGGTGGAGATGACGGACGCAACTTCATTGCTGATTACCGGCGGGCGGGTCATGCGGCCCGGGGTCGATCTTCATCACCCGCCTGTCGCGGACATCCTGATCGAGGGCGCGCACATTTCCCGTATCGAGCCCGATCTCGGCGCGCGTGCCGACATCGCCAGCCGTGCCGACATCGAGTTCATCGACGCGTCCGACAAGTTGGTCGTGCCCGGCTTCGTCAACGCCCATTATCACTCCCATGATGTCCTGGCCAAGGGCCTCATGGAGGAGACGATTCTCGAAAAATGGCGGATCCTTGCCTTGCCGCCGCAATATCCGAAACGGAGCACCGCCGAAATCCGCGCCCGCACCTTGCTTGGCGCTTTGGAGTGCTTGCGCTCGGGGATGACCACGATCCAGGATATGGTCACCCTGTTCCCCTTTGATCCGGAGCATTTGGAAACCGTGCTCCAGGCCTATCGCGACATCGGCGTCCGCTGCGTCCTCGCCCTGCAATATGGCGATCGGCGCGGCATCGACACGGTTCCCTTCTGGCGCGAGGTGTTTCCGGCCGAGACCCATGCTCTGTTGTCGTCGGCCGCCGAACCGGATCCCGATTTCGACCTGTTGACGTTTCTCGAGGACGCGTATCTGAGGCCGGACAGCGGCGGGCCGCGGTTGACCTGGGCCCTCGGTCCGTCGGCGCCGGAACGGTGCTCGACGAAACTTCTCGAGCGGACCGCGGACCTGTCCTCGCGCTACGACCTGCCGATCTATACCCACATCTACGAGTCCAAGGCCATGGCTTTACAAGCCCGGCAGGAATGCGCGGACTTCGACGGCTCGCTGATCGCGCGGCTGAAGGACATCGGCATCCTCGGGCCCCGCCTCAGCTTCGCCCACAGCGTCTGGATGCTGGCAGAGGAAATCGAGATGGTGGGCGAGGCGGGCGCCAATGTCGTCATCAATCCGCTCAGCAATACCAAGCTGAAGAGTGGTATTCCACCGATTCGCCAATTCCAGGAGATGGCGGTCAATCTGGGCCTCGGCTGCGACAACTGCAGCTGCAGCGACGTTCAGAATATGTTCCAGGCGATGAAGCTGTTCTGCCTGTTGGCGGCGATCAGCGACGCGGAGCCGGGCCCGCCTCAGGCGGAAGCCGCGTTTTACGCCGCCACGCAAGGTGGCGCTCGCACCGCCCTGTTGGACGGAGATATCGGTGCGCTCGAGCCCGGCTATCGTGCCGATCTCGTGGTTCTGAACCTCATGGACCCGTCCTTCGTTCCGCTCAACAGTGCTGTCCGGCAGCTCGTTTACAGCGAGGCCGGGCGCGCGGTCGAAACCGTTGTCGTGGATGGCCGCGTCGTCCTCCGCGAGGGCAAGCTCGAGACGATGGACGAGGCCGCCCTCCTTCGCGAGGTGGAGGAGCTTCAGCCCGCCTTCATCAAGGACTTCAAGGAAATCAGCGCACGGGTCGCTTCGCTCGATCCCTATATCCGGGAAGCGCACCGTCGAACCTGGGCCGAAGACGTCGGCACCAACCGGATATTTACCGGTCAATAGGGCCGGGTCGGGTTCGCGTGAATTTTCGATCACGGTTTGTTAGATTAGACCGTTCAATCAGGAGATCGCAGCCATGGGCAAGCAAAATCCAGTTCCCGTCTCGCCACCGGATGACGCCAAAGTGACCAAGGCACCACCGAGGCCGGCCCGCCAGGTTCGCTGGACAGTGACCGACGGCAAGGTCGACCTGGTGCGTCCCGTTGTCCCGCCCCGGCCGCTCGAGGTCGCCGCCGAGCCGCAGGACATCGTGTTCGACCTGGCCCGGAGCGCCGTCATCGTCATCGACATGCAGAATGATTTCCTCCGCGAGGACGGCTGGTTGGGCATACGGGGCGTCGATTTCAGCGCCATCTGGAAACCGGTCGCGCCGTTGCAGGCGTTTCTGCCGGTCCTTCGCCGGGCCGGCGTGCCCATCGTGTGGGTCAATTGGGGGGTGCGCGCCGACGGTCTCGATTTGCCGCCGAATGTCCTGTACTCGAGCAACCCGACGGACCTTGGCGTCGGCATCGGCGACCCCCATCCGACCAAGGGTTACGGCATTCTCGAACGCGGCAGCTGGGGGGCGGCAATTATCGACGAGCTGCCGGTCGAAGAGAGCGATATCCACGTCGCCAAGGTCCGCCTCAGCGGCTTCTGGGAGACGGATCTGGACGGTGTCTTGCGTCACATGGGTATCACGACGCTCCTGTTCGCGGGTGTGAACCTCGACCGCTGTGTCATGGCGACCCTGCAGGACGCAAGTTTCCTAGGCTACGACTGCATCCTCGTCGACGATTGTTCGGCGACCGTTTATCCCGAGTTCGCGACCCAGTCCTGCCACCTGATGATCAAGCAGTTGCTCGGTTTCATCACGACCTCGAATGCCGTCCTCGGCGCGCTGGCAAAACTGGAAGACGCGCCCTAACCTCGAGAAATCTCCGCCAATCGACGCACGACCCGGTAGAGGGCCGGATTTCGCTCGAGTTGGGCACGCCGCATCTTCGACATGTCGCGGATGATGGCGTCGGCGTCTCCGAAAGCGAACCGGCCATCGTCATAGACGATCCGGCCGTCGATCATGACCGTGACCACCGATTCGCCGCGTTCACAGAAAACGAACTGTTGGGCGAAGTCGTTGAGGGGCGCCATCGGCACGGAATTGAGGTCGTAAAGGACGAGGTCGGCCCGCATCCCGGGCGCAATTGCGCCAAGCTTGCCGGCCATGTTCAGCGCCTTGGCGCCGCTCGTGGTCGCCATCGCGATCGCGCGATGGGCGTCGAACCAGCTGCCGCGATCGCGGCCCAGGATGCGCGGCAGCAGAACGGCCAGGTTCATGGCCTCATGCATGTTCTGATTGTCGTTCGTACTGGCGCCGTCGGTGCCGAGGGCGACGGTGACGCCGCGGTCCAGCATGCGCGCCACCGGGGCGGTGCCAACCCCGATCTTGGCATTGCTCTCCGGATTGTGAACGACCACCGCCCCGCGGCTGGCGAGGAGGTCGATGTCATCGTCGTCAACCCAGACCGAATGGGCAAAGGACCAGCGCTCGCACAGCACGCCCAAAGCGTCGAGATGGGCCGGCATCGTCCGGCCGTGACGTTCGAAGGTGATCTCCTTTTGCACCTTGGTTTCCAGCATATGGGCATGCAGGCCGAGATCGTACTCCTCGGCGATGTCGAAGCAGTGGACGAGAAGTTCATCCGAGCACCGTGCGGTATTCGATGGCCCTGGAAAGATCGAAATGCGGCCCTCGTGCTGATGCCATTTGCCGACGACGTCCCGGCAGATTGCAGCCAATTCATCGGCGGGCATGGTCGACAACGGGTTCTCCCTCGCAAGCTCCGCTTTGAGAGATTGATCGATCCCCTCGATTTGATCCGGGTCGATGTCGTCATAAGGAAGATCGAATACGCGGAGGGCGATGGCCGCCCGCATGCCCGTATCGGCATAGGCCCGCGCGACCGGGGCGACGGCCTCGCTCGTGCAGTTCTGTTCGGGATAGTGATCGATCACGGCAGTGGTGCCGCGGCGGATCATCTCCACGCAGCCCAGAACGGCACTCGCATAAATCTCTTCCTCGCTACGCCCGAAACTGTCCGCTTGGTTGGTCCACATGAACTCGATGTGGCCCATCCCGTCCGCCGTGCCCTTGACCATGTTCGACGGCGAATGCGAATGGGCATTGATGAGGCCCGGTACCACCACCCGGTCGGTCCCGGATATGACGTTGTCTTCGGGGCCGCTTACCGCGGTGTTGCGATCGACGATGGCCGAAATCGCCCCATCGTCTATGACGAGATCGCAATCGGTGAGGTCGTATCGGTCCTCGGTCGGGATCAAGGCTCGGCAGTTGCGAATGATGGTCGACATGGCCGCACCTCCGTTCAGCTTCCAGACATGGCTACAAGGCTGCCTCGAAGGCGGCGATCCCGGCCTGCGCCACCACGAGGTCCTGTTCGCCGGTGCCGGAACCGACGCCGATCCCGCCGGCGATCTGGCCGTCGACGATAAGCGGCAGCCCGGCCTGGAGGTTGGTGAGCTTTCCGTCCGTCGCGTGGGCCAGCTTGAACTGAACGTCTTCCGGGATCCCGCCCGTGGGATTGCCCGCGGAGGCCGCCGTCATCGCCTTCCGCATCGAGGAATCGATGCTGAGGAACTTGGCGCCGTCCATGCGGACGAAGCCCTTGAGCAGGCCGCCGTCATCGACCACCGAGATACAGAAGGGGATCCCCGTATCCTCCGCCTTGGCGACCGCGGCATTGATGATCGCCAGAGCGCCCTCATGGGTCAACTTGGCAAAGGGCTTGGTGAAATTGGTCATTCGTAGTCCTCCAAATCGTTCTGTTCGTGGCTTGGTTAGGGAAAAAGATCGGCCATGCGCTTGGCCAAATTGTAGAGCCGGGCGTTTCGCTTGAGGATCTGCCCCATCATCGGCTTGGCCTCCTCGCAAACGGCTTTCGCGTCGAACGCGGTCACGCGCCCGCCCTCGACGACGACACGACCATCGACGATGACCGTATCGACGGAGCTGCCGTTTTCCGCGAACACGAGCTGGCTTGTGGGGTCGTTGACCGGGATCCACCAAGGGGCATCCAGTCGGTAAAGAACGAGGTCGGCCCGATTTCCGGTCTCTATCGAGCCGATCCGTCCACCCTGGCAAAGGGCCGCGGCGCCGCCATGGGTCGCCATGCGCAGCACGTCGTTGGCGCTGAACCAGCTTTGCCGGCTGGCATTCGCCGGCCGATGAAGAATCGCGGCCAATCGCATGGCCTCGTGCATGATAAGGTTGTCGTTGGTCCCGGCGCCATCGGTGCCGAGGGCGATGGTCACACCGCGGGCGGCCATGTCGACGATCGGTGCAATCCCGGCGCCAATCTTCAAATTGCTCTCCGGATTATGGACCACGACCGCCCCGCTTTCGGCCAGCATTTCGATGTCCTGCTCGTCGACCCAGATGGTGTGGGCGCAGGACAATCGATGGGTCAGCAAGCCGAGCCTTGCCAGGTGTTCCACCATCGTGCAGCCGTACTTTCGCTGGGCGATATCCGATTGGACGCGGGTCTCCAGTAAATGCGTATGGATACCTAGATCGTACCGCTCCGCCAATTCCTGACACATGATCAGCCCCCCGTCCGTGCAGCGTTCGGGATTGGACGGCGACGGGAACACGCCGAGTCTGCCGTCGGCGCCATGCCATCGATCGATCGCATCCACCATCAGGTCGCGGACGTCCTGGAGCGGCATGGGCTGCAAGGGGTTCAGGGATCGGATTTCTTGGGCAAGGTCTTTCGGGATGGTGCCGTCTCGCGGTGCGATGTCGTCGAACCCTTCGTCGTAAAAGCGCAGGCCAAGGACCACGCGCATGCCTGAGTCCCGGTACGCGGACAGGACCGCGTCGACATCCTCGGCGCTGAAGGCTTGTCCCGGAAAGTGGTCGATGGCTGCCGTCGTACCGCTCAGAAGCATCTGGACGCAGCCCAGCATGGCGCTGATGTAAATCTCACGGGGCGTCTTGTGGGCGGTATAGGCTTGGTTCATCCACATGAACGCCGGATGGCTGAGACGATCGCCGGTCCCCTGGATGAGGTTGGCCGGGGAATGGGTGTGGGCGTTCACCAGGCCGGGAACGAGGAGCCGGCTCTCGGCTTCGATGATCCGGTCGCAGTGGTCGATCGAAGGCCCGTCCAGCTTGCCGACGGCGCTGATCACCCCATCCTCGACCAGGACATCGGCCGAATCGAGGACAGTGCTCGCCGCATCGAGGGTCAGAACCATGGCGCCTCGGATGAGCAGGCGGGCGGGACGATCGCCGCTTCTATCTCCACCAGATGAGTCTAAACTATCGACGGGCATTGGCTTTGGGTCCTGGCAGGGGGGAGCTGTTGCGATGAACGGCTACACCGGTATTCTCGGCGCGAGTCTCCTCACCAATGATGTCGAGATCGGCATCGTCGAGCCCGGGGACCTCTGGTTCGAAGATTCGATTATCAAATACGCCGGGCCCGCCGGTGGTTTCACACCACCACGGGATGGCCAGGTGAATCGGATCGATGGCCGGGACAAAGTGGTCATGCCGGGTTTGATCAACGCCCACATGCACTCTTATGCCGGGCTGCTCAAGGGTACCGTCGATACCATCCCCCTCGACGTCTTCATGATCAACGCCATCGTCGGCGCCGGCGAGCGGCGGCCCCGCGACGTCTACATCAGTGCACTGGTCGGTTGCCTCGAGATGCTCAAGACCGGCAGTACAGCTTGCCTCGATCACTTCTCGCATCGCCCGCGCCACGATCCCGACGCCCTCGAATCCGCCTTGCGCGCCTATGCCGATTCCGGTGTCCGCGTCGCCCTCGCGCCGATGTTTTCCGACCTCCCGTTCATCGATACCATCCCGATGCCGCCGGACGGGATACCGGCCGACC
>SMVA01405657.1_pt1 | contig 11717 bp, 6 predicted proteins | sample 2456451 | NCBI WGS metagenome assembly SMVA01 (sample SAMN11095933, study PRJNA526329) | marine sediment metagenome | biome: Marine sediment; feature: Surficial sediment; material: Deep marine sediment; isolation source: Hadal surficial sediment | place: Pacific Ocean | collected 2014-05 | depth 0-1...
ACACCACTCTCCTGAGCACTAGCTCGTCGAGAACCTGTCGATGAAGCTCGCTCGGAAACACCACAGCCACCTCCGTCGTGTCGATCCGTCCCCGACTCTCGAGCACGGACCAAACGTGTTGCTCCTCGTCACTCCGAGTTCCCAACAACCCGCACTGCCCGTCACTCCCCTCCGTAACCATGAGGAGCGTTCGCCGCTCCAGCACCGCCTCGATCGGCTCATGATGACCCACGTCCAGCCCCCGAAACACGAACAGTGCGTCCCCCGGTCGATCCTCTTTCAGGAAGCGCATCAGAAGCTTCGCCACGACTTCATCCGCGCACGAAAAGTCGATGACCGCCACTTCGGAAAGGTCGATCATCGACAGCGACGTGCGCGACGTTGCGGACAGCTGAGCCTCAATGGCCAGACGGACGGCACGGCCAGTGGGTCGCGTTACCAGATGCGAGTAGAGCGAGGCGACCGAGTGTTGAAGAAGACGGCCCACATCGATGGCGATGGGATCGATGCCCAACTCAGACCTCATGCCCGACTCGCTCCGGAAGGATGATGTTGATCTGAGCACCGGCGAAATCGGAGAGCCCCCCCTCCATCGGCGGGGCGTCGAACCAGTCGGGCACGTCTGCGATTCGCGCCGTTCCACTGCGTATGGAAATGAGACCGTCCCACCGTCTGACCTGCTTCCGGATCTGTTGGATCCCCTGCCCTCGGCCCGAATCTGGAAAGCGCGTGAGCCCGTGGATGAAGGCCGCCTCCAGTGCAGTGGCGTCTCCCCACCGGTCGGAGAAACGGGCAGAATGTTCGTCGGCGAGCGAACCCCGAAAACCTCTTCCCAGGTCGGCCACCGAGATGATGACGACCTGGCGTCCCAACCTCTTCGACCAATTATACGATTGGGCTGCCACCCAGCCCGGTCCCTCGGCATGCTCGATGACGTTCTGGCAGACCTCACTCAGGATCACACTGAATGGCACGACCGAGGTCGGAGGGTAACCCAGAGTCTTCGACAAGATGGCCCCAGCACGCTTCTGCACTCGATCCACGACCTCGTGTACATCACTGTTGGTCGTGATCGGTGTGATCTCGAGGAGAACATCTGATCGCCCGGCAGGGCGCCTCGGGGACGGTGGATCGGTGTCGAAGACCTCGGTAGCGGCCTCGAAGAATCCCATCCGGCCCAGATAACTCCTGACCTCCCCCACGGTGGCCAACTCCAACCGCGGAGCCTCTCCGCTCCGCTCACGTGCGACGGCGCCCGCAGCCAGAAGAATGACCATGCCGTTGGGGTCGACCCACCGAAGATGGCGGCCGTCGAAGAGGATCTTCTCCGTACCGCTCGCGCTGACCTCCGCAATGAGAGCTTCTGACGTTCGAAAGTCGAGAGACGCGGGAAGGTCCACGACCCTCATGCGTCCCCCTCGGTGGAGAGCCTGCCCTGGAGGTGCCGATGGAGGCCGCTTGCGCCTCGGTGCTCCACATTCTTCGCCGCTATCCGGTTCGCCTCGTTCATCGCCGACTGGAGTTCATCTCCGTCCAGGAGTCGGGCCAAGAAGGTAGCTCCCCAGACGTCTCCGCAGCCAGTGGAATCCCCCACCCGTTCGGCACCCTGTGCGGGTGCGACTCCGCTGCGGGCAGGCCCCGGCGTCGCCACCCGATGCCGGGTCTCGGGCCAAAGGAAAGGGTCGCTCTCGAATCCGGCGCCCGCGACGTACCCGGCTCCACCGGTACCCAGTGTGACAGTAATCAATTTCAGCTCGGGGCCGACGCTGTGAGCCGCTAGCTCCCACGGATCTCCCGTCGCTCGACCGAGTAGTGCGAACTCCTCCGAGTTCATCTGCACGGCGTCGAAGCAGCATAGCCACGCCCCCCACGACGGCAACTCCTGAGGGAAACGAAAACCGCTCCGTCCGATGCCCAAGAAGAGCGAATGCAGATCCGCGTAGGTAGGCCCCCGGAACGCGCTGCGGAGAGACCGAGCCGTGTCGAGTTCCATCTCGAAACCGGAGATGAAGTTTACATAGAGCGCGTCGCACGTCCCTACCAACGGCCCGAGCTCGGCCCACAACCAGGGAGGCACACCCCCGATCAGACGCTCGCTGCGCCGCTCCAGCCCCTCGTAGACGAGCTCCACCTGGTTGTTGGGCTGTGGGACGACCCGGATTCCCGTGTCCACGTCCATCCTCGGAAAGGATCGCAGAAATCGCCAAGCCGACTCGGAGAGGTCAGACCCCACCTTGATGAGAGGCACGATCTCCCAATCATCCGGAAGAGCCGCTTCGAAAGCCGACAGGGCGTACGCGACTCCACCCCACTCCTCCACCTGCCCAACCTGACCGTCCCGATACTTGATCCTGTCCCAAACGAGGGTCCCGAGGACTCCGAGACGCTTGGGATTCTGCGTCACGAGTCGTCGAGTTGCAGAACCGCCAGAAAAGCCTCCTGGGGAATCTCGACTGATCCGACTTGCTTCATCCGGCGCTTCCCGGCCTTCTGCTTCTCAAGAAGTTTGCGCTTGCGGGTGATGTCACCCCCATAGCACTTCGCGGTCACGTTCTTGCGCAGAGCTTTCACGTTCGTCCGGGCCACGACTTGGGTGCCGATGGCCGCCTGCAGGGCCACGTCGAACTGTTGTCGAGGAATGAGCTTCTTGAGACGGCGTACCAAGCCCCGACCGTAGTCCATCGCCTTGTCCTGATGAATGATGACGGAGAACGCGTCAACGGGGTCGCCATTCACGAGGATGTCGAGTTTGATCAGATCACCAGCTCGGAACTCCAAGAACTCATACTCCAGACTGGCATATCCGCGTGTGCCCCCCTTCAGCCGGTCGTAGAAGTCCAGGACGATCTCTGCCAACGGCATGTGGAAGTCCAGCTCGACGCGCTGCGGATCGAGGTACTGCATGCCCTGGAAGGTCCCTCGGCGATCATAGCAGAGCTTCTGTACGTTGCCGATGTACTCGCTTGGACACACGATGCGCGCCCTGACGATCGGCTCTCGCACATCGACGATGCGCGCCCGGTCCGGAAGCGCCGTCGGGCTTTCGATGACCAGCTCAGAGCCATCGGTCAAGTTTACGTGGTACTCCACGTTTGGCACCGTCGTGATCAGGTCGACACCAAACTCGCGGTCGAGACGCTCCTGCACGATTTCCATATGTAACAGCCCGAGAAATCCACACCGGAAGCCGAATCCGAGAGCGATGGAAGTCTCAGGTACGTACTGCAGGCTGGCGTCGCTGAGCTTGAGGCGGTCGAGGGCTTCTCTAAGGTTCTCGTAGTCATCAGCGTCGGATGGATAGACCCCTGCGAACACCATCGAGTGGATCGCTTTGTAGCCGTCCAGAAGCCCATCCGCTCTCCGGTCGGCATCTAAGATCGTGTCACCCACTTGGGTGTGTGCGACGTCCTTGATCGCGGCTATGACGTAACCGACCTCTCCCGGGCCGATTTCGGAGCGGGCCACCCTACCCAAACGCATGAAGCCTACCTCGGTCACCTCGTACGTTGCATCCACGGCACCAAAGGTGATCGACATACCCGGCTTCATCACGCCATCGACGACCCGAACATTTGGGACGGCACCCTGATACTGATCGTATGAGGAGTCGAAGATGAGTGCGCGAAGTGGCGCGTCCGCGACGCCCTGTGGGGCCGGTACCTGCTCGAGGACCGCCTCCAAGATCGGTTGAATTCCATGGCCTTCCTTCGCGCTCGCCAGCAAGATCGTCTCTGGGTCGACCCCCAAGAGGTCCGCCAACTCCGACTGGCGCCGCGCGGGCTCCGCTCCCGGCAGGTCGATCTTGTTGATCACGGGGATAATCGTGAGGTCGGCGTCCAGGGCGAGAAAGAGGTTCGAAAGAGTCTGGGCCTGAACGCCCTGAGTGGCGTCCACGACCAGAATCGCGCCCTCACAAGCCGCGAGCGATCTCGAAACCTCATATGTGAAGTCGACGTGCCCGGGCGTATCGATGAGGTTCAGGACATAGTGACTTCCGTCCTCGGCTTCATAACCCATGCGCACCGCGTGGAGCTTGATCGTAATCCCGCGCTCACGCTCCAACTCGTTGGAATCGAGAATCTGCTCCCGCATATCCCGCTTATCCAGCGTGTGCGTGACCTCAAGCATTCGATCGGCCAGGGTCGACTTGCCGTGGTCGATGTGCGCGATGATGCAGAAATTACGGATGTGGTCGAGATCCACGAGGATGGTGATTCCCGGTCGAGAGTCATTAAGACACCTGAGCGATTCAAGATAATCAGGTGGAAACGCCCGAAGAAGGCACCTCAGCGGCTCCGCTCACCCGGGGGGGCGTCTGGCGCGGGGTCTCGTCACTGCCGCCCCAGGCCGGCGTGGACGCGGAGTGCTCGAGCGTACAGAGCCTTGCCCGCGCCCTGCGCGCGTCGGCCGGGGATCCACTCGGGCTGGAGCCGGACGTATAGTCGGCGGGGTCACCCGAGCGCGAGAACTCGGCGCGGAAACTGCTCCCCCCCGAGATGAAGCTTCAGGCCGCGGAGCGCTCGACCGCCGCCGAAGGGTCGGCCTGCTCGTCGGTGTCCTCGTTGGTGTGCTAGCCTCCGGGCCCCGAGCAGGGGGCGCCACTCGCGCGCGCGATACACCCTTTCGGGCCTCGACATCGACTCCCCTCGCGCGTGGAGGTCGAACACGGGCCCGCTCCGCTGGAGCCCTTTCCTTGAATGAAAAGCGCGGCCGCGGCGATGGGGGTATGGTGTATACGACGCGTCTTCCTCGGTAACGCCGCGACGGATAGAAGTAGGGATCGTCGTCTACTACGACCCTGAAATCCGTACACGTGTAGCGATACGGATTCCAAGTGTCGTAAGGGCGAAAGCCGTGACACTGATAGCAGAGAAACCTCGGATAGTCGTGCGCCCCCCCGACCTGGTAGGACACGAAGTCGAGCCCGTAGTCCGCGTACTCCCAATCGGGAATGAGGCGTGCCACATAGGCGTCGATCGCGACATATGGATCCGTGTTTACGGTGCTTCCAACCACCGAAAGATCCCATCCGCCACCGTTGTGAGAATACCTGAAGTCAGAAAAATCGAACGGCGAGGGAGAGGTCACGACGAAGAAGTATCCGACGCCCGGACGATCGTTGACATTCCAGTACGCGGAACGTGGGAAGAGGAGCCGGTAGTCGCGCTCGCTCCTCGCGTAGTGATTTTCCGTCGGAGAGGCCGGGTACAGTAGGCGCACGGTACCGTCGGCATCGATCTGGAGGATCGCAACGTACGCGTCGATGTTGCTTCGGTAATAGACCCGGACCCGGTCGCCGGGCATTACGATGGGGTCGCTACCCCGATCGAGCCAAATCCGAGCCTCCGGAGCCTCCTGCAATAGGGGACTCGGACCAGGCGGGCCACCTTCGGCCGCGCCGAGCCTCGAAGAAAACAATGTCACTAGTGTGATCGCTCCTACGAGCCCCATCCGATCCTCCCTGGGCATGAAATTCCCCCTCCTATCCGTTGCAGGAGCCATGCCAGGCTCCCACCCTCAGACTGAGGCCACGATCTAGCCACTCGAGAGCCATCGACTGAGGCCCAGCGTCCGAAAAAGTGGACGATGTCAGCACGGTTGCGGGACACTCATCGTCGCTTGTAGGACGGCCCCCGAGGCCGCCTAACCCATCGAACTCGGCCTGCCGGAGAAGCCATTGCCATTCTCTGTAGACCCGCTAGTGTCCTCCCCATGCTAGACACGATGCTCCACGCCGACGGTGACCTCCGTTCACGTCCCGACCTCATGGACCCGCAAGCCCTTTCTCAGCTCGGAGGGGTCGAGCTGATCGCACGACAGGTGGTAGAGGGGTTCATCATGGGGCTCCATCGCTCACCACACCGGGGCTTTTCAGCAGAGTTTGCGGAGCTTCGCGCCTACCAACCCGGCGACGACCTGAGACACATCGACTGGCGCATGTTCGGCCGGTCCGACCGCTACTATGTGAAGCAGTTCGAAGAGGAGACCAACCTCCGAGCGTATATCCTCCTCGACGTCAGTACTTCCATGGGTTGGAGTTCGAATCCCGACGCTATTCCGACCAAGCTGTGGTACGCCAAACACCTGGCGGCCTCTCTCGCTCTAATCCTCCTCCGCCAAGGGGACTCGGTCGGACTGTCCGCATTTCACGAAGAGGTGGTCGCCCGCGTCACGCCGCGCGGCGGGTCGAGGTATTGGTACGAGCTTCTTCGGCACCTCACACGCCTCGAGGCTCAAGGGGGCACGTCGGCCCATTCGGCACTTCGCGATGTCGCAGTACGGCTACGCCGAAGGGGGCTAGTGATCCTCCTGTCCGATCTCCTCGTCGATCCGGAATCGACCCGCACCGCGTTGCGTTTTCTTCGGCACCGAGGACACGAGGTGCTCGTGTTTCACCTCCTCGACCCCGGCGAGCGCGAGCTTCCAGCCGCCGGCGACGCTCGCTTCTTCGACCCCGAAACGGGGCAGGAGCTGGATGTCAACGTCGCCGACGTGAGGTCAGCGTATCGGGACGCCGTACGGGACGCGCTCAGCGAATGGGATCGGGGACTTCGGCCTCACGGCATCGATTACGTCGTTATAGGGACCGAAACACCCCTGTCTCGCGCCCTTCGCTTCTACCTCCGAAAGCGGGAGCATCTCGGCTGATGAGCTTCCTGTCACCGGCCTTCCTGTTCGCAGGACTGGCCGTTGCAGTGCCCCTCTTCCTACATCTGTTCCATCGGCACGACGCGCGCAAGTTGGCGTTCCCGGCACTCCGCTATCTGCTCCGCACTGAAAAGGAGCACGCCCGAACCATCCGACTTCGGCAGCTTCTCCTCCTCCTCCTCCGTATCACGGCGATCGCCCTGCTCGTTGGAGCGGGGGCCCGGCCCTTTCTTCGAGGTGGAGGAGGGGTACATGATCCCACGGCCATGGTCATCGTCCTCGACAACTCCATGAGTTCCGGATTGATCCGCGGGGGTGACCGGGTGCTGGACCTGCTGAAGATGGTGGCGATCCAAAGCATTGAGCACTCGAGCGACGAAGATCGCGTTTGGCTGATCCGAGCAGGCGAGCCCTGGAATCTCGCGATCACCGGCTCCCGAGCGGATCTCCTGTCAGCGATCCGCGCGACCGACGTAACAGACACGTCGGGGGACCTCCTCGCGGCCTTCGAACGGTCAATTCTCCTCGTTTCCGGCTCCGACCTGGAAGCCGGCGAAATTCACGTGATCTCGGATCTTCAGGCGTCGGCGTTCACAGGCACACCACTCTCGGCCGGACTCGAGGCTGTTCCTTTCGTCGTCTTCGCCGAGCACTCCGCGGAGACGCCAAACGCGTATCTCGACAGTCTGGTGATCGGTGGAGGCCTCCTACCGTTGGCCAACCAGCGGACTCGACTCTCCATCCGTGTGTCTGGAGCCCCGGACAGCGCGGACGTGCCGCTTCGCCTGATCATCGGAAATCGGATTCGCGGAGCCGGCACCGGTACGTCCGGCGCTTCGACACTCCTCCCGTTCGGGCCGTTCGCGATGGGCAGCGTGAGCGGATACGTAGAGACGGATCCCGACGACCTACGGGGAGACGACCGCCGATTCTTTGCTTTCCAGGTCCGTCCGCCGCCGATGGTGGCGACCTCAGGGACGAGCCCGTTCTTCCTCTCGGAAGCCCTGCCGGTTCTTGCGGACGCCGGTCGCGTTCGTATGACCAGCGTGCGGGACGCCGAGGTTCTCGTGAGTATCGCTGGATCGGGATTGATGCAGGCCACGAGAGAGGGCCGAGCAGCGGTCGTACTGCCTCCCGAGGACCCCACGCTCCTACCGGGGCTGAACCGCTCGCTCGCGGCGGCCGGAATTCCTTGGCGATATGGGCTTTTACCGGGATCGGGCGAGGCCGTCATAACCCGTTGGAACGGTTCGGTGAATCTCGAGGAGGTCCGCGTTCGGTCCCACTATCTCCTGACCCCGGGCGATTCGGACCTCGAGCGTGGAGTTCTTGCACGCTTGTCGTCGGGAGAGCCTTGGCTGGTTGAGGGCACGACACCCAGGGGTCCCTACCTCCTTCTCGCATCAGGACTCGACGATCAATCGGCCAATCTCCCGTTGACCGCTGCGCTGATCCCACTTCTGGAGTGGATGGTGTCTCGCTGGGGAGGACCGGAGGCTGGGGAGGAGGCCATACCGGCCGGCCTACCGATCACACTGCCGCCGGGAGCGACAGGTATCCGCGACCCTCGGGGAGCGCTCCATTCAATCGACGATGCTCAACCCTTCCACGCCACCCGTTGGGCTGGACTGTACGAGATTGTTCAGAACGATTCGACGGTCGGCATGGTGGCCGTGAATACGCCCACCCAGGAATCCATCCTGGCGCCCATTTCGAGTGACGAACTGAGAGATCTGCTACCGGGATCCGTGACGCTCGTGGCGGATAGCTCGCGGTGGGGTCGCGCCTTGTTTTCAACCGGGAAGGGGCCAGAGATTTGGCGTTGGCTCTTGGCGGTCGTGATGATCGTCCTGATGGCCGAGAGTCTCGTCGCGGCCTCGGGGCCCACGACGATCGCTCCTCCGTCGGTCCGAGGCACAACCCGGGCGAAGAGGCCTAACGCAGCCTGACCGTGTCTGGCAAACGCCATCCCATCGTCCAAGCCGCGGGCGCGTGTCCCGGTGTCGTGGAGCTGTGTGAGAAGCTTCCGGGCCGAGGAGAACGACTGACGTTCGGAGGGGCTGTGGGCTCCGCGACGACCGCCGTCGTCGCCGCCCTCCACGAGCGCCTAGCGACGCGCGTTCTGGTGGTCGTGACCGCGTCCCCGACGAAAGCCGCCGAGACGGAGGCCGATCTCGAAATACTGTTGGGTCGAGACACCTCCTACCTGTTCCCCCAGAGAGAAGCGCTTCCGTACGAGTCGAGCGAGCCGCACTTGGAAATCGGCGGACTCCGGGTCGAGGCCGTCGAGGCCCTGTTGGGGGGGAGGGCCCGGCTGATGGTCACCACCGTGCGCGCCCTCCAGGAGCGATCGCCCATTCCTTCCGGTCTGGCCGACCTTCGCGTTACGCTCCGAGTCGGCGAGGAGGCCGGCTTCCAGGTACTCCTCGATGAACTCTCGGAGAGAGGATTCGAGCGGGTCTCGGTCGTGGAAGAAGTGGGACAATACGCGGTGCGGGGGGGACTTCTGGACGTCTTTTCCTTCGGGACCCCCGAGCCACTACGCGTGGAGTTCTGGGAGGACGAGGTCGTCTCGATGAGATACTTCGACATCCTCGATCAACGCTCGACGACGAACGTCCAAGAAGCTCACATCCTCCCGGTGGATTTTCGGAGGGAATCCAGCGATGGACCCCTCGTGTCGCGTTCACTGCTCGAGCTGCTCCCAGTAGACACTCTCTTCGTCCGACTGGGGGACGGGGCTTGGGAGCCGGAGCTCCGGCGAACCTGGAGCCACGTATCTCGACTCCACGACGAGCTCCTCGCGCAGGGCAGCCAGCCGGATTCGCCCGAAACGCTCTTCTTGACCCCCGAGGAAGCCGAAACCCACCTCCGCTCCTTCGCCTGGGTCGACATGGTCGGAGAGCTCGTTGGAAATGTGGTTCTCGACTGCTCTCCTCCCCCGGTCATCGACCGTAACATCGGCCGTCTGAGGGATGCCTTGCGCGGCCTCGCCGGGCAGGGGGGACGAACCCTGGTTCTCTGTGACAACCAGGGGCAATGCGACCGTCTCGAGGAGATTCTCGGAGGTCCGGGAAAGATACCTCCGGGGGCGAACATCATCGTCGGTTCGCTGACCGCAGGTTTCATCCTCGAAAGTGCTGAGCCGCCGCTCCAGGTGCTCACGGACCATGAGATCTTCCGTCGTAACAGGCGGGTTCGAAGAACGCGGCGTTTCCGTGGGGCGATCTCGCTGGAGAGCCTGTCCCAGCTGACGCCTGGAGATCACGTCGTCCACATGGATCACGGCATCGGCGTCTTTCGAGGTCTCCAACGGGTGAGGGTCGCCGGTGACGAGCTCGAATCCATGGCCATCGAGTACGCCGGAGGGGAGATCCTTCAGGTCCCGGTCTACCGCCTCGATCTCGTGGAGCGTTGGGTGGGTGAATCTGAGACGTCTGCGCCTCCCGCCCTACACCGCATCGGCGGAAAGCGCTGGAAGACACTGAAGCGCAAGACGACCGAGGCGATCGAGGGGATGACCGTCGAGCTCCTGCAGCTCTATGCAGAACGTGAGACGGTCCAGGGATTTGCGTTCTCGCCCGACACCCTGTGGCAAAAGGAGATGGAGTCGTCGTTCTTGTACGAAGACACGCCGGACCAAAGAACGGCGTCCGAGGACGTGAAGAGCGACATGGAGTCGCCCAAGCCGATGGATCGCTTGATCTGTGGGGACGTCGGCTACGGAAAAACCGAGATCGCCATCCGAGCTGCCTTCAAGGCGATACAGGATGGGAAACAAGTCGCTGTGCTCGCCCCGACGACGATCCTCGTGGAACAGCACCGCCACACCTTCGAAGAACGGCTCGCCGACTACCCCGTGCGGATTGGTGTGCTGAGTCGATTTCGAACGCCCAAGGAACAAAGACTCCTGGTGGAGAGCCTCCACACCGGGGAGGTCGACATCGTCATCGGCACGCACCGCCTTCTCTCTAAAGACGTGAAATTCAAGGACTTAGGGCTTCTGGTTGTAGATGAGGAACAGCGATTCGGGGTTCGCCACAAGGAACGCCTGAAACAGCTGAGGACCTCGATCGACGTATTGACGCTCACCGCCACACCCATTCCCCGAACACTCCAGCTTTCACTCTTAGCAGTTCGGGACATGTCACTCATCCGGACACCACCCCGCGATCGCATGCCGATCCTGACGACGCTGATTCCGTGGTCGGACCCGATTGTCGCAGAGTCTCTCGAACGAGAGCTCGATCGGGGAGGACAGGTCTTTTTCCTGCATAATCTGGTTTCGACGATATACGGTGCGGCCGAGCACATCCGAGAGCTTGCTCCGGAGGCCCGGGTCGCCGTGGCACACGGCCAGATGAAGGCGAGGGAATTGGATCGAGTCATGCGAGACTTCGTGGAAGGCGACGTGGATATCCTCGTCTGTTCGTCCATTATCGAAAACGGCTTGGACGTTCCGAATGCGAACACCCTCATCGTGAACCGAGCCGACCAATTCGGGCTGGCGCAGCTCTATCAGATCCGGGGGAGAGTCGGGCGCTCGGATCGGAGGGCCTACTGTTATCTGATAGCCCCCGATGATGTGAGCGACGACGCACAGCGTCGCCTCAAGATCCTCGAGCACTATACCGAATTGGGGAGCGGATACTCGGTGGCATTGAGGGACATGGAGATGCGTGGAGCAGGCAATCTTCTCGGCGGCGACCAGTCAGGGTTCGCCCAGGCAGTCGGTGTAGATACTTACATGAGGCTCCTCGAAAAAACGGTGTCGCGCCTAAAGGGAGGAGCGCAGGAGCAGGTTTGGCCCGATCCAGAAATCACGATGGTGGGGTCGGCATATCTTCCCGACGAATACATCTCGGACTCGGGGCAAAAATTGCACCTGTACCGCCGCCTGTCCAAACTGGTGTTGTTGTCCGAGGTGGACTCCCTACGCGAGGAGCTTGTCGATCGCTTCGGAGAACCCCCGAAAAACGTCGAGCACCTCCTCCAAGCAACGTCGCTACGGATCCTTGGACGGAAGATCGGGGTTGAACGAATCCTGGTACGAGAGCACGTGGCGCGGA
>SMVA01195471.1_pt1 | contig 11714 bp, 8 predicted proteins | sample 2456451 | NCBI WGS metagenome assembly SMVA01 (sample SAMN11095933, study PRJNA526329) | marine sediment metagenome | biome: Marine sediment; feature: Surficial sediment; material: Deep marine sediment; isolation source: Hadal surficial sediment | place: Pacific Ocean | collected 2014-05 | depth 0-1...
TGATAGGACAATATAATCCCTTCAAAGTTTTCTGTTGTTCGAAGATCTAATAATACATAGGGCATGGTAAATACATCTAATATCACGGTATTGGTTCTAGCAATTTCGTAGATCCAGACCAATTCCTTTTCAGTTAATTTATAGTCTTTCCAGGGATCAGCATTAGATTTATGAAAACCGATAATTACGCAATCGTATTCTTCAAGTCTACGTATATATTGTTCCAGGCTCTTGGCCTTAACCCATGATATATGTGTATATTTTCGCAACTGATTTAAAAACTTCCTCCCCGAATCATCACCAAAGTTTACATAGGCAATATTTTTATCTTTGAGGTCTTTTATTGGTATTATTCCGTCTTTATTTTTGAGTACAGTTAACGATTTTTCTACAGCTTCTTCCAATAGAACATCATCTACAAACGAGTTTAAATCTTCAATGATATTCTCTGTATTTACCGGTTTATAATTATTCAATCCTACCTTATATTTTGCCTGCAAAATTTTCTTCACTGAATGCCCTAATCGTTTTTCGGTGATAATTCCTTCCCGATAAGCATTTACTAACAACTGATGTGCTTTTGGGATACTTTCTGGCATCAATAAAACATCATTTCCGGCTAGGAAAGCAGCTAAATCTATCCCACCCGGTTCTGTGAAATTTGAAACACCCTTCATATCCAGAGCATCGGTAAAAATAAGCCCGTTAAATCCTAATTGTCCTTTTAAAATATCTGTAATTATAGCTTTTGAAATTGAGGAAGGATATCTTAATTTGTCCTCAAGTGAAGGAACATTTAGATGTGCTACCATAACACTACTGAGACCCTCTTGAATCAATCTCTTATATGGATATAATTCAACACTATCTATTCTTTCTTTTGAAAAAAGAATCGTAGGTAGGGTGTGATGTGAATCAGTCTCAGTATCACCATGACCGGGAAAATGTTTTGCATTTGCAAGTACACCTGTGCTTTGCAATCCTCTTAAAAAAGCTAGTGATTTTAAAGTAACATTTTCTTTTCCTTCTCCGAAAGAGCGATTTCCTATTATCGGGTTTTTGGGATTTGTATTTATATCTACAACGGGGGCGAAATTGATGTGTACCCCGAGTCGTTTAGATTGTTCTCCAATTCGTCTTCCTATCTTTTCAACAATTTTATTGTCTGCAATTGCACCCAATGTCATATTCCAGGGGTAAGCAAACGTAGAATCCAGTCGCATCGCCAATCCCCATTCTGCATCCATTCCAATCAATAAAGGAATTTTTGTAAGCTCCTGATATTTATTATTAAGCTTTGCTTGCCGTTTTGGCCCACCCTTAGAGAAAATAATTCCACCAATGTATTGGTTCTTTATAAGTTCATTAATTTTATCATTTTTAGATTTGGGATCACTTGAAAAAACAGAAACCATAAAAAGCTGACCTATCTTTTCTTGAAGAGCCATATTTCCATAAATACTATCCACCCATTTTTGCTGGTTTACTATGTCATCTTCGACTATAAGTGGATTGATTTGCTGTGAAAAAACAGGGAAGAAAAATAATAATAAAAATGAGGTTAACAGAGGTTTCTTCATATAACGAAAGGTACAAAAACTATGATAAAAACCTACTGTGCCAACTATCTTTTGCGGGTACTTCCCAATTTTCGAGGTAATCGGATTTTGTAATAACAAGGTTATTAAAAACAACCGTATTTTTTGAGACTGACCGGGCTTTTGCCATTTTCCTGAATTCGGACAAAGTTTTATGGGCAATATAATCACCGCTGTAAAAGGTTACATTCATTTTGTCTAAAAAGTCAACATTAAATTCCTTTTCAAGAGATTGAATAAAATTTACAGAAGCATCTATACTGCATCCTGATGCCGTAGCATTTTCTTGGTTAAGACCAATAACTATAAAGCGATTGTATCTAATTTCAAATCCAGCCTCCAAATCTGAACCATGAGCCGTCCATTGTTCTAAAAAAGTTTTAGTTTTTGTGGCTATTCGTCCTACCTCTTCTTCTCTTAGTTTGCGATTGGCTTGATAAATCCATATGCGGGAATCCCCGGGTAAATTTTTAAAATCTGTTGTCATAATTATAAGTCATCAGCATTAGCAATCATTTCAGCAATATCCATTACTTTGATATCGGTTTCTTTTCCTTTAGCTTTTACGCCATCGGTCATCATAGTATTGCAAAACGGACACGCAGCAGCAATAATACTAGGTTTTGTTTCTAAGGCTTCTTCGGTGCGTTCTATATTTATATCTTTATCACCGGGCTCAGGTTCTTTAAACATTTGTGCCCCTCCAGCTCCACAGCATAACCCTTTTGATTTGCAACGTTTCATCTCAATGAGTTCTACTTCCAGTTTTCGCAGTAAGAACCTGGGAGCTTCATATTCATTATTGGCTCTTCCCAAATAGCAAGGATCATGGAAAGTAATACGTTTTCCTTTATATTTCCCACCCTCAACTTTTAATCGACCTTCAGAAAGCAATGATTTTAAAAACTGAGTGTGGTGCATCACCTCATAGTTTCCACCCAATACCGGATACTCATTTTTAAAGGTATTAAAACAATGTGGACAAGCAGTAACTATTTTTTTTATTTTGTAAGAATTTAACACTTTAATATTCGCCATTGCCTGCATCTGAAATAAAAACTCGTTTCCGGCACGCTTTGCAGGATCACCTGTACAGCTTTCTTCGGTTCCCAAAACAGCAAATTCAACACGAGCATTGTTTAGAAGTTTTACGAATGCTTTGGTTATCTTTTTAGCACGATCGTCGAAACTACCTGCACAACCTACCCAAAATAAAACTTCGGGTTGTTTGCCTTGAGCCATAAATTCGGCCATTGTGGGTACTTTAAGAGGTTCGCTCATCTGTTATTAATTATTCTTTAAAAACCTGAATGGTTGCTTTTTTATCTACTAGATCTGTAAATTTTCCTTTAAAACGGGTAGCCTTTACCATATGGTTATCAACCCAATGGTAGTTACCCCCACGGGGTTTTCCCATTAAGAGAAAATGATACTTAAAACCGTTTTCTTTTAACCAAATTTCTGAATATTCTCTATGATCTTCTGTACGTGCAGTAAAAAAACATATGATATGTCCTTCGTCATGCCATTTGTTCAGGGTTTTTAAGGCATCAGGGTACACTTTAGCTGTTAGCATACGTTCGGGTTCTTCATTGGGAATATCATCACATATGGTGCCATCTATATCGATCAGATAGTTTTTAATGTCTTTAGGTAAAACCGGACTTATTTTTTCACCGGCTTCTACTTTGTTGTGCAATAATTTTTCTACTTCTTCTTTATTCATCAATTTTCATTTTTCCAGTTTAATCTATCCATTTGGTTAAAGGGCCATGGGGCTCCATTATTTTCAATATTGGTCATTGCAATGTTTAATTCATTAGGTGCAGCAGACTGTTCCATCACTAAATATTGTCTCATATCCATAATAATAGAAAGAGGATCGATGCTTACTGGGCAAGCTTCAACACAGGCATGGCAGGTTGTACAAGCCCAAAGTTCTTCTCGAGTAATATAGTCGTCTAATAATTGTTTATTATCGGGTATAAATATGCCGTTTTTATCTATGTTCTTTCCAATTTCTTCAAGCCGATCCCTTGTATCCATCATTATTTTACGTGGGGAAAGTTTTTTTCCTGTTTGATTGGCAGGGCATACATTAGTACAACGACCGCATTCTGTGCAAGTATATGCATTGAGTAATTGGATTCGGCTTAAATCTAATACATCACTCGCTCCAAATTTTGCCGGAGCTTCTTCACCTTCTACAGGAATTGCAGATGGATCCATCATAAGTTTCACCTCTTTGGTAACCGATTCTAAAATCTCGAATTTTCCCATTGGATTTATTTTTCCGTAATACACATTAGGAAATGCCAATAGGATATGAAGGTGTTTTGAAAAGTAGAGATAATTTAAAAACACGATAATTCCTAATATATGCAACCACCAAGCACTTCTTTCGATGATGATAAGTGTGGTTTCTGAAAAATTATCGATCAAAGGTGTAATGAATTGACTAATAGGGAACATTCCAGCTTCATTGTAATGGGTTGAACCTATCTGTTGTAATTGGTGGTCTGTCGCATTCATTATTAAAAAGAATATCATCAAGAACATTTCAAAATACAAGATGAAATTCGCGTCTTTTCTTGGCCAACCCTTCATTTCAGGGTTCCAAAAACGTTTAAGTTTTTGAATATTTCTACGTATCCAAAAAACAATTACACCAATTAACACAAGTATGGCCAATATTTCGAATGAAGCTATTAAGTAATCATATAGAATACCTGCACCTGAAAAAATGCGATGTGTTCCTAAAATACCATCAATGACAATTTCCATGACTTCAATGTTTATTATTAGAAAACCAGCATATACAATAATGTGAAGAATCCCGGATACAGGGCGAACCACCATTTTTGACTGACCTAAAGCAATTCTAACTACATTTTTCCAGCGCTCTTTTTTGTGGTCTGAATTATCGGTTTTGTACCCTAATTTTATATTGCGAATTATTTTTCTACTATTACTAATAAAGTACCCAATACCGGATATTAAAGCGATTATAAAAAGAATATTAGGAATAAATTGCATGAGCTAGTTGTTGGTATTTTCGGTCTGGACATATTCTTTAGATTTTTTACCAAATAACGAAAAATGGACATATCTTTTGGGGTGTAATTTCATATCTTCAAGTAATAATTCTAATTGTTTTGAAGCTCCTTCTAAATTATCATACAATTTATCATCCTTTAAAAGTTTACCTATACTTCCTTTACCATCTTCAATTCCTTCGAGGATTGAATTAAATCGAGATATTATGTTTTCAAGGTCTTTAACCATTTTGCCAGTTTCTATTTGAGCTAAGGAATCGGAGAATCTTGCAAAGTTTTCTGAAGCTATTTCAAGATTAGCAAAAGTGTTGTTTAACTTCTCTTTATTTGTCTTTATAAGTGAATTTAAGTTGCCTGAAGCTTCTTTAAATGAATTCATTGTCTGATTAAGGCTTACAATAGACTCTTTTAAATTCAGGCGGGTTTCATCGTCTAACACATCCGTTAAATTTAATACCAAAGAGTCTAAATTGGAAAGTGTAGTTAGTACTTTTTGTTCTAGGGGTTTTAATCCACCGGTCATTACTTCAAGCATACCTTTTTCAATTTCTCCTCTTAAGGTGTCACCTGATTTGGCAATATTGTTTGTTTCATTATCAAGAATAATAGCTAATTGCTTTCCTCCTATTAAACTACTACTATAAATACGTACAATACTGTTTCTTGAAAAATTAAATTCCCTATCTACTGAAAATGAAACAATGAGCCCCCCCTCTTTATTCACTAAATTTATACTTTTCACTTTTCCAACTGCTAGTCCATTAATAGTAACCCGGGCGGAATTATCAAGACCTTCTACATTTTGATAGCTAACATAGAAAATTCTGCTACTATCAAATATGTCAGAACCCTTTATGAAGCTATAACCATAAATAAACAATAAGATCGCACTTAATGATAATATTCCGGTTTTTACTTCTTTAGAAAGTTTCAAGGGTTAAAGTTTATGATTTGAACAAAATTAAAAATAAATCTAAGATAACGGCTTATTTGTCTTCAGAATTTAAGATATCTGATAGATTTAGTTTTTTACTCCCTCTAAATGCAACAACAAAACATGTGGAGTAACCTTTTTCTATTGCATCTATTTTCATTAATTGAATCTTATTATAGTCTGAGGTTCCTCCATAATAATATTTAAATAAACCACTCTCTTTATTACGAGAAATATCTTTTAACCCATTAAAATTTGACGGTTTTGTGTTTATCCTTCTGCTAACGGCAGCTAATTGAACTTTGAAAATTATCCCATTGTATATTTTTTCTTCTGTGTTTTCGATAGAAATATCATTTTCATTATTTGTTAATTCCTGATCTAGGGTATCATTTGTAGCTAATTGCAAAATCTTTTCATACGATATAATAGCCTCGGCTATCGATATTGCCATTTCATTTTGACCTTTTTTAGAGTTGAGATAGGTGCCTTCATTTTTGTTTGTTAAAAACCCTGTTTCAATTAAGACACTAGGCATATAACTACTGTGTAATACTATAAATCCAGCTTGTTTAACACTTCGATCTTTTCGGTTCAATCTAGTAACAAAATTATTCTGAATTAAACTTGCTAATAATATACTTTGATCAAGATATTCTTCCTGCATAAGTGTTAAACCTATAAACGATTCCGGTGAATTTGGATCATAACCAGAATAATTTTCTTCATAGTTGTCTTCAAGAAATATTACTTCATTTTCTTTTTTGGCAACTTCAAGATTTCTTTTGTTTTCATGCAGTCCCAGAACAAAAGTTCCTGCTCCATAAGCTTGAGAATTATGTGAATCGCAATGTATAGATACAAAGAGATCTGCATCTGCTCTATTGGCTATCGCTCCTCTTTCAAAAAGTTCAACAAACACGTCTTTAGTTCGAGTATATAAAACTTTTATGTTATTTTCTTTTTCAAGAATTATACCTATTTTTAATACAATAGAAAGCGCAATATCTTTTTCTTTGTAACCGTTACCTATATTGCCCGGATCATGTCCACCATGACCTGCATCCAATACAACAACAAAGGGCTTTGCGGTATTATTCTTGCGACTAAAAAATGAGCTCAAGAATAATGAACCGATAAAAAGTATTAAAAAGATTAAAAATTTCGTTTTCATGTATGTAATAACGGATTCTTTAAGTTGCTATTATTAAAAAATGTATTTAAAAAACATAGCCCAAAAAATATGCTTAATTTTGAGCTTGTCAACCATCAAGGAAGACTTTCAAAAACTAAGCCAAAACTACAAAATAATAGTATCGTAGCATTGCAAACATATAAGCAATATTTATTGGTTTCAATTTCCTTTCTGCTTTTTTGCAGCACTGCAATTTATTCTCAGGATATTCAGCCCAAAAGCGAAGTGAATATCCCTGCAAAAGAAAATCAAGATACCCTTGCTGTTAATGTAAATAATATTATTTCTGAAATAAATGAATCTATCATTGATACAGTTAAAACAGACTCTAGTATCCCCCAAAAAGAAGTTTTAACAGATGTTGTTGATTATTATGGTAAGGACTATGTGTATATGGACAAAACAAACGGAAAAGTTTATATGTATAATCAGGCCTATATTACCTACGAGGACATGCGTATTGATGCCGGGTTAATTATTTTGGATTACAATAAAAATGAAATTTTTGCAAAAGGTATTGATAGTGCGGGAACCTATTCCCAAAGACCTGTTTTTGTACAAGCAAATAACAAGATAGAGCCAGATTCTATTCGTTTTAATTTTGATACTGAAAAGGCCATAATTTATAACTCAAGATCGGAACAAAACGGTATTAATGTGATCTCAGAAATTGCAAAAAAAGAAAATGATTCTGTAGTCTTCCTTAGAAATGTAAAGTTTACAACTTCTAAGAATATTGATGATCCCGAATATTATTTCTTTACGCGAAGGGCAAAAGTAGTTCCTGGTAAAAAAATTGTTACTGGATTTACTAATTTGTATATAGCCGACGTCCCTACCCCTATTGGACTCCCTTTTGCCTTTTTTCCGCTTTCTGAAGATAGAAATTCAGGTTTTATTCTGCCTACCATTGGTGATAATAATAATAGAGGATTTTTCTTTCAAAACGGAGGATATTATTTTGCAATTAATGATTACCTGGATTTAACACTATTGGGTGACTATTATACTAACGGAAGTTATGCATTAAGAACAGAATCTTCTTATGCATTACGATATAAATTTAGAGGAAATTTAAGTTTACGATTCGAAAAATTGATCGATAGCGAACGAGGATTTCCAGATTTTAGTGAAAGTTCTGTATATAACATCCGTTGGAGTCATACCCAAGATGCTAAGGTGAATCCTAGTTCACGTTTTTCGGCATCGGTTAACTTAGGAAGTAGTAAGTATTTTCAGGAATCGATAAACCAAACTAATAATGCTAGTGCTTTAATTAATACATTGAGTTCATCTATATCCTATTCAAAGACTTTTGAAGGTGAACCTCAAGTCAATTTTACTATTGCCGGCACTCACTCTCAAAACACCAATACGCAACTAATTAATTTATCATTGCCCAACATATCAGCGAGTGTTTCTCGTATTTTCCCATTTGCACCTAAAATAGGAGTAAAAAAGGGAATTATCGATAATATAAATTTACAATATGATCTAAGTGCACAAAATCAAATTCAAACTACCGACGCATTATTCTTTAAATCTGAAATGTTCGACAATGCACAAATTGGAGCTAGGCATACCATTCCTGTTAGTACGAATTTTAAAGTTTTAGACTATTTAAGTGTTTCAGCTAGCAGTAATTTTCAGGAAACCTGGGTATTAAAAACCACTCGCCAATTTTATGATGCTTCAGCCAATAATGGCTCTGGTGCAGTTGTTATAGATACTATTTCCGGATTTGACAGCTATCGAACCTATAATTTTTCAACAAGTATAGGAACGACTATTTACGGTTTATTTAATTTTGGAAAAGACAAAAAAATACAAACTTTCAGACATGTAATGCGTCCCTCAATAAGTTATAATATTAACCCGGCTTTCGACCAATATTATGACGAATACTTAATACCCACAGCAGATCCGGATGTAGCTGATGAAGTTGTTGCTTATTCGCGCTTTCAAAATACATTGTTTGGAGCACCTGGAAACACATTTTCAAGCAGTATTGGGCTCTCCTTAAGTAATACTTTTGAAGCAAAAGTAAGGGATAAAGATACATTGGCAACCGACCCAAGAAAGCTTATTTTACTTAACAATCTAAATTTTACTACTGCTTATAATCTTGCAGGTGATTCACTTCAGTGGAGTCCCTTACGTATTACCGGTAATATTCCTATTGTGAAAAAATTAGATCTTAATTTTAATGCTACGCTAGACCCCTATGCATTGGATAATAATAATCAACGCATCGATTTATTTAACATTAATAATGGTGGTAGTCTTTTTAGACTTACCAGTGGAAACATTAGTGTAAATTTTACATTTTCCAGCCAAGATATAAATATACAAACTGATAAATTTAATACTGAGACCTTTAGAAATGGTGGACGCCCCGATGATCTATTTGGTAATGCTGCCAATATAAATGACAGCAGTCTATTTGTTGATAATGAACCTAAAACAGATTACGGATGGTATAATTATGCCATTCCATGGGATTTAAGACTTGCTTATACTATAACCTATTCGAATGCTCAAGGGCAAGATGAAATATCATCTCAATCATTAATGTTTAGCTCTAATTTTGAGTTATCACCTCGATGGCGTATTGGTCTTTCATCTGGTTATGATTTTAAAAATAAAGGAGTGACCTTGACTCAATTACGTTTTCAGAGAGATTTAGAAAGTTGGCGTTTAAGTTTTAACTGGACTCCCATTGGAAGTATTCATACATCGTGGTATTTCTTTATTGGAATAAAATCTTCATTATTAAGCGATATAAAATATGAAAAACGTCGCGAAACTGATAAGAATTTGTAATAATCATTATGAAAAGATTTATCTAATCAACTTTGTTCAATGTAAAAGTTCTAGTTCTTAGATCGAAATTAAAAGAGTATAAAATAATATGAAAAAAATAATTCAAACCACAAAAGCACCGGCACCTATTGGGCCTTATAATCAAGCGGTTTTAAAAGGAAATTTGTTATTTACTTCGGGCCAAATTGCCATGAATCCGGAAACAGGTGAATTGCAAACCAAAGATATCAAAACTGAAACCAGGACTGTAATGGAAAATTTAAAAGCAATTTTAGCTGAGGCTGAGATGACATTTGATAATGTTTTAAAAACATCGATCTTTATATCAGACATGAAAAAATTTGAAGAAATTAATGAAGTTTATGCAGCCTATTTCAATGAATCCAATGCTCCTGCCCGCGAAACTGTAGAAGTTTCCAATTTACCTAAGTATGTAAATGTAGAAATATCTATGATTGCTTCCTTGTAACCTTTAATTCTCTTTCTTTTTTGTTTTGGAAATAAAATTAACAGGAGCACTGTTATCATCTGGAATTACATCGGTATCTTTTGGTTCTAATTCTATATCACTACCAAATAATTTTTTCACAAGTTCTTTAAATTCATCGAAATCGACTGAATAGGAAACCCCAGCACCTTGTTCAAATATTTGGTCTTCACCGATAAACTGGATGTCTGCTTGCCTGTTAAAAAAGTTAATTCGCAAACTTCCATCTTCATTGACCAGCCACTGTACTTCGACATCACCAGCCACTGAGCTTTCATTAACACCCCCAACAGGAATTCCTACCTTACCATTAATAATAATGCGTTCGCTTATTTGAGTTGTTATGGCAAAACCGAGTTCATCTGCGGTTTCTTGATCTACTGTTTTATTTCCAATATCATAATAGGGTATCATTTTAAATTTTGAATCAATATCAGAAAATAATTCAGCTACCATAGCATTTAGACCTTCAGTTAATGTTCCAGATAACGCATTTTGACCCGCAGCACCATCGCTGACAAAGGAACCCGTCGAAATTAAAAACAAAGCTTGTTTCTCACGCTGTTCAGCATCTTGTAATTTGTATTCCAGTTCACTCTTTACACTTGTACTTACTTGAGGAAAACTTATATCAAAATTTAAATTAGGTTGGCTTATTTCGCCACTTAGATCTATAATAACATTTACAGGAATTTTTCGATTTATAGTAGGATCATCTAAAAGTACAGAAGGATTTGCTCTTGTTTTATAAATTGCCCTTAAATTTAGTTGGGCTTTGCTTGGATTTCCGTCCCAGGTAATTGTACCATCGCGCTCTACTTCAATTTCTTTTCTAATTAGCCTACCGTATCTAAAATCATATATTCCCTCATAAACAATGAAATCTCCCCACATTTTAAATTTTCCTAAGGTTGTAATTTCTATTAATAAAGTGCCTGCTCCTCGACCTTTTATTGTAGAGTTGTTAACCTTATCAATTACTACTTCTACTTCAGCGTTTTTATTAATATCAAGCTCAAAATTAAGTGATAATCCTTTTACATCGTTTGAAACTATAACTTCCCCTCTCAAACGAGCTTCTTTTTCTTTCGGCGATAAAAATTTTATAAATGAATCATCACCTATGGATTCGGTATCACTTAAAGGAATTTTAAAAGAAGTACCTTCCTCTGTAGTGGCAACAACATCTATCACTAATTCATCTGTGGGTCCGTTAATATCTGCTGTTCCGCTTATGAAAGCGGTGCCGTAATATAACACGTCCTCATCAGGAGGAGTGTCTAGCACTAATAATCTATTAGTTGCTATGCTTAGGTTTAGCTTCCAATCTCCAAAATTTGTATGGGTAACATTCCCTGAAAGTGTCCCTTTAGTATTATACCTTGTATCGGTAATTGTTGTTGTGCCAATATCAAATTTACTTTTTGTAACAGCTACTCGGGTGCTGTTGTTCAGATCAAAATCAATATTTAAATATGGGATTTTAAATCCACTATTTTCAAGTTCAAGAATTCCTAATATATTAGGTGAATCAATATTACCTGAAACGCGTGCATTACCAGAAACAAACCCCCTGATATCTGTAATCACATCTCCCCCGAAAGGGCTAAAAGCTTTTAAA
>SMVA01116338.1_pt1 | contig 11709 bp, 8 predicted proteins | sample 2456451 | NCBI WGS metagenome assembly SMVA01 (sample SAMN11095933, study PRJNA526329) | marine sediment metagenome | biome: Marine sediment; feature: Surficial sediment; material: Deep marine sediment; isolation source: Hadal surficial sediment | place: Pacific Ocean | collected 2014-05 | depth 0-1...
CATGATCTGGACGACGACCCCGTGGACGCTGCCGGCGAACCTGGCCATCGCAGTCGGCGAGCGTATCTCGTACGCCCTGGTCCGGGTCGACGGCAACGTCACGGTGATCGCGTCGGACCTTGTCGAAGGGGTGACAAAGGCTGCGTCCAGCGTTTCGGTCGAGGTGCTCGGCTCGGCGTCCGGGGCCTCGCTTGTCGGGCTGAACTATCGCCAGCCGCTCACCGGCCGGAAATGCCCGATCGTCAAGGCCGACTACGTGACCATCGAGGACGGCACCGGGCTCGTGCATACGGCCCCCGGCCACGGCCAGGACGACAACCTCACGGCGCTGCGCGAAGGGCTCGAAGTCTACTGCCCGGTGCTCGGCGACGGCACCTACGACGACACCGTGCCCGAATGGCTCGTCGGCATGTCGATCTGGGACGCCAACCCCAGGATCGTCGAGCATCTGAGGGAGCAGGGCAACCTGTTCTTCGATCACAAGATCACGCACAGCTATCCGCACGACTGGCGGTCCAAGACACCCGTGATCTTCCGGGCAACCGAACAGTGGTTCATCGGCGTCGACCGGCCGACGGCCGACGGCGGCCCCAGCCTGCGTGCCCTTGCCCGCAAAGCGATCGAGTCCGATGTCGAGTTCGTGCCCGCCTGGGGCCGCAACCGGATGGCCGGCATGCTCGAGACCCGACCCGACTGGTGTCTTTCGAGGCAGCGTGCCTGGGGGCTGCCGATCCCCGCCTTCGCGTGCCCGGACGGCGACGTGCTGCTCACGCCCGCCACGGTGCGCGCTGTGGCTGGCGTCTTCGGTGCCCGCGGCAGCGACGCGTGGTTCACCGAGTCGGTCGAGACGCTGCTCGCCGGTTACGACCCGGCGAACGACCCGGACGCGCCCGAGAGCGTGCGTACCGGTGGTCTGGCCGGACTGACGCAGATGTACGACATCTTCGACGTCTGGTTCGAGTCGGGCTCGTCGTGGCACGCGGCCATGCGTCGCCCCGGACGGGGCTTTCCGATCGACCTCTACCTGGAGGGCTCCGATCAGCACCGCGGGTGGTTCCAGCTGTCGCTGCTGCCGTCGCTCGGTATCACCGGGAAGCCGGCGTTTCGCACCCTTGTCACCCACGGGTTCACGGTGGACAAGGACGGTCGGAAGATGTCCAAGAGCGTCGGGAACACGATCGATCTCGAAGACCTGCTCGCCAAGTACGGCGCCGACGTCTGCCGGTGGTGGGTCAGCTCGCTGCCATACGAGAACGATGTCAAGATGGACATCGCATTCTTCGATCGTGCCGGCGACACGTACCGCAAGATCCGCAACACGCTGCGGTTCCTGTTGAGCAACCTCGCGGACTTCACGGCCCCTTCGGGGCCGCCGGTCGTCGCGCCGACATCGCTGCACGCGTGGGTCCTGGATCGGGCGGTAGCGTTGCAGGAGCAGGTCACCGGCGCGTTCGAGTCATACGCGTTCAGGCGGGCGCACCAGGGGTTGTACGAGTTCTGCAACGAGACGCTCTCGGCGCTGTACTGCGCCGCGGTGAAGGACCGGCTCTACTGCGACACACCGGACTCGGATCGCCGCCGGATCACGCAAGCGGTCATGTGGAGCCTTGCGGACACGCTCTGCCGCCTGCTCGGCCCGTTCCTGCCGCACACCGCCGATGAGGCGTACCGGGCGCTGCATGCATCCGGTGCCGACGAACCGGCGCCGGACGACTTGAGCGTGCACCTGCAGAGGTTCCCGAGCCTGCCGGCCGTGGACATCGACCCCGACTGGCCGAAGGTGATGGCAGTGCGCGACGACGTGCTCAAGGCCCTCGAGGAGGCAAAGACCCGCGGCATCGACAATCCGCTCGATGCCGAGGTGGTGCTGGCCGACCCCGACGGGACCTATGCTCGCTTCGAAGCCGATCTTGCGGACCTGTTCGGCGTGTCGCGGGTCCGGCTGGTCGCCGACGGCGACGCCGTCACCGTCGGTGACCTTGGCAGCGAGCCGCGGTGCGACCGCTGCTGGCGGCGGCTGGAAAGCTGCGAGGCCCGCGCCGGTGGCGCAATGCTCTGTGACCGCTGTGAGAACGTGATCAACGGACAGCGTTGATCGCTCCTACCATCAACGCAAGTTCAAAAGCCTGACCGGAGCCCGACGATGCCCGAAACCGCACCGACCGATGTGAAGCCGGAGATCTCCTTCGAGGACTTCTCGAAGCTCGACCTGCGTGTCGCGACCGTGACCGGAGCCGTTGCGCACCCCAACGCCGACCGGTTGCTGCTGATTCATCTGGACGACGGGAGCGGCTCACCGCGACAGATCTGCGCCGGTATCAAGGCGTGGTACGAGCCGGCGTCACTCGTCGGCCGGCAGGTTGTGATCGTCGCGAACCTCGCACCCCGCAAACTTCGCGGCGAGATGAGCGAGGGCATGATCCTGGCGGCAACGACCCGCGACGATGGGGGCGAAGAGACCGTCGTCCTGGTCGCGCTGGAGCAGCCGATCGCGACGGGCGCAGTTGTCAGCTAACTGGACGAATCTGTTCAGGCCAACACAACGGGTGGCACGGCCGAGCAAGCGATAGCGAGCTCGCCCGTGGAGAGACGCCCGAAGACACGGGCGACGTCGCTATCGCTCCGTCGGCCGTGCCACCCACGGAGTGCTCAGACTACATGCCGGCTTCGGCGGTGCTCTCGTCGGGCTGGGTTGTTGGGGCGTCGTCGGGGCGGGTGAGTTTGAACGCGTGTCGCTCGGCGAGCGCCTCGAATCCGAATTCCTTTTTCGGATCGTCCGTGGCGACCTCGTCGGCGAGCAGTTTGCTCTGGACCAGGCCGTACTGCATGTACGTCTGGAAGATTTCCTGGGTCAACGGGGTCTGGTCCATGAGACGCGCCACCAGCAGGCTCAGGTTTTCCTCGACGGGCAGCACGAGCACACGTTCCTCTTCCGGCAGGTCGGCAACCGCGATATCCCGCGGCAGGGCCATGGCGTGGTCGACGATCGCCTCGACCAGTTCCTCGTTGAGGCCGATACCCGGCAGCGATGCCGAGAATCCCAGCGTGAGGTTGGTCGGTGCGGCGACCGCGGTGTCGTACTGCATCGCCAACGCCAGCAGACCGTCGGCGACCGCGACCTGGCGAATGCTCTGGGCGTTGGCGGTCAGTCGTTGGTAGTCTTCGACGCGATTCAGATCGGCGACGAGCTGGTCTCGCACCTCGTCGACGGCCGTCGGTGGCCGTGACGTATCGGTGGCCGTAATGCGGAACAGGTACACGCTGCGGTCAGTGTCACGGAGTGGTGGCCCGGAGACGCCCTGCTGGATCGGGATCACCGCGGAGCCGCCGAATGCCTTGGCGCCCAGCACCAGCGTCGTGAGGCTGACCGGCGCTTGTCCGAACTTGTTGCTGTTGGCGGTCCCGATGCCCTCCAGTTCTCGCAGTTCGTCGCCCGCGAGAAGCCCGCTGCCCGTTGCCTTGTAGTGGGGCAGGGCGATCCCGTATTCCGACTGGAGGTCCAGCGCGAGCTGCTGGAACGACAGGCCGGCCCACCCGTCGGGCAGCTCTTCGTATCCGCCGCGTTTGCCGAGACCCCGTCGCGCGAAGCGGAGCTGATCGTTGGCGGTTCGCTCGATCTTGTCGAGGGTCTCCAGCGTGAGGCGTTCGAGCAGGTCTTCGCGGACCGCGTCTGGAACCGGGGTTCCGGCGTCCGGCGGATCGAAGCGGCCTTTCCGGGCTTCCAGCGTCCAGTGCTTGCGGAGGGGAACCGGGTTCAACTGGTCGCTGTTGCTGATCATCTCGCGGACCGTGTCGGCCGGGATCGCCAGCCACTCGATACCCGCGCGGTCGGGCAGGCGGTAGCCGAATCCCATTTTGCCTTCGCCCGGCGCGATGTCGGCGTACTTCTCCAGCTGGTCGGCGAGTTCCTGCTCCGTGAAGCTTCGGCCGCCGTCGGCGGTCGCTTCGATCACCACCGGTCGGACGGTGACGCGGTGGTACAGCCGCCGGGCAAGATGCTTCAGACGCCGGTCGGAGTACTTGTCGCCGTCGATATACAGCCGCAGGAGCTGCTGGACGCCCTGCACCTTGGCGAGTGTCTGCCGGACGAATCCGGTGCTCTCGCCGGTCACGGCGGCCAGGAGTGCGAGCTGTTGTTGAGCCTGCCCGGTCGCGAAGAGCGTCCCCGGCGCGGGGACGACGCCGGCGTTCTGGGCCTCCAAGGTCAGCAGATACCAGTAGTCGGCCCGATCGACGGGGATGGGCATCTGCAGCTGTGCGCCGGCGGCGTCGAGCAGCCGCATTTCGCGTTGCAGGATCGCCAGGTCGTCAAAGGTGATCTTTCGCTGCTTCTCATGCCCGACGGTTGCCCAGGTGCCGCGCGGTCCCCCCCCGGTGCCTTGCAGCAGCTGCGTAAAGGCATATGGAATCAGGAACGTGATGAGCAGCAGCGTCCCGCCGACGGCGAGAATGTACTTGTTGTACTTGCGTAGGAACTTGAACACTTACCTGTAGAACTCGACGATCAGATTCGTGTTGACGTCGAACGGAATCTCCTCGCGTGTCGGCTGCGCGACGATCTTGATCGTCAGCTCGGCCGGGTTCACCTCCATCCATCCCGGCACGATGTGGCCGGCCATGGACTCCATGTTGTCCTTCGCGAGGTTGACGATTCGTTTACGCAGGGTCACGACGTCACCCGGCTTGACGCTATGGCTGGGCCGATCGGCACGGTGCCCGTTGAGCTCGACGTGCTGGTGTACGACCATCTGCCGCGACGCCCATACGGTGCGTGTGAAGCCCGCCCGCCGCACGACGTTGTCGAGTCGGCGTTCGAGCAACTGCAGGAGCACCTCGCCCGTGTTGCCCTTGCGTCGCGCTGCCTCGTGGACGTACCGGCGGAATTGCTTCTCGAGCACGCCGTAGTGATACCGAAGCTTCTGCTTCTCGTTGAGGCGAATGCCGTAATCGCGCAGCCGGCGGCCTCTGTAGCCGTGCATACCGGGCGGCGTAAGCTGACGTTTGGCGGTGTGCTTCGGAATGTCGGCGATGGGCACACCCACCCGACGGGAAAGCTTCACCTTTGGACCAAGGTAGCGGGCCATGAAATAGGTTCCGTAAAGACAAAGTGGACGGCGGCGCGGGCCACCATCGGGGAAACCGACCATTGCAGCACGGAAATGGCCTCAGGTCAAGCTGAGATTGGTCGCCGGTCTAATTTCCCGCCGAAACCAGCCGGAGGCCGGGGACGTCGGTGAGGGTGACCGGGACGGCTGCCTGGTCTGGCGTGACCATGGCGGACGCCACATCGCAAATCTCGATGTGCTGCTGGAGGTCTCGCTGCTCGGTTCGGGGCATTTCGGGGCCTGACGCAGCCAGGATGTCCCCAAAGATCGTTCTCGCGTCCCGCAGCAGTCGTTGCAGGCGGCCGGTGTGGGGATCGGCCCCGGCGCGGCGGGCGCTGCATTGGTCCAGCAGGAGCCGTCCGAAGAGTCCCCGGCACCACGATTCGGTCACGTCGGACTGTTCGACGGGTTCGTCGAGTCGCCGTAGACGACGCAGTGCCCGTTCGGCCAGCGACGGGCGGTTCAGCATCGCGGCGGCCACCATCAACACCGTGGTGGCCCGTGCCCGGTAGCCCCGGATCCTCGCCAGCGTCGCCATCCGGATGGCCGCCGTGTGGAAGGCGCCCATCGACAGCCACGCATCGCCGGCCCTGGCCAGGACGTCGGGGTGGTCGCTGGACACTTCGACGAGGATCCGGCGGAGCCTGCTCAGGTCGCCCTGTGCTTCGAGCCTTGTGATCAACTCGCAGAGGATGTCCTGGTACTCGGCACCGTGGGCCTCGCAACGCGCCCGGTCCAGCGTGTCTGTCGCTTCCAGCAGGCGGCCTTCGGCGGCGAGCAGCCGCGCGGTCAGCATTGGCGGCGGATTCTCCATCTGCTCGACGACATCGCGGGCGGTCCGGGCCCGCCCCGCGGCGAGCCAGGCGTGTGCGACCAGGGCGGTGGCGCGGTCGCCGGGGCGGCGTGTGGCCGCGCGTTGGAAATGCCGCACCGCGCGGAGCGGCCGATCGAGCTTCATCTGCACCTGTCCGGCGAGTTCCATCGCACCGGCGTGATGGGGCCGCTGTGCAAGCACGAGACGCATTTCCCGCGCGGCGGCGTCGAACTTGTCCTGGGCGAACAGGCTGCGGGCGCGGAGCAGGCTCAGTGACGCGTCAGTCGGTCGCTTCCGCAGGCCGCGGCCGATCAGGGCATCCGCGGCTTCGTAGTTGGCGTGCGCCAGGAGTTGCTCGATCCGAAGCCGCTGCGCCACGCGGCGGTCGGGCATGGCGGTGAACGCCCACTCGATCGATTCGTCGGACGTGTCCGTGATGTGGGCCGCGTGTAACAGCACGGCGGCCGCGGCGCGGTCGATGGTCGGTTGAACCGGTACGGTGCAACGCGATCGGTGTCGCCTGCTCATGCCGCGGCCCTCCGGGCCCTGTTCGACGCGTCGGTGTCGCGCGTCGGCTCCAGGACGCTGACGACGCCGCTGGGATCCGGCGGTGTCGGGCTGCCACCGAGCTCTTTGACCAAGAGCACCAGTGCCGCCGACATCGGGTTTGCGGCGAGCCCCTGCTGGGCCCAGCTGCGGGCGGCGTCGTATTCGCCCAGCAGCACCGAGAGGCGGGCCATGGCGTGCATGGCCGACGAGCGGTCGGACAGGTCGGGAAGCGCCTGCTCGATTGCCCGGACCAGCAGAAACACCGTCGGCAGGTGCGGTCGCCGTTGCTGTGCTTCGGTCAGTGTCGTGATCGCCGGTTCGAACGTGATGAGTTCCATCGCCAGTGCGTTGGCCTGGTCGGTGGTGGGTTCGGCGTCCAGGGGAAGGCCCGGCATGCCCAGCGACTGGAGCATGAGGTCGGAGATCTCCGCCGCGCCCTCGCTGCCGCTGCGACCACCGTCGCGGAGCCGGTCGGCCCACACCTTGGCCTGTTCGGGCCGCTGGCGTTGGGTGCTGATGAGCAGCAGCGCCTGCAGCGTCCGTGGATCTTCGAGGTGACGAAGGTTCCGCAGCAGCGTCCGCACGGCAGTTGCGTCTTTCCCGTCACGCTCCATCAGGCCCAGCATCAGCCGGGCATCCAGCGGCGCCGACGCCCGGGCCGACCAGCGGTACAGGTCGAGATGGGCTTCGGTGCGGGACCCGAGGAACAGCTGGCACGTCGCGCGGAGCATCCGCAGCGATGCCGGCGGTGTGCGGCATGTCTCGATCATCCGCAGCGCGGTCTCCGGATCGCCCTGTGCAAGGCGGAGTCGCGCGATCGGTTCCACCAGCCGCGGGTAGCCGGTGGCCAGCGGTGCGGCCGTCCGGGCGAGCCGGTCTGCGTGGTCCCACAGACCAAGGGCCACCGCGCGGTCGATCGCATCGGCAAGATTCCTCGCCATGCGTTGCTGCGGTGGCGTGACTGCAGTGCGGGGGTCACCGTCGTGGGCTGTGGTGACCCACCGGCGTAGGGGCCGCAGAATCGGTCTGAGGATGCCGACCATGGCCTCGGGTAATCGGACCATGTGGCGGGTCAATTAAGCACAATACCGGACTATATCGCAGTGAGTGGCACGGCCGAGGGAGCGAGAGCGACCTCGCCCGTGTCTTCGGACGTCCCAAAGCGACCTCGCCCGTGTCCTCGGACGTCGCTCCACGGGCGACCTCGCTACCGCTCGGTCGGCCGTGCCACCCCTTTATTCGTCGGTTACGGGTAGCAGGGGCGGCGTCGTGGGCAGTTCGTACGCCCGGTCGTCGATCGCTGCCCGCCAGTTCAGATACGACCGCCGCAGGACGCGGTAGCCGCCCGGCGTCGGGTATTCGCCGGTGAAATACCAGACGCCGGCATGGTCGGGGATGGCCGCCCGGAGGCCCTCGACCGACTGGTAGATGATCTCGATGGCGCCGTTCCATGCGAGGTCGGGCGGGTGAACCAGTTCGGCGACCTTCGCCGAGATCTCGTCGAGCGTGAACCGCTCGTAGATTGCTGCGACCGGGTTTGTCGCCCGATCGGCGCCGGGGCCGTCCTGTTCGCGGCATTGTTGCTCGACCTGTTCGAACAGCGCTTCGTCGCCGCGGTCCTTCACGAGCGCGACGGCGGCCTGGAACGCGATGAACCGCCCGAACTGGCTCATGTCGATCCCATAGCAGTCCGGGTACATGATCGGCGGCGACGAACTGACGATGATGATCCGACGCGGGTTGAGCCGGCTGAGCATCGTGATGATGGACTCACGCAGCGTGGTCCCGCGAACGATCGAGTCGTCGACGATCACCAGCGTGTCGTCCGGACCCAGGACGCCGCGGGTGATGTCGTAGATATGCGCGACCAGGTCGCGGCGGGCCGCGTCGTGGGTGATAAAGGTGCGAAGACGCTGGTCCTTGTGCGCCACCTTCTCGGTGCGGGGTCGACTGTTGAGAATCCGTTCCAGGTCGGCGCGGGAGACGTTGCCCCGGTCGATCATCGATTCGAGCTCATCGACGCGGCGGCACCGGCTGAGGCGATCGACCTCTTCGACGAGCCCGAGGTACGCCGCTTCGGCCGTATTGGGGATGTAGCTGAACACGGCGTGTTCGAGGTCACCGTCCAGCGCCTCCAGCACGCGTGGCGCGAGCGTGCGGCCGAGCGCCTTGCGCTCTTCGTAGATATCCGGGTCGCTGCCACGGCTGAAGTAGATTCGTTCGAAGGTGCATGACCGCTCCGGCAGCGGGTGTGTGAACTGCACGTGGTCGATCCGGCCGTCACTTTTGACGACCAGGACATGAGCGGGCGCGATCGCCTCGACAAGATCCGGGTCGACGTCGAAGACGCTGGCCAGCGCCGACCGCTCCGATGCGGCGGCGACGACCTCATCGTCCATGTAGTAGTACGCGGGGCGGATCCCGGACGGGTCGCGGCAGACGAACGCGTCGCCGTTGCCGATCAACCCGACAAACACGTACCCGCCGTCCCAGTTTTCCGAGGCCTTGCCGAGGATGCGGACGAGGTCGATCTCTTTTGATATCTCGCTGGCGAGTGCCTTGCCCTGGAGGCCCGCGAACGACTCCGGCCCCATCGCGGAGATCAGGTACTCGTGCTCGCGATCGAGGCAGTAGCCCAGCCGCTCCAGGATCACCTGCGTGTCGGAGTCCCCGGTGGGGTTCAGGCCGTACTCCAGCAGCTGCTCGAAGAGCTCCCGGGAGTTGGTCATGTTGAAGTTGCCGGCAAGCGCGAGGTTGCGGCTGGCGACGTTGTTGGTACGCAGGAAGGGATGGCAGTTGGACAGGTCACGGCCGGAGTGGGTGCCGTACCGCAGGTGCCCTGCGTAGACCTCGCCCAGGAAGCCGCACCGCCGTTTGAGCATCCCATCGGTCAGGTCGTCGAGTTCCGATTCGCTGACTGTCGAGACGTCCTCCATCACGCTGTCGAAGATGCGCTCCAGCGCGTTGTGCTTGTCGGACCGGACACGCCGGATGTATTCGGCGCCGGGTGGCATGTCGAGTTTCACGACGGCAACGCCCGCACCGTCCTGTCCGCGGTTGTGCTGCTTCTCCATGAGCAGGTACAGCTTCCGCAGGCCCCATGCCGGATCGCGATACCGCTGGCAGTAATAGCTCAGGGGCTGGCGAAGCCGCACAAAGGCGAGGCCGCAGTAATGGTTGATCGTGTCGCTCATGGCAATGCGGGCATCGGATTCTAGCGAGAGAGACTCAGTCTATTCGAGGAAACTCAACTGCTGTCCGATCGCCACCGGCCCCTTCGAGTTCGGCGAGATATGCAGCATAGGCGTCGGCACATGCTGGTTGGTGATCGTCAGCCGATCCAGCAGGTGCGGTGCCTGCCTGGCGTACAGGTCCAGGACACGCCGCGGGTCATTGCACTGCCGCGACAGGTGCAGCAGGACGACGTGTCGAAGCGAGCCCGACCGGTCGATACGCAGGATCGCCTCCAGCGCCTGGATATTGGACAGGTGCCCCAGCCCGCCCATGATCCGCTGTTTGAGTGCCGCGGGCCTGGCCGCCGCCTGCTGCAACGGCGGGTCGTAATTGGACTCGATGGCCAGGGCGTCCAGGCGCGTGAAGCGATCGAACAGGCCCGTGGTGGCACGGCCCAGGTCGGTCGCGAAGCCGAGCCGGACGCCGCGGTGCTCGACGACGAACCCCGTGGAGCCGTCGTGATCGTGCGGCAGCACGATTGTCTCGACGAGGGTCTGGTCACCCAGCTCGACGACCGTCTCGAACGGCTCGGTCCGGCGGACCGGTATGCCGGCCTGGATCACGCGGCGGATGTGACGGTGATGGGCACGCCAGGTGAACGGCGGCGGGTCGGCGGCCTCGATCCAGCCGCGGTGCAGGTGGTCGGAGTCGATGTGGGTCAGCAGGACGTCAGTGATGTCGCCGGGCGCGACGCCCAGCGGTGCGAGCCGCGCCGCGGTCTTCCGTGGCGAGAGGCCGGCATCGATAAGCACGTGGCGATAAACGCCATCGGTTTCGAGCTTCAGGAGTGTGCAGTTGCCGCCCGAGCCGCTGCCCAGGACGCAGAAGGAGATCGCCATTGCCGCCCCAGTATAGGATTGTCTCGTGGACGCCCGCTCCGAGCAATTACTTGTCGTTCGTGACCTGGGGCAGATGCCCTATGGCCAGGCGCTGCGGATCCAGAGGGACCTGCAACAGCAGGTCATCCAGGGGCGCCCGACGGCCGTCGGCGGCGGCTACCTGCTTCTGGTCGAGCATGATCCACCGGTGATCACCGTCTCACGCCGGGCCGGCGCGCGGCAGCACCTGGTCGCCACCGAATCGGAGCTTGCCAAGGCCGGCGTCGAGGTCGCCGAGACCGACCGCGGCGGCGACATCACCTACCACGGACCGGGGCAACTGGTCGTGTACCCGATCCTCGACCTCAACACGCTGGGGCTGCGGCTGCTGGGCTACATGCGATTCCTGGAGCGGGTCGTGACGCAAGCCCTGGCCGTCTGGGGGATCGAGGGCCGACGCGATGAGACCGCGACCGGCGTGTGGGTCGAAGGATCGAAGATCTGCGCGATGGGTGTGCGGCTCTCGCGGTGGGTCTCGATGCACGGGCTCGCGCTCAACGTGACCACGAACCTGTCGCACTTCGACCTGATCGTTCCCTGCGGCCTGACCGGCCGCAGCGTGACCAGCATGCAACGCGAGATCGGCGACGCCTGCCCGTCGATGGCCCAGGTCAAGGACGTTGTGGTGCGCGGCTTTCAGCAGGCCGTCCTCGACGCGACGACTGCTACTGCACTTCCAACGCCAGCTCCTCCATCACCGCGTCGGTGATGTCGAGTTGCTCCGGATACTTGAGCACGACACGGGCGCGGACCCCCGTGTAGGACTGTGGCGGGTTCGCCGCATTGAAATCGTTGCCGGTCGGGATGAACCGGTAGACGATGTCGATACTCCTGCGGGCGGCGACGACCTCGACGGCCGCGACCAGGTCCCGGTAGGCTCGTTCGATGTGATCGGCGGCAAGCTGGCCGAGTCTGCGGGCGGCGGCGACACGCATCTGCTCGCGTCGCTGGATCATCGCCTGGAATGTCTGTTGCACTTCGGCCATCTTCGGGTCGTCCGGCGTGATGTCCTTGTGCTCCTTGCGGAACGCGTCGATCGTCTCGGCGACTTCCTCGTCGCGCTTGCGGAGCTCGTCATCGAGTTCCTGGTACTCCTCGACGTATTCGTCGGCTTCGAGCAGGGGGCCCA
>SMVA01109592.1_pt1 | contig 11705 bp, 14 predicted proteins | sample 2456451 | NCBI WGS metagenome assembly SMVA01 (sample SAMN11095933, study PRJNA526329) | marine sediment metagenome | biome: Marine sediment; feature: Surficial sediment; material: Deep marine sediment; isolation source: Hadal surficial sediment | place: Pacific Ocean | collected 2014-05 | depth...
TGAACTGGGAGAGCATCATCCGACCAGGTCGCGCCAGCATCGCATCCAGGGCTTGCCCGGCAGATTCTGCACTTGCACCGCTAAAACCATGGACCATCGCCTGTACAAAATAATCGATGGTCCAGCCTGCCACCACGGAATAAAAACTCAAGGCCAGGAATGCACCGGTGACTGCCATCAAGCCGTAGTAGCGCCAGGCGCGACTGATACCATCGCGCTGCGCAAGATTCTCCATGGTTTTTTCAACACTGGCACCACCACGCCGGCCGATCAGGAATTCTGCAGTCAATGCCGGCAAGGCAATAAAGGCTATCGCAATGACGTAAACCAGCACGAATGCGCCGCCGCCGTTTTCGCCGGCGACATAGGTAAATTTCCAGATATTTGAGATGCCAACAGCGCTACCAATAGCGGCAGCGAAAAACATCAGGCTAGATGACCATTTGCGACTTTCAGTACCCGAGGTGTTGCTCACCTGCCTGATCTCCCCTGCGGTGAACCGGAATTCAGGTTCATTTTCATATTGGCAGCATGCGGCCCGTCCATTTTCCGCTCCAATGCAAAAACGTCACCTGCTGGGACAGTTAATCCTGCCAGTGCTGTCTCAATTACTTTCAACTGATCAAGCGACAGCCTGTTATCAAGCATATGACGATTCGCCTCCACCCGGTTACTGCTGCCTGTACCCAGTATTAATGCTCCAACGCCTTCTTGTTCAAGCACCCAAAGTGCCGCAACCGATGCGATATCAGTCTGGCCCTGCTCAGCAATCGTTGCCAGTTTTCCCAGTAAAGACTGAAATACCTGCCAGCCACCTGCCTCCTTGATGACAAGCAAATACTTGCCGATGGATCTGTTTTCCGCTGCCGGTTGATCAGCACCAATAAAACGATCCGACAAAAGGCCACCAGCGAGCACGCCATAACACAGCATTGAAATATTGTGATGATGACAAAGCTCTGCCATACCACCCAGCGGCCGGCGATCAAGCAGTGAAAACTGCAATTGCATGCTCGCCACCGGAATGCCTGTTTCCATGATTTGCACAAGGTGTGGCATATCGAAATTAGTCAGGCCCAGCAACCGAATCTTTCCGGCCAGTCTCATCTCATGAAGTACAGAAAAAGCCTCGAGGAAACCGGGCACGGCGTAATCCCACCAGTGGAATTGCACCAGGTCGAGCCGCTCAAGCCCAAGGCGACTGAGTGAGCGATGAATGGTGTCTTCAATTTTGATCTTATTGAGAGAGGGTAAGTCAGCAAGATCAGGTACAAACTTGGTGTGAACATGCACCCGGTGCTTTAACCCTGCCTGCTTGATAAATCGCCCTAAAAGAGCCTCTACGCCGGTGTAAATATCTGCGCAATCAAAGCAGCTGAAACCAGCCTTAACTGTTTGCGTGAGTTTCCTGAAAAGTTCTTTTTCTGATAAGGGGTTGAGGCCATGATCCAGTGCCAGTTGCCAGCAGCCGTTAATGATTTTCGGGATTGAGTAGTCAACCGCAATCTTTGCATGCGGAACAAGTTGTTTCGAAACGGGAAAACTGGCCGTCAAGACCCGCTGCCCAGTGGCACAACCGTTGTTTCACTGTGACGAAACGTAGACTTGCCGGTACGATGAATACGAAACCGGGCACCACAATTAGGGTCAGGGCAAGCAATATCGGTATCAGTGCTCATCCAGTCGTTTTCATGGGTAATCCGCTGTTTGGCAGGCAGCAGAGGCAAAATCGCCGCAATGGCATATAAAGAAAATTTTTGCCCTGCCGGAAAACTCAGGTTTTCACCACTCAGCTCAAAATAATCGCCCGGCGTATGGTCGCAAACCATATCAGTAGCATCACCAATGACCTCAACCTTCAGGTCCCAAAGTTCAAACTCGTCACTGGCCTTCATTATTTACTCCGGCGGGTCAATAGGCCCGTGAGGATCAAAGTTGTCAGAAAAACCAAAAGCATATGCACTGGGCCCGTTTTTACGCAAATGCTTGAGCCGATTCATTGCTTCCGGGAAGTCAGGTTGGTGGCTGTTTTTAACCCCCCACAAAACCATGGTCGCCTGGTCGTGATTTTCAAACCACTCTGCTCGTCGCCGCATGATAGACAAGTGCAGGGGTGTGGCGATATAGCGCTTGAGGTCCTTCAGCGATTCCCAGACTGACATATTGACGAGCCAGCCGCTGTCTTCAAATGCTTCGCGTTCAGTCGAAGTGTCTTCATCAGATATCATTCGCCAGACAAAACCCTGGCTTGCGTCTGCACTTGCATTGACCGGGTCCAACGCATCAGTAAAGTCTTTCATACCGGGATGCCCGGGGCTGAATTTCATCCGGGCAATATTGAGTTGTGCCAGGTGGAACACCTAAAGTGAATCCGGCTTAGCGCAGGAAAAGTGCCAGAATCAACAAGCCAACGGCAAGGCCTTGTGAACCTACACGTGCCCACATAAAGCCGGTACCGAAATCCTTGTCGAAACTACCTCCCTGTGCCAGCGACATCAGTCCAAAACACAATGCGAGCATGGTGGCAATTAGCGCCAGAATAATAACGATGGTCAGCAATTCCATAGGTGATTCCTTTGCGTGATTCCTTTAATTGGGTTTCAGCCAGACATTGTACCTGAGCCCCTTTTACTTAGATCAGCCTCAGCGCCTTTACACCAGCACACTGTGCGATTTGATCAAGCACCTTCTGTGCAGGTTTCGATTCAACATCAATGATGTTGTATGCAACTTCTCCCCTGCTTCTGTTGACCATGTCAATGACATTGATATTGTGATCGGCCAGGGTTGAGAGAACGATTCCAAGCACCCTGGGGACATTTTCATTACAGAAGGTAATTCGGAATCCACCATTGCGTTTCATCCTGATACCAGGAAAATTGACTGAGTTGGTAATGTTGCCATTCAAAAGAAAATCCATTAATTGGTCGGCGGCCATTACAGCACAGTTTTCCTCTGCTTCGCTGGTGCTGGCCCCGATGTGGGGTAATAACAGAGTATCTTTCCTGCCGATCAATTCAGGGCGTGGAAAATCAGTGATGTAACTGCTCAGTTTGCCAGAGTCAAGTGCCGAAATTACCGCATCAATTTCCACAACCTGGTCACGCGCAAAGTTAAGCAGTTTCGTTCCGGGTTTTATTTTCGAAAGCGCTTCCTCATTGATCAGACCGACGGTGTGCTCGTTCGCAGGTACATGCAAAGAGATGTAATCAACCTCCCCCAGAAGGGCCTGGAGACTTTCGACCTTTTCTACCCGGCTCGAAAGCTGCCATGCTGCTTCCACTGAAAGTGCCGGGTCAAAACCAACCACGCGCATACCCAGTTCAAGCGCCATATTAGCGACCATCGAACCAATCGCACCCAGCCCGATAATGCCGAGTGATTTGCCGCGTATCTCTGACCCACGAAACCGTTTTTTCTCTTTTTCGAGGTGCCGTGATAATTCAGCCGGATCTTTAATGTCCTTGAGCGTCTGCACATAATTGATGCCTTCGAAGATCCTCCTGGAACCGAGGATGAGTCCGACGGCAATCAATTCCTTAACTGCATTTGCGTTTGCACCCGGCGTATTGAATACCACCACACCGCATGCTGAATATTCATCAACCGGAATGTTGTTATAACCGGCACCTGCCCGGGCGACAGCCAATAACGATTCAGGTACCGGCTCCCCGTGGAGTTTTTTGCTTCGAAGAATAAACGCATGTGGCTCGGCGATACCCTCTCCGAGCGAGAACTGATTGGCGTCAAACCGGTCCAGGCCTTTAGCGGAAATCGCATTGTAAGTTCGGATTTGATACATACCTCAGCCTTGCTCCTTTACCTGCCTATAAGCCCATTCCAGCCAGGGCATCAATAACTCCAGATCCAATTTTTCAATGGTCGCACCGCACCATATTCTCAAGCCAGCCGGGGCATCCCGGTAAGCACCAATGTCATATGCGACGTTCTCTTCTGCCAACAATCTCACCACTTCTTTTATCCCATCGCCACCCAGTTCAAGAACCAGGCAAACGCTGGTATTTGAACGATTAGCGGGGCAATTGGCCAGGAAACGGACCCAGTCATGACCGGCGACAAAAGATTCAATAACAGCAAGGTTCTGGTCGCAACGCTGAATGGTGGCGGTGACACCACCCAGGGACTCCACCCAGGCCAATGCATCCAGGTAATCGGCCACGCACAGCATGGAAGGGGTGTTAATGGTTGAACCCTTGAATATCCCTTCATTCAACTTGCCATTTTTGGTCAGGCGGAAAATCTTTGGCATCGGCCAGGGAGGGCTCCAGGATTCAAGTCGTTCCACTGCGCGTGGACTTAAAATCAACACCCCATGAGCACCCTCACCACCCAGTACTTTTTGCCAACTGTAAGTCACAACATCCAGCTTTTCCCACGGTATAGGCATGGCAAAAACTGCTGAGGTTGCATCGCAAATGGTCAAGCCCTGCCGCTCACTGCAGATCCAGTCGGCATTGGGAACGCACACACCAGAAGTAGTGCCATTCCATGTGAATATAATGTCATGATCCGGGTCGGCTTCGCCCAGCGGAGGCAAATCCCCATAATCGGCCTGAAAAGACCGGGTATTTTCGAGTTTTAATTGCTGCGAAATATCCGTTAGCCAGCCCTGACCGAAGGACTCCCAGCTAAAAATGTCGACCGGTCTCGAACCCAGCATTGACCAAAGTGCCATTTCCATAGCACCGGTATCGGAGGCAGGAACAATGCCGACGCGATAATCTGCGGGTAGTTCAAGAATTTCCGCCGTCCGGACACAGGCTTCTTGCAGGGCTTTTTTACCTGGCGCAGACCGGTGTGACCGGCCGAGGGTGGTGATATCGAGTGCGGAAACATCGTATCCGGGACGCTTGGAGCAAGGCCCGGACGAAAAATTTGGATTGGCTGGTTTGATTGACGGTTTCACTATTCGTCCATTTATTGGTACTTGTGTTTTCAGTCCGGACAATGAACGTTTTATTGTAACGCGGCTAAACATTCAAAGGTAATGCCGTAGTGCTTTTATTGGTTCGGAGAACAAAACTGGTATTGACCGTGTGAACTGCCTTTACCCTGAGTATATGACTGCTCAGTAGCTTGTCGTATGCGCCAATGCTTTCGCAGATTACTTTGAGCTGATAGTCATGTTGGCCACTCATGGCATAGCATTCCAAAATCTCAGGCAGGTCTTTCACCATACGATCAAATTCAGCCACTGAATCCGGATGGTGATCTTCGAGCGAAACCAGCGCAAAAGCAATCACCTTAAGGCCGATGCTGTCGGCATCAAGGATGGCAACACTGGCTGCAATAACACCTGCCTTTTCCATTCGCCTTACCCTTCGCCAGCAAGGGGACGTTGAAAGGCCCACTTTTGCCGCCAATGCCTGGCTCGACAGGCGCCCGTTTTTTTGCAGTTCTGCAAGAATTTTGTAGTCAATTTTATCCATATGAAATATTTTTTCTATTTTTAATCATTAATTAGTATGAATATATCATTATTTATAAGTTATGAGCAATTTTTAATAAATATATCCTCTAATATTGATATATTATTTCTACCATGGGAAAGCAAAGTCGATACACTGCAAAAGTACCTGACGCCAATGGAGTCATCCATTACTCAGATGAAGAAAACCGGGTTTGGCATGACCTGATCACTACCCAGTATCCAATGCTGGCGGATCGCGCCTGCGATGAATACGTTCAGGCACTCCACCTGATGGATTTCCCGCACGACCGGATACCCCAGTTAAGTGAAATAAACGAGGTCCTTATGGATTACACCGGGTGGTCGGTTGCACCCGTACCTGCTCTGATCGATTTCACCAGCTTTTTCCAGTTACTCGCTACCCGCCGCTTCCCTGCTGCTACTTTTATTCGCACACGTGAAGACATGGCATACCTGCAGGAGCCTGATGTATTCCACGAAATTTTCGGCCACACACCGTTATTGACAGACCACCGTTTCGCGACTTTCAGCGAAGCCTATGGAAAAGCCGGACTGGCAGCCGATAAGCGTGACCACGCCATGCTGGCAAGATTGTTTTGGTTTACGGTCGAGTTCGGTTTAATCCGAACACCGAAAGGATTGCGTTCCTATGGTGCAGGCATTGTTTCCTCGCCGGGTGAATTAATTTATGCGCTGGAAAGTGACTTGCCGGTTCGCAAGCAACTTGATCCGATTGACGTTTTACGTACACCATACCGGATCGATATCTTCCAGACCGTGTACTTCATCATTGACAGTTTTGATGAGCTGTTCGAACTTGCTCAGCGCGACCTCATTGGCTTGATCAATATCGCGCGCCAACATGGCATGCATGCCCCCAATTACCCTTTGAAGGAAATTGCCTGACCCAATCCATCCGGGCCGCTTAACAAAGGGCGCAATCATAGTGAAAAACTCATGACCGAAAGCAATCAAACAACTGCTGTATGCGATTTAACCGACCGGCATTGTGTGCCTTGTGAAGGTGGAATTGCGCCGATGAATCGCGAACAAGCAGAATCACTGCTAACAGGACTGGAAGGATGGTCGCTGGCCTCTGAAGGTAAGATGATCAGCAGGAAGTTTGAATTCAAGGGGTTTTATCGCACCATGTCGTTTATTAACGCCATGGCTTGGGTAGTCAATGAACAAGGCCACCACCCGGACTTTTCAGCCGGCTACAACTATTGTGAAGTTGGTTTCACCACGCACGCCATTGACGGCCTTTCAGAAAACGATTTTATTTGTGCAGCACACCTGAACGCGCTTATCTAATAGCCGGCAATACGCTTTTTTACCAACCCCACGGTTTCTTTAAGGGTACTTTTGTTGGTGTCAGTGAAACTCTCCTGGTGTCGGTCTTGTGCCATCTTGGCAACGATCTTAAAAGCTTTAGCGTCAATAACGAAATGGTAAGTGTTACCAGAATTAATATGATATATCCAACCATTCTCATCCCCATGTGATACAGCCCCGTGCATCCTGGTTGATTTGTAATCATTTTTCACTGGCATAATTCCAATCTGTCAGTAAGCCTGAAACCCTTTCGATCGTAAGCAACAGCGATGCCATATGCACTGACGACTTATACCTGCGAAATTTTCAATCAATTCTGTTCAATATTTCTTGAAAATATTTTTGAGTTGGAGAAATCAAGCACCAAAACCTGATGGGGTTTCCCAACACGCTGAATTCATTTTCGATCACAATATGTTGTTCCGACATCTCTTGTGAGGAAAGTATCTGCTGGATGGGCCTCTGGTCCGGATCCCTCAAGGGTTCAAGGAAAGAATGGTAGGTATGCAGATCATAAACCTTGTAGATGGCGCTGGTATAAACACCGAAAAGTACGTTTCCCATTTCAGTTAACGTATCCATCATTTGTTCGTGAAATACCCGTTCGTCCGGGTGTGCATTGCCATCGTCTCGCATCAAATCCGGTTCGATATTTTCCTTTGATGCCAGCTTGACGTCGGTGCTTGACAGGAACAACAGCCTTAATATCGGCTTCATCACTTCACTCAGACAATTGAAGTCCTTTGAGCGCATCAACAGGTGCAATCTACCTTGTAGTTCACCATCCAGTAGTCCCGAAATGGCATACAAAGGCCTACTACCCAGGTGTTTGATTTTTTCACTGTTGGCTGCCGACACTATTTCGATACTGGAATCTGAACGGTCAATATTGAGCATAAACATTGTATCGAGCACATTCAGCGCCTTGCCGGTCCCGACTACCAGAAACCTGTCAAAAGATCTAACCTGGTTCTCAGTTAAGTTCAAATTGCTGTCTAGTTCCTATTTGGTCTCAATGCCCTTTTTTGGCGACACAGCGGCCTGGGCGACTCGATCAGGTTTCCATAACTTGATTAATTACATTTAAGAGTTCTGTTTGCACAACAGGTTTTTCCAGGAAGACCTTTGCTCCCGCCTTTAATACTCTCTCTTCGATTGTGTGATCCGCCGATCCTGAGATTATAATTACCCTTGCGTTGGCGTCGTCCTGAATCATTTCTTTGAGTACCACTTCACCATTTTTATCTGGCATCAGGTAATCAAGCATGACAAGCTCCGGGTGCAAACTTTTAAACAGTTTTAAGGCTTGTTCGCCACCTTCTGCACGACCGACCACGTCATGCCCTCCATTTTCAACCATCATGCTCAAACTGTTACGCACAAATGCAGAATCATCTACGATCAATATTTTTGCCATTTTCCAGCTCCAGTATCATTAAACAAATTGCGATAGCTACTTAATGAGTCGTACAGTCAGATGCCCAGTAACTACCGCGAATACTTCAATTTCGGACTTCGGAATTCTTCTTAATCATTAGGAAGTATAGAAAATCCAACGGATTTTGCCAATAGTGAGGGCCATCGCCCTTAAACCGTATTGCACAACCGTGACTTCCAGGGCGTGACTACCAGGGCAGTATTTCACCCTCTGCATGCCAAAATGAACCGGTGTTTTGCAGATTCAGTTCATCCATCCTTCGAATCAGTCCAGAGGCTGACTTTGAAACCGGCACGCCATTATTAGCGGTCATATCAGTCGCCACCATTCCCGGATGCAAAAGTGCGACCGCAACGCCCTCCTGTTCCAGATCCCTGGCCAGGCTGACACCGGCCATGTTGACAGCCGCCTTCGACATTCTGTAACCGTAATAGCCACCCGAGCTGTTGTCATCAACCGAACCCATGCGACTTGTTACGATTCCGACTTTTGAGCCGGGGCCAAGATTGGGGATGAGCGCGTGAGTCACACGTAAAGGCCCCATTGAATTGACCCTGAACTGTTGCTCTATCGACTCAAAATCCAGGTTCTCCAGCCCTTCCCTGCCAAGGATTCCTGCGTTGTTAATCAACCAGTCAAGTTGCACACCAGCTACTGACTCTGCCAGTTGCCTGACCGAGGATTCATCCGCAACATCGATTCCATCTATCACGTTCAGGCTCAGGCTGAGGAGTTCATCGCTCGCAATCCGGCATACCGCCGTCACCTGGTCGCCACGTGCTTTTAACTGGCGGCAAAGCTCCAATCCTATCCCCCGGTTTGAACCTGTTATCAACACTGTATTCATTGGATCTGCTCCATTATCAGACCGGCGGTACTGAAATTATCAATCAACGGCGGTCAGGGAGGAAGCATTATTGCTGTAATCATATTAAACCCACAATAAAACCGGCAGGTTTCCATGCCAGCATCTATTTTCCCTGGTTTGCAGGATGAGTAAAGAAAGTATCATTACCGGTATGAAAAAAATTGCTTCTCATAGGGCAATCTGGGCCATTGCCGGCCCCGCCATACTGGCCAACTCTTCGGCCCCCATGGTGGGGCTGGTGGATACCTGGGCAATTGGTCACTTACCCGACGCAGTTCACCTGGCATCAGTTGGTCTAGGCAGCGTGATATTCAACTATATTTTCTGGGCCTTTGGGTTTCTGCGCATGGGAACCACCGGGCTTGTTGCCCAGGCCTGGGGCGCCGGGGATACCCGCAGATTAACCGCTGAAGTCATCCGTGCCAGTGCAATGGCACTATTTTTCGGTCTGGTCCTGCTGCTTTTTCAGCAAGCGATCCTGGCATTCTCGTTATCGGCAATGGCACCACCGGGGAGTGTTGCATCGATCACCAGCACCTATTTTGAAATTCGCATTTGGGCAGCCCCGGCCAGCCTGCTGGTATTTGCGATCTCAGGTGTGCTGTTCGGGCTGGGGAAAACCCGGGCAATCCTGGTATTGCAGTTGGTGCTCAATATCTCTAACGCCATCCTGAACCTGATATTCGTGATTGGTTTTGATATGGGTGTGCCGGGCGTGGCATTAGGCACGCTGATCGCCCAGTGGTTGACAGCGATATTGAGTATCTGGCTGGTCATCAGGGTCATTGGCTATCAGCCTTTACGCGCAGCCGTACGCAGTGCCCGGACATGGATGCTTTCGCGTTTCAAACGAGTCATGATGATTAACGGGTTTATCTTTGTTCGAACCATTTTTCTGATGACTGCGCTCGCCATGATCATGCGAATTGCCGGCAGTATGGGCGAAGTCGATATGGCGGCAAGCCACATTGTCAGCCAGTTCATGTTTTTGATGGCCCTGGGGCTGGATGGTTTTGCGCATGCCGCTGAAGCCCTGGCCGGAAAAGCCTGGGGTAAGGGCAATAAATCCGTTTTCAGACGTTGGGTGTGGCTGACCCTGCTTTGGAGTGCAGTTGCGAGTCTTCTGTACGCCTTGTTTTTCTGGCTGGCTGGAAATGCTTTAACCGGCTTATTGACCAATATACAAGCCGTTAAAGACACCGTGGGTCAGTTAATGCCACTGGTGGTCGCCCTGCCGCTGGTTTCTGTCTGGAGTTACCAGTTTGATGGCGTGTACATAGGGGCCACGGCGGCCCCGGCAATGATGGTCACCATGGGCCTGGCGTTTATGGTTTACCTGTTGGTTTTAACACCCATGACCAATGCCTGGGGCCTGCAGGGCCTTTGGGGTGCCGTACTGGTCTTCATGGGACTGCGCGGTGTTTTCCAGGCCCTGTGGTATCCGCGTATTGAGTCACAATTATCAGGGCCGACAAGAAACTAGTGTAGTGTCCTATATTATGTGGCTATTAAGAGCCTCACAAAAGATTCAAGTCAAGGCACAGCCTGCAGTTAATGGTTGTTCCCTTAACAAAGGTTGTAACGCAGGATTGAGTCTTTTGTGAGTCTCCCTGCGGGCGACACGAGAAGGCATCATCTGCTGCGTTGCGCCTCTTGGAAAGGACCAGCCATTCCCTGCGAGACGCGTCTTACAGCTAATACCTTCTCGTGTCGCTTAAACGTCACAAAATATAGGACACTACACTAAGCCCTATCCCGCACGATTCTCTTCAATGTACTGCTCGACCAGTTCTTCCAGGATATTCAACGGAACTGAGCCGCTGCCGAGTACGGCAGCATGGAATTCACGCATATCAAAATTATTGCCGAGTTCTGATTGTGCCCTGTCCCGCAACTCCAGAATCTTGGTCATACCCACCTTGTAGGCAAGCGCCTGGCCTGCAATCACAAAATATCGTTCAATCTCGGAAATGACGTCACTCTCTGCCATCCCCGTATTTGCCACCATGTAATCGATCGCACGTTCACGACTCCAGTGTTGCGCGTGAATTCCAGTATCCACCACCAGCCTGGCGCCGCGGAACAATTCGGCCTGCAAACGGCCGATATTGTCGTAGGGATCATCCTGGAAGCCCAGTTCCCAGGCCAGCCGTTCAGCGTACAAGGCCCAGCCTTCAGTGTATGCAGTGAAAGGAATCATGCGCCGGAAAAATGGCAATCCTTCCAATTGCTGCTGAATCGCAATCTGAAAATGATGGCCGGGTACTGCCTCATGGTAAGCCAAAGTACGCATGCTATATTTGGGTGTTGCCTTGATGTCATAAAGATTGGCATAGAACATTCCTGGCCGGGAACCATCAAAAGCCGGTCGCTGGTAATAGGCGCCAGGTGATGTCTTTTCCTTGAATTCAGGAATCCTTTTAACCTCTACTGCTGACTCGTGCTTCAGATCGAAGTAAGGGTCCAGGCCCTCGGAAATTTCATCAATGATGGTCTGGTAATCAGCCAGGATCGACTCCCGGCCTTCAATACTATCTGAATAATAAAATTCCTCACGATCCGCCATTTCACCGATTGCAGCGGTAAATCCAGCGGCAACATCCCAACCTTCA
>SMVA01465366.1_pt1 | contig 11703 bp, 7 predicted proteins | sample 2456451 | NCBI WGS metagenome assembly SMVA01 (sample SAMN11095933, study PRJNA526329) | marine sediment metagenome | biome: Marine sediment; feature: Surficial sediment; material: Deep marine sediment; isolation source: Hadal surficial sediment | place: Pacific Ocean | collected 2014-05 | depth 0-1...
GATCGCCTCTTTGGCCACCGGCTCATGGTCGCGAACGCCGAGGTACGTGTGCCGTTTCTCGGAACCCCGCGGTTCGGGCTGATCAACTTCGCGTTCCTACCCACCGAACTCTTCCTTTTCGCGGACGCGGGCGTCGCGTTCAACGACCTGGATGAGGTGACCTTCGAGTTCGTTCGGTCAGGAGATCAGCGGGTTCCAGTGTTCTCGACCGGCTTCGGAGCACGCATGAGCATCTTCGGCTTCCTCATCTTGGAGACGTACTGGGCGCATCCGTTCCAGCGACCCCTCAAGGGCAATCACTGGGGCTTCTCGCTCGCACCGGGGTGGTAGAGGCACACGAACCGCTCGTCAGAATATCGAGACGTTGATGTAGCGGCCCGGGTTCGCCCGGACATCGTCCAGCAGAAGGCGTGCGCTCGCCATCGCCGCGGTGAGCGTCACGAACAGGGTGTCGTTCACCGACAGCTGACCCAAGGTGCCCTCTCCTCGCTCCATGCGAGCGAGGATGGTCACCAATGACGTAGCGGCACGATCAAAGCGTTCCGTGGTCGTGTTCAAGCGTCCCATCAGTGAATCCGCACGGGCCACCGTGCTGGAGATGTCCTCCCTCAACTCCGGACCCGCCCCGGTGAGGTTGGCAAGTCCCTCCGCAGCTTCGTTGAGCGACGCAATGAGATTCTTCAGGTCGTCACTTTCGGAGCCCATGAGGTCGGAGAGGTCCGCCAGCAGTGATCGAACCTCGAGCGCGCTGTTCTCCACGGCATCGATCGTCGAATCGGAGAGCAGTCGGGCTATGCGGTCCAGCACATCCTGGCCCTTTTCCCCTAGAGATTCCGTATCGTCGAGTAGCCCCTTCACGACCGAACCCGGAAGGAATCCTCCACTCTGAATCTCGCCGGGACCCGGCCCAGGAAGGATTTCGACGGTTCTGGGAGCCATGATACCGGGAGTCACGAGTTGGGTCACAGACCCCTCTGGAATTCTCCACTGACCCTCGACCTCGAGCACGATGACCACGAGTTCAGTATCGTCCTCCAACTCGAAGTCGTGGACGCGCCCGACGTTTACGCCGCGCATCTGCACCGGATCACCCTTGCGCAGTCCCATCACGTTCTCGACGCTGGTCGTGACCTTGTAGCGCCCTCGGAACGTGGCCGGGTCGGTCAGCATGTAGAGCAGAATGACGCTCGCCACCACGCCGACCAGTACGAAAACGCCGATCCGGAGATGCCGCTCTCCAGCCTGACCCGGAACGGCGTCGGCAATCTCCTCGTCAGTGAGTTCCTGATTCTCGTTCGTCACCAATGTGATACTCCTCTTGAACCTACCAGGTTTACCGAACGTCCAGCACATCCAAAGCGGCGAGCGCAGCCTCACGATTCGCGAACGCCTTCACGACCGCATCGTCACTTGCCATGAAAGCTTCGGGGGATCCGCAAAAGCGGAGCACCCCGCCCTCAAGCATCGCGACCCGGTCACACATCTCCAAGCCACCCTGCACATCATGGGTGACGAGGAGTGAAGTCACGTGCAACTCCTCGGAGAGTCTGGTGATCAATCTTTCGATCGCCGCCGTGTTCACGGGATCGAGTCCCGTCGTGGGTTCATCCCAGAGGAGAATTTCAGGGCGCCCCGCGATCGCTCTTGCGATACCCACTCTCTTCTTCATGCCGCCGGACAGCTCGGCAGGCAGCTTTCCCAGCACCTGAGCAGGCTGAAGATTCACGAGTTCCAGGGATTCCCAGGCGTTGCGCCTGACCTCGGCCCGGCTCATACGATTGAGTCTCTCCTCCGGAATCCCGATCTCGATGTTCTCGAAGACCGTGAACGAATCGAAGAGCGCCGCATACTGGAACACGTAGCCGACCTTGTCACGGATACGCTCGATCGCCCGGCGATCGCCGAAGTAGAGCGACTCACCGGCCACCCGCACGTCCCCCCGATCCGGCGTGATCAAACCCAGCGTCGTCTTCAACAGGACGCTCTTGCCCGTACCCGAGGGACCGAACAGGGCGAACATCTCCCCGGCCTGTACCGAGAGGCTGATCCCCGAGAGCACGGGCTCATCGAAGGCCTTGTATACGTTGACGTACTCTATGACCGGTCTCGATCCGTTCTCCGAAGCAGTCACGATCGAGCCTACTGGAGGAAGAGAGGCGGGAACATGGCGTCTATGATCAGGATCGTAAGCGTCATGAAGACGACGGACTGCGTGGTCATCCTCCCTACCCCCTCGGCGCCACCCGTCGTCCTGAGGCCCATGTGGATGGCGATAATTGGAATCGCCGCTCCGAACACGAACGCCTTGAGAAGGGAGTAGAACAGGTCATAGGAATGCCAAAACAGTCGAGCACCGTAGAAGAAGGTCTCAGGGCCCAACCCGAGCGTGTACTGTGCCGACACCATACCCGTCATGATCCCCACGAGGTTCGCCATTCCCACGAGGAGCGGCATCGAGATGATCATGGCGATCACCCTGGGGGCGGCCAAGATCTCCACGGGGTCGCGCCCCACCGAGTAGAGCGCATCGATCTGCTCGGACACCTTCATGGTCCCCAGCTCGGCCGTGATGCGGGCGCCGACCCGGCCGATCATGACGACCGCCGTCAGAACCGGGCCCATCTCCAGAATCACGCTCTCGACTACGACCGATCCCATGATGTAGAGAGGCAGATTGCTCTGCATCTGATAACCGCCCTGCTGACTCGTCACGATACCGATCAGCCCGGCGGCTACGAGGACGATGGGGACGCTCTGTATCCCCAGGATCCGAATTTCACGAAGGATGAGGCGACGGGGGACGCGCAAGCGGAACACGGCGACGCCCATTTGCCAAACCAGTTGACCGAGCTGACCGGCGTGCTCGGCGACGCCACTAGACGTGCGACCGACGCCGGCGAGCGCCCGATTGATAAACGCGGGCGGGCTCGAAACGAACAAGAATCGTCGACTCACAGCTTCCCGAGCATGAACTAGAAGGGGTCTTCGGATCACGGAAGAAGGAGTAAAACGTTCGACTTTTTCCGGGCGAAAATCAAGGAGTTGCGGCACTAACACGCGGACTGCGAGACCCTGGACTCGTTCGCCAGATGCGGAGTCGCAGGTTACCCTGCTCACCTGAGTAGCGCAAACGGGGCAATGCGGTGATAAAGGGGGTCGACATGACGGCGAGAACCGACACGAGAATGTGGGCACGAGCAGGATTCAGAGCCTTGTCCGGCTTCCTGATGATGGTGGTGAGCGGTGCTTGCGCCGACAGGCCGCCGGGTGACACGGACGGGCTCGATGGAGCTTTGCCCGCTGGAGCTTTGCCCGCTGGAGCTTTACCCGCTGGAGCTTTACCCGCCGCCATTATGGGTACGGCAGGCTCGCTCACCGGCGAGACGGTGTCGTACTTCGCCGACAACGAGGCCGCGCAGGGATACCTCGCCCTTCCGGAGGGTGTCGGCCCGTTCCCGGCGGTGATCCTGATTCACGAGTGGAACGGCCTGGTGGATCGCGTCCGTGAGATGGCCGATGCCATGGCCGCGGAAGGATACGTCGCTCTGGCCGCGGACCTATACTCGGCTCGGACCGGGACCAATCAAGAAGAAAATGTGGCTTTGATGCGAGAGACGCAGGCGAGCCCGGAGCGAGTCATCGCCAACCTCGACGCGGCGGCCCGCTACCTTCGCAGCCGCGACGACGTGACCGGTAGGATCGCTACGATGGGTTGGTGTTTCGGGGGCGGTATCGCTCTCAGTTACGCCATCGGTGGGGAGCGGCACGAGGGTACGGCAATCTTCTACGGGAGCCTCGTGACCGATCCGGAGATCCTGGCGTCCATCGACCACGAGATCTACGGAACCTTCGCAGAGATGGACAGCGGCATCCCGCCCGCGACCGTCAACGAGTTCGTCGAAGCGCTACGGTCCGCGGGAGTGGAGAACGACGTTCACATCTACGACGAAGTGAACCACGGCTTCTGGCTCCGCGTCGGCCAAGATCCGGCCCTTCGCGAGGAGCCCGCCCGTGACGCGTGGCGACGGGTTCGGGCCTACCTGCAACGGACGCTCATGGACTAGGTCCGCAGCGTCACCGCCCGCTGGTCCGCCGCAGCGGCAGGAGGGGAACCGAGTCTCCCGGAGCCACGAACCATTTCTCGTACCGCTGGTAGCGCTGGACGTAGTCCCCCTCAGGCACGGCACGCCAGATGATCGCTTCGGACGGTAAGAGATACGTGTTCTCCGAACCCGGCACGAGCGGAGAAAACACGGCTCGACCCCCTGCGTGCTCCACCGGCTCGGGTGTCCGGAAGATCCACTCGACCGAAACGAACGTGGTGTCTCGCGCGAGTTCGATCGTCCCCGCAATAGCAGGCTTGTCGTCCTTCTCGGGACAGTAGGCCAGGCTCCAGCCATCCTCACGCTCATCGTCCACGATGAAGCGATGGCGCTCACCGAACAGATCATCGACGAAGTGAGGAGCGAAGTCCGCTTCGAGCGGAGGATAGACCCATGAGTCGTAGGGCTTCGCCCCGTCCATTCTCCGAACCTTGAAGGCATAGCCCTCCCGTTCGATGCGTCGCGTCCAACTGAATCGGAGAAGAGATGAGGAGCCACGTTGACTCAGATTCAGGTCAGGGAGCTCCAACGTGCCGAGTTTCTCGAGGGGTACGACGGTATCCGCTTCGGCCAGGTAAGTGGCGATCCCCAACGTGTCCATGATCCCGTGATACCTCGAACGGGCATACTCCCACAGCCCTCTCGCGCGTGGGTCGTCCCGTCGCATCTCACACGGAGTTTCCTCCGTGGTCACGAGAAGCCCCTCGAGCACCAAGGGAGCTTCCTCGAGGCGCAGGTCATACGAGTCCACCCCCTCCACCACCGCGACCTCGAGCACGTCGAAGCCCAGCGCTCCAGCCCGAAGCATGACCGTCTGTAGGGCCACGATCTCCGGAAAGGAAAAGGCTCCATCGGCGTCACTCAGTACCGCCGCGAGTCTTCGATCACCGCTCCACGCTTCGACGGCCACACCCTCGAGCGGTATCCCACCGCGCGACGTGACGACTCCTGAGAGCTGAGCCGACGCGGCTCCGGCAAACGCCGCCAGCGCGGACACCATCAGTAGCGCGGCAAATCCGACTGTTCGATCCCGACTACGCATCCTTCTGCCCCCTAGCGCTTCGCGACTCCCCCGGGTTCGGCATTCTCCCAAGCTCCCCCAGGATCCCCTCAGGTCTGTCATTAATAGCTGGCAAGCCCTGGCAGGTTCCCCAATCGCGATGATTCGATTCCGTTACAGAATGGGGCGCCTCCTGGCTGAACCGTAGAAAATGCCATTGAAGAGCAGCGGAAAAGCCGCGTGCGATTGCGATCGGAACGTAATTTTCGGAGAAAACAGGAAGAGCTGTCCGTCGCCTATATCGGCCTCGATCAGCGCCGTACCGCCCTTCATGCGGTCCTGTCCCCAAGCCCAACCGCTCCTCAACGGCTGATCCGTATCGAACCAACCGATTCTCTTGACGCCCGAGGCCTCGAACCCGGGATCCAGATCGAATAGCGGGCTATGGCTGATGATCACGTCGAGGCGATCGCCCAGGCCATGGGTGAGGGGACTGTCATGCTCGATCTTGAGGGAGTGCACCGAGCCGGGAGTGAAGTACTCTTCGTCCGTGAGAGGCCTGCCCCCCTCTACCAGGTGATCGCTCATGGGTAACCCGGCATAATACCCGAGGGTAGCGGAACTCCCCACGGCGATCACGGTGCCTCCGCCCCGAATGAATTCCAATATTTCGGGCACTCCGCTGTCCGCCGTGAGAGCTCCCAAGCGATCTCGGTACTCGGCCGGAAGGCTGTTGGGATCAGGGGGGGCCCTGAACCTACCCCGCCCGCCGTCAGGAGCGGGAATGGCGCCGTCCTCCAGCACCAAGACGTCGAACCGGTCGGCGAGTTCTCCACTGGCGATCTCGGCCGGGTAGACCACTTCGAAGTCGAAGCCGAAGTCCTCCATGATCATGCGGGTCCATCCGGACGGCATCGACCCACCGTACTGATCCCAGAGCCCGACTCGGGGCCTCTGCAGCTCTAGCGTCTCGCCCGTCGGCTCACTCACCGACTGGAAGTCCACGCCCGTCTCGACGGCCAACGCCGCCAGTTCCCCAGAGTCCACCTGGTTGGCCGCAACGTAGAACGCGCCTTCAGGGAGATTCGCCTCTGCCGACTCATCCAGCAGCCATGACACCTCCCTACCCTCGGCTAGAAGTCGATTCAGCACCAGAAACGAGTTGTTGTTGCGATGGTCGAAGACATATCCGTCACCCCCCGATCCCATCACCTGCCCCGCAGGGGCCAGCAAGACATCATCGATCTCTTCGAAAGGCCCGTCGAACCCGTCGAGTATGCGGTCGAACTCTACGCCCATCTGGAAGGCCAGCGTCCAACCGGCGTTGTCGTAGGGCGGCGTCGGCGGCCCACCCGGATAGGAGAAGTCATTCGGATGCTGCTGAGGCTCGAACATATCCATGACATGCGGCCGGAACGCTTGATCGGCCCTCACCACGTAGGAGCCCTCAGGATAGGTCGTGGCACCCACCGAGAAGCTCCGAGTCGCCCTGTGTACGTCCACACCGTTCTTGATCAGGGTGTTCACGAACTTGGTGGTGGTAGCGAAGTCGGGCTGGTCCGAAGGCATGATGAAGCCACGCGGATCCCGATTGCCCGGCGACTTCAGGAACCTCTCGTAGTCGGCAACGGTGCCGGCGACGTTCTCCCCCAAGGCATCGGTCGCCGCCTCAGTCTCGAAGGGCAGCACCGTCCAGGTGTCGGTGCTACCGCGCTCGATCGAGTTCATGCCCATCCGCCACAGGTTGAACAGGAGATGGTCGCGGTTGCGGGAGGCGTAGTCGAGCACCGCCCAGTTCGCCGTCTGGGAGTATTCGATCGACTGTCGGAAGTGCCACACCCCCGGCTCGACCGGGAGCGGAAGATCTCCGTGTGGCAGCTGACGCGTCGGCCTGAACGGAATCTCGATAGGGGTCGGATTGCCGATGGTTTCCGTGAGCAGTCCGATCATGTTCTTGAAGTACGGCGTCGTTCGCAGGCCACCATTCCACCAGGTCGAGTAGCTGGATCCGGAGCGCATCGTAGTGCCCCCCTTCCCTTCGCTCACGAATCGACCGTGCATGGCCGCCCCCACACCGTCGAGGCTCGTGAGGATGAGAGGATCCAAGTTGTGATTGGGCGGGTCTCTGAACGGCGGAGCGAACATGACGGTGCCGGACGGCCCCGTCTGATGGTGGTTGTAGACGATCTGTGGGAACCACTCTCGATAGAGAACGCGATTGATATTGGTGCTCTCTGCCAGCGCCGACATGTAGAAGTCACGGTTGTTGTCATGGCCGGCGTATTTCTCATATAGAACAGGAATATTGCCGGTGCTTCTCTTCAGCGGGTCCGACTCGCGCATGTACCAATTCGAGACCAGCTCCATGCCGTCCGGGTTCACCTGGGTCGCGAGCAGGATTACGTCGTCCAGAAACCGGAGCGTCTCCGGATCGGAGCGGCTCACCATTCGGTAGACCAGCTCCATGAGCTGCTGCGCGCCCAAGACTTCCGTGGCGTGGAGTCCGCCATCGATCCACACTACCGCCTTCCCCTCCTGTGCCAGGCGGCGAGCCTCCTCCTCGGATACCCCCTCGGCCTTGGCGAGGCGACGAGAGATCTCGCGGTAACGATCTATACTCGCACGGTTGGCCGGCGACGTGATCACGGCCATGATCTGCGGGCGTCCCTCTTCCGTGAGCCCGATGTCCTCGACCGTCATGCGGTCCGACTCGCGGGCCAGCTTCTGCCAATACTCGTAGAGGTCCGTGTAGTTGGGCAGCACGTAGTCCGCCCCGATCTCATGCCCGAATTGCTGCTCGGGCGAAGTCACTGTCTGTTGAGCGCTCGCGGAAGCGCCCACTCCTAGGAGGAGGATAGCGAATACTGAAAACGTAGCTCTCATGGCACGCATGGAGATCACCCCGCGATTTAGAACCTGGAAGTTGTCGTGAACGTTCATCATCCTGCTCCGCACCTCACACGTCAACCGGACGCGTCACCAAGTTTCTAGCCGTTGCTGCGTGGTGTAGAACAGGATGCGCTCCTTCACCGCTTCACCGGTGAGCACACTCCAGCACTCCGCGTAAAGGTCCACCTGCTTGCGGTAGCTGTCGCGGCGTGCCGGAAATCCGGGGTCGGTACCCACATCAGTCTTATAGTCGGCGATGGCCCACCCGTCCGCCTCCATGAAGGCGAGATCGATCACACCCTCGACGTAGAGCGACGGGCCGGCCGACGGGCCGCCGCGGTCACCGCCCGCTTGTGTGCGTTGCGGCATCAGAGTGGAGAACGGCATCTCGACCACGAGCCGCTCGGATGCACGAGCCCGGCGCCACAAGTCGGAGCTGCTCAAGGTCTCGATCAGCGAAATCAGCTCATCGAGCTCCGCCGGTTTGCCGTTGGCATCGACGGGTCTCTCGTTTTCAACGAGGAGCCCGTGGTAGATTCGGACGAGCGACTCCCGTGGCAGCCCTCCGTCCGCGGCCACCGCCAGCGCGCCGTGCACGACCGTGCCCCAACTGAACCCTCGCGACGGTCGGTCCGGTGGGGACTCCTGGGTCTCGTCGAGGCTCAGCTGCAATTGGGGTACACTCTGTTCCTCGGCCTTGGCCACCGATGTGACGGACCGAAAGTCATACTGAGGCAGGGTCTTCGCGTGACGTTTCCGATCGGTCCGAGCGATCTCTTCGAGGATGGCTTTTCCCTGTCGCTGAATCTTGGGTCGAGGTGCGGGCTCTTCGGCCGCAATGTCGACGAGGTGCCTTCCCTTTTCCGACAGCCATGAATCGAGAAGCTTCCAGGAGGATTTCTCGGAACCCTCTCGCCGCCGAGCGACGATCAACTCGTCCCGGGCCCGGGTCGTCGCCACATAAAGCAGGCGGACCTGCTCCGCCGACTCGAAGCGCGCCTCTTCCTTCTGTTTTTCGGACCAGGCGGGCGGCATGGCATGGACGTTCCACATGCGACGTTGGCGCTCCTGTACGACGAGGTACCCCACGGCCGTGCCATCTTCGCGTCGCGTGATGTGACGCTGTGGATCCCTGTCAAACTCACCGACCGGTGCAGCCAGCATCACCACCGGCGCCTGCAGCCCTTTCGCCTTGTGGACATTCATCACCCGAACCGCCCCGGGAAGACCAGGCTGAAGCGGTGCCTCGACCTCCTTCGCGTCGAGGGCGAGGCGCATCGCGTCGAGAGCGCCAACCACGGACGTGTCTCCCGCCGACCCCGCCGCATCAAGGGCGTAAAGAAGAGTCCCCGAGCGAAGCTGACCGAGGGGCCCGGACACGGCCTGCGGGAGGAGGCCGATCTCGTCCACGATGCGAGCCAACACGCCGTCCGCCGGCTCACGCCTGGTCGCCTCCCACCAACGGTTCAGGCGACGTAACACACGGGTGACCGCGCCCTCGGGCTGTCGGTAGGGAGAGACGAAGCTGAAGCGTCCCCCCGATACGGCGTGCGCGAGAAGGTCCTCGTAACTCACGCCGAAGAGTGGTCCGACCAGGACGGCCGCCAACTTCACGACATCGCCAGGGTCAGCCAAGCATTCGACCAGGCGCACTAGTTCCAGGGTCTCTTCTGGATCACCGATGCCCGTGCCGGACACCGAGACGGGCAGGCCCCGGGCCTCCAACGCTCGTGCGTATGGGTCGAGATCCTTCAGATAGCGCGTCAGGACCAGGAAATCCTCCGGAACCCGGTCACCGTCGGAACCGCACCGTGCGGCGATCCACGTGGCGATCTTGCCGGCATCGTCCGAGACGACCGTATCCCGGTTTCCCTCCTCGACGAAATAGAAGGACACCCCCTCATGGGCACTCGCGCCCCCCCGTCGCTGGGGAAGCACAGGAGCAAAGGGCGCTTGATGGACAGTCTCCTCAGCCGGAAAGAAACCGTCTTGCTGAAAGACCTCGTTCACAAGAGATGCGATCTCTGGCAATGAGCGAAAGTTCGCCTCGAGTCCGAGCACGGCACCAAAGGTCCTGAATCGACCCTTGATCTGGTTGTACAGCCCGATGTCTGCCCTCCGAAACCGGTAAATGCTCTGTTTCGGGTCGCCAACCAGAAACAGGGCTCCCGGCCTCGGCTCGAGGTCTACCCACCGTTTAAGAGGACCCTCGGCCGGTGGCTCGGAGGTCAACAACATCAGAAGCTCGGCCTGGATGGGATCCGTGTCCTGAAATTCGTCCACGAGAATACGCCGAAACCTCTCTCCCAGCTCGCGTCGAGCCTCTGCGTTGGATCTCAAGAGCTGCACCGCCAGCATCAACAGGTCCTGGAAGCTTAGACGTCCCGTTCTTATCCGCTCCTGAGCCCAACCCCGAGCTGCGTCCTCGACCATCGCCATCACGATGCCGTAGCGATGAGTCCTCCACCGTGTCATCAACCTCTGCGCCGATCCGTCCGGTTCCACGAAGTCCGCGAAATCCGCTCCGAGCTCCTTCACTCTGGCCTTGGTCACTCCGTCCTCCGACCAGCGGACCAGAGTCACCCGGTAGCTCGTACGTCGACATACCTCTGCGAGAGCCCTGAAAAAGGCGACGTCACCGTCCCAACCCAACACGCGTAGGGAGTACCGAAGCCCTTGGACCTTCTTTTGTACCGCATCCCATCCCTTGGCGGGTTCGTCTCGCGGCATCATCTCCTCGGCCCGATCCATGAGCTCGATCAATCGAGCGCGTACGACCTCCACCTGGTCGTCCGCGGGGCGAGACCCCTCCTCGGCCGGAAACGTCACGTCAGGGTGTTGGCATACATCCAGAAAGAGCCCTTCGAGCACGCGAGGGTGGAGACCCACCTCGACGAGCCGAGCCAATACCGGATCCGATGTCAGCGTGAGTCGCTCCAGATAAGACGCCCAGAAGTCCTTGGCAAGCCGGCCCGTGGCCTCCTCCGTCAGCTCCTCGAAGCTGGGATCGAGACCGGCGTCCAAGGGGCGTTCGCGCAGAAGGCGAGCACAGAAGGAGTGGATCGTTCCTAGGAACAGTTGCTCGAGATCTCGAAGCGCGACCTCCAGGCGCTCCCGCTCCTTCGTACCCACCGCTTCGGCCCTCAAACCCGCTTCTAAATCGACTTGGAAGCGTTCGCGGAGCTCCCCGGCCGCCTTCCGCGTGAAGGTGACGGCCGCGATCTCTTGCATGGACGCGGTGCCCGTGCGGACGAGCGCGACCATGCGCCCCAGCAGCGACGTCGTCTTGCCCGACCCAGCACCCGCCTCCACCAGAATGTTGGTATCCAGATCGGAAAGGATGTGATCTCGAGCCGCCCTGTCCGGAAGCGGAGCCGCGGAATCGTTCATCACCGCTCCTTCTCCCAGGCTCTGATCTTCTTCAGGCCGGCGTACTCGGCCACACTCTCGATATTGCGCCGGCCCCATTCGGCCATCGGTGACGTCGTCTCCCACTCCGCCTCGGACACCCGACACACGCCCTTGAAGTCGCAGACGCGGCAGTCATCGGCATCGTCGGTCGGAAGAAAGCGCCCGGCGCCGACCTGATTCAACATCTCGCTGAGAAGGGATAGCCCGGGACGCGTCGACTCCCGGTCAAACCGCCGTATCTCGTTTCGTCCGGTCGTGGTGGAAAAGAGATACACGATCTCGGCGACGTCCTCACCCAGC
>SMVA01029504.1_pt1 | contig 11695 bp, 12 predicted proteins | sample 2456451 | NCBI WGS metagenome assembly SMVA01 (sample SAMN11095933, study PRJNA526329) | marine sediment metagenome | biome: Marine sediment; feature: Surficial sediment; material: Deep marine sediment; isolation source: Hadal surficial sediment | place: Pacific Ocean | collected 2014-05 | depth...
TGAGTCCGAATCTTGATGCGCCCATCGAAGAGCCGGTGAAAGCAGAGCCGAAGATAGAGCCTGCCATGCCACCCATTGCACCGCCCTGAAACGCGTACCTATCCATCAAATCACCGCCACTAACCAAATGAATCTCATCAGATGTCAGTTCCCGAATACCACTTTGAATTGCATGGACCATTGCTCACTCTCCTTGTGAAGGTCTGTTCGCAGGATATGCCAGCCATCTGGCTAGCACTGTTTCAACAAGCCTAATTCAGGTCGCCCGGCAATGTCGCACATCATATCTGTATGGAAAGTCGAGAAATGAAAGTCAGAACATTGTGGGTGTCCCTAAATCGAGGCATGTCCTGAATCCCGGATTTATGTTCTCCGGGGTCGCTCGGCATTGCGTGTTGGCGCGTATAATGTCAGACGCTGCGACGCGAGAGTGGAATTCGACGAGTCGATTAGGGAGCCGATCTGGCCATGCACTGGATACCTATCATAGTAGGCGGCCTGGTCGGCTTATGGTTTGGTTCGCGCGGCGGTGCATTCCTCGGAATAGGAGCTGGCGCCGCACTTGGCTACCTTCTCGCTCAGCATCGCTCCCTGCAAGACAAAGTAAAAGCACTCAGCGCTCAGATTGAGGGTTCGCTCGACACCCGACAGTACGCGGCAACACCAGCCCGAATATCTGAACCTGAGCCGCCTTCGGTGCAGCCGCTGGCTGAGACTCCGGCGCCTCCTGCCCCGGCTCAGGTGGTGAACAAGACGGTCGAGCAACCAACGTCGGCAAGACTGCGTTCTTCCGGTCCGCTTGAGCGGATAATCGAGATGGCGAAACGCTGGCTGACGACCGGCAATGTGCCGGTCAAGCTCGGCGTTATCGTTTCCTTTTTCGGTGTCGCGTTTCTTCTGAGGTATGCCGTCGACCAGGGATTGATCATTCTTTCAATCGAAGCACGCTACCTCGCCGTTACCGCGGTAGCAGGCGTACTACTTGCCATCGGCTGGCGGCTTCGTGAAAGGCTCCCGGTATACGCGTTGAGCCTGCAAGGTGGCGGCATCGGCATGCTGTATCTGACGATTTTTGCCGCCTTCCGGCTGCACGAGATCCTGCCGGCGCCTTTCGCCTTCGTTCTCCTGCTTGCATTGACCGGGTTCACGGGCGTGCTCGCGGTCCTGCAAAACGCCATGGCGCTCGCCGTCCTGGGAACAGTTGGCGGCTTTCTCGCACCGGTACTGGTTTCGACTGGCGCCGGTAATCATGTCGCGCTGTTCAGTTATTACCTGTTATTGAACGCCGCGATCGTCGGCATCGCGTGGTATCGAGCGTGGCGAATTCTCAATGTGCTTGGGTTCGCGTTTACCTTTGGCGTTGGTACGCTTTGGGGCTATGAGTATTACCGGCCGGATTTATTCGCCAGCACGGAACCGTTTCTAGTTGCGTTCTTTCTTTTTTACCAGGCAATTGCGATTCTCTTCGCTTTTCGTCAAGCGCCGGAACTTCGAGGCATCGTTGATGGAACGCTGGTATTCGGCACACCGGTAATCGCATTCGCGCTGCAGTCGCAGCTGGTTGAAAACACAGAATACGGTTTGGCGATCAGCGCCATTACTTTAGCGGTTTTTTATAGCATGGTTGCAAGCTGGCTGCAGCGAACGCAAGGCAAGCAGATGCGCCTCCTGATCGAGTCGTTCATCGCACTCGCCGTAGCGTTCGCAACCATCGCGATTCCGCTGGCACTCGATGACCGCTGGACCGCGGCAGCATGGTCGTTGGAAGGTGCGGCCCTGATCTGGATCAGCGTCAAACAACATCGGCTACTTGCGAAACTTGCAGGGACCGCATTGCTGGGTGCCGGAGGCGTGGCTTTCATCAAGTATGGCTGGACCTATGACCTGGGGCTTCCGGTTTTGAACGGAAATTTTGTCGGCGGCATGCTGATCAGTGTCGCCTCGCTGTTTTCTGCGCGCTACCTTGCCGCGGACAAGAACCCGATCCGCGCGCAATCTTTGCTGTCAGCGCCACTGTTGCTTTGGGGCGTTGGTTGGTGGGGCAGCACCGGCTCAATGGAAATTGCGGATCGCGTCAGCAGCAGTAGGCAGTTGCATGTTTTTACGGCGTTCATCGCGATCAGTGCGGGGGGTCTGGCGTGGCTCGGGCGGCGTTACGAATGGACCGCGGCACGGCGCACAACGCTTGCCTTTTTGCCGATACTTCCGCTGGTCGCAATCCTCTACCTGTTCCAGCACGAACATTTGCTCGCAGGCGTTGGTACGCTGTCGTGGGTGCTTGCGGCGGTCGCACACTTTGGCCTGCTTCGCGTATATGACAACGGTCGTGGCCGCGTCGAATCTGTCTGGCATTTCGCCGGCGTGTTGTTTCTTGTAGCAATCATGGCCTATGAAGTTTACTGGCGCATGTCCGAGGCCGTACTTAGCGATGTCTGGGCTGGAAGTGGCGCCATACTGGTTCCCGCACTGGCGGCAATTTTCATCGTGTTGATGCGCCAGAACATTACATGGCCATTGCAGCGATATTGGAGTGCATACCTGGCGGCTGCCGGAGTTTTGATTATCGTCCAATTACTGGCGGTCGCCGGGGTCGGTATCGACGATCCGGGTGATCCCCATCCGCTTCCCTACATTCCCATTCTGAACCCGTTTGATGTATTGACGATCATCGGACTGGGTATTGCGCTGCATCTGATCGTCACTATGAGGGCGAGCAGCAGCTGGGCACGACCAGGGCGGTTCCGTCTCGCCATTATTCTGTGGTCGCTGGCGGCCTTTACACTGTCCACAATCGCTGTTGTACGTGGCGTGCATCACCTCGGTGGTGTCCTGTGGCAGCAACGAGTGATTGCCGGTTCCGTCTCGGTGCAATCCGCGCTTTCAATCTATTGGGCAATCCTCGGATTCGGCGGCATGATCTGGGGCGCTCGTCATCAAAATCGGCGGATCTGGGTCGCTGGTACCGGATTGATGGCGCTCGTGGTGATCAAGTTGTTTGTCATCGATCTTGGTAATACCGGCACTGTCGCGAGAATCATCTCCTTCCTGGGTGTCGGCGCATTACTACTCATCGTTGGCTATTACGCACCCGCACCACCGCGGCAGGCGGTCGCTATGGATGACAAAACATGAGACCCGTGCTGTTTATCACATTGGTGCTGCTATTCCCCTTCACCCTCGCTGCGCAGTCGGATGAGGTACCCGGACTCTCGGACTACGCCTGGGGCTTTCCGATTGAAGTCAGCGAAAACGCCAGTTTCTACTCGGTCGAATTACCGCTCGAGTTCAACCAGTCTGTAACCAATCCTGAGCTACGCGACGCCGGCGTCTATAACGGCGATGGGAGTCCGCTGCCACGAGTGTTTGAGCATGCCGGTGACGATCGGGAGCTGGTTGAGCGCAGCAATCCGTTGCCGACCTTGCCGCTATATGAAACTGTTGACCGCCGGACTGACCAAAACGAATTGTTGCTTGAACGTGAAGGAGACAGCACACAATTCAAAGTCGATCTCGAACATTTGCTGGCGCCCGCCGAGGATCAACGGCTGGCTGAATACATCGTCGATTCCAGGCAAATCGATGATGTTGCCGTCGCGCTGGACCTGGTATGGGCGGATATGGAGCCCGGCTTCATGGGTAGGGTCATGGTCGATGGCGGTAACAATCTTCAGGAATGGACTCCCGTGGGCTCGGCGGTGGTCGCGTATCTTCGCGAGGATGCGGCGAGCATTGAACAACGTCGGGTCCGGCTTCGCAGAGGTGATTTCAAATTCCTGCGCATTCGCTGGGAGGGTTTGCCGGAGAACTGGCGCCTGTCGCAGATCATGGGCGTGTACGTGGATGGTGCTGCCGATGCTGTCAGGAATTTTGTCACGCTGGAATCGACCGACATCGATCCTGATGACGGTGGGCACATATTCTCTCTAGGCGGTGCGCCAACCGTTGACCAGGTTCGCGTCATATTACCGGTGCCGAACACGGTAATTTCTGCCCGCGTTTTCTATTGGCGGGAGGACCGCGACCATTGGGTGGAGGCCGGCCACGGCTCATATCATCATATTATTCGCGATAACAACGCAGTAATGAGTGATTCGTTAACGATCAATAAGGCACGTAGCAGCCAGTTTAAAGTTGTGATCACTCGTGGTCCGCTTGATGTAACAATGCAACTGGAAGTGGGCTGGCGGCCCGATAAGCTGGTTTTTCTTGCCCAGGGGCCGCCGCCGTTTACGCTGGCCGCGGGCAGTGCGAACGATGCGTTGAATCAATTTCCGCAGCACAGAATTTATGGTGATCGCTCGCTAGCGACACTGGCCGAAAGTAACGGCAGAATAGTTGCTGCGGCACTGGGCCCTCGCTATGAACTTGGTGGCCCGGACCGACTGGTCGCGACGAGGCGGATTAACTGGCGAACGTTGATGCTGTGGTTTGGCCTGGTAATGGGTGTCGTATTCGTTGGCATCATGGCAAGCAAAACCATTCGTGAATTAAGATCGCAATAGCATTTCAACAAACGTTCTCGCATAAGAAACGATCGGCTAGCCGGATTGACTCGTGATGATGCGGTTACGGCCTGCCGTCTTTGCCTGCAGCAATGCTTGATCCGCCTGTGAGATCAGGCTACTCGCCGAATCGTCAGCACTTTGCCACTGAGCCACACCAATGCTCACGGTAATGCGCTCCCCGTCCTGATCCAGGTGCGTCTCGGCGACCGCCGAACGCACCCGTTCCGCAAACGTGGTCGCACCTTCAATCCGCGTCTCTGGAAGTATGATCAGGAACTCCTCGCCACCATAGCGACCCAGGTAGTCGCTGGTGCGGCAATGCCCGGAGATCACCCGCGCAATCAGGTGAAGAACCCTGTCTCCGGATTGATGTCCGTAGGCATCATTGAATTTCTTGAAGTGGTCGAGGTCGAGCATGAGGCAGGAGAGGGCGCTGCCGTAGCGCTTGGCGCGCGCTACTTCTATGTCGAACACCTCGAGAAGTGCGCGCCTCCTGAGAACATCTGTCAGCGCGTCGAAACGCGCCAGTTCCTCCGCGTCCAGCTTTGCTTCCTCCAGGGACGCCATAACTGACTGAATTTGTTGGTCTTTCGGACCCACAAACGCAAAGTAGGCGATTGGTGCGACGACCAGCGCCAGCAAACCGGCATGCGCCAGGGCAAGTCGCCAATCGGAAAGCTCTACTCGAAGCAGGTCGAAGCCCAGCGTGATAAGGATTTCAACTGCAAGCACCACAAGTGCGATCTTTACGATCGTTGAACCAAGGCCCGTGGAGGGCGGTAGAGAAGTCTGAGTCACGTGGGCGTCTCGCTCATCAACACTTTCTTCACTGTCGGCATCGCTCGGCCAGCAGCAGGCGTAATCAGCACTGGCCAATTGCTGGCGAGTTATCCGGTGCCAGTCTCACACTACATGGTATATTCCGGATGCTCAAATAATAACTAAAATCAAAAATGGAGAAATTCGATGCGAAATAAAATTGTACTCAGCCTGTTTGGCATAGTTGCATTGTCTGGTATCGCGTTTGCGGATTTGGATCCCTACGCCGACTATGATTTAAGCGATGCTGTCTGGTCGGTTTCCACTATTCGCGTAGATGCGAATATGGGCGACGCCTACCTCGAAGGAATAAAAAATACCTGGGCGGCTGGAAACGAGATAGCGTTAAAACTGGGGCAAATCGAGAGTTACAGCATTTTCCGCAGTGACCTTCCGGAAAGTGGGGATTTCAATCTGCTTCTGATTGTTAAGTTCGCCAACTCATCCGATATGGCGCCCAGCAAAGCACGTTACGAGGCTTTCATGGCTGAGTGGGGTAAGGAAAAGGCGGATGCGAGCACCGAGTACGCCCAGAAAAACTATCCGGGTATGCGCACTATCACTGGTGAATACGTGATGCGAGAGATTACACTGAAGTAAGCACCGCAATAGCTCACCAAAAACCCTGCTTACGCAGGGTTTTTTATTGTGCGTGAACTCTGTTGGAAGTTGCTGTCCAAAACAATATGCTCAAGCTTACGTTTTATTGTCTGTCTTATTTTTCGATTCTTTAACGTACTTTTCCATGACGGCTGACATGCCTTTGACGGAGTAATCACGGCACGCTTTTTCCTTGAAGCGGATCGCCTCCTCGAATTCGTCGAGAGGGTACTTGTCGCGTTCGGCAACGCAGCGGATTTCCCGAACCACTTTTTCTTCCAGTTTGAGTTTCTCTGCAATTTGCTTGTCCGAAAAACCGGGCCGCCGCTTTGCCGCTGGCAAGTGCTTCTGGAAGTTGATCTGTACTGCGTGTGACAACGCAAGGACCTCGTCCTTGTATTTCTCGTATGTCTGGGGATCAACGAAATAAAAACCCATTGTAGATTCCTCGGCGTAATTCCTTACTTTTTCGTTCTGTGTTGCCGGCCGACAGGGCAAACGCGCATGCACTCCGCGCATTGTCCCTGGCTGACGTTTGAGTAAGTCATCGACCACAGGGTTCGGCTGAACATGCTCGAAAACAGCATCATTTTCTGTTTGTCGGCATCCCCTTCCCGGAGTGTCGCACCCAGCACCTTCTGGAAGCCCGGCACCCAGTAATTCTGGACTCTGGTCGCACAACGTTCTGCGTCGTATTGCCTGTCAGTAAATCGGCCGTCCTCGATACGGCCGTCGAGGCAGCCACCGGCTTTGGCGGGACAGACGTTAAGACAAGGCGTTGTACCTTCCGCCGCATACATCTCGACGCACTCGGGTGCCGGACACGCCGGCGGATCGAGCGCTTCATCGCCGGCCAAGGGCATCGTGGTGATGATGGCTCCGTAATACATGAATCCGTATTCCGGATGAAAAACGGGCCCGGCCAGGCTCTTCGAGCCGCAACCGGCGAGGTCTGCCGCCATCGCGATGCTCATGAATGGTTGTTGGCCGAGGTCGACCCCGGGTGGCACACACACCGCGTAATAGCCGAATCGATCTTCGATGATCCGCGCCATCTTGAGCGCAAGCACCTGCATTCGATCGCTCGTAGTCGTCACTTCCATGTGCTGGTAGTTTGGGCTCTGCCAATCTCCCGCGCGTGGCTGCGCTCCGCCAATCACGAAAACGCTTTTCGCTTTGGGCAGGATGTCCGCGGGCCGGCGACCTTCAGGCGCGTCCTCAAATGCGTCGGCGTCCGCGACACCGGAAACGAGCGCACCGCTCTTTTGCGCAATCGTGGCCAATTCGGATTTGGCCGCAGCAAAATCAATCTGACTTTGCGCAGTCATCGTAGTTTTCGCTCGGCGCGCCCGATGGGGCAGACGCGCATGCACTCGAAACACTGCGCCACGCTTTCCTTGTAATGCGTTATTGCTGAACAAGAGCGAGAGAAAAAATCCGAGTGAATCATTGTGGACTGACGTTCTGTGTCCTCTTCCGCGACGATCTGCGCCAGCGCTTTTTGAAAACTGTTGATGCCAAAATTCATGGCGCGAGAAACGCAGCGCTCACGATCATAGTAGGAATATTCAATGCGACCGTCTGCATCGATTGCCCCATCAAGACAACCGCCTTCGTCCGAAGGGCACGCGGCCATGCACGGCGTCTTGCCAAAACGCCGATAGGACTCGACGCACATGTGATGCGGGCATACGTCCTGTTCGAGCATGCCGTCATATTCACATTCAAGTGTCGTGATGCACGCGGAGTAATACAACAAGCCGTACTTTGGATTGAGAATAATATTGGCGGCAAGTGAACGCGTACCCAGCCCCGCAAGCACGGCTGAGAGCATCATACTCATCGGGGCAAGTGGCCGCCGGTGGGCAACCCGGGTGCCTGAATAGCCTGGTAATCAAATTCCTGTTCGATCATGTCGGCAACGCGATGAATGGCCGCGTCGTTACGAAAATCGTAGCCGTTAACTTCCATTACACGATGGTCGGGACTACGCCATGCGCCGGACGTTGGTCCACGCGATCCAACAACGATAACGCTTTGGGCCCCCGGCAGGATGTCGTAAGGCCGGTGCCCATCCGGCACGTGCTCTTCCCAGGCTTGCGGGTTGGCGATGCCCACAACGTCGGCACCGGCATCCAGCGCATATTGCTTGATTTGCTGCGTCCGGGATTCAGTCTTGTTGGCGTTCATTGCAGCGACCCCGTTGGCGCTCTTCCTTTCATCCTAGCCCATCCGGCCTGCGCGCATTGCACGTCAGGCTAGGAAACCCGGCGTTCGCGACCTTCCCAGTAGGGTGCCGCGCAGCTCCTTCTTGAGGATTTTCCCTGAGGGATTGCGCGGCAGGGAGTCGACTATGTCCACCGACTTGGGACACTTGAAGCGGGCGACTCGCGTACGCGCAAATTCGATGATTTCATTTTCAGAAATCGCTGCACCAGGATTCGCGACCACCACCGCTTTCACCGCCTCCCCCCATTGCTCATCCGGAACACCAATGACCGCAACCTCGGCGATGCCCGGAAAATTCTCCAGCGCCCGCTCGACTTCCGCCGGGTAGACGTTTTCGGCGCCCGACACGATCATGTCTTTCAGTCGATCATGAATGAACAAATAGCCGTCGGCGTCGAAATATCCGGCATCGCCGGTATGGAACCAGCCGTCTTTGATGGCAGCCGCCGTATCATCGGGACGATTCCAGTAACCATTCATTACCTGTACGCCGCAGACGACGATTTCTCCAACGTCACCGACTGCACAATCATTTCCCTCCTTGTCGACGACGCGGAGTTCTGCGCCCGGGACCGCTTTGCCACAGGACTGCAATTTCTCGTCGTTGAGGTGATCATGCGGGCGCAGCATCGCTACCGGTCCCACGGTTTCCGTGAGTCCGTAGCCTTGTTCCATTTCACAGCCAAATGTTTCCAGTGCCTGACGCAGGACGGGAATCGTGATCGGCGCTGCGCCGTACAACATGCGTTTGAGACTCGAAAAATCTTTCGTGCCGCACTCAGGAGACTGCAGTGCCATCTGAATGACGACAGGGACCAGTAAAGCCTGCGTTACTTTATGCTCCTCGAACGCATTCAAAATGTTTGCAGGGCTTGCCTCCCGCAGCAATACGATGGTGCCGCCGCTTTGCATGGCACAACTGGCCCAGGCGGATCCCGCCGTGTGAAACAATGGCGCGGTCACCAACACAACCTCGCCCGGTTCCCAGGCCGTCAGGCCCATCATTGATCTCACACACGCCAGCATGCTGCTATGGTTTATCTCGACGCCTTTCGGGAAACCTGTTGTGCCGCTCGTATACATTTGCACCATCGGGTCTGCGGGATCGGCGGCTGCCTGCAACTGATTGGCCGGTTGTTGGTCGCGCTACTGGGTATAGTTCAGCCATTCAGGATGGGAATCCAGCGAGATGACCTGACGAATCGTCGACAGGTCCGCGGCAATCTCCTCGACCAAACCCTGGAACGGTCCATCGACAATCAGTATCTCTGCCCGGCAATCGTTAACAATGTAGGCGATCTCGGGCGGAGCGAGCCTGGCGTTAATGGGCGTCAGTACGAAATTGCCAAGCGCTGCTCCCAGCCAGATTTCAAAAAAGTAATCGTTATTGCCAGTAAGGATCGCAATACGGCTCTGCGGTTTGAGATCGAAAGACGTTAAGCCATTTGCCACGCGATTGGCCAGGACCTCGAGGTCGCCAAAACTTGTGATGCGGTCACCGAATATCAACGCAGGATGATAGGTGCGCGATGCCGCGTAGTCACGAACTGCATCGAAAATGAATCGATTTCCGCTCATTGATTTTAAGTTTGCTTACGCGGAGCTAATGGGACAGCTTACTCAACTCAGGTGCCGGTCCAGACAGGCTGGCGTTTCTCGATGAAGGCATCGATGCCCTCGCCGGCATCATGGGTCATCATATTCCTTACCATCATGGCACCGGTGTATTCGTATGCTTCCGTAAGGCCACACTCGAGTTGTTTGTAGAAAGCTACCTTGCCGATTTCGAGCGCCACGGCCGATTTCGAACCAATCGTCGCGGCCAGCTCGTGTACTGCACCGTCCAGTTCATCCGCAGGTACGGCGCGGTTGATCAGCCCAAATTTCTCGGCTGTGGCCGCATCGATCATCTCACCGGTCAGCAACATCTCCATTGCCTGTTTGCGATTGACGTTGCGGCTCAGCGCCACCATCGGCGTAGAGCAGAACAGACCGATGTTGACCCCGGGCGTGGCGAAGCGCGCATCGTCGGCAGCAATCGCCAAATCGCAGGTCGCCACAAGCTGGCACCCCGCCGCAGTTGCAATGCCGTGAACGCGTGCGATGACGGGTTTGGGTAATTCGACGATTCCCGTCATCAACCTGGCGCATTCCTTCAGTGTCCGGTGGTGCGCCTCTTCACGATCATCCGCACGCATCTCCTTGAGGTCATGTCCGGCACAAAAGGCCGGGCCGTTGCCGCGAATGATGACGATTTTGACCTCGGCGTCAGCGGCGATATCCGCCAGCGCTGCATTAAGCTCACCCATCAGTGCCATCGACAAGGCATTGCGCTGTCTCGGCCGGTTGAGGGTCAGGGTTGCGATGCCATCGCTGGTCTCGCGTAGTAGTACCGGTTCCTGTTGTTCAGCCATGCTGGGTCCCACGGAGCTGTATTTTGGAGCGTCATTCAAGCATAGCAGTTTGCCGGCGGCATCTGCTAACGGCACCGTTCTAGTCGTTCTTGCGTGCCGCCCGGCGCTGCAGTTGCTCGACGATTCTCGGGCCACGGCCGGGGATGCTCCACGGGCAAATTGCGATGCAGATAGCACACCCTGAATTTTCATTGAAGAACGGGATACACTTGTCAAAGTCGACATACCATTTCATTTCGCCGCGGACCATGGTCTTTTCCGGCAGTATCGCGTCCGGCGGACAGGCATTGACACAAACCTGGCAGCGGCTGCAGAAATCATCGACGTCGTAGGAGACCCTCGGCGTCGCGATCAATGGCACGTCGGTTAACACTGCCGCAAGCCGGAATGAAGATCCATATTCCTTATTGATAATAGAACCGTGTTTCCCAAGTTCGCCGAATCCGGCCTGGATTGCATGCGGGACCATGAGCAACGGTCCTGACCACGGCCCGTCGAAGGGATCGGCATCCCAGCCACGCTCACGAATCCAGGTTGCGATGTCTTTCGATGCCTTGCTTGCGCGACCATACTGCCGGATGACTTCCGCACCGGCCGTGTTTGCTGGAGCCTCTTTGATTTGATCGTAATCATGCGCGACGCCGATCATGATGATCCACTTCCGTTTCAGCTCGTAACCGTCGAAAGTCCACTCCGGATTGAATGTCGTGATGCCGAACAATTCGAAATCGAGTGTTGCCGCATGTGCCGTCAATTCCCTGGTCCAGTCTTCAGCCGTCTGTTGCAACGGCTCGTCGCTCACCGGAGGCACAACGATCGCGTGAATTTTTTCGCGGTCGGCACGAGCCTTCTTGATCCCTTCGTGATCCATGTTCTGGGTGTAAAACCACTTCTGCATTTCGCCGTGATGCAACGTTTCAGGTTGGTGCCAGTAGACGTGCGTCGGCCGGCGGACTTCCGTTTCGCCAAGGCCGTTGATGGTGTTGCCGGACACCTCCGGCATCAACGCCACTTGTTCCGGCTTCGGGGTGAAGGGCCGGTAGGGTGATATGGCCAAAATGCACTCTTCAATAATGGGTTACTGAGGGCAAACAGTTTACTACTCTATTCGGGTGGGTTGCCGCTCCA
>SMVA01378768.1_pt1 | contig 11695 bp, 10 predicted proteins | sample 2456451 | NCBI WGS metagenome assembly SMVA01 (sample SAMN11095933, study PRJNA526329) | marine sediment metagenome | biome: Marine sediment; feature: Surficial sediment; material: Deep marine sediment; isolation source: Hadal surficial sediment | place: Pacific Ocean | collected 2014-05 | depth...
CCCATCCGCGTGTACCAGGACACGATTCCGGTGGTGCTGTCCCACCACGAGCGTCTCGACGGGAGCGGTTACCCCGAGGGCCTCACCGGCGACCAGATCCCGCTTCTGGCACGGATAGCGGCGGTAGCTGATGTGTACGACGCCCTGACTTCGGCGAGACCGTACCGCCCTGGCTGGCCCGTGGAGCGAGTGGTGGAGCACATCACCGAGGGTGCCGGTGTGGAGTACGACCGGGACGTCACCGACGAATTGGTTGCGGCCGTCCGGGACGGGGTGATGGACCTGCGGCGGAACGGGAAACCGGTACCGCCGGGCCCCCGATGGGTCGGCCTGGGGAGCTCCGGAATACCGCTAACGGCAGGACTGAAGGTGCTGCAAAAGAGAGGCTGATGTTCTGTACGCCTAATGAAGGAGATCTTAACCCGGCAACACGCGTTCGACGAACCGAAGCACGTTCACACTTCCCTGCGCCCTGCGTCCTAGGATTGCAGCTCCACGATGGCCGCCCTCAACCTGAGGTGTTGGTCGAATAGGCGCGTGTACTCGATCTCCCGCTTCCCCCCTTTGGCCTTGATGACCTCCACCAACGCGCGGCGTTCCTCGGCCGACCACCTATCCACTCCCGGCAGGCACAACACCACTGGTGCCCAGCGGCTCCAGGCAATCCGCTCCCCCTTGCTGCATCCCTTCAACGATGACAGTCCGAGCAGCTCGGCGGCTTCCGTGGCGCACACCGTCATACCCCGCTCCCGCCCGGCGCCGAACCGGTCGCCCAGGTAATTGGACACCGCCAGGCCGACCCGTCCCAAGACCAACCGGCCGAACACGTCGGTGCGCTTGCCCTCCAGGTACCAGTACATGTTTTCCGACGCCAACTGGTTCAGGGTATCGAGGCTGCTGCGGTAGCTGGGCCGGCGTTCCAGGCGCGCCAACTCCCGGCGGACCAGCCGCAGGATCCCCCGGTCGATCGGCCTGAAGCCGAGCTTGTAGTAGAACCACCAGGCCCCGGAGGCCAGGCCCTCCTCGTTCTCATGGCCCAGCTGATACGGTGGCACCACGAAGACGTCGCTGCGGTAGAGTAGCCGCAGCATGGCCAGCACCCGGCCGTAGATTCGCCCCGTCTCCCCGCCGCGGAAGGTGTCGAAGATGTTGAGTGCCACCTCGGAGGTGTTGAACAGGCTGGTGTTGAGGACGTACCCCAGCGGCACACCGCTCCGGAGAATCAGGAATCCCTGGACGGTTTCGAGCACGTGCCGCTTGTCGACCCGTAGCCCCATGGCGGCGAACCAGAGACCGCCGCCATCCTCGATCAATTGCACGTCGGCCGGATCGGCGTTGACGAAGACGTCGAGGTCGCGGCTACGGGTGACCATCGCCGCTCGGGCCATATCGATGAGGCTGTGCCCTTCCCTGCGGGATACCGCGGTGATCCTGCGCGGTGGCCGGGCGATCTCCGTGGGGAGATCGGGGCGACTCCGGTCCAGTGGCCCCACCTGGTAGCTGGCTGCGATGCCGTGATAGCGCGCTTCGGTTCGATCGGGCGTCCCCGGAGCGGGATCGATGATGAGAGGCAGGCCGAGGTCTTCGTAGAGTTTCTCCCGCCAGGCGTCGTCGACCGGTGCGGCCGCCACCCGTCGAATCAGGAAGGCGGCGTCGGTTTCGGCGGGGTTCTTGAAATTGTCGAGCCAGTCCTCGGGCGTCATCACCAGGTCGTCGAGGGCGATGGACTCGGTAAAGGGCATGAGGAGATAGAGGAACCCTTCCAACCGGTCGGCCCCGGTGTAGCTGTCCCAATCGATCCGGATCCGATCGGGCCAGCGGTCGACCAGCCACCTGGCCGTGGGCCAGAAGAAGGGGAACCCGATGACCGTCCCCGCCACACCGGTGTCCCGCAGCCGGTTGCGGAACCGGGCGAGGTCGCGGCGCCGGCGAAAGCGGGACAACGCCTGCCGTACCGCGGACAGGGTGGCCTCGTCCGGCGGATAGGCGTTGAGACGGATCAGCTCTTCGTGCAGGCGGAGAAGGCGCCCCGCGCTGGACGCCTGGCGCAGATCGGGTGTGCTCCGGGTCACGATGGGAGGCTCTGTTGCAAGTACTCCTTCAGGGCCCGAAAGGCCCGGCCCCGGTGGCTCACCGCATCCTTCTCCACGGCGCTGGCGCGCCCGAAGGATTTTTGCAGGTCGTCGCTGTAGAACAGCGGATCGTAGCCGAACCCCTCGCCACCGTCCCGGCGGTCCAGAATCCGCCCGGTGCAGGTCCCTTCGAATGACCGGGGGGGTGCGTCGGGTCGGGCGAGGTACACCAGGACACACTGGTAGCGCGCGCTCCGCCGTTCGGGAGGGGCGCCTGCCAGGCGGCGCAGCAGTTCGTCGTTGTTGGCTTGATCGACCTCGTCCGGTGGGCTGTCGAGCCCGCTGAATCGTTTGGAGCGGACACCCGGGGCACCGCCGAGTGCCAGGACCTCGAGTCCTGAGTCATCGGCTACCGTGGGGCACTTGGACTTGCGGGCAAAGTACTCGGCCTTGTGGCGCGCGTTGGCCTCGAAGCTCTCGGACCACTCGAGCAGATCTTCCTCGGGACTTTGGGGGATGCCGAGGTCGTCGGGAAAGGTGACCTCGATGCCGGAGCCGGCAAAGAGGCGTTTGAGTTCGCGCTGTTTCCCGGTGCTGCGGGTGGCCACCAGGAGCTTCATGACGCCAGGACGCGCTCCTGTTCCGCGAACAGCTGGTGGATACCCATCTCCGCCAAGTCGAGGAGGGTGGTGAGTTCCGACCGGGCGAAGGTACCGGCCTCCCCGGTGCCCTGCACCTCGACAAAACGGTCGGGATGAACCATGACGATGTTGGCGTCGACCTCGGCGTCCTTGTCTTCCACGTAGGCCAGGTCGAGCATTGCCTGGCCATGGACCATGCCCACCGACACGCCGGCCACCAGCCGGCCAAACGGGTTCTCGATGTTGGCCTCCGCGGCCAGCCAGCGACAGGCGTCGGCCAGGGCCACGCAGCCTCCGGTGATGGAGGCGGTGCGAGTGCCGCCATCCGCCTGGAGGACGTCGCAGTCGATGCGGATGGTGAACTCGCCGAATTCCAGGGTGGCCATGGCGGCCCGCAGCGACCGGCCGATGAGGCGCTGAATTTCCTGGGTCCGGCCCCCTGCTCCGCGGCGTTCCCGGTTGGTGCGCTCCGACGTGGCCCGGGGAAGCATGGCGTACTCGGCGGTCACCCAGGCCTTACCGGTGCCTCTGCGCCAAGGCGGCGCCTGATCTTCGACGCTGGCGGTACAGTGGACCAGCGTGCCGCCCGCGCGGATGAGGCAGGAGCCTTCGGCGTACGGGTTGGCCCCGCGCTCGAGGGACAGGGGGCGGAGTTCGTCGTTGCGGCGATCGTCAATGCGTGGCACGGATGCGCTCCACGAGGTCGGTGGTAGAGAAACGTTCGACGAGCGGGACGCGTTCTACCCGCCCACCGGCTGCCAGTACCCCGTCGGCGCCGGCGATCCGGTCGACGGGGTAGTCGGCGCCCTTGACCAGCACGTCTGGGCGCAGGTCGGCGATCAGGTTGTGCGGCGTGTCTTCGTCGAACGGCACGACGCAGTCTACCGCGGCGACGCTCGCCAGAACTCTGGCGCGCGCTGCCGCCGGTACGAAGGGGCGGCCCGGCCCCTTGGCCAGGCGCCCGGCGGAGGCGTCGGTGTTGAGTCCCACGATCAGAGCGGCCCCGAAGGATCGAGCCGCCTCGAGCAGTTCAACGTGCCCTGGATGGAGGAGGTCGAACACGCCGTTGGTGAATACCACCGGGCCGTCCACCGCGTTCCGCCAGGTGATGGCGTCCGCCCGCGTCCTGATCTTGTGGCCGGTGTTCACGCTGCGTCGACTCCCAGCCTGGCGATGCGTGGCTCCGGACGGATGACTAACAGCGCGACGTCGGCCAGGACGGGAAGACGCGATCTAAAAGAGCCGAGCTTCCGCACGCGGGTTGAGTTGGAAGGTGCGGTTGAAGAACGGGAGATCGACGTTCTCGGAGTAGCGGGACTCTATGGTAATGCGCCGGGCTTGTACCGATCGGGTAATACGGATTTTCCGCGCCTCGGGCGGGAGGCCCAAGGCCTCGGCTTTGGCCTGCAGCCGGCTGCGAATGAGCTGGTCGGAGATGCCCGGCGCCATGCGTGCCTGGGAAGTCATCTCCTCCTCCATCTGATGGAAGCGGTACCACACCTCGCCGATGTTGATTCCGTAGTAGAGAACGATGGCCAGAAGCAGGAACGAAACCAGACAGCCACGGTTGCTGGCGCCCCGGCTGTTGCGCCGCGTGGCAACTGCTACCATTGTGATTGCGCTCCGTCCACGATGTCGGTGACGAGTAGGTTCAGGGCCTTGTCGATTCCATCCTGCTCCCGTCCGGTTTCGTAGTCGCCCTCGACCGTCAAGGCGTTCCGCTCCCACAAGATTCGGCCGGCGTTCTGGTCGTAGATCTCCACGCTGACCGTCAGCCGGACCAGCCGGCGAGTGACGTCGACCGTGTTGGCTACGCCTCCTTGAAAAGCGACCGGGAGATCGGGGTCGTAGCGGGTGATGGTTCCGCGCACGATGGCATCCGCCTGGTCCTCACCGGCGGCCCGTAGTCCCAGCCTGTTCTCCACGGCCTCGCGGACGGAAGTCATCACTTGTTGGGTGAGGGTCGGCTCGGCGGTGAGGTTGTCGAACGGCAGGATGGCGACGGTCTTGACCTCGGGTGGGAGGCCGCCGCCACTGAATCCGTAGCACGAGGCCAGGGCGAGGCTAAGGAGCAGAGGGGCGCCAAATCTCCATGGGGAACGAATCCGGCGTGCTGTGCCGGTAGAACTCCAGATCGAGCCGTGACTTCGGCAGGATGAGTCGAGCGGATTCCAGTGTTCCATCGGCCCCCAGGCGGGTCTCGGTCCGGCCGATCAGTTTACCGGCGCGACGGACCATTGCGATGAACTTCGGCTGCTCGCCGTCCAAGCGGGCATACTGGACGGTATCGGGTCCGGATACGTATTGCCAGACGCGGACGTCGATGTCGGTGAAGGCCGTGAGGGTGTCGTTGGCGCCCCCCGGTCGGGCCATACCGAACATGGTCCAGAGCAACGGCGTGTAGTCCGCGCCCACCAGGACGTCGAGGACCGTGTCCTTGGCGTCGGCCGGGTCGGTCCACACGGCCTGTCCGCCGACCACCATGCCCGCCAAGGCGCCCGAATTGAACGGCCCTGCGGCATCGAACCGCAGAGAATCGGGCGGAGCGATTCTGGCGCTGCCCCGGCCGCCGGCGCTGGCACGTTCATCCCGAAAGTTCCACTTGAACCGGTACAGCTGGTACCCGGTTGGTACCGTTTCGGCCGACCACGTCAAAGCGTCCTCCGCGGCGACGCGGTGGGCGGTCTCCGGCACCAATGTCACAGGGCCGGAGCTGCACCCGGTGCTCACGACGGCAAGATAGAGCACCAGCGTCCGGGGGTCAAGCAGAAACCGTTGTAGCATCAGCAGTTATGGATGGCGAGGGCTAGTAGTCGAAGCCGAACCACACCTGAAGATAGCTACCCTCCCACCAATTGGGAGAGAGGCCATAGGCGGCAAAACCGGACCCGAACCGGTAGCCGACATCCATCCGCACCACGGCGAAGGGCCAGAGCCCCCAGCGCAGCCCGGCGCCGGCGCTGCCGAGGACGCCGCGCCCGGTCACGTTGGGGATGGTGGCCTGCCCCAGGTCGAAGGTGAGGGCGCCCTGGAGCGCGGGGAAGCGGAGCGCTCCGGCCGGGGTGCCGAAGGTCAGGTACCTGAGGAAGGGGAAGCGGAGTTCGTTGTTGATCATCCACGCCTTGGTGCCGGTGACCTCGCCGAAGAGCGGGAACCCGCGGATGGCGTGGGTGCCGCCGATGTTGATGCGCGTGGGCCGGTCGCCACCGCTATACCAACCGATCACCCGCAGCGCGTAGGCCGTGTTGGCGGCGATCCGGAAGTAACGCCGCCAATCGACCGTGAGGAGGAAGCTGTCGAATCGGGCATTGGTGAAGTCCTTGGAGACGCCCGCGGTAATGCTGAACCGGCCGCCGTCGATGGGACCGACCGGGGTCCACAACGAGTTGTCGCGTATGAAGCTGACGAAATTGGAGACGATGATGCCGGTGCGCCGCGGGTCGCGCGGTGCCAGAATGAAATCGAAGCGATCGGAGTACGCCACCTGGAGCTGCGCCTCGATCCGGTTGAATCGGTTCAGGGGATAGCTCAACAGCCCCACGCCACCGATTGCCTTTTCGATGTACGAGGCAGACCGGCTGCCGGCTTCGAACGCGGTCCCGTTGGTGCGAAACACGCCCAAGCCCCAGTTCACCCTCCGCCTTCGGTTGATGTAGTAGGCCGAAATGTTGATGTTGTCGAAAATGTCCGAAAAGGTGGGGCCCGAGTACGTGGATATCGACCCAACGATGACATCGTCGTTGAGCAAGTCGCTGAACACGATCGCCGCTCCCTGGGCCGCCCCGAAACCGGGGATGGCGACCGCCTCGGCGGCAGCGATGTCGACCGTCATCCTCCTCTCGTAGGGCTCACTCTTCAGGGCCATAGCTTCAGTCTCGTCGCTGGTGGGCCACTGCCACCGACTGTGTTCCTCCAACATGGTCGGCGGGGCGAAGGTGAACTGTTCCGCTTCCGCGTCGGGCGGCAGGAAGTAGACGTTAAGCGATTGTCGATGGTAGCCCGACACCACCAGTCCGTCCTTCTCCGGCACGTACGACGGGGCGAACGCGCCGGTCCAGGCGGAGGTCTCGCGGCGTCCGGCACCGAACTCGTCGATGGAGAACACGTTGAGAATCCCGTCGCGGTCCGACGCGAAGTACACTCTCCCGCTCCCGGCCCATACCGGTGTTTCGTCGACCCACATCCCGTAGGTGATCTGGCGGATGTGCTTGGTTGCCAAATCCATGACGAAGAGGTTCTTGGCGCCGTCGAGGCCCCCGGCCGTGCGGTCGGACGCCCACACCAACCGGGTCCCGTCGGGGCTGGGCGTCGGGTCGAGATCCTGGTACCGGTCTTGGGTCAGCCGGTCGACCCGTCCGTCGGGTAACCAGACCCGGTAGAGGTCCGAGATGCCGGCGTCCGACAGTCCGCTGAAGAAAATGCTCAGGCCATCGGGGGCCCATTTGGGTGAGAGGATCGAGGTGATGTCGGGAAACTGGTAGCGCCCGGCCAGGTTGCCCTCGACCAGGTTCCAAATTACCAGGGCATCCCGTTCGTGCCGCTGCGACGAGAACAGGAGGTATCCCTCACGGCTGGCGTCCAGGCGTGAGGAGAACGGGTGGAACGATTCATAGTCTTCCGAGCGCCCTCCGGTAATGATCTTCCCGCGCCTTCCCGTGCGCAGATTTTCCAGGTAGATGGAGATGTATCCGTTGCCGGGAGCCAAGTAGACCACCTCGCCGCCATCCTTGGCGCTCCCCGCCACGTAGGTGGCGTTGATGGCCCGGTCGGCCACCTTGGTGCCGGCCACGGACAACGGCATGCGCTCCTCGATGGCGTTGCTGTAATAGCGCATCATGGCGAAGCGGAACTCTTCGCTCAGTTGATCGAGCGTCTTGCCGTAGATGCCGAAGATGGCTTCCTCGAAGGTGGCGTAGCGCCACATCTCCCGATAAAACACGGCCACACGCCAGTCCCCGTACTCCTTGGCCAGCCACCGGTGTATCCGGCCACCGAGGGGATATTCCAGCCCGCCGCGCACGAAGGACAGTTGTTCGAGCGACGGCATCTTCCCAGTCAACACCAGGTCGCGAATGACCATCTCGTCGCGGGCGTTCTCCCCAAAGGACCACCACTCGGCCAAACCTTCACTCCACCACAAGGGGATGAACGGGCGACTGAGACGGGGTGCCCGATTGTACGCCTGCGCCGAGATTCCCATCTGGAACACGTGCACCATCTCGTGACGCAGCGTGGCGAAGAACTCGTACAGGTTGCCCCGGAAGGGCATGGAGATCCGGTGTTTCAGGAAGTCCGTGGCGCCGAGGATGCCTTCGGGCGGTACGAACGGGAGGATGTTGGTCTGGCTGAAGTCGACGTGTGAAGCATAGACGATGAGGGGGATTCGGGTGGATACCTCATGCCCGAATCGCAGCTTCAAGGTGTCGTAACTTGCTTCCGCATATTCCAGCGCCACCCCGGCGATGTGCTCTTCCTCAGGGTAGTAATACAGGTCGACGTGGGGACCGTGGATGACCTGCCAGTCGAATCCGCGATACTGGATCTTGTTCTGGCCGAAGCTGAAGAACTGGGCCGCGGCGGGTGGCGCTGCCAGGGAGCCCACCACCAGGAATCCGGCCACGACGAGCCAGCGGCGCATCATCGACGGATGGTGCGGATCCGGTCTCCCTGCGTCAGGCGTGTCAGCCCCGGGCTGGCGCCGACGACCCGGCCGAACACCGTGTAGGCGCCGTCGAGTCTGGGTTGCGGACTTAGGGTAAGGAACCATTGGCTGGACCCGGAATCCGGTCCCGAGAGCGCCATTCCCACATAGCGGCTCCGGTATCGCCGTCGATTGAGTTCGTCTCGAACTGCCCCTGGGGCTACACCCCACCCATCACCCCGGGGATCCCCCGTTTGCAAAACAAAATCAGGCACCACACGATGCCAGCGCATACCGTCGAAGAACCGACGGTCCACCAGGCTCAGGAACCGTTGCACCGTCAGCGGGGCGTCGGGCCCGAACAATTCGATCTCGAGGGTACCGGCGCGCTCCGTTTCGACGAAGACGTGCGGATAGGCCTCACCTAGGTTGACGAGGAAACGCTCCGCAACTGCACGGTAGTCCTGAAGGGAGAGTTGCGTTTCAATGGGATACGCCGGTCCCCAGCGCTCCAGGGCCAAGGGCCAGTTCCTTTCCGCCCAGCTGCGGACGAGGTAATTGCTCGGCCGTGGGGTGGTGGCGAGAAACCTCAACAGAACCTTTGATTCTCCCTCCGCGCTGGCGTCGGCGATCATCAGAAGCGCGTCCAGGGCGGCCCAGGCGGCGTCGGGCATGGCGTCGCTCTGAGCCTGCTGGAACATGGCTCCCAGTGCCGAGACATCGTTGGGGTCGGCCACGGAGCCGAGCACGCCGGCAGCGGCCACTCTTACGACCGGATCCGGATTGGAAATGAGGCGCCGGGCCTCGCGGATCAGGTCATTGGTGGGATCCGGAACCTGACGGCTCCAGGCACCAAGCGCTGCGGCCACTACCCGTGAATCCGGATCGGTCAAGAAAGCGGGTTTGTCGGGGTGTGGCCCGGGGAGCACCCGTCCCCACCCGTCTGCCGCCACTGCGCGCAAACGCCAATCGCCGCTCTCTCCCCAGGTGGCCGCCACCGCGGTGAACGCCGCACTGTCGCTACGTGAGAGCCCCAGTAAGGCCTCCCGTTTCAGGGCGAAGAAGTCTCCACCACTGGTGAAGACACGGGTGAGTTCGGTGACCGCCAGCGGACCTCCGGCCCGGCCGAGTGCCTGTGCGGCCTGCACCCTGACGTTGAGGACCGGATCGTCGAGGCCAACCGCGATGGCCGGTCCCGTTTCAGGGTGGCGGAAGGTTGCCAGAGCCCGCAGCGCGTTGATCCGCACCCGGCCGTCGGGATCATTGACGGCGTTGGCCAGGAGATCCATGCACGTTTCGGCGTCGAGGCCTGAACGCGCGGCGTACCGTTTGGTCAGCCTCCCGGCCGCCGCCGCCCGGACCGTGGGCGACTTGTCGGCCAGCGCCCTGAGAAACAGTTGGCCCGCTTCCGGGGCTTGCAGCCGGGAGAGGCTGACCACCGAGCGCCAACGCCAGTCTTCCTTGTCGTGATCCACGTAGTTCAGCAGAGCGCTCACCGGTGCCTCGTCGCGGAGCCGCCAAGCGTCGATCAAGGCCTGTGCCACGAGGGGGTCCGGGTTCTCCAGCGCGGCCAGGGAGGTTCCGTCCAGGAGCGAGGCGATGAACGCGGCCGCCTCGGGGCCGCCTATCTTGGCAAGGGCCGCCACGCCCTCGACGGCGGGATCCTGGCTGATCGCCGGGACGGCGCGCAGCCGCTCGAGGATGGGCCTGACGGCGAGCGTGTCCTCCAGCAGGCCCAAGGCGAACATGGCGGTGGTTTGGACCGAAGTATCCGGGTCGAGCAACACCGGGAACAGCAGTTCGGTCCCCCGCCAGTCCCCCACCCGGCCGATCGCCATGGCCGCCGTTCGGCGGACGAGCGGTTCGGGGTTCTTGAGACTGGTTGCCAACAACTCCGCGTCCCACCGACGGCTGTCCTCGGCGGCGAGGATCTGCGCCAGCTCCTCCACCCCCTGACTGACGACCAGCCGCGGGCTCATCTGGGCAATGGCAACAACGAGGATGATCGAGGCGCCCGTTCGGCGGTGGGACATGACGAAGTCTTCCCGCTAGAGACGGACTGGAGCCGCGGTAGGTACCAGGAGCCGCCGCACGTCAGCCGGCATGGCGGTTAGGGCAAATCCGGAATCGAGGCTCAGCATGACCGTGGTGGCCGTGGCGAGCAGCCGGTCGGTTTCATAGTGCTCGATGGCGTAGCCGAAGGTCACCCGGCGGGAAGCCGCCTCGTGGACCCAGCACCGGATCGTGAGGAGGTCGTCGTATCTGGCCGGCTGGCGGTACCGAATGGAGACTTCGCTCACCGCCAGACGATAGCCCCGCTCCTCGAATTCCCGGTAGCTCATCCCCTGTTCACGGAGGTACTCGGTGCGGGCCATGTCGAGCCACACCAGGTACCTGGCATGATACACCACCCCCATCTGATCCACTTCGGAGTAGTTGACCCGGTGGCGGATGCGGCAGATCAGCCCTTGTACGGGGCTGTCGGGCGACCGGGGTGAGGCCGATGCCGGAAGGGGCACGGTATGGCTCCTGGGTCGAGTTCAGCGGGACGCGCCGGTCCCCGACACGCCGGGCCGCAAGGCCCAAACAGGCCGGCCTTACCGGCCCGACCCGGATGAGAAAGTTTCACCCGTCAACCCCGGAAAGTCAAACGACACAACCGCTTGCACCGACGGGTCCAGCACCGGTATCTTCGGCCCCGTGTCAGGCAATCAGCTCCTCATCGTAGCCGACGCCCACCTGGGCATCACCCCACCAGCCGTGGAGGAGGCGCTGCTGGAGTTCCTCCACCAGGCGCCGACCCTGGGCGACTCCCTCCTGGTGAACGGCGATCTCTTCGATTTCTGGTTTTCTTACCGGCGGGTAATCCCCCGGGAAGGGTTCACCGTGGCGGCCGCCCTGGCCCGGTTGCGCAAACGCATGCCGGTCGTCATGATCGGCGGCAATCACGACCGCTGGGGCGATGATTTCTGGCAAAAGGACCTGGCAATCGAGTTCGCGCCGCTGGAAACGACCGTGACCGTCGGTGGCCGCCGGATCCTGGCCGTTCACGGGGACGGTCTCACCGAAGAGCACTGGTCGGCGCGGCTCATGCACCGCATTACCCGCCACCCCGCCACCGTCGCCACTTGGCGCGCGCTCCACCCGGACCTCGGCTTTTGGATCGTCGACAAGATGAGCCGGTTCCTGGGGAGCACATCCCGGGACCCGGCGGTGCTCCAGCGTGCGTCAACCCGGCAACGGGCATGGGCCGCTCGCCGGCTGCAGGACGATCCCGCCCTCGGCGGCATCGTCATGGGCCACACCCACCGTCCGGTCATCGAGGAGATTTTTCCGGGGCG
>SMVA01437211.1_pt1 | contig 11695 bp, 10 predicted proteins | sample 2456451 | NCBI WGS metagenome assembly SMVA01 (sample SAMN11095933, study PRJNA526329) | marine sediment metagenome | biome: Marine sediment; feature: Surficial sediment; material: Deep marine sediment; isolation source: Hadal surficial sediment | place: Pacific Ocean | collected 2014-05 | depth...
AAGTCTCTATCGGCGGCGCCAACGGAACCCTGGACTTGAAAAGCAGCCTGGCCGAAGCGGTAAGAGCCGGCAACGCGGCCGCCAAAGCCTGTGGATTTAAATCGGCGATGCGAGCGCCCAGGGCGGACGCGGTCGAGGCCGAGGCGATATTGCCCTTATGGAAGGTACCGTCTCCCCATATCGACGGACATGGACCCAAGGCGTTTATCGATATGCAAAATGATGTCGGTGTCGCGGATATCCAGCTCGCCGCCCGCGAGGGCTACCAGTCGATAGAACACGTCAAGCGCTATACCGCGATGGGTTTTGGTACCGATCAGGGCAAGCTGGGCAATATTAACGGCATGGCCATTCTGGCTGACATTCTGGGTCAGAGTATTGCCGAGACCGGAACCACGACCTATCGGCCCAACTATACCCCGATTTCATTCGGCGCCATCGCCGGGCAACATCTGGGCGACAGATTGTTTGACCCGGTGCGCAAGACCGCAATGCATGCCTGGCATGAGGAAAATGGCGCCGAATTTGAAAACGTGGGTCAATGGAAACGCCCCTGGTATTACCCCAGGGCGGGTGAATCGATCGATGACGCGGTCAACCGCGAGTGTCTCGCCATCCGTGATAACGTGGGTATTTTCGATGCCTCGACGCTGGGCAAGATAGAGATCAAAGGCCGGGACTCGGCCGAGTTCCTGGAGATGATCTACACCAATAACTGGATGAAGCTGGAAGTCGGCAAGATACGCTACGGCTTCATGCTCGGTGAAGACGGTATGGTGATGGACGATGGCGTCACCATTCGCCTCGCCGAGGACCATTTTTACATGCATACCACCACCGGCGCCGCCGCCGGCGTGATGGACTGGATGGAACGCTGGTTGCAAACCGAGTGGCCGCAGATGGAAGTGTTTCTAACCTCGGTAACCGATCACTGGGCGACCGCGGCGGTGGTTGGTCCCAACAGCCGCGCGGTGGTTGCGGCGGTTTGCGAGGGCATCGAGTTCGGCGCTGGCGAGTTTCCTTTCATGGCGACGCGGGTCGGCAGGATTGTCGATGTCGAATGCCGGGTCAACCGCATCAGCTTTTCCGGTGAGCTTGCCTACGAGGTGAATGTGCCCGCCAATCATGGCCGATTCATGTGGGAAAAGTTGATCCAGGCCGGCGCCGAATTTAACATTACGCCTTACGGCACCGAAGCCATGCACGTATTGCGGGCCGAAAAAGGTTACGTCATTGTCGGTCAGGATACCGATGGCTCGGTCACCGTGGACGACCTCGGACTGGGTTGGGCCTTATCGAAAACCAAGGCTGATTTCCTCGGCAAGCGATCTTTGAGCCGCGTCGACACGCTGCGCAAGGATCGCAAGCAACTGGTCGGGTTGTTAACCGAGGATCCGCAGTCGGTGATTCCGGAAGGGGCGCAACTGGTGGACAATCCACGCGCACCGATGCCGGTACCCATGACCGGTCATGTCAGCTCCAGTTATTTCAGTGCCTGTTGCGGACACTCCATCGCCCTGGCACTGGTCAAGGGTGGGCATCAGCGCATGGGTGAGACGGTGTACGCACCGCTCGCCAATGGACGGGTGATTGCGGCGACTATCACGGCACCGGTGTTTTACGACAAGGGGGGAGAAAAGCCCAATGTCTGATCTATTTCAACAGGAGTCTCCGCTGGTTCAGATCGAATTCAACGAACCCAGCGGCAATTCCCCGCGTATCGAGGAAAAACCCTTCCTCGGTTTTTTGAACCTGCGGGGTAAATCAAACAACACCGGTTTTCTCGCGGCCAGCCTCAGGGTACTCGGTTGCGAACCGCCCACCGAGGCCAACACCCTGGTTGAAGCGGGCGACAATCGCATCTACTGGCTGGGGCCGGATGAGTGGTTAGTGGTCACTCCTACCGGGCAGCAGGCGGCGCTCCAGGCAGAATTGTTGCAGGCGCTCGAGGGCGTTTTTTCGGCAGTGGTGGATAACTCGAGCGGCTTGACCCTGCTCGAAATCACCGGCGATAACGCCGCCGCGTTGCTGGCAACCGACTGCCCGCTGGATCTGCATCCGCGCGTGTTCAAACCCGGGCAATGCGCACAAACGCGACTGGCCAAGGCCGCTATGACCGTCGCGCCGCTACGCGATGGACGCGGCTTTGAAGTGATCATCCGGCGTAGTTTCGCCGACTATCTGCTGCTGTGGATGCAGGACGCCGCGATCGCGTTCGAATAAGCGAGTGTCCGCCGCAAACGAATACAACCGGCGCAACATAGAAACCCTGGAAATGTTCTATGGTACCGGCTATTTGTCGATGGGCGGTGACGAAGAAGTAGCCAACATCGTTGCGCGGGTGGCAGTAGAAGGCAAGCAGGTACTCGATGTCGGCTGCGGCCTCGGTGGCGCCGCGATAGCGCTGGCGAGCCGGCACAAGGCGGCCAGCGTTCAGGGTATCGATATCGACGCCGGGCTGCTCAAGCGTGCCAGCGCGCTGGTGAAACAGGCGGGTTTACAGGATCGAATTTCACTGACTCAATTTGAACCCGGGCCCTTGCCGCTGGCCGACGCGGCGTTTGACCTGGTGTTCCTCACCGCGGTCAGCTGCCATATAAAAGACCTGGTGCCATTTTTCGCGGAGATCAAGCGGGTGACTCGCCCGGGTGGTTGCCTGGTCGGCGGGGAGTGGTTCAAGCATTGCGACAACCCGGCCTATCGTCGCTGGGATGATCTGCTGCGCGAGCGCGGGCTTCACTTTTATTTTGTAAGCTGCGAGGAATTCGAATCCGCATTGCTTGAAAGTGGTTTCGAGCAGGTGTCGATTGCAAACCGCAATGACGAGATGACCCAGCTCACGCAAAGCTACCTGGAACGCGGCGCATCCGATCTGCGACTCGCCTTGCTGGAGTCGATGGGAGATCAGGGTTACACCCATTTCATGGAATGGACCAGGATTCGCGCCGATGGCCTCGCCCTGGGAGGGTCCGGCTATGGGCATTTCACCGCGACCAAAAGAATTGGCTAGCCCGGAAGCAGCATGGCCTGGATTCGATGAAAGTGTCGCCCGGTTTCTCGAATGACCTCTGTAGATCAGGCAACACTAATGATGCAGGCCTGTAATTTCGCTTTGCCAAAAGCAGCGTCCCAAGCTCGCTGTGCTTCACCGAACACCACTACTTGATCACGTCCCATCCTGGAATTTTTCCACCCCCACAACCCAGGGTTCCCCCCGCCTACCAAAAGCAAAACTCACCTTGTAACGCGGTAATAGCTTGCCCCGATTGCGATTATTCTGCCTATCTTCCAGTAGCTCAAATACCGCCCGGTGTTCTAGTGGGACGTTGATGGTATTAATCAACAGCTGGGTGATCCTGCCTTTCCATTCCCCGTCTTTGCCGTTGCCTCTCCATATTGGTTTGATCAGGGCCTGCATGATGAGGTAGCGGTTAGTGTCAGGATAGCTATCGCGCAATCCGGTCTGGTGCGCTCCTACATCTATCGCAAACAGGCGGCTATAGTAGAGCTGTTCGCCTTCGAGTATTTTCTTTGCCTTTTTGACACGCTTATTGAATTCTTCTTTGTTTGGGTTGTTGTCGAGTAGCTGTTGTTGAGCGTTGAGCGCTTGTTCTGCTTTGACCAGCGCTCTGTGGTATGCGGCACCATCGTATTCGAGTACCAGCCAGGTCTTGCGGGGCAATTCTTTTTCCAGGGCATAGCGCCCTGTGCCTTCGTCCTGTAGTGGCTGGAGCTTAAAGCCGAGTTCGATTAGCTTTTCGCGGTTGAACCATTTCGGGAGGCCATTGCAGTTGCCGTAGCCATAGTAGCTGTTGTCTTCTAAACGGCATTTGATTCGCAGGCCGAGACCGGTGTTTTCTTTAAACATGCCATAGCGATATGGCATGGCCAGCTCGCGTTCGGTGAGTTCGATGACGGCCTCGGGTTGGCCTGAGCGGTTGTAGGCGACACCGGCGAGGGCGATGAGGTTGGTGGCGATAATGATGCCGAGCCCGGCGATCAATATTTTAGTGTTGGGCTTCATCGTGGTGCGCCCTCGGCTTCTGCTGGTGCTGATCTGGTCGCTGGTCCGCTTTGGCGCAGACGTTTTAATATGACCAGGCAAAGTATCGCCATCAGGCTCATGAGCAGGAAGAATAAATACTTGGGCATGACCTCCCACCACCAGTCGAACAACTTGGTGTAGATGAAGATGACAAAGAAGGTGATACCGGTATTGACCACGTGGCCCCAGCCGCGGCGGATGCCGTAGCCGATGAAGGCGCCACTGATGATAAAGCCGGCGACTTGATAGCCGCCTTCGATTATATCCGGGTCGATATTCAGGTAACTGCCATAACCCCAGTGGGCCAGTACCAGCATCGGCGATAACAGGGTGACGATGCCGAACACCCGGTAGGATAAGGCAAAGTCACTGAAGCGTTGATGGTCGATCCATTGCGGTATCAGGAACAGCACGATGGCGATCGGAAAGAAGTTTTCCGGGCGTTCGCCAAAATGGATCCAGTACATGCCGCTCCAGGTGCCGACCCGTGACGAGGCAAAGACGATGACGCACAGCACGCCGGCGACCTGTAACAGGCGCAGGTCATAAGCATAAGCCAGCAACAGTGCCAGTGCCGACCAGGCCAGCAGCGCATTGTCGGTGGGAGTGATGTTGAATATCTGTCCGAACATGGTGATGTTGAGTACGAAGCAGGCAAACGCCACCAGGCCGATGAGCTTGGTGAAATAGCCGGAGCCATCCTTGCCGGCGACGATTACGGTGGCGACGAAGCTGATGATCGAGGCACCGCTGAGAATGCTGATCTGGCCGATCATGCCGAGTCTGCCCCAGAATTGGTAAAATAGGAAAAACACACTGGCCGCGAGTGCCAGCGCGCCGAGGAACGAGGCGATGCGCATGCCGAGCGAGAGCTGCTTTTGCTGCTGGCTGCTGTCGATGTCAAAGGCGCCGCGGAATCGATCGAACAGGTCCTGGTGATAGTGCTCGATGGCTGCCTGTTGTTCGTCGCTGAGGCCGAGCACCTGCTCGCGCGTGAGCTCGGCCAGTTCATGCTTGAAGGCGTGGATCTGGTCGGCGCGTTGCTGGGCGGTGGTTTTGGTCGGAGTTTCCATGTTGTCCCTGTTATCTCGTGGTGCGAGGTTTGGTAGCGGGTATTTAATCCTGGCAGCCCGAGATTAATCACCGGCGAGTCCTTAATGAAGCTCCTTTCCAATCAATGCCGAGTATAGCGCGTTATGAGGGGTTAACATTTGTATCGACTTCTTTTCCCTCCGGCATATGATTCAAAGGAGTTTTTTTGCTGGTCACTCAATTCATCTACGAGGAATGGGACAAATCTTGACCCCTTTTCTCTTTTACCACCGTTGGTTATCCTCTCAATGGTGGTACTATGAATGTCCAGGTGCCGATTTGATATTAGCTTGCAGGCACTTGAATAAATACTGACAACAACGAAGCTGCCCTTCGTTTCTATGTGTGATGTCGTTAAAACAAAAGCAGATGGCTTTACTCGCAACGCTTGGTGTGACGATAGTGGTTGCGATTCCAGCTTTGTACTTGTATTTGCTAAGCAAATCCCCACTTTCCTTTAAAGAAATGGATTTCGATAACAACGGTATCGTAACCTTCTCGGAATTAATTTATGCCAATTCATATTGTGTTCGAGCGATACCAAAAGACCAGGTGATTTGTAAAGAATAGAGTTTAGTTGTATGGATACCGGCGCGGGGGCCGATATGACGAAGCACAGCGTAAATGCCTAGCCCGATACATCAGGTGACCGTTTTCGGAGGAACAGGATTTCTCGGCCGGCACCTGGTCGCTCGGCTGGCAGGGCAGGGTTACCGGGTACGCGTAGCGGTGCGAAACCCTCGACCAGACTTGTTTCAGGACGCGAATAACCGGGTCGAACAGGTCCAGAGTGACGTGCGTAACGCACAATCCATTGCCGATGCGATCAAGGGCAGCGATGGCGTCGTTAACGCTGTGAGCCTTTATGTGGAAAGCCAGGGCGCCACGTTCGAGGCGGTTCATGTCGTCGGGCCCAGTGTATCGCTCAGCAATCAGATATTAGTGGGGCAAAATTGGTGCATATATCCGGTATCGGTACCGATTCCGGATCTGCGTCAGCCTATATCCGGGCCAGGGCTGTCGGCGAACAGCGGGTGCGCGAAGCAGCGCCGCATGCCGTCATCCTGAGGCCAGGCGTACTGTTTGGCCGCGACGATGCGTTTGTTGGGACCCTGTCTGGTTTGGTGCGCATGCTTCCTGTGATTCCGTTGTTCGGCAACGGCGGCACCCGGCTACAACCGGTCTATGTCGAAGACGTCGCAAAAGCGATTGAGAGTATTTTGTCTAGTCGTGAGGCAGGGGCAAATATTTATGAATTGGGTGGTGCGCAGATTATTACCTACAGGGACCTGCTATCGACTATCGCCAGACACCTGAATCGAAAGCGATTAATGCTGCCGATTCCGTTTGTGATCTGGCAACTGCTGGCTGCCCTGGCCTCGGTATTCCCCAACCCTCCGCTGACTCGGGACCAGATCGAGCTAATGCGCCATGACAGCATCGTCGACCCCGATGCGGCTGGGTTTGCTGAACTCGGAATCGAGCCCCGTGGCCTCAAGGATTTACTAGCCTGCATAAGTTAAACAGTGATTGTTAATTGGCAACAGTGCCCTGGATAAATTTATTCGGGAATACGCAGCGCGAAGATTTTATCAGGCGCGTCAATTTATCCAGTCCACTTATATTGTTCCCGGTGAATATGGAAATGGTGTCCAATATGCCCATCGTGCTGCAGTCGGCCAGTGACCACACCCGGAGCAATACCGATGGATTCGGCAAAGCTGAGTATCGATTGCGCAGTAAAGATTTCGGTTTCAATAAATGCTGTATAGACATTCATAGGGATTAGTATTTTACAGGCAAAGGCGTCGGCTTCCTGCTCCTGTTCGCGGGTTTCAGCATCGGCGTTTCCATCTTCGAGAAAGATACGACGTTTGTCGTGTAGCAGGATATGGGCGATTTCATGAAACAGGCTGAACCAGAATATGTCCGCCCAACTACCGCGAATGATCATCATCAAGACCGCTTTGTCTGGATGAATCCAGAAGGTTGCACCGTTGGTGTAGGTTTTGGGTAAATGCGGCAATAGCACCAGTGCAACACCGACATCGGCCAGGCATTTGCATAGTTCCGGCTGGAAGCGTTCCGGGCTTGTGATCGTCAGCTTGCGCAGATCAGGCAATAAGGCTTTCAACGCTTTTTTGTCAAATTGGCGGGTTGGTATCTGCTCGGCTTTGAGCGCGCCCGCGCGTAGCCAGGCAGCCAGGGCTTCATGCGACAGGTTCCTGTGTTTGCTCTTTCTGAATGCGGGGGCATAGGAGCGCACATCGGGCAAATTTGTGAGTGAAGCGACGCCGTAGAATCGGCGTAGTTCGCGTACCTTTTCAACCGGCTTGCGGGTTTTACCGACCCAACCCAATTTTGCCATTTCGGCATAGGGGAAACAGCCTACATTACCCGCTTCAGCCTCAATTTGCTGTTCTGCCTGTTGCCTGGCGCGAATCAACTGGTATTCGGCCTCAAGCCCAGTCCATATATGCGCGGGTACGCCCAGGACTTCCTCAAGCTGTAAGGCGGTATCAGGCGTAATTGCTTTGATTCCCTTGACGATTTCGCTGATCGCCTGCACCGGTCTACCCATGCGGCGCGCGAGGTCGGCCTGGTTCAACCCGAGTTCAGCGCTCGCTTCGAGCAGGTATTCACCGGGCGGTATCGCCAGGTCAGAATAATGTCGGGTTTCAGTCTCCATAATGCTTGCTCACTTCCTCTATCATAACGATTTCCAATTGCTTGCCGGTTAGTTTAAATATCAATCGGTAAAAGCCGGACAAATTAATCGTATATTCTCCCTTTCGTGTGCCTTTAAGCGCATGACAGCGCAGGCCCGGTAATAACATCAATTCGTTCAGACTCCGTGAGCTCTGAATGATATTAATGCGTTGAATATATTTTCGTGCAATTTGATCGCCGAACGCCTTGCTGGCTTTTCGATGTTGCCTGAAACAGATTTCCAGTTGCCGGGTTTTGAATCTGACGATCAATTGCTATCCCTGCGATCTAAATAATATACCATATATTAATTCACCCCAAAGGTGAATAACATTTCTAAGTAATTATCCACCTCTCTATGCGCCGACAATAAATTTTCTAGTCTCGTCCAGCGCATTGTCGGCGAGTGAGTCATCTGCAAATATGACCTGACAATGCAATATCTCCAGGTTCAGTTGCTGCCACTGTTTAACAGCTACGGCCTTGCGCCCCTTCCGTCGTCACTGGTTTATTAGAAACCACGGGTGTTTGCAAACAGATCAGGGGCTCAATCCTTCGTATTACCTCCTGGCGTGGGTTTATAACTGGTTTCCTGATACTGTGCGCTTGCTTTTTACTTTCATAATCCTATCAGCAATAAATGCTTATCAATTACTGGCGCTTCGCCCGAACCCATCCCCGCTTTCTCGGCTTCGGTTTTTTCATGGCGTTCTTATCCAGCGCCGGTCAAACCTATTTTATCGGTGTCTTCGGCCCTGAAATCCAGGCCGAATTCGGCCTCGACGCGGGTAGCTGGGGGCGTACTTACATGATAGGTACCTTGCTCAGCGCAGCGGTGATCAACTGGAGCGGTTCGTTAATCGATCGTGTGGATCTGCGTATATTTACCGCCGTAACCCTGTTGGGTCTGAGTGTCGCCTGCCTGCTGATGGGTTTAGTAACTTCCCCGGTATTTCTGATACTGGCCATATTCATGCTGCGTCAGTTCGGCCAGGGATTGAGCAGCCACACCGGGATTACCTCGATGGCGCGATATCTCAGCGCCGACAGGGGCAAGGCGATTGCGCTGGCGGCGATTGGCTTTGCGGTTGGTGAAGCCAGCTTACCGGTACTGGGTGTTTTTGCGACCCAGGCCTGGGGTTGGCGACATACATTTTTTACGGTTTCCGCTGTCGTGCTGGTTTCGATTCCGCTGGCGCTGTGGTTGTTGAAAGGGCATGGTCAGCGTCATACCGCTCATACCGAAGCACTCGAGGCCGGGGCGGGGAAGCCTGGCGCCCAGAAAAGTTATACCCGTAAACAGGCGCTATCCGAACCCTGTTTTTATTACCTGTTACCGGCGATGATCGCGCCTTCGTTAATCGGCACTGCGGTGTTTTTCTTTCCAGCCGAGATTGCCCGTGCCAAGCATTGGACTAGCCTGTGGGTAACCGGCCACTACTGGCTGTACTCTTTTGTCGCGGTCGCGGTGACGATTTATTCGGGGGTCTTGATTGACCGATACTCTGCGAAACGCGTAGTCCCGGTATTCCTGCTACCGTTAGCGCTATCCCTGGTGGTAATAAACCTGTCGGATCATCGCTTCCTGGTGTGGCCTTTCATGATTTTGATGGGCATTACTTCGGGGTTATATTTTACCGGCCTGAGTGCGCTCTGGGCCGAGATGTACGGGCTCAGATACCTGGGTGCAATCAAGTCGATGATCAATGCCATCATGGTGTTTGCGTCGGCACTGGGCCCGGCAATAGTCGGAACCCTGCTGGGCTGGCAGGTTTCCTTTGTGACCATCACGCTGATGCTTGCGCTATTTTGCGTGTTTGCGACCCTGATGCTGATTCATGCGCTGCGAATGCCGAGAAGCTGAGCTGTATGCCGCGGCTCGGCAACGGAGCGATCGCCGGCCAGGATGGCGCCGGACAAACTGGCCACCAGTGCCGCACTGCTTCGCGCAATTTCACCGTCGGCTAGCTGCAGGTTGTTTTCAAAACCGACACGGGCATGACCGCCCTGCTCGATAGCCTTCATCACGCAGGCCTGTTCATTGCTGCCGAAAGCACAGGTGAACCAGTCGAGGTCACTCAGGTCCCGCTCGAGAAATGGATTTAAATCGTCCGGGTCAGACTGGAAATTGGCCGTGTAACGTCCCAGTACGAAAAGAACACAACGCTGCGTCGAGGGGATAACGCCCTGGTTGCGAAATTCTACGAAACGGTCGAGTTCTTCGGCCGAGAACACAATATGTTGCAGGTGGACCTCGGCTTCGACGCACCATTCGAAGAAAGTCCTGGCGAAATCCAGGCGCTGATAATCTGTGGTAATCTCGCGCAGTGCCATGCTAGTCATGGTCGGCTTTACCGCCTGTATGCAGGCAGCCTGCTCCGCCGGGCTGTAACGGCCCACGGCTTCCGAGGTAATCTGCACCAGCATATCGGGGACCCGGTGCGCCATTTCCCCAAGCAACTCCCGATAGCGTCCGACGTCGAGTACATGTTCTTCCTCGCTACCGCGCACGTGGGCGTGCAAGACGCTGGCGCCGGCATCGAAGCAGTCCGAGGCTTCATTGACGGTGTCTTCGATCGAGACCGGCAGGTTGCGGTGATCGCGCCTGGTTTTACGCGCACCATTGGGTGCGACCATGATGATGGTTTGCTTCATACCGCTTGAAGCGTGGTCTTCAGCGTCGCCTCGAGCTTGTCGACTATTTCCTCGATATGCCCGTTATCGATGATAAACGGTGGCGCCAGCAGCACGTGATCGCCCTGCTTGCCGTCGACGGTACCACCCATCGGGTAGCAGATCAGGCCCGCCTCCAGGGCCGTCTTCTTGAATATCTTGTTAAATCCCAGGTTGGGATCGAAGGCTGATTTGCTTTGCCGGTCCTGAACGAATTCCAGTCCTAAAAACAGCCCGCGACCACGAATATCCCCGATATGCGGGTGATCGCCAAAACGCGCCTGCAATGCCTGCCGTAGTCGCTCCCCCTGTTGCTGAACCCGATCCAGTAATCCCCGGTCGATGATGGCCCTGAGCACCGCGAGGGCGGCGGCGCAGGCGACCGGATGTCCGATATAGGTATGGCCGTGCTGGAAAAATCCCGAACCCTGCTCAATCGCGCCGTAGATGGTGTCGGTACAAAGCATGGCGCCGATCGGCTGGTATCCTCCACCCAGACCCTTGGCGATGGTCATGATATCCGGGGCGATGCCTTCCTGGTCACAGGCGAACAGACTGCCGGTACGGCCCATGCCGCACATGACTTCATCGAGTATCAGTAACACTCCGTACCGATCGCAGATCTGGCGAATTCGCTTGAAGTAGCCCGCCACCGCGGGTACCGCGCCCAGGGTCGCCCCAACCACCGGTTCGGCCACAAACGCCATCACCTGGTCTTCGCCGAGGCGCAGGATTTCTGTCTCCAGTTCATCAGCGACCCGTAGGCCGTAGTCGGCCTCGCTTTCACCATCCCGCATACCCCGATAGGCGTAACAGGGAGATATGTGCGAGGTCTCGATCATCAACGGGGAGAAGGGCTGGCGGCGCCATAGGTTGCCCCCGGCGGCGAGTGCGCCGAGGGTATTGCCGTGGTAACTCTGCATCCTGGCGATGACCCGGTGGCGTTGCGCCTGGCCGATTTCGATAAAATACTGTCGCGCCAGCTTGAGTGCGGCTTCCACCGCTTCCGAGCCGCCAGAAACCAGGTATACCCGGTCGAGGGTCCCGGGGGCTTTTTCGATCAACAGCTCGGCCAGGGTTTCGGCCGGCGCGTTGCGGAAAAACCTGGTATGGGCAAATTCGAGTTGATCGAGCTGGGTCTTGATGGCGTCAATTATGGCTACGTCGCCATGACCG
>SMVA01143953.1_pt1 | contig 11691 bp, 9 predicted proteins | sample 2456451 | NCBI WGS metagenome assembly SMVA01 (sample SAMN11095933, study PRJNA526329) | marine sediment metagenome | biome: Marine sediment; feature: Surficial sediment; material: Deep marine sediment; isolation source: Hadal surficial sediment | place: Pacific Ocean | collected 2014-05 | depth 0-1...
GAGAAGACTAACCACCTGTTCACAGGCAGTGCCTATAAGTACGTGTTACCCGAGTCCAATACCGAGCAGTCCGGCCACAATTTGACGATTAGCTGGGCGCTGAATGACAACCTGGCCCTGAAATCTATTACCAGTTACCGAGAGATGGATGAAGTGGCCGTGCAAAACTGGTCCAGCACCCTGCTTTTCGCAACCGCCATAGACTGGTCCACCGAGGCATTCAGCCAGGAACTGCAACTGCTGGGCACCGCCCTCAATGACAGGCTGGATTACATTATTGGTTACTATTACTTCGATGAAGAGGGCGAGAAGTCGGAGGAGCAGTTTACCAATGGCCCGAGTTTTTCTTTCGATGCCATGCAAGAGCCCCTGGCCTCCGTCTCGGTACTTCTGGGAGGCAACAATCTGGGCATACATACGGTGGACACCGACCTGGAGTCACAGGCCTTTTTTGCCCAGGGCACTTACACCCCGGATTGGTTGGGCTCCCGCTTATCAATAACCGCCGGCATTCGCTACACCGAGGATGAGCGCGATGCCAGTCGCGGCGTAGACCCTCTCAACCCCTCCATTCAGTTTTTTCCCGGTACCAATGACCTGGACTACGATCGCACCGACTATACCTTCGCCCTGGATTACGGCTTTACCGATGATGTCAGCGCCTATGTGCGAGTTGCCACCGGATATCGCGCCGGCGGCTCGGGTGAACGCACTCTGGATTTCAGCCAGACCTTTGATGAAGAAGAGAGCATCAGCTATGAAATTGGCTTTAAATCCGAGTTTCTGGAGCGCCGCCTGCGAGTGAATGTGGCCGCATTCATGACCGATTACGATGACTTGTTGTTGACCATTCCCGGTCAACCCCCGACTTTTGCCTCCTATGTCGAGAACTTCAACGCCGGCGAAGCCAGTGTCGATGGCTTTGAACTGGATGTCATTGGCCTGCTGGGTGATGCCACCACAATTACCTTCAACTACACCTATCTGGATACTGAACTCGCCGATGTGATAGTACCGGATGACAGCTTCTTGCTGGGTGGGCCGCCCGCCAGTACCGTCGATTTACGGGGCACTGACATTTCTGATGTTACGTTTATCCCCTTCGCACCGGAAAATGCCTATTCCATTGCCTTTGACCATTCCTGGGGGCTCGATGGCGGGGCCAGCATAGACTTTCACCTGAACTACAGCTGGCGCGACGATGTGTTTTCCACGGCCAGTCGTGGTTTGCCGGTTGACGCACTGGGCTTGCTCGGGGCTAGACTGGCCCTGTCCAGTGTGACTCTTGGGGCGACTGAACTGCAGATAGCCGCCTGGGGCAAGAACCTGACGGACGAGGCGGAAATTGTCTATGACCTGTCTACACTGGGCTTTCAGTACAATATGCCGCGTATGATTGGAGTGGATTTTACTCTGGAGTTTTAGGAGTTAGCGAGGGCCCAGCTATGTCGATATCGACGGGTCCAATTCCTTGTGGTTCCCTCTGTTCCATTCACAGGGAACTGGACCGACGCTAAGGCCGAGTAGTAGAGCACATGCCAGTCACATATCAGTCACACAGAGCGCTAAATTGGGATATTTACAAAGTTTTCTTTCGAAAATGTGATCCAGGTCATGAAACGTAGCCCCCACAGGGGAGGGCGTGCCAGCCACAATGCCGCCCGAGTGCAGTTCTCCATCTGGCACAAGAGGCGCGTTCGATGGATGTGCTCCGTCCCTATGTTTTTTTCTTCATCGATTGCTGCCATCCATAGCCTCAGTTTGCGCTTGTGCGGGCGATAATGACAAATAGTAGACAATGTATTTCTGTTTGTATACTTGCCGGTCTACAAAGGGTTGGGAAGTGCGATTTTGAGCGTTGGCGCCGTAAGATACTTGAAGGTAGACAAAACATACTGTATGTTCAAATCCGAAATTTAATGCGAGAAGCTGGCATCCAGGATGCGAGGCTTGCCGATAACAAGAGGTATTCTAGTGAGTGATCTGGAGCAGTTTCGTCAGGAGACCCGAGTGTGGCTGGCCGAAAATTGTCCCGCAGCCATGCGCGTACCGGTAAACAGCTTTGAAGACCTGTACCCCGGGGGGCGCAACCCGGAAATAACGCATCCCGACCAGAAGGTCTGGTGTGACCGCATGGCGGCCCGGGGCTGGACAGTGCCCCATTGGCCCAAGGAGTATGGCGGCGGCGGTCTGGACAAGGAGGAAACGAAGGTGCTGCGCCAGGAAATGCGCCGCATCAAGGCGCGCAGCCCGCTGGACAGCTTTGGCATCTCCATGCTGGGTCCTGCCCTGTTGCAATTTGGCAACGAGGAGCAGAAGTTGGAGCACCTGCCAAAAATTGTGCGCGGGGAGATTCGCTGGTGCCAGGGTTATTCCGAGCCCGGTGCCGGTTCCGACCTGGCCAGCCTGCAGACCAAGGCGGACGATTGCGGCGACCACTACATCGTCAACGGCCAGAAAGTGTGGACCTCCTACGCCGATAAAGCAGATTGGATTTTCTGCCTGGTTCGCACGGACAATACGGGCACCAAGCACCAGGGCATCAGTTTCGTTTTATTCGATATGGAAACACCCGGCGTTAGCACTCGCCCCATCAAGCTCATCAGCGGTTCCTCGCCTTTTTGTGAAACCTTTCTTGACGATGTGAAAGTATTGAAGAAAAACCTGATGGGCGAGGAGGGCGGGGGCTGGACCATTGCCAAATACCTGCTCACCCACGAGCGCGAAATGATTTCCGGCTTTGGCACCGCCTCCGGCAAAACCCTGGGTGAAAAAGCCGTGGAGATTATGGGGGCCGACGCCTCCGGTCGCCTGTCCAATTCTATCCTGCGCCAGAGCATTGCCCAGTACCAGCTCGACACCCGGGCCTTTACCGCAACCATGGGCCGTATCGGTGATGAAGCGAAGGCGGGAAAAGGTCTGGGGGCCGCCTCATCCATATTTAAATACTACGGTACCGAGCTGAACAAGCGTCGCAACGAGTTGAATATGGCCATAGGTGGAGAAGGGGCGCTTGGCTGGTCTGGGGAGCGCTACGATGAGGGCATGACCTCCCGCGCCTGGTTGCGCTCCAAGGGTAATTCCATTGAGGGCGGCACCACCGAAGTGCAGCTGAATATTATTTCTAAACGTGTACTGGGTCTACCAGACGAATAAGCCCGCTGGGGAGAGAGTAAAATGGCATTGGTGTTAACTGAAGAACAAGTCATGATTCGTGATTCCGCCGCGGGTTTCCTGGCAGAAAAAGCAACGGTTTCCCAGCTCAGGGAACTTCGCGACAGCGAAAGTGCGGCGGGTTATGACCAGGAAATCTGGCGGGAAATGGTCGATATGGGCTGGGCTGGTATTGCAATCGACGAAGAGTTTGGCGGCCTGGGTTTTGGTTACACGGGCCTGGGTCTGGTGCTGGAGCAGATGGGGCGGAACCTCAGCGCATCGCCCTTGCAATCCACGGTTCTTGTGGGTGCCACCCTGATAACTGAACTTGGCAGCCGGGCCCAAAAAGAAGCCCTGTTGCCCGGCATAGCCAGCGGCGAAAAACTGGTCACCCTGGCGCTGCAGGAAGGGCCCCATCACCGTCCGGAGCACACCTGTTTGTCCGCCAAAGAAGAGGGTGGGGTCTACACCCTGCAGGGTGAAAAAACCCTGGTATTGGACGCCCATGTGGCAGACACCTTTATTGTTATTGCCAGAACGTCGGGCAGTGCGGGTGAGGAAAATGGCCTCAGTGCCTTTCTGGTAGATACCGGCACCGAGGGTGTCAGTGTTGAACGCACCTCCATGATAGATTCCCGCAATGCCGGTGTTGTTTCATTTAATGGCGTACAGTGTGGGGCAGAGCAGCTTCTGGGCACGCCGGGACAGGCCTGGAAAGGTCTGAGCCGCACCCTGGATATCGCCAATATCGGGCTGGCGGCAGAACTGTTGGGGCTGTCGCTGGAAGCCTTCGAACGCACCATGGTGTACCTGAAGGAGCGCAAACAGTTTGGCCGGGTCATCGGTTCTTTCCAGGGCCTGCAACATCGCGCTGCTGAACTGTACGCCGAATTGGAATTGGCGCGGTCGATTGTTCTCCAGGCCCTGCAGGCCATCGACAATGGTGATGAAGATATTTCTGTGCACGCCAGCGCTGCCAAGGCTAAACTGTGTGAAGTGGCACAGCGTGCCAGCAATGAAGGAATCCAGATGCACGGCGGTATTGGCATGACCGACGAGCACGAGATAGGCTTTTTTATCAAGCGTGCTCGGCTGGTCCAGCATTTGTTTGGCGACTATAACTACCACCTGGACCGTTTCGCCTTATTGAGCGGTTTCTAGGCGGTGGGGGGAAAAATAATAATTGGGAATTACAGATGAATCCAGCTTTGGAAAAGTTCGAGCAAGCCGTGGCGCAGCTGACCGCACCGGGGCAGATGTTTGAGCTGGACGAGGTAGATATCAACGGCTACCGCTATCGCAATTACGCGAGCTTGCCACAAAATCTGAATGCCTATTACCAGTTTATGCTGCAGCATGCGCAGAAGGACTTTGCCGTCTACAAGGATGAGCGCTATACCTTTGAACAGGGCCTGGCGCACAGCAATGAATTTGCCGCTGCCCTGGTCAATCGCTACGGCGTGAAAAAGGGCGACAGGGTTGCCATTCTCTCGCGCAATAACCCCCAATGGTTAATGGCCTTTATCGCCATCACCTCCATCGGTGCGGTCGCTGTGCCCATGAATAGTTGGTGGACCACCGAGGAACTGGACTACGGTTTTGAGGACAGCGGCGCCAAGGTGGTCATCGCCGACAGGCCGCGCATTAACAGCCTTATTCCAATTGTGCAAAAGTACGGCCTTGAAATTGTCTCCGTGGATGATTGCAGCGACCTGCAGCTAGTACATACTCCCTTCGCCAGCCTGCTGCAGGAATACCAGGGCGCCAGCTTGCCTGAAGTAGAAGTAGCGCCGGATGACTATGCCACCATCATGTATACCTCGGGCAGCACGGGGCACCCCAAGGGTGCGCTGTCCTCTCATCGTGGAATTTTGTCGGCCCTGTTCAGCTGGGTGTTGATGGGTATGGCATCGAAAAGCCTGGAGCCGGAGGCGGATGAAGATACGGTCTCCTTTGCGCCTGCGGCATTACTGACTATTCCCCTGTTTCACTGCACCGGCAGCCACTCGGCTTTTCTGCTGTCCATGATCGTGGGGCGCAAGCTGGTCATTATGCACAAGTGGGATGCCCAGGAGGCCCTGCGCCTTATCGAAGAAGAACGTATCACCTATTTTACCGGCGTGCCCACTATGTCGGCGGAGCTACAGGCGGCGGCGGTGGGTTCTGACAGGGACATTTCCTCCCTGAAAGATGTGTTCTCCGGAGGGGCAGCCAGGCCGCCGGACCAGGTGGCAAAGATCGCCAATACCTTCAAGAAGTCCACGCCGGGCACAGGTTATGGCCTAACCGAAACCAATGCACTGGGTGCGGTCAACAGCGGCGCGTTTTATATTGCCAACCCACGCAGTACCGGCAGGGCTGTTCCCGCCGTCACAGAATTCAAGATAATTGCCGAAAATGGCGAGTCCCTGCCCGCGGGCGAGCGCGGTGAAGTGTGCATGAAATCACCGGCCAACGGCCTGGGTTACTGGAATAACCCGGAAGCTACTGCGGAGGCTTTTGTAGCGGGCTGGTTTCACACCGGTGATGTGGGTTATCTCGATGATGAGGGCTTCTTATACATTGTCGACCGTATCAAGGATATTATTATTCGCGGCGGGGAGAATATCAGCTGTATCGAAGTTGAAGCTGCCATCTATACCCATCCAGCGGTGGAGGAGGCGGCGGTTTTTGGTCTGCCCGATGAACGCCTGGGTGAGGCGGTGGCGACGGCGATAGTGCTGCGCGAGGGGTTTTCTCTGTGCGCCGAGGAGCTACAGGACTTTTTGGCAGAGCACCTGGCGAGTTTCAAAATACCCGCGCACATTTGGTTCCGGGGTGAAAAGCTACCGCGTATCGCCTCGGGGAAAATATTCAAACGAGAATTAAAGGCCCATTACACCGAACAAATAGCGGCAACGGCTTAAAACTAGTATCAACAGTCTGTACCAATTGAGGAGAGAGAAAATGGATCTGGGAATTAGCGATAACGTTCGGCCTATACTGGCGGAGGTAAAAAACTTTATCGACAATGAAATTATGCCCCTGGAAGGCGAGTTTTACGCCGAGATCGATGTGGGTGACCGCTGGCAGTATACCGACCGGCAGACTGAAATTCGCGAGGGTCTGAAGGATAAGGCAAAGGCCAAGGGTCTGTGGAACTTCTTTTTGACAGACGGCGATTCGGGCTCCGGCCTGAATACCGTTGAATATGCGCACCTGGCCGAGGAAATGGGCAAGTCCCACATGGCCGCCGAAGTATTTAACTGCGCCGCGCCGGACACTGGCAATATGGAAGTGCTGCACAAATACGGCAGCGAAGCGCAAAAAAAGCAGTGGCTTGAGCCCCTGCTGAATGGTGAGATTCGCTCGGCCTTCGCCATGACGGAGCCTGATGTCGCCTCATCAGACGCCACCAATATCAGCACCCACGCCGAGTTGATTGGTGATGAGTGGGTTATCAACGGCGAGAAACACTATATTTCGGGAGCCGGTGACCCGCGCTGCAAAATTATGATCGTCATGGTCAAGACTGATCCCGATGCCGCCAAACACGTGCAGCAGTCACAAATACTGGTGCCTATGGACACCCCCGGGGTAGAGAACCTGCGAGCCATGAAGGTTTTCGCCATGGACGATGCGCCCCACGGTCACATGCATCAACGCTATACCAATGTGCGTGTGCCCAAGGAGAATATTCTCCTGGGTTCCGGTCGCGGTTTTGAGATATCCCAGGGCCGCCTGGGGCCCGGGCGTATACACCATTGCATGCGCGCTATCGGTGCCGCTGAGAAAGCGTTAAAGCTGCTGTGCGAACGCTCGCTGTCGCGCACCGCCTTCGGCCGACCCCTGGCAAAACTGGGGGGCAATATCGACATTATTGCCAACGCCCGTATGGATATTGAGATGGGCCGTTTGCTCACGCTGAAAACGGCCTGGATGATGGATAACACCGACCCGAAAGAGGCGCGCATCTGGATCTCCATGATCAAAACGGCGGTACCCAATATCTCCATTCGCATCGTTGACGAGGCTATTCAAATGTTTGGTGCGCTGGGCATCTCCCAGGATACCCCCCTGGCGAATATGTATATGCACCAGCGAACCCTGCGCCTGGCCGATGGCCCGGATGCGGTTCACCGCATGGTCGTGGGGCGTCATGAGCTGAGACAATATAGCGCCCAGAGTGAGGTGAAGGCCACTTTCCGCGATGGATAGAGCCTTCCTGCGCAAAGCGCAGCGCTTCCCCCTTGTTGCGATGGGCGTGTCCCTGGGTGTGGCGAGCTTGTTGCCGGTCACCGCAATGGCCCAGCCCGGCGTTCAGCGAGCCGTGTTGGAGGAGATCATCGTAACCGCCAATAAGCGCGAATCGGCATTACTGGAAACGGCCGCTGCGGTGAGTGCTTTTGACGCCTCTACGCTGCAGCAGTTGGGTATTCAAAATGCGCTGGATCTCGTGGCTCATACCCCGTCCCTATCCATGACTGCGAACAAGATCAGCATTCGGGGAGTGGGGCGGCCCAATAATGCCCTGGGTTCCGACCCCGGTATTGGTGTGTATTGGGATGGGGTATACAACACTGAGAACGGTATTTTTCGCTACGCCAATTTCTTTGATATCGAGCGCATAGAAGTGCTGCGGGGGCCGCAGGGCACACTGTACGGCCGCAACTCAGTTGGCGGGGCGATAAACCTTGTTAGCAAGACACCCCGGGAGCAGTGGGGTGGGGAACTGGTGGCAGAATTTGGTAATTATAATGCGGTGACAGGCCAGGGGCTTGTCAGCGGGCCGCTCACAGACAAACTCTCTGTACTGGCGGGTGTTTCCAGCATCAAGCGCGACGGTTTCCAAAAAAACACCTATAACGGCGCGGATCTGGAACAAAATGATTCCCTCTACGGCACCATTGCCCTGCAGTACGATGCCAATGAAAACTGGACCACCAGGCTCAAGGTGATGTCGGTGAAAACCGACTTTCGTCAGGCCAATCCCTATATCCTCGAGCCCTTTGAGCGGGAGTATATTCAGCAAATCAACGACGTCGATACGGGCGAATTGCTCAATTTCCCCGGTCTGTATGCCAAGCAAAATTTCGCCAACATGCGTCAGGGTTTGTCCCATGAAAATCCCGCACTGACGGACATCGAAAAAACTTCAGTGGATTTCAATCCCTTTGAAATCACCCGACGTGACGCTGCATTTTTAACCAGCGAATACCGGCTGGAAAATTATTCGTTCAAGTACACGGGGGGATATTCCCGCTACGAGTATGACTATGCCATCGATGCAGATGGTAGCGCGGCGCAAAATTCAGGGCTGGACTGGTCGAAACTGCTTTTGTTTGGCGTGCCGGTATCGGTATTTACGGGCTTTGAGCTGACACCCTCCGATATGACCTACACCATCAAGCAGGAAGCCAGTTTTGTATCCCACGAGTTCCAGCTTGCCTCGGATTTTACTGGCCCCCTGAATTTTATTTCGGGCCTGTATTATTACCGTAGCCAGGAAGATCAGGTGGTGGCTTACCACGAGCGCAATGATGAGCTGATGGCGGTTTATGCATTCTTTAGCAATTTTATCCAGGGCCCGGTGAGCGAAGACAATTTCCTGTATCGAGGAGAGGCTGATTTAACCACGCGCTCCTATGCGATATACGGTCAGGCGCGCTGGGAGTGGACCGATAGCACGACAATCACGGCCGGTTTGCGCTATTCGGAAGACCACAAGGAAGGCGGTGACAATACCTTTGTTCAGTTTGTGGGAGATGTGTCGGACCCGACGATTTTTCGCACCGAGAAAGATGATTGGGGGCAGTTCACCTGGCGCCTGGGCGTTGACCACACTCTGGCCGAGAACCATTTTCTGTACGGCTTTGTTGCTACCGGCTATCGCTCCGGTGGTTTTAACTTTCAGAAACCAACGAGCTCGCCCGATGTGGATGTGGTTGACCCGGAGGATTTGCTATCCCTTGAGATTGGCTACAAGGCCAGTTTACTGGACCAGCGCATGAACGTCAGTACGGCCTTTTATTATTATGACTACAGTGATTTACAGGTGTTGAAGCAGGATGTGGTGGAGGGAATAGGGCTCAATACCTTTGAAAACGCAGATGAGGCCACCGCCTGGGGCATAGAGTTGGAAATAATGGCGCTGCTGGGCCAGAACGTCACCCTCAGTGGTACCTATTCCTATAACCATACCGAGTATAAGGATTTTTTCTCCAAGGATGCCAATGCCTGCGCCCCCTGGCTAACGGGCACGGGCAGGACCCCCTGTGCCAGCAAGACCTGAACCTCAAGGGCAACACCTTTCCACTGACGCCGGAACACAAGCTATCGCTGAATGGCGCCTACCATTGGCAGGTTTTTGCCTTGGATTGGACGGCAATGGCCAGCTATATGTTCACTGGCGATCAGACTATGTCGCCGTTTAATAATGACCAATATGACTATGTGGGCAGTTGGGAACGCTGGGATGTGCGCCTGGGGGCAGCTTCAATTCAGGGCAACTGGGAGCTAGCGGCCTACATTAAAAATATTGCCAACGACCGCGATGTTGTGTTGCGCAATCGCCCCAGTACGGTCACCCACAATGCCACCGCCTCCCTGACTCAACCCCGGGTTTATGGGCTGCGACTGGACTACAGTTTCTAGAACTGTACTGGGCTTACACCCCTAAAAATACTTGAAAGTAGTAAATACATACTGTATGTTCAAATTCCTGTTTTAGCCCTCGATTCTCTGGCAGACATTGTCTCTGCCACACAACCCTAAAGGAGTGCCCTCATGGCGATTACCGTCGTTCCTAAAGAAGAAATGGTCAATCAAATTGGTACCAAGTTTCCCCCCGGTGCCTGGGTGGAAATGCCCCAGGAGCGCGTGAACACCTTTGCCGATTGCACGGAAGACCACCAGTTTATTCATGTGGACCTGGAAAAGGCCGCGCAAACACCCTTTGGTGGCACCATTGCCCACGGTTTCCTGACACTCTCTATGCTGGTAAAAATGTGTGAGGGCAACGCCATTGTCCCGGAAAATGTTGTGATGGGGCTGAACTATGGCTTTGATAAAGTTCGCTTTCTGGCGCCGGTAAAAGTGGGCAAGCGCATTCGCGCCAACATGGAAATACTGGATATCACTCAAAAAGATGACAATCGTTTTCTAATCAAAAATGGTATCTCGGTTGAAATTGAAGGCGAGGAAACGCCCGCCCTGGTCGCCGAGTGGCTGTCCATGGTTATCGTGGGCTAGGGCTAGCACAAAAAACATTTTTTATTTTATTGCCAAGAGGAAGTGTGAACAATGACTATTCGATATGACGGCAAAGTTGCCATCGTTACCGGCGCAGGCCAGGGTCTGGGACGCAGCCATGCTATTGAGTTGGCTAAACGCGGTGCCAAGGTAGTTATCAATGATCTGGGGGGTTCCAAAGATGGCACCGGCGGGTCCAGCGAAGCGGCGCAGTCTGTGGTTGCCGAAATTGAGGCCATGGGCGGTGAGGCTATTGCCAATGGCGCCAACGTCGCCAACTATGATGAAGTGGAAGCCATGGTCAAGCAGACCATGGATAAGTGGGGTAGGGTAGATATCCTGGTCAACAATGCCGGTATCTTGCGCGACAAGAGCTTTGCCAAGGGGTCACTGGAAGACTTCAAGCTGGTGTTGGACGTGCACCTGATGGGCACGGTGAATTGCACCAAAGCCTGCTGGGACATCATGCGCGAGCAGGCCTATGGTCGTATCGTGGTCACCACCTCCTCCAGTGGCTTGTATGGTAATTTCGGCCAATCTAACTATGGCTCGGCCAAAATGGCTGTCATAGGCCTGATGAACACACTGGCCCAGGAAGGCGCGAAATACGATATCAAGATCAACGCGCTGGCACCCACGGCGGGCACGCGCATGACGGAGGGTTTAATACCTGAGAAAGCCTTTGACCTGCTCACCCCTGAAACAGTCACCCCCGCGGTGTTGTTCCTGGTGAGCGAAGATGCGCCCACACGTACTATTCTGGGCGCCGGTGCAGGCTCCTTCGCGGTGGCAAAAATTGTCGAGACAGCGGGTATGTGGCTGAAGCCCGAAGACCAGACACCGGAAGGCATTGCCGCAAACTGGGATAGCATCAGTTCGCCAGAGGGTGAGAAGGTACTGAATGCGGGGTTTGAGCAGACCGTGAGGATGTTGGCCCTGGCCTCCGAAGGTCTTGGCATCAAGTTAGATTAATTCGAGGATTTTCAAATGAGAGAAGCAGTTATCGTATCGACCGCGCGTACCCCTATCGCCAAGGCTTTTAGAGGCGGCTTTAATAACCTGGCTGGCGCGACATTGGGCGCGGCCTCCGTTGCCGAAGCGGTAAAACGCGCCGGCATTGACCCGGCCAGGGTTGATGATGTGGTTATGGGCTGCGCGCTGCAGCAAGGTGCAACTGGCAGCAATATTGCCAGGCAAATCTCCCTGCGGGCCGGTCTACCCGTCACCGTGTCTGGTATGACGCTGGACAGGCAGTGTTCCTCGGGCCTGATGGCTGTGGCAACCGCCGCCAAACAGGTTATGTAC
>SMVA01018690.1_pt1 | contig 11688 bp, 8 predicted proteins | sample 2456451 | NCBI WGS metagenome assembly SMVA01 (sample SAMN11095933, study PRJNA526329) | marine sediment metagenome | biome: Marine sediment; feature: Surficial sediment; material: Deep marine sediment; isolation source: Hadal surficial sediment | place: Pacific Ocean | collected 2014-05 | depth 0-1...
GATCCTCGCAACGTCGCTGCGCGCAAGTTGCTGGCCGCGATGAGTCTCAAGGAAGGCGATGCGAGAACTGCCATCGAATCGCTCGCGCCCATTGCGGCCGATCTGCAGGACCCTCAGGGCCTGGCGCTGCTCGGCAGCGCATACCTGCGCAATGGCGATACGTCCCGGGCGACCGAATACCTTGGCCGTGCGGCGGATGAAGCGCCGGACGTCGCGGCGCTGCGCACGCAGCTGGCACTTGGTTTGCTGGCGGCGGGTGACAAGGATAGCGCGGTAGCGGAGCTGCGTGCAGCGGTCGAAATGGATGGCGACCTGATCCAGAGTGAAGTTCTGCTGGTGCTGGTGCACTTGCGTGCCCAAGAGTTCGAACAGGCGCTGGCAGGCGCGGAGGCAATGGTCGCGGCGCGCCCTGACGATCCGGTCGGCCACAACCTCAAAGGCGCAGCATTACTTGGCCTCGAGCGCGCGGCAGAGGGCGAAGCGGCGCTGGGTGCTGCATTGGCGGCGGATCCGAGTTATACCCCCGCGGCGACCAATCTGGCGCGGATTGCGATCCAGCGCGGCGACAGAGCCGCGGCGGTCGCGCACTACCAGGCATTGCTCGCGGCAGATCCAGGCAACCTGCAGGCACGCATGGGCCTTGCGGAGATCGCCGCGGCCGCGGAAGATCGGGAGGCTGCGATCACACATCTACTGGCCGCGCGATTGGACCATCCCCAGGCGTTTGCCCCGCGACTGGTGCTGGCTCGGCTGGCCGTCCTCGGCGGGGATCTCCCAGCGGCCGACGAATACATCGAGGAAGCGGTCACAATCGCACCGAACCGGAGCGACGTGCTGTTGCTGGCGGCCTCGATCGATGTCGATACCGGCGCAATGGAGAGCGCACGGCGCCGCGTCAACGTTCTGCACGAGCAACTCGAAGGCGGCGAGGGTGCCGCGAACGTGCATTTGTCGCTGGCGGCGATGCAGCAGCGGCTTGGCCAGCCGGAACGTGCCCGGCGTAACTTCGAGTACAGCCTGGCGCGGGATCCTGAAAGCAACGCCGCGCGAGCGGGATTAACGAGACTGGACATCGGCGCGGGCAACTTCGAGCGCGCGAAGTCTTCGATCGAAGCGCTGCGAAACGCTGGCTGGAATGCGCCGGTGCTGAGCCTGCTCGAGGGTGACCTGGCGCTTGCGGAAGATCGGGTGGACGAGGCGCTGCCATACTACCGAAGCGCGGCCGGAGGCGGTGTCCGCGAGGCCGCGCTGAAGCTGGCGAGTCGACTGAGTGCTGCCGGCGATCACGACGCGGCGGCTACGTCTGCGCGAGCCTGGCTGGCTGAGCATCCCAACGATGGCGGCCTGCAGCTGGTGCTCGCAAACTCGTTACTACAGACCAGCGATCACACGGGAGCGATTGGTATCTATGAGGCGATGGATGCGCAGATCGATAACCCCGTGGTATTGAACAATCTCGCCTGGTTGTACATGGAGCAGAATGACCAGCGTGCGTTGGCCACCGCAGAGCGTGCCTATGAGCTCGCGCCGGACAGTGGTGAAATTGCCGATACGCTGGGTTGGATCCTGGTCAACCAGGGAAGTGGCGCGCGCGGTCTCCGGCATCTCGAGCGGGCGGCGGCAAAACTCCCCGACAACGGATCGGTGCTGTTCCACCTGGGGATGGCGCACAAGCAACTGGGTGACGCCGCTGCGGCGCGGTCGTCGCTGCAAGCGGCGCTTCGCAGTGGATCGTTTCCCGAGCGTGACAGCGCGCAGCGGGAATTATCCGAGTTAGCTGAATTGGCAGAGTCGGAGAGCTGAGTATGTCGAGTGGCGCGCAGGACGGCGGCAACACACCCGAGCTTTTCAAGGATTCACGCACCCGGAGCCTGTTGAAAGGGCTCACCTGGAGAGTCGTTGCGACGGCCACCACCATCGGGATTGTGTGGGCAGTCACCGGTGATACGCGGATCGCACTGGAAATTGGCGCCATCGAAGTGGTCGCGAAGATCCTTGTGTACTACGTGCACGAACGTGCCTGGCAGTTGCTGCCGCACAATTTGAAGTTGTTCGGAGGCTGAAGCTGTTCGGCCTGACGCTTCAGCGCCCCGGGCCGAGCACCATATAGTAGAGGCCGATATAGTAGACGAACTCGTCGTAATCCGCGCCGAGGTTGTCGCTTTCGCGGTCTTCGTAGATTGTTCCGAGTGACCGTGCCCCCGTAATTCGAGCCATGCGCGATGTGGGGTTTCCTTGTATTTTTGATCACAGGAGATCCCAACATGAAGCGAAGGCGATATTCCGAAGAGAAGATCATCTTGATACTCAAGGAGCATGAAGCCGGTGTACCGGCACTGAAGGAGATTGTTGAGGGAACGTGGAGACGGCCAGCGGCGACAGGCGGTCGATCACCTCACGAGTCGCCATTTTAGCGAGCGTCGTGCCTGCCGTCTTATAGGCTTGAGTCGATCGGTGGCGTGGCGGACGTTGAAAGGCCGGGACGATCACGCGCTTCGGTCGCTTCTCAAGTCGCTGGCTGAACGTTATCCCCGATACGGGTATCCGACGTTACACGACATGCTCAGGGCGGAAGGCCATGTCATCAACCCCAGGCGAACGTATCGGATCTATCGCGAAGAGGGGCTCCAGGACGAAGAGGCGGACGAAGCTCTTCCGAGCACGCCTACCGATGATGCTTCCCGATGCGGTGAACCAGCGTTGGTCGATTGATTTTGTCTCGGACCCGCTCGCGACACCGGTTCCGCGTCCTGAATATCGTGGACGATTACTCTCGGGAATGCGTTTGCCCGATCGTCGATGTTTCGATTTCGGGTCATCGCCTGATTCGAGAACTCGATCGACTCACGCGTCAACTGCCGAACACGATCGTGTGCGACAACGGACCCGAGTTTACTAGTAAGGCGATGTTCTTCTGGTCGAAGCGAACCGGAGTGAAGCTGCACTTTATCCAGCCAGGCAAACCAACCCAGAACGCCTTCGTGGAGAGTTTCAATGGCAAGTTCAGGGCGTACTGTCTTGACCTCAACTGGTTTGCCGGTCTAGAGGATGCTCGCTCGACGATCGAGCAATGTGGCTCTGGTTTAGGGGTACGGTCACCACGAACCCCTATTGCACCGGGCACTCTCGTAGGGTTGTAAGCGAGTTTTTTGCGGGAGCGACTCTAAAGCGCTACCGACCGACGAACTTGGGTGGACGTTTCTCCGCGAATGCGCGCCGCCCTTCCTTGTAGTCCTGGCTGTCGAAGCACGCGTCAACTTGAGTCTGCACTGCCGCAACGTCGGCCTCGCGACTGCCCCGCTCGAACGCATCGAGCGCTGCTTTGGCCGCCCGGAGGGTCAGCGGTGCGTTCTGCGCAATCTTGTCGGCGTAGGCCTGTACGGCAGCGTCGATCTCGGAGCGCTCGACGATGAAATTAATCAGACCGATCCGCAACGCCTCCTCCGCGCCCATGAAGCGTGCCGAAAGCAGAATGTCCCGTGCCGCGGAAGGCCCCACGACGCGAGCGAGTTTGGCGATCCCCGAATAGTCGTAGCCAAGGCCCAGGCGCGCCGCGGGAATTCCGAATTGGGAATCGGGCGTTGCGAAGCGCACATCAGCGGCGAGCGCGGTAGCGAGCCCGCCCCCGATGCAGTAACCGCGAATCAGGCCGATGATGGGTTTTTCGAACCTGGCCAGCCAGCGGTTCGCCTGTGCGGCGACCTCGCCGTACTCGGCTTTCTGGGCCGCGGAGCTGCGTTTCGAGTCGAACTCGGAAATGTCGGCGCCGGAGACGAAGGCTTTATCGCCTGCACCTTGCATGACCACCGACCGCACCGCGTCGTCGTTGGCAAACTGTTCGAGCGCTTCGGCGAGTCCCCGCCACATGTCCAGCGATATCGCATTGTGGCGGTCCGGGTTGTTGAACGTGATCCATCCGGTCCCGTCGTGGCTGTGCGCCAGCATCCGTTGGGTGGTCAGTTTCAAAGAAGTCATGGTTCGCTCCAGATCGAGCTATCACTTTACGATCGCACTGTCGCCGTTGCCAAGCCGCGCGGCGTGCGGGTATGGTCGAATACCGCGACAGGAGGCCCGCATGGATTTCGACGAGACCGAAGAGCAGCGCTTGATCCGCGACGCAATCCGCAAGGTTTGCGCCGACTTTCCCGATGAATACTGGGCGCGCCTCGATGAGGCGCACGAGTTCCCTTGGGATTTCTACAATGCCTTGGCGGAAGCAGGCTGGATCGGAATAGCCATTCCCGAGGCCTATGGTGGAAGCGGCCGAGGCATCAGCGAAGCCTCGATCGTGCTGGAGGAAATATCCGCATCGGGAGCCGCGATGAACGGTGCGAGCGCGGTTCACCTGTCGATCTTCGGCATGCATCCGGTGGTCATGCACGGCAGCGATGACCTGAAACAGACCTATCTACCGCGCGTGGCGTCCGGTGATCTGCACGTCGCCTTCGGCGTTACGGAACCGGATGCGGGCACGGACACGACCTCGATTACGACCTTCGCGCGTCGCGATGGGGACCATTACATTGTCCGGGGCCGGAAAGTGTGGACCACCAAGGCGCTCGATTCCGAACGCGTGCTGTTGCTGGTTCGCACCACGCCCTTGGAGGATGCGGCGCGGCGGACCGACGGCATGACGCTGCTGCTTGCGGAACTCCAACGTCCCGAGGTTACGATCACGCCCATTCCAAAGACCGGTCGCAATGCGGTGGCGAGCTGCGAGGTGGTCTATGACGATCTCCCGGTCCTCGTCACGGACCGGGTGGGTGAGGAAGGCAAAGGCTTTCGCTATCTGCTGGATGGTTTGAATGCAGAACGCATCCTGGTTGCCTCGGAAGGGCTGGGCATCGGCCGGGCGGCAATGCGGCGCGCGGTCAGGTATGCGAACGAGCGGGTCGTGTTCGGTCGGCCCATCGGCCAGAACCAGGGCGTGGCATTTCCGTTGGCGGAAGCGCAGATGCGACTCGACGCGGCGGAACTGATGATCCGCAAAGCCGCCTGGAAGCTGGATAAAGGTTTGCCCTGCGGGGCTGAGGCGAACATGGCCAAGTGGCTGGCAGCCGAAGCCGGATACCAGGCAGCGGACCAGGCGATGCAGACCCATGGCGGAATGGGTTATGCCAAGGAGTACCACGTGGAGCGCTACTGGCGCGAAGCCCGGATCATGCGCATCGCGCCGATTTCGCAGGAGATGATCCTGAACTACGTCTCCCACCACGTCCTCGACCTGCCGAAATCATATTGATCACGCCCGTTGAGGTTGGTCTCGACGTTACGCCGCCCTCGAACTGCCCATTGAACGCAATCACCGCCGCGCAAGCCTCTTGCGCCTGTGCTGAACATAGTCCACCAGAATGTACTCCCCCAGTTTCTCGGGGCTCGTGTAGAACACCCGCCCGCCGTTGATCTTGGCGATCTGGTCCATGAACGCTTTCAGATAGTAGTTGGCGTCCAGCATGAAGGTGTTGATGGCGATGTTCTTCTGAGTGCAGGTCCGCACCGCGCGTAGCGTGGCGCGAATCGTTTCCTGGGTTGGTGGATAGGCGAACTGGGCTTGACCGCGTTCGAGGTGGGCGGTGGGCTCTCCGTCCGAGATCATGATGATCTGTTTGGTGCCGGCGTGGTGTTTGCTGAGCAAGCGTTCGGCCAGCAGCAGCGCGTGCTGCATGTTCGTGCCGAGCACGTATTCGTCCCACTGCAGATAGGGCAGATCGTGGGGCTTCAGTTCTTTGGCGTACGCTGCGAAGCCGATGATGTAGAAACTGTCCTTGGGGTACTCGGAGGTGATCATGTGGTGCAGCGCCAGGGCCACCTTTTTGGCGGCCTGAAACGAACCGCGTAGCGCCATGGACCAGCTGAGATCCACCAGCATCGCGGTAGCCGTAGAGGTGATCGTCTCGGATCGGTACACCTCGAAGTCCTCGGGTTGCAGCTTGATGGGCGTGCCGGGCCCTTCGCGCTCCATCGCTTTGCGCAGCGTGCGCGGCATGTGCAGGTGGAACGGATCGCCGAATTCGTAGGATTTAGTTTGTTCCAGGCGCTCGCCGAACTGCCCCTCCTCAGGCAGAGCGTGGTTGCCGAGGCTTTGCCGGCGCAGCCGCGCGTAGATCTCCCCCAGCGCCTTCTGGCCGATCATGCGGGATCCCCTCGGGGTCAATTCGAAGCTGTCGCCCTTGGGCCGGATGTAGCCCGCTTTTTCCAGCGCGTCGAGCAACTGCTTCAGGTCGTCGAGTGAATCGCGGGCGTCTTCACCCAGTAACTCTGCCAGCGCATCGGGGTCGATGGAGTCCAGGTCGCCCTGGCGCTCCGCGTTCTGCACCTGATCGATCAGCTCATCCAGCGCGTGCATTTCGTTCATGAGTTGCATGGCCGCTTCCAGGTCCAGCGCTTCGTCGCCGCCGAACCGATAGCGGTTGCCTTGGGGGTTGAGGAAATCCATTTCCTTCGCGAGCTTGTTGAGTTCGGACTGCAGGTCGGGATCGCCGAACCGATCGCCCATGAGGCTCTGCAGTTGCTCGCGTTGCTCGGGGTTCAGGGAGGACAGCAATGACTGGGCCGCCGCCATCTGCTGGCGCATCTGCTCAAGCAATTCCTCGAGCGACTTGGGAGGATTGGCGCCGAACATGTCGCCGAACTCGTTCATGAACTCGTCGAATCCAGGGTCTTGCCCGGCGATTTGTTTGACCAGCATTGCATTCAACGCTTTGAGCATCTGCTTCATGCGCTCGATGTCGCCGTCCGACATCTGCTTGACCATGTTTTCGATGTCGTTGAAGAATGTCTGGGCCATTGCCCGACGCAGCTCGTTCAGCAACTCCAGAAATTTACGCTGCGCATCGGGGTTCAGAAACTCATACTTCTCCAGTACCTTGACCTGTCCCGCAGGGTCTTCGGGCAGCTGGGCCAATTGTTCACGATTGTTGGCGGCGATGCGTTTCAGAACTTCATTGGAGAAGTCCTCGGCGTCCTTCGCATCGCCGGTCTTATCTGGACCATCGCCCAGCCATTGGTCGATGCGTTCCTGCTCCATCGCCAGAATTTCGTTCAACCGTTCCTGAATTCCTTCCATGATGCTGGACAGGTCGAAGCGTTCGAGCCGCTCCTTCTTTTTGTCTCGCAGCTGCTTGAGCATGTCCCGAAGCCCCCGCATGTAGCCGCCCTGGGGAATCTGCATGCCGCGTGAAGCAAGATTGCGCATCGCCCAGCGCAAGTCCCCGTACTCCATCAGATCATCGGCCAGCGCACCGATGATCTCGTCGGGATCGAGACCGGGTCCGGCCTGGGTGCCGTCCCATTCGGCGTAGCGATGGCGGGTGGCGAAACGACGCATCGAGACTGTTCCTGTGCTAGCTCATGTACGAGGAGCGACCGCTGACCGTGTATTTGTTCAGAAGCTTGTGCAGATGCAGGCCCTCGAGGAGAAATTCGACGGCGGCGGCGCGGGATGGCTCGCTTTCGCCCGCAGTGCTGGCAATGGCCTCGGCGAGGCCGGGCACCAGGCCAAACGCTTCCGCGTACTCCGTGGATGCCATCCCTTCGCCGGTTTCGATCGACAATCCATCGTTGAAGGCCATCGCGATTTCGTCGAGCTGGTCCACGTCGAAGTGGCGATCGAACACTGAGCGGACCGCATCCTGCACTATCCGGTCCATGATTCGATCTTCCTGGCCTTCTTCCATCGCCTCGAATTCCAACTTGCCCTGCAACGAAGGAATGATGAACGGCAGATCGGAGATCCGCGGTACAACCTGGTACTCGCCAACGCGCAACGCGCGTCGGAACGCATTGGCCAGCAAGCCTTCGTAGTTGTCCACGGACGCCCTGACCGATACGCCGGAGCGTTGATTGATGTCGGGTGAGCGGCGTGCCTCGTGGGTGATCGAGGCGATGATCTCCTTCATGTAGTCTGGGACGTCGACGCGATAGTCGCCCATGTCGAGCAGTTTGGCTTCGCGCTCCATGATGCGGATTTCCTGGCTCAACTGCTCGGGGTAGTGGGTACGGATCTGCGCGCCGTAACGATCCTTGATGGGCGTGATGATGCGACCGCGATTGGTGTAGTCCTCGGGGTTGGCGGTGGCCACCAGGAGCAGGTCGAGGGGCAACCGGACCCGGTGGCCGCGAATCTGGATGTCACGTTCCTCGAGCACGTTCAACAGCCCCACCTGGATTCGCTCGGCGAGATCCGGGAGTTCGTTGATGGCGAAGATCCCACGGTTCACCCGGGGTAGCAGGCCGTAGTGAATCGTGAGCTCGTCCGCCAGGTAACGACCCTCGGCCACCTTGATCGGGTCCACTTCACCGATCAGGTCAGCGATGGTGATGTCCGGGGTTGCGAGCTTCTCGCCGTAGCGGTCGTCGCGATGCAACCAGCGAATCGGCGCGTCGTCGCCCATCTCGGCAACCAGCTGTTTGCCCGGGGCGGAGATGGGTGCATACGGGTTCTCGGGGACCTCGATGCCGTCCAGCACAGGGGTCCACTCGTCAAGCAGCGCCGTGAGCCCGCGGATGATGCGCGACTTGGCCTGGCCGCGTTCGCCGAGGAGAATGATGTCCTGGCGCGAAAGCAGGGCGTTCTGCAGCTGCGGCAGCACCGTCTCGTCGTAGCCTTCGATGCCCGGGAAGAGATCGGTCCCCTCGCGCAAGTGGGTGATCAGGTTGCGTCTGATTTCGTCCTTGACGGGCAGGATCTCGTAGCCGGATGCCTTGAGTTCCCCCAGGGTTCGAGCGCTATCTGACAAGGTGCTTCCTCCGTCGGGACTTTCTGTGAGTATAACCTCTTGCTCCTTACGCGCTGAAGGCTCCTTACACGCTGAGGGCTCCTTACCCGCTGAGGGCTCCGCCGTCAAAGCGTCTGGGTATTGGTTTCCAACCCTAGATACAACCGGCCAAGCGTTTCCAGGGTGCTCGATGCAACCATGATGTGCTGGGTTGCGACGTGCACGTCGCGAAACCGACGTTGCAGGTCGGATGCCTGATAGACCGACGAGCCACCGGCCAGGGTGTACATCGCATCGACGACTTCAACCGAAGCCCCGACCGCGTGGGTCGTTGCGAGGCGCAGGTCGCGTCGCTGGGTCACCGGGACGGGTTCGCCGCGCAGCGCGAGGTCCCAGGCGGAGGCCAGCGCGTCGTAGTAAAACGCCCGCGCCGCGCGGAGGCGTGCTTCGGCCTTCGCGACCTCCATCTGAGTGTGCGGACGATTGATCAGCGCGTTGCTGCTGCCGGCCCGAACCTTGTCGGCGGCCAGCGCAGTGAGATCATCGATCGCGCCGCGCGCAGCGCCCAGCGTAACGGCCGCAATGCCCAGCGCCAGCAGCGTGAACTGGGGAAACTGGTAGAGGGGCCGCTCGGGATTTTCGCGCACCAGGTAGCCCACGGCGTGCTCGGCGGGCACGAACAGATCCTGAACTTCGAAGTCGGTGCTGCCGGTGCCGCGCAGCCCGGAAACGTGCCAGGTGTCCAACAGTTGTACCGTGTCCTTCGGGAACAGCAGCATGTGGCTCTTGGGTATCCCCTGGCTGTTGCGCAGGGTCTCCCCGGACTGGCTCAACTGACAACCGCCGAGTATCCAGTCGGCGTTTTCGGAGCCGGACCCCCATTGCCAGCGGCCGTTCACCTGGAAACCGTCGGCGCAGCATTCGGCCCGCCCGGAGGGCGCAAACACGCCCGTAATCAGAGTCGTGGGACCCGTGAAAATCGCGCGCGCCGCCGTGTCGGGAATCCGCACCAACGCAGTGCCACTGGTTGCGCCGATGAACGCCACCCAGCCACAGGAGGCATCACCCGTCGCCAATACCTCGAACACTTCGGCCGCCTCGGCGGGCGGGCATTCCAGTCCGCCGAGCGACTCGGGGATGAACATTCGATAGAACCCGGCTGCCGCCATCTGTCCCGAAACGTCGGCGGGAATCCTGCGCAGCTCCTCGAACTCCTGGGCACGATCCGCAAATGCGGGCGCAAGCCGCCGGGCCGCTGTGACCAGTTCTGACATTCGACGGTCAGGAGGTCGCCCGATGGCTGGGTTTGCCCATCAGCCGATCGGAGATGATGCGCAACTGGATCTCGCTGGTCCCTTCGAAAATCTTGGTCAACCGTGCGTCGCGCCAGTGTCGCTCGACCGCGTACAGCTTGGTGTAGCCGGCGCCGCCGAGAATCTGCAGCGCATCCGAGGTCACGCGTTCCGCCATCTCGCTCGCATACCACTTCACCATCGCCGCCTCCTTGTCGGCGGTATGGCCGTTGTCCATTTCGGTGGCGACGTGATACATGAGCTGGCGCGCAGCTTCTATCTCGCTGGCCATGCGGGCAATCTTGAACCGGGTCTCCTGGAAATCTGCAATCGGCACGCCAAACTGAATGCGTTCCTGGGCGTAGGCCATGGCGTCCTCCAGGGCGCCGCGGGCCAGGCCGATGGCCCGCGCTGCGGTGTGCGCTCGGGCGGCGTTCAGGAAGTTCACGGTGTTCTTGAAACCCTCGCCATCGCCCCCCGTGATGACGTTTTCCTTGGGGATCCGACAGCCGTCGAAGGCCAGCTCCCAGGTTTTCCAGCCGAAGTAGCCGATTTTTGGGATGGGTGATCCCGAGCACCCTGCGGGCAGTTCGCCGCGCGGTTTCTCGATGATGAAGCTGCGCAGGCCCTGGTGGCGGGATGCGTCGTCCTCAGGGGAGTCGATGCGGGCGAGCAGCTGAATGTAGTCGGCGCCGTCGGCGAACGTGCACCAGTACTTATTGCCGGTAATCACCCATTCGTCGCCGTCCAGAACGGCCCGACAGCTGACTGCAGCCAGATCGGAACCGACGTTCGGTTCCGACAGCGAGACCGCCGCAAGGTACTCGCCCCGGGCGGCCTTGCGGGTCAGTTCGATGCGTTTTTCTTTCGACCAGCCACCGACTCCCATCACGCCACCCGACCGGGCGATGATGCTGGCGACGCTCATCCAGCCGCGGGCCAGCTCCTCGGCGATCAGGCAGTACTCGAACACGCCCAGGCCGAGGCCGCCATACTCTTCCGGCGTGCGAATGCCGAAGTAACCCAACTCGCCCATCTTGCGGCGCAGGTCCATGGGGATGTCGCCCTGAACTGGATCGAGCTCGTTTGCCGCGGGCAGCACTTCGTTCATCGTGAAGTCCCGGGCGACTTCCTGGATCATGCGACGTTCGTCGTTGAGGTATGGCTCGGACACGGTCCTAAATTCCGTAAAGCTCGGCACGATCCAGGGTGTTCCGGACGATACGAATCGATGCGGCGTCGACCATCACGCCGTCGACGTCGATGGCGCCGAGGCCCTGTTCGAGCGCTTCCGCGTATGCCGCAGTCTGCTTGCGGGCCGTTTCGACGGCCTCGAGATCTGGGGAGAACACGGCCTGGGCGATCTCGATCTGGCTCGGGTGAATGGCCCATTTGCCCACCATGCCCAGCGTATTGGCGCGTTCCGCCTCCCGGGTGTAAGCCTCGGGATTGCGGAAGTTCGCGTAGGGCCCGTCCACCGGGTCGAGGCCGTTGGCACGGCAGGCGATGGTCATTTTGTAGCGCGGATAGTGCCAGACATCCGGCGGGTAGCTGCCGGAACCGCCGACGCTGCGTAGCTGCATGTGCTGGCTGGCCGAGTAGTCGCCCATGCCGAAGATCAGGCATTCCAGCCGATCGGAGCAGGCGGCAATCTCCTCGACGTGCATCATGCCCTCGAC
>SMVA01401441.1_pt1 | contig 11687 bp, 10 predicted proteins | sample 2456451 | NCBI WGS metagenome assembly SMVA01 (sample SAMN11095933, study PRJNA526329) | marine sediment metagenome | biome: Marine sediment; feature: Surficial sediment; material: Deep marine sediment; isolation source: Hadal surficial sediment | place: Pacific Ocean | collected 2014-05 | depth...
CAGACAGAATGGTGTCGGCGAGCTGGTTGACCCCAGGCAGTGGGCAGTTGGTGAGATCGCTGATACGTTCGAGAAATACCCCGATACCGGTCCGCTGTTGCCGGCGATGGGTTACGGAGAGGCGCAGATTCGCGATCTCGAAGCGACGGTGAATGCCGTTGATTGCGACCTGGTGCTGGTCGCCACGCCGATTGACCTCACACGACTCATAACGATCGACAAGCCGAGCATGCGAATCGGCTACCGGCTGGCGGAAGAGGGCAAAGAGTTTGTCGATGCCGTGACGCGAGTATCGACCTGAACTGGCCAGATATGGTCGGAGCGCGTCACATTACTGTGACGTCGATCAAAGGATCAGGCCATCGTTATCGCCATACTGCTGGCATGGTGGTGACGCTATGAATCGAATTCTTGCAATTATTATGTTGACTTGCGGCTTTTGCCTGAGTGCGAATGCTGACGTCTGGAAGTACGTGGATGAAAGCGGCAACACGCATTTTGTCGATTCCAATTCCGCGATCTATACCTGGCTGGACGAGTTCGGCGAACGACACTACGCCGATATGCCGGGACACGAGGATGCGGTCAGCGTAGAACTGGTATGGCACTCTGTCGGAGCCATTGCCAATCTGCAGCAGGGCGGCGACCGCGAACAGAAGAGTGGCAGCAATGAAACGGAAGCGCATCCGGGTGAAACGCCAGAAGAACGCTTCGAAAGAGAGCAGGCCGAAGCGTACTACTGTAAACGAGCGCAGCAGATTTATGACTCGTACCTGAATGCGCCACGTCTCTACAAGACCGAGGATGACGGCAGCCGCGTCTATCTTTCGGCTGAGGAATCGGGAAAGGTGTTGCTTGAGACCAAGCAACGGGTCGACGAGTTGTGCCAGTGAACAGCTGATTTCCGCAACACGATACAAGGAAAAACGGGGCCTTTGACGGCCCCGTTTTTTGATTCAGGTTTATTTACCACTTGGGCATACTATAATCCTGCCTGAATAGCCGGCAAAAATAACAAAAGGATTAGATGCATGGCAGCAGCGTCGGATCTGCGGCGAGGTTTTGAATTCGGGCCGTTCACTATCATCCCGGAAAGAGGCATCGTGCGCCGTGATGGCGAGGATGTTCATCTGGAACCGAAGCAGATGGATGCGCTGGTCACGCTTGCCCGGCATCAACCCGGTGTCGTCAGTAAGGATCTGTTGATCGATGAAGTCTGGGGTGGCCGTGCGACGGCGGACGAATCGATCGTGCAGTGCATCAAGGGCATCCGTCAGGCGCTGGATAAAGATGATCCGCGTGATCCAAAGTATGTAGAGACCATTCACGGCCGCGGTTACCGGCTGATGGTGCCGCTTAAGATTCCGCAGCCGGAAACGCCTGCATCCAAGCGCATGCAAATTCCCACCACGTGGTGGATCGCCGGGGCGGCAGCGATAGTGGTATTTGCCTACATATGGATTCAACGAGACCAGAATATTGAGCCAGGTCCAGGCATCGAGTCCGTTGTGGTTACGCGCTTCGTCAATATGAGCGGCGAGGAATTCCAGTTCCTGGCTGACGGCTTTGCGGAGCAACTCATCAGTACCCTGCACCAAATACCCGATCTGCGAATCAAGAAGGGAAGTTTACCGGCGGAGGATGAATCGGGGGAGGAAATTACGGAACACTACCGCGTTGGTTCGGTTGTCCGAGGCAGCGTCCAGCATTTGGACGGAAAGGTAAAAATTACGGCCAGGATCGAGGACAGCGATGATGTGAATCTGTGGGCCGGCACATTCAATGGCACCGTCGAGGAGATGTTCAGCCTGCACGAGCAGGTCGCTACAAAAGTTCGCGATGCAATCATCGGAGAAACTGAGGGGATGGTCACCGCGTTCAGCAAACCTTCTGGTTCCGTTTCTTACCTGCGATACTTGCTTGGCCAGTCCTTCCTGGCCATAAGAGACAAGAAATCCCTGGACAGGGCCGCGGAACTATTTCTGGAATCGATAGAAATCGACCCGGGCTACGGTCCCGCCTATCTTAATCTTGCCAACACCTACATGCTCTTGGCCGACTACGGCTCCAGGTCCGCAATGTTCGATCTTGCGATTGCCACCGTCGAAGAAGGCGTCAGGCAGGACCCGCAGATTCATGATGCTGCGCAGACTGTTCATGGGTACGTGCACACCAAACGCGGCAACTGGATGGCGGCGACTGAAGCCTTCGAAATAGCGATTAACAGTACCGTGGAGTACCCGCCGTCACAACATTATTACTCGCGCTTGATGGCGGCCGTCGGCCGCGTCGATAAGTCGTTTGAAGCAGCGAAAACCGCATGGGAAATGGACCCAACTGACCCGGTTCTGAACAGCCAGCTGGCGATCGCTTGTTTCTGGAAAAACGATATCCCCTGTGTCAGACGCTATTTCGAAATAGCAAATACAATGGGGCTCGACGCGCCGATTCATCAGCTCAGTTATGCCTTGTTCCTTATTCGTGACAACCGTATTGATGAAGCGCGCGACATAGCCAGGCGCGCCATGACGCTCTACCAGATAGACGCAAGCTGGGTTGCCCCGGTTTTTGACGAACTGGCACGATCGCCGAATTCCGAATCATCACTTGCGGTGCTGCAGGAGTATTCTGCTCGAAACGCGATTCCGGAGACTGCGCTGGTGATATTCTGGATCCTGGCTGGACAGGCCGATCGGGCGATGGAGATGGCCTGGAAGCTGGTTGATGATCCAAGCTTATTTGAGCTTGAATTGATCTACCTCGACGAGTTCCGGATCCTGCGCCAGCATGAGGATTTCCCGCGGTTGCTCGACGAGATCGGGCTTACGGAATACTGGCAAAGTGCCGGCTGCGAGTGGGAAAATGATGCGGTCAACTGCGATTCGACCTGAGTCGGCTCGCACCAGGGAAATTGTCAATATGTCGCTAAAAATAAGTTCGCGTCACGAATGGGTCAGGCGCTCCGAACTGCGTTCGATGAGCGTCGAGTGCGAGAAAGTTGGCGGCGTCAACCTGTCGCAAGGCGTGTGCGACCTGGAGGTTCCGGAACCGGTGCGCAAAGCGGCGCATGCGGCGATCGAGGCGGGGCACAATAGTTACTCGCGGCATGACGGTACCAGCGTCCTGCGCGAGGCAATTGCGGCGAAGTACCAGCGGCTCTACGGGCTGGCTGTTGATCCGGAGACGAACGTTGTCGTGAGTTCTGGGGCGACCGGGGCCTTGTATTGCGCCTGCCTGGCATTACTCGAACCGGGTGACGAAGTCATTTTGTTCGAGCCGTATTACAGCTACCACCAGAGCACCCTGATGGCGACGCAGGCGGTGCCGGTATTCGTGCCGACGTCGATGCCGGACTGGTCATTTTCGATGGACGACCTGGAACATGCCGTTACCGACAAGACGCGCGCCATCATTATCAATACGCCGTCCAATCCTTCCGGCAAAGTATGGAGCCGGCGTGAGATGGAGCAGATCGCCGCCTTTTGCGAGAAACACGATTTGTTCGTGTTTACGGACGAAATCTACGAACATTTTGTATTCGATGGTCTCGAGCACTTAAGTTTTGCCTCGCTTCCTGAAATGTGGGATCGCACCATAACGATTTCCGGTTTGTCGAAAACGTTCAGCATTACCGGCTGGCGTATCGGCTACTGCATTTGCCCGGCGAAGTGGGCCGAGGCGATCGGCAATTTCAGCGACCTGGTTTACGTTTGTGCGCCGACGCCGCTGCAAATGGGCGCAGCGGCAGGCCTCGTGGAACTGGATGATGAGTACTTTCGAAAGCTGTCGGCAAAGTACCAGGCGAAACGCGAACGTCTTTGCAACGCACTGGCCGATTCCGGGCTGACACCGTGCGTGCCACAGGGCGCCTATTATGTGCTCGCTGATGTTTCGTCTCTTCCGGGTGAAGATAGCAAGGCACGGGCGATGTACCTGCTACACGAAACGGGCGTTGCCAGCGTGCCCGGCGAAACATTTTTCACCGGTCCGGCAGGCAAAACCATCGTTCGCTTCTGTTTCGCCAAGGAAGACGATGTGATCGAAGATGCATGCAGGCGTCTCGATGCGCTGACCGTCAGGGCCGCCGCCAGCAACTGAGCGATAATCGGTCAATACCATTGCGGCCAGTCCCTCCGCAATTCGCACAGCGAAACAGTGACTTGTGGTGGCTCATGACTGCACACGCCGAAGCGATTATGCTTGTGTAATCGTCGTACCGGCGGGGGCGGAATCGTGACGGAATCAGAGAAAAAATCAGATAAATCAGCCGAGATCAGCAGGCGTGCGTTCCTGGGAACGTCCGCTGGCGCGGCCGCTGCGTCTTTGCTCGGCAATAATAAGTCGGCCAACGCACAGACGGCGAAATCCGCGGACCACACAGATTTGCCGGGCCAGTCTGCCGAAGCTGCTGAACGGGATGTTGGAGGCGCCCAGCCACCGGCCGTTATTCGTGCGGCGCAGCGCCCGGGCTCTGACCTGATGGTGCAGGTGTTGCGTGATCTTGAGATCGAATACATCGCCGCAAACCCGGCCGCGAGTTTTGAAGGCCTGCAGGAATCGATTATCAATTACGGCGACACGCCAAACGAAATGCCGGAGTTCATTTCGGCCTTGCACGAAGAATCATCGGTGGACATGGCGCATGGCTACGCCAAGTCCGAGGGCCGTCCGATGGCGGTGCTGTTGCATGGCACGCTCGGACTCATGCACTCGGCGATGGCGATCTACCAGGCCTATCAATATCAGTCACCGATTCTGTTGATCGCGGGACGGGATGACACCAACTTCCTGCGATCGCAATCTGCAGACGACATTGCAGGCATCGTGCGTTCGTTTACCAAATGGGATGCGCATCCGAAAAACCTGGCTGACGCGCTAGCCGCAATTCAGGAAGCGTACCGCCAGGCGATCACGCCTCCCTGCGGACCAGCATTGGTGGTACTGGATACCGAGCTGCAAAAAGAAGAAGCAGGCGACATGTTGGTGCCGACCTATGTGCCACCAAAAATCACCGGCATCAGTAACCGCGACGCAAAAGCCGTCGCCAAGGCCCTGGTCGACGCAAAGAACCCAAGAATTGCCGTCGGCAAACTACGCACACCGCGAGGCGTGGACGATGCCGTCGAGTTGGCTGTACTGGTCGGTGCCTCGACCAGTACGCGCGCCGTCATCGTTCCGATGAGTTTTCCGCAGCGGCATCCATTATGCGGTCCCGGTTCGGATACCGATTACGACTACACGCTTGGACTGGAAACCGCCGGCGTCGAGGCTGCAATCATCGGTCCGCACCGCCGCTCGATCGAAGGGCGTGACGAAACGGGCATCGGCTACGGATTTATTCGCGAGCCGCCGACGCCGGTGTGGGGTCCATATAAGCCACCGAAACCCAGCAAGAACGATATGCATGCGGACGCCGAGGCGAGCCTGCCGGCGATCATTGCTGAGGCGAAAACGCTGCTGAGCCCGGCACAGGAAAACACGATCGCGGCGCGTAGCAAGAATCATGCTGTTGCAAACCATGCGGCCGCAGTCGAAGCGCTCGAGAAAGCGCTCGAGGCGCGGCGCCGCGGATGGAATGACAGCCCGATCAGCCTTGCGCGACTATATGCGGAGCTGTGGATCCTTATAAAGGATGAGGACTGGTGCCTGGCGTCACCCACCCAGTTCTCCAGCGGCCACAACCGCGTCCTCTGGGATCACAACAAACCATACAGCCACCTCGGCATGCATGGTGCCGGTGGCATTGGTTATTGCATCGGTGCATCGACGGGCGCGGCATTGGCGGCCAAACACCGTGACCGCATCGTGATCAACATCCAGTGCGATGGTGACCTCAATATGGTGCCGGGTGCGCTGTGGACCGCGGCGCATTACCGGTTGCCAATGCTGGTTGTTATGCATAACAATCGTGCCTGGCACCAGGAATACATGTATGCACAGTACATGGCGGGGGTGCGTGGGCGCGGCGGGGATCGCGCGCACATCGGTACGACGCTGCGTGACCCGTACATCAATTACGCGAAGATGGGGGAGGCCTACGGTGTCGAGAGCGAAGGCCCGATTTCAGATCCATCAAAACTGATGGCGGCATTGAAGCGCGGCGTCGATGCGGTCAAAGATGGCAGGCCGTACCTGATCGACGTCCTGACACAGCCGCGATAAATTGAATATGAAAATTCTGAGAATTTTGCTGGTCATTGTTCTGCTGCAAAATGTGCATGCGCAGGACCTTGGCGGTGACGTCGAAAAGGGCGAGCAACTCTATTACAATTTTGCATGCTATAGCTGTCACGGCTACAACGCCACAATGCGGGTGCCGCTGGTTGGTAATGCAAGCGGTATCATGAGTAGCGAACAAGTATTTCTTACCTATCTTCGATTACGTGCGGATCAGAATCCGACCAATCCGAAGAATGCCATGCCGAATTATGCTGCGAGCACACTGAGTGACGAGCAGGCGCTGGATATTTACGCGTATATCAAGTCGGTGAAAGATGAGTCGCCAGAGGTAGAAGACAATCCGGTCATGCAGGAAATGCTGGACGCTGCAAAAGCCCGGAGTCCGGGTGATGCACGCTAACAAAAAGGCAAGACTCAGGAGAACCACAGTAATGCGCAAAACGAAAATGACCGCGATAGTGACGATCATGACGCTTGGTATCGGCATCACACAGTTGTCATCGGCCCACCATTCCGCTGTCGCCTTCGATAAGACCAAGACGCAGGTCGTTACAGGGACGGTCAAAAAATTCGTCTGGCGTAATCCGCACCTTAGCGTCACGCTGGATGTGATGACTGCAAGCGGTGGTTCAGAAGAGTGGCGCATTGAGGGCGGCAGCACCCGCGAAATGGTGGCCAATGGCTTCGACAGGGAGTCGTTACAGGAGGGTGACGAGGTAACGGTCCTGGTCAATCCGCTGAAGGCCGGCGGTGTAGGTGGTCTTATGCAGGGCCTGACGCTGGCGGATGGCAAGTCATTCGGTATGGAGTCGGCGTCCTACGCCACGGCTCCGGCGAATCCACTGACGTCAGAACGGCAGCTGCCGTCGCTGACCGAATACGTGCCGCCGCCTGCCGGCGAGACCTGGCAGAAACGCGAAGCCCGAACCCGTCCTGCGGAATTGCCGATGCCGAAAGGACGCGTTGGTTCCGGCGATGTTCCTGGCGCACTGGATCCTGAACATCTTGCCAAGGCCTGGCCGAAAGCACCATTCGATATGACTGGTACCTGGGAATTTCGGGGCGAGGTCTCGGAACAGGCGCATTACGGCCAGTACGAATTCAAGCCGCATCCGGAATTCACCGAGAAGAGCAAGAAAATCTATGCCGAATACCAGGAATATGCACGTGCCGGCAAGCGCTACACAGAGCCTACTGCGTTTTGCTATCCGGCGGGCATGCCACGGTTGATGACGCGTTACGGCGCGCTGATGATTTTGCAATACCCGACGGCCATTTTCATTATGTCGAGACTGAACAACGAATACCGGGTGGTCTTCATGGATGGCCGTGAGCGCGAAGCGGAAAACATTCGTGACAAGAACTGGAGTGGTGAATCGCTGGGTCATTGGGAAGGCGATACGCTGGTCATCGAGACCGAAGGATTTACCGACGAGAATCACCTGATACAGCAGGGCATATTTGCGGGCGACCAACTCAAAATCACGGAACGCTTCACGATGTTGAACGATGGCAACACCATTAAAATGGACTTCATCATGACCGATCCCGAGCATTGGATTGGCGAATGGCGGCACACCAAGTTCCGCGACCGCCTGCTACGATCCGACGTGCGTGAAGCCAATTGTCTGTTCGAGGATAACGAGGCGTTGCCAGGAATGAGACCCGGATCCTGAGGGAAATGATCATGCGAGTCGAAAAACCATTGCGTGCAGCATTGATTTTGACAGTCATGTTTTCGTTCGCCGCGGATGCGCACCACTCGCACGCGACGATCGACCGGGATGACAAACGGATGTACAAGGGCGTCGTCGTCAAGTACGGCTGGACGATGCCACACGTCTACCTGAAGGTGGATGCGCCCGACGAGAATGGTGAGATTGTCGAATACAGTATTGAGATGGAGCATCCACCTGCCATGAAAGGCAAGGGCTGGGATCGGGACACATTCAAGCCGGGCGACGGAATCATCTGGTTCGGATCGCACGACAAGGACAAGTCCCGCCCCTATACCAGCCTGATCTGGGCGGAACGCCCTGACGGAACGCGCATAGGGGTAGAAACAGGCGCCGAGAAAGTGATCGTGCCTTCGACCGACTTCACGGGTCTTTGGCGCCGCAACGACGTTGGCGGATTCAAGCCGCATTACACGCCGCCCGTGGGCTGGCCGTTGTCAGCCGTCGGGCAGGAGATGGTCGACAATTTCGATGAGGATCAGAATCCGATGGTTAGCTGCGGCAACCCGGGCCCGCCGAAATCGATGATCGTGCCTTATCCGGTGTCATTCACGCGCCCGGACGAAAACACTGTCGTCATGGAACGCGAATTGATGCAGGAAAAACGCATCGTCTATCTCGATGCAGGGCATGAGCCGGGAACGCCGTCAAAAATGGGTTATTCGGTTGGCCGCTTCGAGGGCGACGAATTCATCGTCGATACGACAAACTTCATTGATGATACGTGGGGTACGCACACCGGCATCAACTCCAGTGCGCAAAAACATCTCGTGGAGCGCTTTACCTTGAGTGATAACGGTTTGTACCTGATGGCTGAAATTACGGTAACCGACCCGGTCTATTTCACCGAACCGGTGGTCTTCAATCACCGCTGGAAAAAGCTGGCCGATCGCGAAGTTATCCAGGCGCCATGTACGATGGAAAGTGCCCTGTTGTATCTGAAGGGCGGACGCAAGTAGGAGCGACTTGTGGGAGCAACTTGTGGGTATTAACAGATCGATAGCAGTATTCGCCGGAATCCTGTTTCTCGGCCTGGCAACGTCGTCCGTCGGCGCCGAACTCATTGAGTCCCCTGAAGCAGAATTCCACATGGCGCGCCTGGTTTACTCGAGCGGCAATGCCGGCCGCACTTGGCGTCCGTGGTGGGCGATCGACTATCCGGATGCCGAGTATCACTTTACGCGCGGTTTGCGACGACTGACGAGTCTCGACGTTGCCGACGACAGCCAGCACATAAAGTTAACGGATGAAGAACTCTTCGATTACCCGTGGTTATTCGCCCAGCAAGTTGGTCACTGGCATCTCGATAAAGAAGAGATCGCCCGACTGCGCGAATATGTTTTGCGTGGCGGCTTCGTCGTTGTCGATGATTTTCACGGCGAATACGAGTGGGTGATTTTTAGTGACGTAATGCGTCGCGCATTTCCCGAATGGCCGATCACGCCGTTGCCGGAGACGCATCCGCTAATGAACGTGCTGTACGATCTTGATCAGGACACGCAGATTCCAGGGCGGCGTCATCTGTATCGCGGTGTCAACGGCAAAATCGAGGCGATGTTGCGCGGACCTGCGCAATGGCATGGTATCTACGACGAAAATGAGCGACTCGTGGTGGCGATCAACTTCAATATGGATATGGGCGACGCCTGGGAACACGCCGACGATCCCGTATACCCGGTTCCGATGACCTCACTCGCGTACCGGTTTGCTGTTAACTACGTCATCTATGCGATGACACACTAGCATCCATGCCAATTGACCCGGCCGCGTCATCAGGCGTCAAAGAACCTTCGCCAGTCATGCTGCGATAAATCACATTGTATGCCAGTCGCCCCTGCAGGATGTCGACCGCCGCGTGCAGGATGACCGGTAACCAGATTGAACCACTGAGCAGGTACAGACCGGTAAATGCTGCACCGACCACAGTAACTTGCGGTAAATGCGCGATACCCTGGTAGGCGTGCGCCAGTCCAAAACCGATGACGCTGACGAGGGCGGCGATCCACAAAGGCATGAATTGGCCCAGGTACCAGATCAGGAATCCGCGCCACAGAATTTCCTCGACAATGCCGGCGGTAATCGATAATCCGTAAAAGCGCGCAAGCTCGTTGCCGTTCTGCGGCAGGATGATTGAAAGTTTGCCGAATCGCTTCTTGATCCCATTGATTTCTTCCTGCGTTGCGTTTTTCACCTGCCGAAGCTGCATAAAGAGCACGACGATGCCCAGAATCGTCAATGCCACGCCGAAAGCAAACATCAGACCGAGCTGCAGGCCGAAGCCCAACTCCGACCATGGACGCTCTGCGCCGGCCCACATTGCCATACACATTAATAAGAGTGTCCAGTGACCAACTATTGTGTTGCGATACAGTTGGCTGCGGTTGATGGATTCGCCGGCGGCGACACGGTGCAGCAAGCGGCGAAAGCCAACGAAGCCGGCTATCGGGTAGACGATGGCGATGATGAAGACGAGGCCGTGGTCGAGGAGCGTCATTCTATTTGGTCAACTGTCTCGCGGCACCCAGGCAATCGGATTGAATTAAAACTATCGTCTCAGTGTCTGTAATATAGCAGGCGCAGGACTTGGAAAACGCTCAATGCCCAAAGGCTTTTACAGCATTTTGATCGCACTGACAGCCCTTACGCTGATCGGTGCAACGGTCGTGTGGGGGCAATCCGGTGAGTCCGAGCCTCCTCGAGCAGTTCGTGAAGCGCCCGGTGAATTTCAGTTCGTGCGCCTTGCCTACACGGCCAATCGCTATGGCCAGGGCAACTGGCGGCGCCAGATGTGGCAGACAGACTGGCCGGATGCGGAACATCATTTCCTCAAGGGGATTAGCCGGCTAACGCGGGTTGCAGCCGCGGAGCAGGGGCGAATCCTGACGCCGCTGGATCAAAGCATCTACGACTTTCCATGGATTTATGCTGTTGAGGTGGGTTACTGGCACCTCAATACGCAGGAAGCGGCACGACTGCGCGACTACCTGTTACGCGGTGGATTTCTGATGGTCGACGATTTTCACGGGGCCTGGGAGTGGTCGTCATTCGTCGCGTCAATGCAGAGAGTGTTTCCGGACCGGCCTATCGTCGACATCCCCGAGGACGATGAAGCGTTTCATGTCATCTATGACCTTGATCACCGCATTCAAATCCCGTCGAGAATGTATACCTATACGGGTCAGACCTGGGAGAAGGGTGGCAAAACGCCGCACTGGCGTGGCATCTATGACGACGAAGGTCGCCTCATGGTCTCCATCAACTTCAATATGGATATCGGCGACGCATGGGAACACGCAGACTGGCCCGATTATCCCGAAAACATGACTGCACTCGCTTATCGCTTCGGTATCAACTACCTCATCTATGCGATGACGCATTAGCAACAAGGAGTCAGCCAGCGATTGTTTGAGTTTTTGTTCAATTATCCGCGCGACGATTACGCGCGAAGCGAATTGATTTATGCCGGAGACTGGCCACTCTGGTTGCTGGTATTGCTGAGTACTGCCGCGATTGCCGGCATATCCTGGTTCCTTTATCAACGGCGCAGCGTCGTGCGGCCCCCGCAGATGATGACAGTCTGGGTGCTGCAGATTGCGATGCTGGCCCTCGTCATCTGGATACTGCAACAACCGACACTGAGCACGGAACAGTTGCGCGCCGGCGAAAACGCAGTCGCATTTGTCCTCGATATTTCCGAGAGTATGGCCTACGGAGAGTCTGAGTCGCGCCTGCAGCAGGCAATGCGCAGTCTCAGCACCTCGCTCGCCGAAG
>SMVA01024055.1_pt1 | contig 11685 bp, 23 predicted proteins | sample 2456451 | NCBI WGS metagenome assembly SMVA01 (sample SAMN11095933, study PRJNA526329) | marine sediment metagenome | biome: Marine sediment; feature: Surficial sediment; material: Deep marine sediment; isolation source: Hadal surficial sediment | place: Pacific Ocean | collected 2014-05 | depth...
CCTGCTTTAAATCTAAATGGTAGTGATCATCCACGTCAACAAAGACAGCCTTTGCACCTGTCTTAGCAATAGCTTCAGCGGTGGCAATAAACGAGTAAGCCGTTGTAATAATCTCATCACCTTTGCCAATGCCCATTGCTTTCATTGTAAGATATAATCCGTCGGTTGCTGTTGCCACACTCACCGCACAGAACCGCTGAGCAATCGATCCACAATTTAATTCAAAATCATATACAGGCGCTCCGTTTACATACTGTCCAGTGGAACCCACTTCAGTAAAGATCTTGGTTAATTCTTCTTTATGTTGATCGAACATACGTCCGAGATTCATATATGGTATTTTATAATTCATGAGTAGTCATGTGAGAGTTAAACAGCTCCAGTCCAGTTTCTAAATTAACTTTTGGACTGTAACCTAATAGGAATTTTGCCTTTCCAATATCTAAGCTTCCGCGTTTAGGATACAATGGATCTGGATCAGTAATATTAATTGTAACATCAGGGTAACAGTTTTTAAAGTAGTTTGCTACATCTACTAATGGACGTTTACGGCCGGCAGTAATGTTAAACGTCTGATTAGCGGCAACGTCGTTTGTTGCAGCAAGATATATACCGTCTGTAATGTCAGATACATATGTAAAATCTAATGCTGTCTCTGAACCCATAATATTAATTTCTCCGCCGCTCATTGCAGCTCTTAGAAATTTTGTAACAACAAACATTTCATTGCCTGTAGGACCATACACTGCCGAAGGTCTGATAATAGTATGATTTAAGCCATGCAAACGAGTATATGAACGAACAAGTCTTTCTCCAGCAAATTTTAAATTACCATATATATCTAAAGGGTTACAAACTGCATCTTCGTGTACTGGATCAACCTCGAAGTCACCATACACCATGCTAGACGAAATATTAACAAATCTTTTTACGTCGAATAAAGCGGATAATTTAAGTAGTCTTAACAAACCTGTAATCATTGCATCGCTTGCCATTATTGGATCTTTAACTGCTATTCCTGCAACAGGAACATTCGCTAAATTAATTACAATGTCTGGATGTTGTTCGTTAAAGGCTTGCTCCATTATTAAATGACTGGTTGAAATATCGCAGTGATATAATTTGCAATCTTCCATCAATGACATTCGATAGTTCAACTTTTTATCATGTAATGCTATTTCGTATGTATTATAATTAGTCATACTATCAATGATACTAACAGTGTGATTTTTCGATTGAAATTTTTGGACTACATTGTGACCAATGAATCCGGCTCCACCAACAACTAATATGTTCATCGTATTTTTCTAAAATATTGTTGAAATGCTTCTGCGTATGATGCTTCTGGAATTTGTATTGCGCGATACTTTGCTAGTGCTGAGATGTTCGCGAAATCCGGCGCACTTAAGTTTAAAGATTCGTAACATGAAATCATATGTAATTTTGCGTCAAAATGATCTTCGATGTCAACAAAAACATTAGGTGTAAATGTGGTGTTTCTATTAGAGTAAGGCAGAACTTCCATAGTCCACAATTCGTTTACATCCTTCCTACAAAACGAATTGGCTAATTTAAATGTTTCAACATGGTCTTGATGAAAATCACCTGGATCATTTGTAATAACCAGGTCATAATGATTATCTCCGAAAAGCTTATCTATTTTCGTAACCATTGCAGGCGAGCATTGTATGTGAGGTCTTTTTAATTTAGATGATAATGTCTTCCACTTGAGGCCTAGGATGTCTAAACTTGCCTCAAGCTCTGCTTCTACTATTTGTTTATTTCTGCCAGGTGTAATTTCTTCGCCAGGACCTACTACAATCAATAGATCGATCTTCGCGCCTTCGCCAATAAACTTAGCAATCGTGCCAGCACAACCAAATTCCATATCGTCTGGGTGAGCGGCAATTACAAGAATTTTCATATTATGTCGTCGCGTGTTAAATGCTCTGGTACTAATCCGTCATCTATTGCTTGCTTTAAATAACCATCTGCTATTGTTAGTAGATGCTCGTAATCGTTACCGTTACGGCTGTTTAACTCTTCTAAGTAAAGATTTAAATTGCCAACTGCCGCTGTTACAAGACTTTTTCTAGTCTGTGGTCTTTTCAAGTCTAATACAAATAGTCCCATAATTTATTCTCCCAATGGGGTAACATCTTCTTTCCAGCCACTTTCGATTGGTTTTGAAGGATCTTCTTTAAATATCATATACTGCCATTTACTAAACTCAAAATTCCATTTTACCGCACAATTGTGGTCAGAACTTAATTCAATTTCATACCATCGATCGTCCTTAGGGACATCTACTATACTTGGTACAATTTCTACGAAGTTCGTCATGTTTCTTATCCGTTCCTCGCTTTGTCGTCCATCATTTCTTCGATGTAGTACCGACGACCATGAAGCTCTTTGTACGGTTGAAACGTCTGCCCGTCTATTTGTACATCTACAGCCAGTAATTGTTCTTGTAGGTCGGCTACTTCTGTTGATGTTAATTCGTTTTCATCTGTCATAATGTTTTCCTATACGGCCATGTCGCCGTGTATTGCCGGATGGCACTGGTAGTTTTCTAGCTTAATGTCATCCATGGTAAATCCATCAATGCTCTTTACATCTGGGTTTAACCATAATGTAGGCAGTGGTAATGGTTCGCGCGTTAATTGTTCTTTAATCTGGTCCATGTGGTTTTCGTAAATGTGTAAGTCACCGTAAGTATGAATAAAGTGTCCTGCTTCTAATCCTGTTACGTGCGCGAGTAAGTGAGTTAACAATGCGTAAGAGGCTATGTTAAAAGGTACGCCCAAGAATGTGTCACAGCTTCTTTGATACATTTGACAATCTAAGTACCCGGCTGACAATCCGACCTCTCGTAATATTTCAGGAGTTTTTTCTTTAAATTCGTATTTCGCATCAAGCGCATTTTTCTCATCTTTATTTAACATTCTGCGATGACTTGCATATATTACACTCAATTGCATCTGAGAATACAGTCTAACATTAAATTGTGCTAGCAAGTGACAAGGTGGTAATGCCATCTGTGTAAGCTCACCTGGATTCCAGGCTGTTAAAAGAATGCGTCTGTCGTTGGGATTGTGGATTAACGTATGAACGATATTTTCAATTTGGTCTATGCTTTCATTATGAACCAATCTCGCTTTTGGTGGATCTGGTTGGTAATCTATATAAGAACCAGATGGAAATTTACGCCAGTCACGCCACTGTACTCCGTATACGCGACCCAAGTCTCCAGGATACTCTCCATGGTACGCATCGCCGTTAGCTGTCCAAATAGTTGTCTTATCTTCTAGTTCCGAGCGGTCCTTGCCGTAAAGTATTTCTGCCAGTCTACGTTCGTCGCGCGACCCTTCTAAGAACCAAAGCAATTCTGAAACGACAGATTTCCATGCTAATTTTTTTGTAGTTACGGCTGGGAAGCCTTCTGTTAAGTCGAAGCGTTCTTGATGACCGAATACAGATATGGTATTGACTCCGGTTCTGTTCTCTCGAACTGTACCGTGGTCAAGTATAGTTTGAAGACTATTTAGATATTGTTTCATATTATCTCTTGTTTTATTATTGTTAAATTATTGAACTGTTTAATTAGTTGATTATCAAGCTTAGGCCATGCTGCATTGTTTATATCTTGTTTATTAAATGTATATGGAGCATTACTGCCGCACGGTTTACGATTTTCTAATAGAATACATTCACCTGAATTCTGTTTATATAATTCCTCTAACATAATCCATTTACTCATTAAATAAGTCGCTTGCTCATGAAAGAAGACAGGATCAACAGTTAAAAACATTGGCTGTTTTGGTGGTATATTAGCGTCATGCCATTGATTAGTAATCCAGCATGTAATCCAACTCTTACATTGAGCATAGAAGTCCAATCGTGTTGTATAATAAATCTTTTCGGATGCTTCTATAAGTTTGTTCATAAAATTTGGTATAACTTTTTCAGCTGCTGTTATATGATTTGGCATTAACTTAATAACTACGTTTGTTTTCTTGCCTACGATAAGACGATTAAATTCGTATTGACATCCTGGTTGGCGATCATAAGAAAAAACCTCATCTTCGTTGATGTAATTATATTTTCCGGCAATTTCTTGACAGGCAGTAGTGCTACCTGTTCTATAATTTGCAACAACTAAAATCATTTAAAGGTTCTTTAATATTTTATCAGTTACTGGTTGAATTGTGTTTACTACTGCATCTATGTTAATATGAAAGTCAATATCTTCTATATATTCTTCCATTGAATCTAGCTTACTCTGCAAAGCAGCATGAACTTGATTCGGGGTATCGCCGGCAGAGAGCATTTCTCTGATGTTAATAGTGAATGTTGATCCATCACGTAAATTAACAGTCAGCCGCTCCATTACTTCCACCGGGATTTCTTTCTTCTCAACGCCTTCTAAAATACCCTTCCATTTATCCTTAGAACTAAGATTAACTTTTAACGGCAGTTTTGGCATTTTTCTTCGGTCTACCTGGTTTTCTAGCCTTTACAGTAGTTACCTTTTTAGTTACTGTCCGCTTCTTACGGGTAACTTTAGGCTTTAGCTCAGGTGCCAAAGTGTATGCTTCATCGCGTAAATTCTTTGCTTCAGTTAGTAAACGTTCTGCGTCTGCTGCCATGGCGTTTGCTTGTGAAATCTGACCTTGCGCAATAGTTGTATCAGTTAACACTGTATCTTGTGATGCTGTGATTGGTGTTATTACTGCTTCTTCTTCCTTTACTTCTTCGCCTGGTGATACCTTTGCCAGGTTTGATAACGACTTAGCTGGATCTCTGATACCAGCTTGTGCATCTAATTCAGCTAAACGTTGTGTAGCTTCTTTACCTTTCGCCATCTCTTTCAAGATTTTGTTAAGTTCGTCTAAACGAATAGTAGTGCCAGCTTGTGGCATTAAAATCATCTGGTTAGTTGGAACTCTAGTAATATAACCTGACGTATGCAGGGTGTTTAATAAGTTTTTTCCATCGTCCATTAATGTTCTATTTAATGGTCCAGTAATATCGTTGGCCATTTGCCCAACTTCGCTTTCAATGCATTTCATCATTGGGTCATGGAGTAATTTAGGTAATGTATCTGTATATACTATAAGACACATATCATCATATCCAGGAACGTCTTTGAATAAAAGAACGCACTTTTTTTGGTCATGTTTTCCGACATGTTTAATCATAATATGATTCTCCGTTATTCCTTGTCGACGTCTGCCGCAGGTGCTACTTCAGCTGGTGCTACTTCAGCTTGTGCAGCTTCTGCTGCTACTGCCGCGGCTTCTAAGAATAATTTTAATTTATTAAACAGGGCGCCACATACTGCCATTTCTTCAGCTTTGATAGCACCACGAGCTGTAACTACACTGATAATCTGCAATGCAGTAGTTAGGTCTTGGATTGATAAATTAACGTCTTCTGGAGCTTGTGTAACAGGTTCTACATTAGGTGTAGATATAGAAGGAGCTTCTTCTTCTACTACTACAGCTTCTTCTACTTTCTTTGTTGATTTTTTCATTATTTATTTTCCTCTTGAAATATAATTTATGTTTTTAAATACACACATATTTAGCATGTATTACAGAGGCAAAAATATTTTCAGATCATTTTAGGAAACTTGGAAGAAGCAGGGAAAAATATGTTGCGTCAGCAGGATCTTCGAACGCAACAACGAATGATTGGACTTGAAACCCCTCTTCTGAGTTGATATGCTGGCCAATAAAGAAACGATTGCTGACTGTTTCATGAAGCCAATTTCGTATAAGAGTATGAGGATACGGTTTATTCTCTGAAATCCCTGCAAGGGCTCTCATGCCGCCTTCTACCTCTACGCTGACTTGTATAAAGTGCGGAGGGCAATGCTTTACTTCGCGGGACTTAAATGGAATTAAATCTTTCATTACATTTCGTCCTCGACGATTGTATCAATAAGTTTTCTATTGTCTTTAACAAAATGAGTAAAAAAGTGATTATGATTGTGGTTCAATATTTCTTGCATCTCGTCATATAGTATTCTTAAATGTGCGATTGGATGCTTATTCATTCTAAACAATATTTTACATATCTCTTCGATTTGCGCATCCTCGCCGAACTCATTGTAATCTTCGTTCCAAAAGTTACTAAAAGTTTTAAATCCCCAGTTGTGAAGTTGCTCAAAGCTTCCTGGTGGCCCAACTAACAAGAACGGACGCTTACCAATAATTGGCTTCCATATTTTCTCTGATAAGAAGTTTCCATGTGTCACCGTTTCTGTTACAACATTAATAAATGCGTCTTGCCAAACGTTGTGATTTCCAAGTGATCTTATATCATTTGGAATACCAACGTCACCGTCGGCTCCTCCATTTAGTTCTTCTAAATTCTCTTTTATTGTTATGGCCTTCTGCGGGTCATCATTGCCCAATGTAACAATGCCTTGATCTAATAGATCATAAATCTTCAATTGCTCGACTAATTTTATTCTATGGGAAACTGGCTTTCTATTGTACGACAAGAATAACTTGTCGCCGGTCCATGGTAAATCTAACTTATAGTAATCTTTCCGAAATTCACTTTGGCAGAAATAAGCCCAAAATGAGAATTTACTCTTGTTGATAATGGAATGCTTGTGTTTTGCTACGACGAGCTGCTGGATTATGTCTTGGTTGTCGTTATAATTACATGTTGGTTCGTCTACTAGACCGATAAAGAAAATATGTTCTACATGCTCGCGCATAACATTTGGATACATTGTCACAAACAACTCTTCGTTACGAATGTTATGCAGCCATGTATCATCTACAACGATACAATTACCAGTATACTGTTGTTCGATTTGTGTGGTAATCGCACGGAAGATTTCGTGATGGTAGTTTGTTGCGGTCCATCCGTGAAAGAATCCATGGCTATTACATAATTGTGCGATCACTGATTTGATCCTATTGTGAATTTGAGTAATTTTAAGTCGGCGGGTTCAAGCACTCGCTTGACAACTCCATGAGGGTATTTATCCGTATATCCACCGTGATATTTAATATGAACCATGTCTGGTTTTTTTGGATATATGTGAATGATTGTTCCTGTAGTCATTTCTTGGTGTAATGAGTCTAGAAAAGCGACAGTATCACCGACGCGCAGCTCAAACCCGAATATGTCTAACATACTACCAACTATAGCGGATCATCAAGAAGTTAAATCCGCCGTTTCTTTTGCTTTCTGATCCTTTGGGCATGAATTTTAGGTGCCGACAAATTTGGCGACAATTGCTTCTGTGTTTAAGACTTACTGCCCACTGTTCAGTGAACGCATATTCTACCAGAAGTTCATATCCACCAACCGAGTCTACTATTTCTTTGTCAGCCTCAGCACCTTCGATACCGAAGCCGAACATCCATTTATTATGTGTAAGGAATAGATCTCCGCCGAAAGTAACCATAGTACCAGCGTATAAGGAGTATCCAATTGTAGATTCAGTTCCCCAATATCCACCTTCTTTAAAATTATATAGCGTCTCGCGATAACGAAATTCGGCATACATCTTTCCTGTAATTTTGTGAATGTCAGGTCCTGTTGCTACTGAAAAGGTGCTATCGCCACCTAAAATTGTGAATCCTTCTGCTTTTGAATCTGAAGAAAATGCTAAAAGGCCAATTACCGCAAGAATGCAAAGCAGTTTGCTTAACTCACTTATTGTGAAACCTTTTTGTTTAGTATTCATTGAATGCCTGCGCAAACGACCGGAAGTCCTTGCGCTGTTAATTTAGAAGCAAGAACCATGCCAAACTCAAGATCTGCGCGCCAATATTCAAAGCCGCCGAGGCAAATCGTAACGTAAGATTCAGGATCAGCATCATCTGGCACGTACAAAAAAAGTACATACAGTATAGTTGATAACAAAAGTAAAACCGCAGCCGCAACTACGAATTCGATAGATATATAACCTTTTTGTTTAGTATTCATTATTCACCTTAAAGTTAGAAGGATCCTCTGCTACTCGATCAACAATGTTAGTCACTAATCTGCGAATAGAGCTCTTTTTTAAACTGCGCTGTCCGCGGTAATCCTCGCGAAGATTAACATCTTCATCGGAAAACTTATCGGTATATTCGTCGATAAGTCCCTTCCGATTGTTTTTATACATTATATTACAACACCGCGAATGAACTGACTCATCTCCCGAGCATCCTCGAGTTCCAGAGTAAGAAGTTCAATCTCACGTTGCTGTTCATTTACAACAAGAGTGAATGCTTCCGTATCGGTTGCACCGTGGCTCTTGAGAAATTTGATTCTTTCGCTTGCGCTTACCTTTTTCATTACAATATCTCCTGTACTGTACAAATATGGACGTCGTTGTCCATGTTAAATGATTGATAACAATCTTTGCAGACAACAACAGCTGAATCAACTGTTCCATCATCAAAATCATTACCAAGTTGATAATTATGGATCGCTAGTGCGTTACTGCTAAACTGTTCCCACAAGCGGGTGATTAATTTACTCATTCGAAGTCTCCTTCATATTTAATTTCATCAAAAAGATCGTAACGATACTGATTAGCATCGAAACACTGTTTTCCATCGTTGTCAAATGCCATCCAACGATGCGGCCAATCGAATTGACGACGAATTGTTAACACTAGCGAGCTTTTATGCAGAACTTCGTACCATTCTTGCTCGCGCCGCGTCCCTTCGTGGTGTACAAATTTTAGATTGTCAAATTTAAAATTAGCCATTATCTGTTAAACCACATTACGTGCGTGGCCCATGGATTGAGTGCTACTGTCTTACGGCGATTAGAAGGAATTATTCTTACAGTAGATTCCTTGTCAGCAGTAGCTAAATGACCAGAGCCATCATAGTCTATAAAACCGCCGCTATCGCAGTAACTTATAAATTCAGGTATGGTCATCAATTCACCATAATCAGTGTGTTCTTTTAACCCATAAGCATTGTCAATTATTGCGGTAAATGAATTATCTTTCATCTCATGCTCCGTTGATGGCAAAGTGTAATTTGATTTTGAATGAAATGGTTAGCTTCTTCGCTAAGAAATCCCATAGCATTCATCAATAATCCCCGCGCATTAGCATATGGCGCTCCAAAACTTTTAGGATCTGACATTATGAGGTTTATATAAAACATCAGTCTTGTCTCGATACCAGGATCTTTTGCTACAACCAGTCCAGCATTGTACATGCGATTGTGCCAAGCTTTGTCGTAAGTAATCATTTTATTGATCTTCGTAGTAAGCCCAAATTCCAAAAGGCGGCTCAATAGTAGTGTTACCTTGGATGATCCATACTGTTTCACAGTAGTCAGGATCGCCCCATCCACCACACGGATATCCGTCAGTAAATACAATCAACTTCGCAGGATCGATGTCTTCTTCTTTCATCCATTCAAAGCTGACTTCAAAATCAGTACCACCAAATCCCATAACTTCATAATCTTCCATAGTATCAGCATTATCATGCGTGAAGATTTTAGGATTATGTACTTGAGTGTCAAAGCACCAAACGTGGATTTTGTAATCTTCATATTGTTCCATGATGCCGTTAATTTCACCAAGGAAGTCTTTAATCATGCCAGCAGTTGAACCAGAAGAGTCAACTGCTACACAAATGTCAATTGTTTCACCAGGCTTACGTCCGGGCATAACTGCGTCCATGTGCCAAGCGCGACGCGAAGGACGCTGCCAAGTATAATCAGCTTTAACAATTGATTCAATTTGTTGTGCGATCAGTTCACGCCAGTCGATTTTAGGTTCAGTAAGATCCTTTATCATCTTTTTAACGCCACCTGGGACGTTACCAGCACCAGCTTGTTCGGCTGCTTGAAGAACTGCTTCACGCACTTCGTCTTTTAATGCTTTTTTCTCTTCGGCGGTCATTGGAACAGGACCCGAAGTACCTTTTCCATCGCCATCTTCGCCTTCGTCGTCGTCGTTTCCTTCAGTATCTTTAAAGTGCTCGTCTAAGATTTTGTCAACGATATCGCCAAGTGCGTCTTTAATTTCTTGATCAGTAGGTTGGTTTTGTGATCTTCCACCACCTTGTCCAGGTTGTCCGGGTTGGCCTTCTCCTTCTCCGTCTCCTTCTCCGTCACAATCTTTACTGTTTTTGCCTTGCTCTTTCTTAGCTTTCTCATACAAGATATCGTAAACTTCTTCAGAAGCCATATCTTTGTATTTCTTGTCATAAAGAATTTCAACAGTAGTGATCAATTCACCAACATTTTCGTCAACTAAGTCATAGTTAACAAGATAATCGTTAGCAATGTTCCACAATACAGGATGCCGATCCATACGGCGACCCATGTGATCATATACTACGTGGAGGACTTCGTGGCCTACTAGGAAATCAACTTCCTTAGGACGAAGCTTCATGATAAAACGTGAATTGTAATAGAAGTAACGACCGTCTGTCGCAGCGGTCGGACACCATTCGTCCGCATTACGCAGGATCAAACGGGTGGCAAGGTTGCCGAAAAAGGGTTTGTTAAGAAGAAGTGATATACGCGAAGTAACGATACGCTCGATTGCGTCATCGTCAATCTTCTTATCATAAGGAATTGGTTCAGGAATGAACTTGTCAAGCAAAGTTTTTGCTTGTTTTGATAACTTCTTTTTAGCTTCAGCCATATGCGACACAACAAAGTTATGCTTTTTTTCTGCTTTTCTTTCTTTTTTAGTTACTTTTACGGACATTGTTGAGCTCATTAATTGATTTATAAGTGCTATTATACAGCCTTTTAGCCTTAATGTCAAGCTTTTTATCAGTTATTTTTGACTTAAAACTTCAGACTTTGGTTGAGGTTATGAGTCATATCTTGGCAATTTTTGCCCTATTTCAGGTTCTGTTTCTGGTTCTGGTTCTATTTCGTCAAAGCTTGGAATAGGTTCGAGTTGCCATTCTTCTGGCGGCCACACTGGTGCTCCGTTTATTTGCATATCTACATATACTGCCAAATCTAATGCTGTACAAGTGTAGATATTTGCAGAATTAATGTCAATTGTTGAATCTTGTGTGGCAATTGACATTTGTGATAGTGTTGGAACCATAATTGTTTCGACTCTTGCTGGGTCACCGCCTGCTTTAAGAATATGTGCTTTGGCCGCCTCTATTGCTCGCCAAATGCCAGATTCGATCATTTCGTGCGTTAATAAAGAAGGAGCAGTTAGCATTTCATGTATGTTTCTCCACAGTAGAGAGCAATGTACGAACCGCATTGCCACTCTGACATTCTCAATTTTAGTACCTTGTTTATATGTTTTGTTTATATATCCTGAAAATATGCTGATATCGGAGTCAAGTCCGCGATCAATTTCATTTTCAACATATGTGGTAAATTCTTCAGGAAGCATATTCTCTGGAACTGCTTGAGCCAGTGTTGCGGACGAAAATAATAGTGTTATTGCGATTATTAATGATTTCATACAAGTATTTAGCAGTCGTAAAAAAGGACGGTAAGTCAACTTACCGTCCAAAGTCGCTATTTCTAGCGGGTCCTCAACTCATATTAGTTAGCTACCGCTGCCATGATGTACTTTCCATACTGCTTGTGAAAGCGGTCGAAGTTCTTCAGCTTTCCAGGTTGTAAAGGAAGGTTGTAAGTAGTAAGAGCAACCTTTGCGCCCATAACAACCAGCTCAGTATTGAAGTTATCCATCATAAAGGCGAAAAAGTAATCA
>SMVA01328785.1_pt1 | contig 11685 bp, 13 predicted proteins | sample 2456451 | NCBI WGS metagenome assembly SMVA01 (sample SAMN11095933, study PRJNA526329) | marine sediment metagenome | biome: Marine sediment; feature: Surficial sediment; material: Deep marine sediment; isolation source: Hadal surficial sediment | place: Pacific Ocean | collected 2014-05 | depth...
CGTCATCTATACGTCGCCGGAGATCGCATGGGTCGGCAAGACCGAGGAAGAACTCAAGCAGGCCAATGTCGAGTACAAGAGCGGGGCGTTCAATTTCGCCGCCAGCGGGCGCGCCAAGGCGATGGATCAGGCCGCCGGGCTCGTGAGAATCCTCGCCTGTATCGAGACAGACCGGATTCTGGGTGTGCATATCTGTGGGCCCATGGCCGGTGAATTGATTGGCGAGGCGGTGCTGGCGATGGAGTTTCAAGCCAGTACCGAAGATCTGCAGCGCACGATCCACGGCCATCCGACGTTGACGGAAGCCGTGCACGAAGCCGCCCTGGCCGTGGATCGGCGCGCAATTCACGCGATAAATCGCTGATTTTCTGAGCGGAAACCGTCTCGTTCGAGGCTCGTTCGGTGGACGCTGAGCGGTGTCGCGGGAGCTCCTCGCATGCGGACGCTTTCGGGTATCATTAGCCGCGTTGTTGTTGAGGAGCGCAAGCATGAGACACATTTTTCCCCTGCTGGGAATGGCCTTGTTTTGTTCGCAGGTTGTGGCCGACGAACTCGATCTGGGCCTGAACAGTGACGCGGTTTATGTGCAATATGCCCATAAATTCGGCGAGAGTTCGCTGCGGATGGATGGGGGTTTGCTGCATCACACAGACAATGGAGATGTCATCTACGTCGGGTTGCTGCTCGCGGACCTCGCGTCTGATGGGCCGAGTAAGGTCGAGGCAGGTCTGGGTGGGCGGCTGGCCTACACCAGAGGCGACGGCAGCAAGCAGGACGGGTTGGGGTTGCCGCTCGGCGGGTTCATCCGGTTTACGCCGCAGCGATTCAATCGCGTGTCGTTGGGCGCCAGTCTCTACCTGGCTCCGGATGTATTGACGACCGGTGACCTGAAGAAATACCAGGAATATGCGGCGCGTGTTAGTTATAACCTGATGCGCGAGGCAGACATTTACATCGGGGCGCGCTACGCCAAGGGCGAATACAAAAAAGCCCCGGACGTTCGCTACGATACGGGTATGCATGTCGGCATTACACTGCGGTTTTAAGGAGAGACCTCTTGGTGGGGTGTGGATATTTCGCACGGCATGGGCACGATCGATGAAGGGCGCGAGGATCAGGGAACGACATGGCGGGTCATAGCAAGTGGGCGAATATTCAGCATCGCAAGGGCGCACAGGACAAGAAGCGCGGGAAACTTTTCACCAAGCTGATCCGCGAGATCACCGTGGCGGCGCGCGCCGCCGGCGCGGACCCGGACGCGAATCCGCGGTTGCGCCTGGCGATCGACAAGGCCAAGGGCCAGAGTATGCCGAAGGACAACATCGAACGTGCGATCAGGAAAGGCTCCGGACAAGTGGAAGGCGACGCGTACGAGGAGATCCTCTATGAGGGCTACGGGCCCGGCGGCGTCGCGGTCATGGTGAATTGCCTGACGGATAATCGCAACCGCACCGTCGCGGATGTCCGCCACGCATTCGCGAAATTCGGCGGCAATCTCGGCGCGGACGGGTCGGTGGCGTACCTGTTCAACAAGGTTGGCCTGATCAGTTTTGCGGCCGGCGTCGACGAAAATGTTCTCATGGAAGCGGCGATCGATGCCGGCGCCGAGGATGTCGTCGTCAATGCGGACGGCTCTATGGATGTGCTGACCGACCCGGCGGACTTCGAGCAGGTCAAAGATACGCTCGATGACAGCGCGGTCGCATCGGAACTCGCGGAAGTTACGATGCGCGCGTCGGTATCGGCGGAACTCGGCGAGAAGGCGGCCACGAGCATGATGAAACTCCTGGAGATGCTCGAGGACCTCGACGACGTTCAGGACGTCTACTCAAACGCGGAAATACCGGACGAGATACTGGCCAAGCTGTAGGCCGACCAGCGGCAATGAACGTCATCCGAATACTTGGCATCGACCCCGGTTCCCGGATCACGGGCTACGGCATCATCGAGTCAGACGGCCGCACGACCCGGCATATTGCGAGCGGCTGCATTCGTGTCGGCAACGGCGACTTCACCAGACGACTGAAAGACATCTATACCCGCATCGGAGAGCTCATCGTCGAGTACGCTCCGCAGGAGGTGTCCGTCGAGCGCGTGTTCTTTCATCGCAACGCGGATAGCGCACTGAAGCTCGGTCAAGCCCGCGCGGCTGCAATCTGCGGTACGTTTGCTCGCGGCGTTGTCATTCACGAATACGCCGCCAGGGAGATCAAACTGGCGATCGTCGGGCGGGGCGGCGCGGACAAGGCGCAGGTCCAGCACATGGTGAAGGCCATTCTCGGGCTCGAAGAGCTGCCGGCGACCGACGAAGCCGATGCGCTCGCGGCCGCAATCTGTCATGCGCACAGTCATCCGCTGCGGGGCGCGCTGAATTCGGCCAAACTCGCGGGCCGTACCACCGGCCGCGCATCTGGCCGTCGCAGCTGGCGGAAGTTTGCCGGGTGAGCGGTCGATGATTGGTTTTGTTCGCGGCATTCTGGCGCACAAGGAACCCCCGTTCCTCATCGTCGACGTGAACGGCGTCGGGTACGAGATCGAGGCGCCGATGTCGACGATATTCTGCCTGCCCGAGGTCGGCGAGAAGGTACAGCTTGCGACGCATCTCGTCGTGCGCGACGATCATCAAACGCTGTTCGGCTTTCACACCGAGGACGAGCGACGCCTGTTCCGCAACCTGATCAAGGTCAGCGGCGTCGGCGCGAAGCTGGCGCTGACGATACTGTCCGGCATCAGCGTCGCGGGCTTCGTCCAGTGTGTGCAGACCGAAGACAAGGCCGCGCTGATTCGCTTGCCGGGCATCGGCCGCAAGACTGCCGAGCGCCTGATTCTCGATATGCGCGACCGGGTCGGTTCTGCTGCGGGCGCCGGGGCGATCGGGGGCGCGGCGATCGGCGGGGCCGAGCCGTCGTCCGCGCGTATCGAGGCGTTCAACGCGCTCGTCAGCCTGGGCTACAGGCAGGGCGAAATTCAGAAGATGCTCGATGAGGTTGCAATCGATGCGGGCACCCGGACCGAAGATATCCTGCGGTCCGTGCTCAGGGCGGCGGCGCCATGAGTGAGGATCGCCTGATTGCGCCCGAGCAGGGCGACGACGAGGTGGTGATCGACCTGTCGATCCGGCCGCGGTCCCTGGACCACTTCATCGGCCAGGCACCGGTCAGGCGCCAGATGCGCATATTCATCACTGCGGCCGCCCAGCGCGGCGACGCGCTGGACCACGTCCTGATCTTCGGTCCGCCTGGCCTGGGCAAGACGACGCTGGCCCACATCATCGCGAATGAGATGGGGGTGAACATGCGCCACACCTCCGGCCCGGTGCTCGAACGCCCGGGTGACCTCGCCGCGATGCTGACGAACCTGGAGCCCCACGACGTGCTGTTCGTCGACGAGATTCATCGCCTGAGTCCGGTCGTCGAGGAAGTGCTGTACCCGGCGATGGAGGACTTTCAGCTCGACATCATGATCGGCGAAGGGCCCGCGGCGCGATCGATCAAGCTGGACGTCCCGCCGTTCACGCTGGTCGGCGCAACGACCCGGGCGGGCCTGCTGACATCCCCGTTGCGCGATCGGTTCGGCATCGTGCAGCGCCTGGAGTTCTACAGCGACGAAGAATTGCATCAGATTGTTACTCGTTCCGCAGCCATCATGAACGTGTCGATTGACGCCGCCGGTGCGCGGCAGATCGGCGCGCGCGCGCGCGGCACGCCGCGTATCGCCAATCGCCTGTTACGGCGGGTGCGTGATTTCGCCGAGGTCGAAGCAGACGGCCGTATCGACGAGCCGGTCGTCATCGCGGCAATGGACATGCTCGCCGTCGACGCCAACGGGTTCGATTTTATGGATCGCAAGTTGCTGTTGTCGATCATCGAAGGATTCGACGGCGGCCCGGTCGGTGTCGAGTCGCTCTCCGCGGCGATCGGCGAGGAACGCGGCACGATCGAGGATGTACTCGAGCCGTACCTGATCCAGCAGGGTTTTTTGATGCGCACCCCCCGGGGACGCGTCGCAACGCGCCGCGCCTATCTGCATTTCGGACTGAAAGAGCCGGCGCGCCTCGACGACGGGTCGCTGCCGCTGTTCGACACCGAGTCTCCTGACACTGCCGGGTAAACCCCGGATCGCACGCCCTGCGGGGTGCTGCGCCCCTGTGGCGCATCCCGCGCGACGCACTCATAATAGGCCCCGTTGTTGTGGGTCGTTCGGGCGTCCGGTGGCGGGCCGTACCGAATGGCTGCGTGCACTCGGCGTCGGTCGGGATCGCCTGCCGGCGACTCGGCAGGACCAAAGGATGGTTGTCCAGTGCGCGGCGTGTCGCCGCTTGTAGCGACGTCCGGTCATTTAAGCCCCGTCGGATTCCGACGGACATCATGAATACGCTGACGGCGGGCGTCGCATAGTGGGCCGGCCCTTGGGCGAGGCCGGATTTACAGGGAGGATAAATTGAAATGACCGGGGAAATGTCATTTGTCGCGTTGGCGCTATCGGCGAGTTTCGTCGTGCAACTGGTCTTGTTGTTGCTGTTGGCGGCATCGGTGGCTTCGTGGTCAATCATCCTGAAGAAGCGCAAGGTGCTGCGCCAGGCCGTGACCGGTTCCGATGCCTTCGAGTCCAGTTTCTGGTCCGGCGGCGACCTGACCGCAATCTATCGTGACATCACGCAGGGTGGCCAGGCGCCGGGGGACATGGCCGGTGTTTTCGAGGCGGGTTTTCGCGCATTCCGACGCCTCGACGAGCAGGCGAACCTGACGGGGGGGCAGATCGTCGAGGGTGCGCAGCGGGCGATGCGCGTCGCCCAGATGCGTGAGATGGACCGCCTGGAACAGGGCCTCGCGACGCTGGCCACGATCGGCTCCACGAGTCCGTATGTCGGGTTGTTCGGGACCGTCTGGGGCATCATGACTGCGTTCTCGGCGCTCGGCAATGTGCAGTCGGCGACGCTCGCGATGGTGGCTCCGGGCATCGCGGAAGCGCTGATCGCGACCGCGATGGGGCTGTTTGCGGCGATTCCGGCAGTCATCGCCTACAACCGCTACGCCGATAAGGTTGGGCGCCTCGAGGTCCGTTACGACGCGTTCGCCGAGGAGTTCTCGACGATCCTGCAGCGCCATGCACATGCCGCGGGCGGAACCGAGGAGGAGGAGACATGAGCCGGATCCGCAAACGTCGGCTGATGGGCGAAATCAATGTCGTGCCGTATATCGACGTCATGCTCGTGCTGCTGATTATTTTCATGGTGACGGCGCCGATGCTGACGCAGGGCATCGAGGTCGAACTGCCGAAGGCTGCCGCGGAGCCGATCAGCTCGAGCGAGGGCGCCGAGCCATTGGTCCTGTCGATCGATGCCGAGGGAAACCTGTACCTGAATATCGGAGACGACGAGAAGAGTCCGGTCGATGCGACACGCATCGTCCAGCTGGCATCGACGGTGCTCGAACGCCGCCCGGAAACGCCGGTGCTTCTCAAGGCCGACTTCCGCGTGGCTTACGGCGATGTTGTGTCTGCAATGGTCTTGCTGCAGCAGGCCGGGGCGAGCAAGATCGGATTCCTGACGGATCAGGTCGAACTGGAAGCTCTGCAGACGGGTTAGCCCGTTGTACCAGGCCATCCCTCGATGTCAGCCACGTTCGCGCGCGAGTATTCCGGGGGGCTGACGATTTCCGTCGTCGGTCACGTCGTGCTGTTTGCCGTGCTCGGGGTGAAGCTGATGAGCCTGCCGTCCGAGACCGTGCCGCAATTACGCCTGGCGATCGAGGCCACCGTCATCGACGTGGCGGCGATCCGTGCGCGCGAAGCGGCCGAGCGCCAACGGCTGGCGGAGATTGAACAGCAGAAGCTGGCGGCCGCCGAGCGCGTGCGGCGGGAGAAAGACGCGGCAGAAGCCGCGCGTCGCAAGGAAGAGCAGGCGAGAGTGGCCGAACAGCGGCGACGGGAGAAGACCGAACGCGAACGGAAGGCCGCTGAACAGAAAGTTGCCGAACAGAAGGCGGCCGCGGAACGACAACGACGCGAGGAGGCGCGGGTCGCCGACCAGCGGCGCAAGGAAGCCGAGGCGCGCGAATTGGAGGCCGCTGAGCAGCGGCGTCGGGTTGCCGAGCAGCAGGCCGAGTTTGCACGCGAACTGGAAGCTGAGGAACACCGCTTCGCGGCGATCTCCTCGGGCAAGCAGGCGCAGTATCTCGCGTGGATTCGCAATAGCGTCGAGAGAAACTGGGCGCGCCCCGTCGGTGCGAAGGCCGGCATCGAGTGCGTCGTGCATGTCACGCAGAGACCGGGCGGTTATGTCGTCAGCGCGCGGATTGGGCGCTGTAACGGGGATGCCAGTGTACAGAGATCGATTATCGCGGCCGTGGAGAAATCCTCGCCGTTGCCGCAGCCGCCTGACCCGTCGCTGTTCGATCGCAACTTGCGATTTACGTTCAAACCGGAAGAATAGCGCCGCGGGTTATCGCGCGCCGGATCGAGGGAAGAAGATTAAAGTGAAGACGGGGAAACTGAAAGTGGCGGGAGCGAGAGCCGGGATTCGGGCGCTACTGTTGTTCGTATTGGCGGCGCCGATTGCTGATGCCGAGTTGCGCATCGAGATCAGCCAGGGTGTCGATCAGGCGGTGCCGATTGCCGTCGTGCCGTTCGGTTGGGCCGGAAGCGGGGCCGCGCCATTCGATGTCGCAGGTTTAGTCAGTGCCGATCTTGCCCGCAGCGGGCGCTTCACGTCGCTGGCGCCGAAGGACATGCTCGAGCGGCCGACACGGGGTCGTGACGTCGACTTTGGCGACTGGCGCATCATGGGGGTCGAGGTCGTCATCGTCGGGCGCCTGCTCGAAACGACGCCGGACAACTACACGATCCAGTTCCAGGTCTTCGATGTGTTCCGCGGCGAACAACTGCTCGGCTACCGTCAGCCGGCGACGCGCACGCAGTTGCGGGGTGCGAGCCACCTGGTTGCCGACATGATTTACGAAGAACTGACCGGCGTGCCGGGCATCTTCTCGACGCGTATCGCGTATGTCACCGTCAATGGCCAGCCGCCGCGACAGACCAGTCGGTTGGTGGTCGCCGATGCGGACGGCGAGAATGCGCGTATCCTCGTCGAGTCGGATGAACCGCTGATGTCGCCCGCCTGGTCCCCCGACGGGCGCAAGATTGCCTACGTCTCGTTCGAGCGTAAACGCGCATCAATTTACGTGCAGACGCTGCGCTCGGGAGCGCGGCAACGGGTCTCGAGCCGTCCGGGCGTGAACGGGGCACCCGCCTGGTCCCCCGACGGAAGATTCCTTGCGCTGACCCTGTCGAAAACCGATGGCAACCTCGATATCTACACGCTGAATCTGTCCAACCAGGTGTTGAAACGTCTGACCGAGCGCGCCTCGATCGATACGGAGCCCGTCTGGTCCAACGACGGCGACCATATTTACTTCACGTCCGATCGCGCGGGACGACCGCAGGTGTACCGCATATCCGCGACCGGGGGCCGCGCCGAACGGCTCACCTTCGAGGGCCCGTACAATGCCCGGCCGCGCCTGTCGCCCGACGGGCAGGACATTGCCGTCGTGCATAACGACCGGGGCAACTATAGAATCGCAATGGTCGATCTGGATCGTGGCTACACGCAGGTCCTGACCCAGGGCGCGCTCGATGAGTCGCCCAGTTTTGCGCCGAACGGAGAGACGCTGATCTACGCGACACGTCACGAGGAACGTGGTGTACTGGCGACCGTCACGACGGACGGGCGCATTCACCAGCGCATCTCATCGGTTGACGGGGAGGTTCGCGAGCCCGCCTGGTCGCCGTATCGCCGCAATTAGCGGGGCCGTTGTTTTCGATAAATAGGCTTAATAATTAGCTTGTTATGAAGTTTTTTTTACGTATGAAATGTTGTTGAAGGAGCGTTGACCATGGTATTGACGAGGATTGTCGGGATTGCGGGTGTGCTGGCGCTATTGGCCGGTTGTGGCGGTACCACAGGTTCCGCTGTGGGCGACGGCCCGGGCGATGCGACGGGAGTCACGGACGGTGCCAGTTCATCCGGTGTGGATGACGATGGCTTCGCGCGGGGCGGCGCGTTCGAGGAAGACTATGATCAGCTCGGCGGAGCCGCCGTTCTGGACAACCGGGTAATCTACTTCGGCTTTGACGACGCCGATGTCGACGCCGGCTCGCTCGAGGTGCTCGAGGCGCATGGCGCATACCTGGCCGAGAACGCCGGGATTTCGGTGCGTCTCGAGGGTCACGCGGACGAGCGCGGTAGCCGGGAATACAACATCGGTCTCGGCGAGCGCCGGGCGCACGCGGTGCGGCAGATCCTGCTGCTGCAGGGGGTGACGGGCATGCAGATCAGCACGGTCAGCTACGGCGAGGAACGCCCGGCCGTGCTCGGCAGCGACGAGGAGGCCTGGAGCCTGAATCGTCGGGTCGAACTCATCTACGCCGACTGACGCAGGCTCAAGATGCGTGCGCTACACCTGAGTTATCCCATGAAGTGCGGCCGCCTGACGTTGGCCGTCATCGCGCTCGTACTCTGCGCAGGCTGCGACGGCATGCTGTCACGTCAAGACGATCCGATGCACCTGCAGGTGCAGGAGATCGACAGCCGACTCGTCCGGGTCGAACGGCTCGTGTCGAACGAGGGGCTGGTGAACCTGATGTCGCAGCTGGATGCGATTCAGAAAGATGTGCAGTCCCTGCGCAATGACGTGGAGACACTGCAGTACCAGGTCGAGCAGTCGGACGGCCGGCAACGTGAGCTGTATCTCGACATCGATCAGCGGCTGCAGGCGATCGAACAGGCCAGTGTGAATCGTACCAATCGTACCGTGTTCGATGGCGGCTCGCTGAGCCCGGGCCAGTTGCCCGTGCCCGGCGGTACCGACCGGGCGAATTACCAGGCGGCATTCGAGCTCTTGAAGCAGGGTCGTTACGACCAGGCGTCGATCGCCTTGCAGCAATTCATGATTGCGTTCCCGGGCAGCGAATTGTCCGACAATGCGCAATATTGGCTGGCTGAGACGCAATACGTGACTCAGCAATACAAAGCGGCGTTGCCTGCCTTCCAGATCGTGCTCGACCGTTATCCCGACTCGCGCAAGATTCCGGATGCGTTGCTGAAGATCGGGTACTGCAACTACGAGTTGAAACGAATGAGTGCCGCGGAAAAGGCGCTCAAGACCGTCGTCGCTGATTACCCGGAAACGACGGCGGCCCGCCTGGCCAGTCAACGCCTGGATCTCATCAAGAGCGGGTCGCGGTAGCGGGGGCGTCGGGCGAGACTTCCGTTCACGATCTGCCATGGCGGAAACCACCGAGGCCGTTCAGCGTTCCGACGATGAACTCAGAATCACGGAGATCTTTCACTCGCTGCAGGGCGAGTCCCGGCTGGTCGGTTGTCCAACCGCATTCGTGCGACTGACCGGTTGCCCGTTGCGTTGCATGTGGTGTGATACGGAATATGCCTTCCATGGCGGGACCCGGATGCGCATTGCCGAAATCGTCGAACGCGTCGCGAGTTTCGGGACGCGCTATGTCTGCGTGACCGGCGGTGAGCCGCTGGCGCAGCCGAATTGTCGGGCATTGCTGAGCGTGCTCTGCGAGGGTGGTTACGATGTGTCGCTCGAGACGAGCGGCGCGCTTGAGATCTCGAATCTCGATCCGCGCGTCGTGGTCGTCATGGATATCAAGGCGCCCGGTTCCGGAGAGGTCGAGCGTAATCTGTGGCGGAACATCGATTTGATCAAACCGGAGGATCAAATCAAGTTTGTCATCGCCGACCGCCGGGACTACGAGTGGTCGCGCGACGTTGTCGCGGAGCGGGGACTCACGTCGCGTTGCGCGGTCCTGTTTTCCCCGGTCTGGCGAGAGACGCTGAGCCGTGATCTGGCCGAGTGGATACTGGCCGATCGCCTCGACGTGCGGTTCCAGATTCAACTGCACAAGGTCCTGTGGGGCGAGGCGCCGGGCCACTGAGTTCGCGGGGGAAATCGGGCATGACGAAGGCCGTGGTGTTGCTGTCGGGCGGGATGGATTCCGCGACCTGCCTCGCAATCGCGCGCGACGCCGGGCTCGACTGTTTCGCGTTGAGCTTCGACTACGGCCAGCGCCACGCAGCCGAACTCGATGCGGCGGCTGCCGTCGCGGAGGCCATCGGTGTGAGCGCGCACCGCGTCCTGCGCATGGAGTTGGGCGCGCTCGGCGGTTCCGCCCTGACCGATACGGGTATCTGCGTGCCCGAGTCTGCGTCCGTTGGTATCCCGGTGACCTACGTCCCGGCGCGCAACACGGTCTTCCTGTCGTTCGCGCTCGGATGGGCCGAGGTGCTGGATGCGGATGCGATTTTCGTGGGTGTCAATGCGGTCGATTATTCCGGCTACCCGGACTGTCGGCCGGAGTATATCGCCGCTTTTCAGCGGGTCGCCGATCTGGCGACCAGGCGGAGTGTTCAGGGCCGGCCAATCCGGATCGAGACGCCACTGATCAGCCTGACGAAGGGTGAGATCATCCGGCGCGGGCTGGATCTGGGCGTCGATTTTGGCCTAACCGTGTCCTGCTACCAGGCGGACACCGAGGGACTGGCCTGCGGCGTCTGCGACGCATGCCGTTTGCGCCGCGCAGGCTTCGCAGACGCCAGTTGTCCCGACCCCACGCGTTACCGCCGCGCCTGATGCGTGCGGTATGCGAATTCGGCTTGCCGCACGCCGGACCGACCGGCTAGAATCGCACTCCGTCAGGCGCCGGCCGGGTGGGTGAGTCATCCAATGGCTGGCCGGAAGTCGCACAGGTGCGTCGCGCACTCCATCGACAGACTTGCGATGCAATCACACGGGGCCGTTAGCTCAGTTGGTAGAGCAGTTGGCTTTTAACCAATTGGTCGCTGGTTCGAATCCAGCACGGCCCACCAATTAAATCAAAGGCTTACGGTCAATTCAGACCGAATGTTGTCAATAAACTTGCACTACTACACAAATCTGGCACACTCAATAGCGAGAAGTGCAGAGATTGCAAGGCATACAGCCTAATATCTGTGTGGCCAAGACGCTCCGTCGCTGCTTCCAATGTATCGTCACTCGCCGACTTCGCGCGCAGGTCATTGAATCGGAATGATTCCTGCAGTTCAGTCTCTTTCAACGCTTTCAGCATCAATGTTCGCCATATTGAGCCAAACCCGGTCGGTGTATACGGCTTTCCTTGCATGTTCGCTATAACGTGTTGGCGAACTTGTGGTCGAAGTTTCTTGGCTGCCGTAATAGCTGCACGCAGATCATCAGACCATTCGATCAGGATTACCTTGCCGCTGCTTTGCTCTGTTTTTGCGGGACGAATTAGTATTCCGTCATCCAGCAGGTCGCCCCGCGTCAGACGCAGCAAATCCCCCCGTCGCAACCCCGTCAGCAACGCCAAGTCCATTGCGACCTTCATCCGGGGTGATGCGACTGAGTACACGGCAGAAAATTCCCAATCGGCAACATACCGATTCCGGCGCGGTAGCTTCAGCTTCCGGACTTCACGGCACGGATTGAATCTCAATGCACCCCACTCCACACCCTGCTGAAAGGCATGTGCAAGCACCTCAAGCTCTCGATTGGCGGACGTTGGGGTCAAAGCACCGCGTTTATCCCGATATGCGCAAATATCCGGCGCGGTAACGTCTGGCGGCCTCATGTGTCCAAAAACACCGCGTAATCTCACGATCTGGGC
>SMVA01240716.1_pt1 | contig 11684 bp, 11 predicted proteins | sample 2456451 | NCBI WGS metagenome assembly SMVA01 (sample SAMN11095933, study PRJNA526329) | marine sediment metagenome | biome: Marine sediment; feature: Surficial sediment; material: Deep marine sediment; isolation source: Hadal surficial sediment | place: Pacific Ocean | collected 2014-05 | depth...
AATTTGGAGGAGTTGGCTCAATACTTTGCTGCCTACCACCGGCTGATGGAGCACTGGAATGCCGTATTACCGGGAGTCATTCATACCGTGAACTATGAAGACCTGGTTGCCGATGTCGAAGGTGAATCGAAGCGGTTGTTGAGGTTTTGTGAACTGGACTGGCAGCAACAGGTGTTAAAATTCTACCAAAGCAAGGCAGCTTCCACGACGGCCAGTTCTACCCAGGTCAGGCAACCGGTTTACCGGAGTTCAGTGGCAAAGTGGAAGCGCTACGAAGAACAGCTTGAGCCTCTCGCGCGGATATTTAAAGAGGCGGGAATAGCCCTGGATTAATTTTTTTCGGGGACCTCTAAATCACCAAGTTCAGCAAATGCGCCAGGCCCGGCGCCTTGCTGGTAAACCGGATATGTAATGCCGGAATCTCTAAAACTTTTCAATGGCTGGGCCTGGCCACCATACATACCGCGTTTGCGCACCCGGCGGACGTGGTCAAAATCCAGTTCAACCGTAATAATTTCTCTGCTGCCTGAGGCCTGGTGGAGCACGGTGCCATCAGGACCCACGATAATCGAGCGGCCATATGCCAGCCGCCCGGCGCTATTGATATTGACCATGTAGACCTGGCTGATCGCAGCATTTGTCTGCGCGATAGACAGTTCGATTTGCCGGTCGTTGGTATTGGTCAAAGTAGGCACAATGATGGCTTCAGCACCCATCCAGGCTAATTGCCTGACCATTTCCGGGTACCACATGTCGTAACAGATAATGAGTCCCAACCGGCCCGCACCTGGCACATCAAAAACAACGAATTGGTCGCCTGCGGTTACACCTTTCTCATAAGGCAGGAAGGGATAGTGTTTACGATACCTGGCGACAACTTCGCCTGCCGGATTGATCACCGGCGCCGTGTTGTATACATTTCCGTCACGTTTTTCAAGAATTGAACCAGGGATTAACCAGATGTCATTTTTGCGGGCAGAATCCTGCAGGCACTTTTCGACCTCACCCGGCAGCTTTACCGCAAGCTCGGTTCCGGTACCGAAAATACACAACTCGGGCAACACCACCATCTGAATCCACGGAAAACGCTGCTTGACCAGATCGATTTCCTGCTCGATCAGGGCAAGGTTATCTTCGACCGCCAATTCGAGTTGTAATCCGGCTATAGCCAGGTGACTCATTTGTCTCTCCGTTGCATTATCTTGCCTGTCATGTGACAAACAGATAATTCAGGGTATAGACAGGGCAATATCAGGCATAGAACCAGTTAGAAAAGGGCAATTAGGCCAGTTTGGCGTCCGCTGTTTGAATGATGGCAGAGTCAACAAGGCGGCCACCAGGGCGCCACCAGTGGATATGCTTTCCTTCCAGGGTCACCTGGTACTTGCCTTCCTCTCCGTAGCTCCACTGATCCCAGTGACGGCAATAATAATCGCCTTCAATCCACCATTTACCCGAGTCACAATCTTCGTTAGCGTGGCCGGAAACTCCTTTCATGGTCCCATCTGCCAGCAATTCAATGGTGCAGGGGGCGCCATAGTAAGTCTTGTAGAGAATGGTTGCTCCCGGCAAAATTTTACTGAGTTGCTTGCCACTGAGCAAGCCTTTGTCGCCGGGATCCAATTGCCTAATTGAGTCTGCATTCAGTTCTCTTATCAATTTTTCAAGCTGGTTGACACCTTCCCGGATTTTTTCAGTTGGAATGCTGGTGACACCCATCCTGAAGTGATTTCTGGAGCTCTTTTTCCCCCCGTAATAATGGGTATCCGGCTCAATTAAAATACCGAGGCGCGCCGCCTTGCTCACGAGTTGGTCTACGGGTATGTGGGGTGGGCATTCAACCCACAGGGCAGTTCCCCCCTGGGTCGGGAATTCAATCTCGCTACCCCGGTGATAATGGTTAAGTGCCTGCCGTAATGCGTCCCATCGCTCACCCATGATCTTGTGCAGCCGCATCATAAATGAATCGTAATGCCCCAGGGACAGGAAAAAAGCCGCAGTTCGCTGGTTCACAATGCTAGGGCGCCCGATAATCATCTGACGTAATTTACGTGCTTCTCGGATTAGATCCGGCGCCGCAACAATGAACCCAATCCTGAGGCCGGGTGCAAGCACCTTGGGTAGTCCGGACACGTAAATAACCCGGTCATTTTTATCCATACCCCGCAATGCTGGCCGCGGTTGACCGAGGTAGTTATTTTCATGTTCAAAATCGTCTTCGATGATAAGCAAGTCGTGTTCTTCCGCCTGTTTCAGCAAGGCCTGGCGACGCTGGGTTGGCATGGTTACCGCGGTTGGGACCTGGTGGCTCGGTGTCACGTAAACCAGATCGGCTTTTGCAAGCCCGGAATTGATCACCATGCCAAATTCATCCACCGGCTGGAGCCGGATCGTTGCACCTGCTTGTTGCAGTAACTGGCGAACCTTCGGGTTGCCCGGCTCTTCAATCGCGACCCGGGTTGAGTGATTGGCCAGTAGGTGGGTAAGCAGATAAAGTGCGTTTTGCTCACCGAGTGTGATCAGGATTTCATCCGGACTGGCCGAAATGCCGCGTCGGGGAAGCATTTTGGTGCGTATTTCTTCGATAAGTGCGGCGTCATCCGCAAAGCCTTCAGTGACCGTGCCTTCATGAATAATCCTGGCTCCCAAAGCCATGCGACTGGCTTCTCGCCATTGCGCGGTCGGGTACAAGGAGGAATCGAAGTAACCATCGATAAAAGGGTGCGGGTGCTGTTGCCAGTCAGACGGCCAGTGAAATGTCTCCTCCAGCATTGAAGTGGTCCTGATGCGGTCCCGCCAAAAGGCGCTGGGCTGACTGCTGGTACCAGGTTTGCCACTAAACCCGATTCTACCTTCGAGTATTTTTTCATTCACATATATACCGCTGCGCTCCCGGCTTTCAAGGTATGCCTCATCAATAAGCTGTTCATATGCCAGCACCACGGTATTACGTGCAACGCCAAGTTGTTCTGCGAGTTTTCGGGATGAAGGAAGACGGGTTCCTTGCGGATAAACGCCTTGCAAAATGGCCTCGACCAGTTTTTGACGGATCTGGCTTTGCAGGCTCAAATTGCTGGAAGGGTCGAGATATATGAGAGCTGCGGTCACCTTGATTTCATGATTCGGGATTTTTGCCGTTGCCAATCGCGGTCTTTTTGCACCTTGCGTTTATCATGCTGGCGCTTTCCGGTTGCGACTCCTACTTCCACCTTTACCTTGCCGCGCAGCCAGTACATGGCGGTGGGAATTACAGTTTTACCCTTCCTGTCTATTGCCCCTTTCAAGCGGTCGATCTCCCTGCGGTGAAGCAACAGTTTCCGGGTGCGGATTGGATCGGCAGTAATGTGGGTGGAGACGGTAGGCAGGGGGTTGACCCGGCAGCCGAACAGGAAGGCTTCATTATCCTTTAACAGTACATAACTGTCAGAAAACTCGACCCGGCCTTCGCGCAGGGCTTTAACTTCCCAGCCTTCCAGTGCAATTCCAGCCTCAAGGCGCTCTTCAATGTGATATTCATAGCGCGCACGTTTGTTACGCGCTATGGTCTTGTTTTTTTGCGGTGCTGGCCGGTTCATCAGAGGCGTATTCTACTATCTTAGGCCAGCCGTTTTCTTGTCGTTTCTACACCGTGCATGACCGCCGTCGTGATATATTTCCGCCGCCGGAGAGATACGCGCCCAAATTAAAATATAACGATTAAAATATTACGATTAAAATAAAACGAAATGAAAATAGAACGATCAGCAATTGTTATGCACCCCCCAGAGCATATGTACCAACTTGTACATGACGTGGCCGCGTACCCGGAGTTTCTGCGCTGGTGTACATTTGCCGAAATTCACGAACAAAGTGCAACCCATCAACTTGCCAGTATCGGCATAAAAGTTGCTGGAATTGAACAAAGCTTCAAGACTCTAAACGAATTGCGGGCACCAGAGCAGTTAACGCTTTGTCTGGTAGAAGGGCCGTTTCGGAGCCTGGCAGGTCAATGGCAATTTAAAGCGCTGGGGGAGCAGGGCTGTAAAATAAGCCTGAGCCTGGATTTTGATTTTATGCCAGGATTGATTTCCACAGCCTTCCAAAGCGGTTTTAAGAAGATTGCCACACACCTGGTGCTCGACTTTTGCGCCCGTGCAGATCGATTGAAGAAAAACGGTGAATTAGGTGGAAACTGAAAACATCTCAATTGAAGTCGTTTACGCGCTAGCCCCGAAGCAACAATTGGTCTGTTTGGAAGTGCAAGCCGGAACAACCGTTGCACAGGCGATAGAGCTTTCCGGATTGAAGAATAAATTTCCTGATATGGATATTGATCCAAAGCGGGTGGGTATTTTTTCAGTAAAGACGGCGCTGGACACAGTTTTACGTACCGGTGACCGTGTCGAGATTTACCGCCCTTTGGTCATTGATCCCAAGGAATCACGACGAAAGCGCGCGCTTGCAGCCAAAGCGGACGGAGTCAGGAATTAATTACCTGGCGGGACCAGGAAACCATCCAGTTGCAGCGCTGAATTGATCATGTCGAGCTGCTTTTGTGCTTCAACGCGGGTTTCAAAGCTTTGCGTTCTAACCAGATAACGGGTTTCCAGATGTGCGGTTTCCTGGTTAATAATGCTGCCCTCGAAGCCTTCACTTTGCAGTTGCCCAATAAGGTTTTCAGCATTCTGCCGGGAATCAAATGCGCCCAACTGGATGATCCAAACAGCGGGGGCTGCCACTACTGCAGGTATGTTCTGATCCAGCACTTCAACTGACGCTTCAACAGATTCTACAGTTGCTTCAACATCAGCCTCCGGGAGTTGCGCCGTGGTTTTTGTTTCAACCGTTTCCACCATGATCTCTTCGATTTGTGATTCAGGTGTTTCGATTGCGGTGATGACCGCTTCTGTTTCCAAGGCTTCTGTTTCCAAGGCTTCTGTTTCCAAGGCTTCTATTTCCAAGGCTTCTGCCGGGGACGGTGCAGAAATGTCATCGATGACCGGTTCCTGGGTGGCCTTGTTGCTCACAACGGCATCCTGATCGTCAAAGTCAACACCTTTTATTTCTGCCAGGATCGAGTTTTCGAATTTCAAGGTTACCAATCTCGTGAGCGGTTCGCCTCCACGAATGCTGAAAGAATAATAATAATCCCAGCGTTGCTGGTGAAACGGGTCGCGTACGGCAGGCGTACCCATCAAAAAGGACACCTGGTTCATCGTCATTCCAAGTTTGAGTTGATCCAGTTTGTCCTGTTCAATCGCATTTCCCTGTTGGATGTTTTGCTTGAAGACAATATTGCAGGCACTGGTCATAAACAAACAGCAGGCAAGAATCAAGATAAGTTTGTTAGACATGGGTTTCCTGTAGATAGACTTGAAAGGACTCAGCAAAGTGAATGATACAATATACTCATCCCTGACTTACAGGCTTATGGACATTAAATACTGAACACGACGTTACTGAACATGAAGTTTATTGGGAGTTCACCAGGTGGAACGCAGAAACCTTAGGAAAGTCGGCTTGAAAGTAACCCAGCCGAGAATGCACATTCTTGATTTGCTCGAAGAGCGCCAACATAAACATATGACCGCGGATGACATATACCGGGCCTTTATGACAGCGGGTGAAGATATTGGCCTGGCCACCGTTTATCGTGTTTTGAGCCAATTTGAAGCTGCAGGACTTGTGGTCAAACATAATTTTGAGGGCGGGCAGGCTTTTTATGAACTTGATTCGGGTGAACATCACGACCACATGGTATGTGTTGAGACCGGTAAAGTGACCGAATTCGTCAGTGATGAGATCGAGAACCTGCAACAGGCGATTGCCGCGGAACATGGCTACGAAATTGAAGATCACAGCCTGGTGCTTTACGTGCGACCCACGAAAAAATAAAGGCAGCGTTAGAAATTCAGGCAGCAATATTAACTTTCACCCGAAGCGGCAAGCATTTCTGTTGCATGCTTCCTGCTTTGATCCGAAACCCGTCCGCCCAGCATCCTGGCAATTTCATCAATCCTTTCATCTTCGTTTAAGACTGTGGTCTTGATCGAAGTCCGGTCTTGGCTGGATGATTTTCTGACCTGTAGCTGGTGTTGCCCACAAACCGCAACCTGGGCCAGGTGGGTCACACACAGGACTTGTGTGTCAGTTGCCAGTGTTTTTAGCAACTTGCCGACCATGTTTGCTGTTTCACCCCCTATACCGGTATCCACCTCGTCAAAAATCTGCGTACGCAAAGACCGCCCATAGCCGGCTGCTACCTTGATTGCCAGGCTAATGCGTGAGAGTTCACCACCTGACGCAACCTTTGACAGCGGCCCTGGATCCGTTCCCGGATTGGCGCTGACCAGCATTTTGATACTGTTATCGCCTGTAGGTGAAGGGGGTGATTGCGGATCATGTTGCACGCGTATATCAAATGTGCCATCGGGCATGCCCAGTTGTGACATAAGTGCGGATACGTCGCCAGACAGTTTTTTAGCATGAATAAGGCGTGCTTTGGACAAATCTGCTGCACTTTCACGATATTGGGCAAGCGCCCCGGCCAGGTTGGCTTCCAACTCTGTACGACTTGCTTCAAAGTTACCGGATTTTTCAAGGCGTCCAGCCAATTCATCACGAACCTGCTGAAGGTCTTCCATTGGCACCCGGTGTTTGCGGCCCAGGTCAGCCAAAATCTCAAGCTGCTCTGCCAGTGATGACAGTTTCCCCGGGCTCAGGTCTATCTTATCGCAAGCCTGCAGTATGGCAATGGCTGCCTCCTCACAGTTGATCGCAGCTTCGGCCAGCATACTGGCAGATTCATCTATAGACGGATCAAGTTCACGATAGGGTGCAAGCAAATTTAACGTGCTTTGAATCAACGCCCGGCCGCCGGTATGTTCTGCATCCAGCATGGATTTACCGGCCTGCAGGGCATCCAGCATCGCACCACCCTGGGCCAGTTTGCGATGCTCCTGTTCAAGCGAAGTGACATCAGCTGCCGGGATGGAATGCGTGTTTAGTTCTTCAAGCTGGAATTGCAGGTAGTCTAGCTCGGCCGGCGAGATGCCGGATTGTTGCTCCAGGCGCTCAAACTCATCACGTAATGCCTTCCATTTTTCAAATGCTTCCAGAACATTGTGTAATTGCCGCTGGTAATGACCACTGCTGTCCAAAAGCAGATATTGCTCACGGTTACGGGTTAAACGAACATGTTCATTTTGACCGTGAATCTCAACCAGCAGCTCACCCAGTTCACCAATTTGCTGCACAGTGACCGGGCTGCCATTGACCCAAGAGCGGGAACGTCCGTTTGCAGCAATTGTTCTGCGCAGCAAGCATTGACCATTTGAATCAAGGCCCGTTTCTTTTAGCCATTGTGTTGCACCGGGGTTTTGTTCAAGCCGGAACTCAGCGCTCAATTCCGCCCTGTCTGCGCCCTGGCGTACCCAACTACTGTCAGACCGATCTCCAAGCAATAGTCCCAGGGCATCAACCATGATGGACTTGCCGGCACCGGTTTCGCCGGTAATTGCCGTGAAACCAGGCTCAAAATCCAGTTCCAGTGAAGGAATAATTGCGAAATCCTTGATAAAGAGATGATTGAGCATGGCCTTAAGGGTAATTGTGTATGAAGCGCCAAGCTAGCATGGTGGTTGACCCGGGGCAATGGCAGAACAGATTGATTGCTTGAATCCCTTATCTGCATCCCCATATTTACGAACTTGCAAGGCGGGAGAACAAAAGCGTGGCTGACAAACCAGAAAATTCCAATGGTAGCGAACAACCAGAGAATGACGGGTCAGGGATCGAAGCAACCCCAGTCGGGAATTCTGATAGTGGTGCGGACCATGAATCCACTGCCGATGATGAATTAATCGAAGGTGAATTAACCGGGTTACAGCATGCCCTGGGTGACGCAGAAAGTGAGCTGGCAAAACACCGTGAAGCCATGCTGCGTATGCAGGCTGAAATGGAAAACCTGCGCAAACGCCTGATTAAGGATTTGGAGCGATCGAGGTTAAGGGCGCTTGAAAGTTTTATGAATGACCTGCTGCCGGTGAGGGACAGCCTGGAACGTGGCCTGGAAACAGATGACGACACTACGACAGTGGAAAGCATGAAAGAAGGCAAAGCCCTGATCATAAAAATGCTGACCAAGGTAATGGAAAATCACGGATTGAAAGTCATTGATCCGGCCGGTGAGCCATTTAACCCTGAACTGCACCAGGCGGTGAGCATGCTCGAATCTGCCGATCACGAGCCAAATACCATACTGGAAGTTCTGCAAAAAGGATTCCAATTGCATGATCGCCTGGTACGGCCAGCGATGGTGGTTGTTGCAAAATAGCATGATACCAATTGAATTTTGCGGGCTAAACCCCACATATGGAACATCTGATTTATAACAGTTTTTTTTGGAGATTAAACAATGGGCAAGATCATAGGCATCGATCTGGGCACTACCAATTCATGCGTAGCCGTGATGGAAGGTGGGCAGCCCAAGGTCATTGAAAATTCGGAGGGTGATCGTACGACACCTTCTATTGTCGCATTTACCAAGGACGATGAAGTTTTAGTCGGCCAGGCAGCAAAACGACAGGCGGTAACCAATCCAACCAATACCTTGCATGCAGTAAAGCGGCTAATTGGTCGTAAATTTAACGAAAAAGTAGTCCAGAAGGATATGGACCTCGTGCCGTACAAAATTGTAAAGGCAGAAAATGGCGATGCATGGGTGGAGGTTGACGGTAAAAAAATCGCGCCTCCTGAAATATCAGCACGTGTACTGATGAAGATGAAAAAGACCGCCGAAGATTACCTCGGCGAGGAAGTCACCGAAGCGGTTATTACGGTTCCTGCATATTTCAATAACCATCAGCGCCAGGCAACTGAAGATGCGGGCAAGATTGCCGGCCTGAAAGTTCGCCGGGTTATTTCTGAGCCGACTGCAGCAGCCCTGGCCTTTGGCCTTGATAAGAAAGGCGGAGAACGCAAAATTGCGGTTTACGACCTGGGCGGCGGTACTTTTGATATATCCATTATTGAGATTGCCGAAGTGGAAGGTGAGCACCAGATTGAAGTTCTATCAACTTCTGGCGACACGTTCCTGGGTGGTGAGGATTTTGATAATCGTGTAATGGAATACCTGGTGGAAGAATTCAAGAAAGACCAGGGTTTTGATCTGAAAAATGATCCACTGGCACTGCAGCGCCTCCGCGAGGCTGCCGAGCGTGCCAAGATCGAGCTTTCTTCCAGCCAGCAGACGGAAATCAACCTCCCGTATATAACGGCTGATTCGAGTGGTCCCAAGCATCTTAATATCAAGCTGACCCGGTCGAAACTTGAAGCGCTGGTCGAAGACCTGGTCAAACGAACCATTGCACCGTGTCGCACCGCACTGGATGATGAAAACCTCAAGATCAGCGATATTGAAGATGTCATTCTGATCGGTGGTCAAACCCGCATGCCATTGGTACAAAAGACCGTTTCCGAATTTTTTGGACAACAGCCTCGCAAAGATGTGAATCCGGATGAGGCGGTAGCGGTTGGTGCGGCGATCCAGGGCGGGGTGCTGAGCGGAGAAGTTAAAGACGTTCTTCTGCTTGACGTCACACCACTGTCCCTGGGTATCGAAACCCTGGGTGGTGTAATGACCAAGTTGATTGAGAAAAACACCACGATTCCGACCAAAGCTACGCAGGTATTCTCAACTGCTGAAGACAACCAGACAGCGGTAACCGTACATGTCATGCAGGGTGAACGGGAAATGGCTGCAGCAAATAAATCACTCGCACGTTTCGATCTGGCCGGTATTGGTGCAGCGATGCGCGGAATGCCGCAGATTGAGGTTATTTTCGATATTGATGCTAATGGCATCATGCATGTCAGTGCTACTGACAAGGCAACCGGAAAAGAACAGCGGATTGAGATCAAATCGAGTTCCGGCCTGTCAGATGAAGAGATCGAAAAAATGATCCAGGACGCCGAAGCGCATGCTGAGGAAGACCGGAAATTCCACCAGACCGTAACGGCCCGCAACAATGCAGATGCCATCGTTCACGCCACCCGTTCCAGCGTTAAAGAATTGGGCGAAAAAGTGGCTGAAGATGACCGCAAGAACATTGACTCGGCCATTGAAGGCGTGGAAGAAGCCGTAAAGGGCGATGACAAAGATGCGATTGAAGCTGCAGTACAAAAACTGACTGAAGCTGCCCAGGTTATTCACGAGCAGGCAGCTGCAGAAGCGGAAGCGCAGGCTGACCAGTCAAACAGTCCTGGCGACGGTGTAGCTTCAGATGAAGATGTCGTTGATGCTGAGTTTGAGGAAGTGGATCCTGACAAGGATGACGAAAAGTAACTTTCTTTTCACTTAAATCCAATGGCAAAACGTGACTACTATGAAGTGCTCGGTGTGCAGAGGGGCGCCGGCAATGATGAGCTGAAAAAGTCATACCGCAAACTGGCGATGAAGTTTCATCCTGATCGAAATCCGGATGATGATGACGCCCAGGAGCACTTCAAGGAAGCAAAAGAAGCCTACGAAATACTCAAGGATCCGAAGAAACGCTCAGCATACGACCAGTTCGGTCATTCTGCCGTCGATGGTTCAATGGGTGGAGGCAGACCTGGTGCCGGTGGCTTTCATGGCGCCCCGGGCGATATTTTCGGCGATATTTTCGGTGACATCTTTGGCGGCGGCAGACGGGCCCAGCAGCAACAGCGTGGCGCGGACCTGCGATTTTCCATGGAACTTGATCTTGAAGATGCAGTAGCAGGTATTGCCCGCGAAATTCGTGTTCCAACCTTGGGTGAATGTAAACCCTGCAATGGATCCGGTGCCAGGGACGGTCGAAAAGAGACCTGTACAACCTGTGGAGGCGCCGGTCAGGTACGCATGCAGCAGGGTATTTTCTCTGTGCAACAAACGTGTCCGGCCTGCCAGGGCCGCGGTCAACAAATTTCCAACCCCTGCGTTTCCTGCGACGGTCAGGGCAGGGTGCGTGAAACCCGCACTTTGTCGGTGAAAATTCCCCCGGGTGTGGATAATGGCGACCGTATCCGGTTGGCGGGTGAGGGTGAGGCAGGGATGAACTCTGCGTCTGCAGGTGATCTGTATGTAGAGGTCCGGGTCAGGCCACACAAGCTGTTCGAACGTGATGGTGACGAACTTTACTGTGAAGTCCCGATTCATTTCACTACTGCAACCCTTGGTGGTGTGTTGGAGATTCCGACCCTCAAGGGACAGGTTAAATTAAAGATTCCTGCGGAAACACAAACCGGCAAAATGTTCCGTCTGCGCGGTAAGGGTGTGAAATCGGTTCGCAGTCACCGTCAGGGTGACCTGTTGTGCCGGGTAGTGGTTGAAACACCGGTCAGACTTAGTCGCGAGCAAAAAGAGTTGCTAAGGCAATTTGAAAATTCACACCTGGCGGATAATATTCAGCACAATCCCCGTTCCAGTTCATGGCTGGATGGCGTAAAGGAATTCTTTGACCGCATGACTTCATAAGCCGCAGTACTGACTGTGGCTTTATTCCGGGTGGCTTATACTTCGTCAGTGAAAAAACTAATTGATTCGCAAAGGCTCTGGGATTCGCAAAGGCTCCGGGGTTTGCAGCGGTTTTGGCAACTGTTACGCAAAGCCCGTTGGGGCTTGCGGATCAGGCAGGAACGCATTCTCGCCAGTTTGAAATTTCGCTTGGCCCAATTTCGCAGGA
>SMVA01371302.1_pt1 | contig 11681 bp, 11 predicted proteins | sample 2456451 | NCBI WGS metagenome assembly SMVA01 (sample SAMN11095933, study PRJNA526329) | marine sediment metagenome | biome: Marine sediment; feature: Surficial sediment; material: Deep marine sediment; isolation source: Hadal surficial sediment | place: Pacific Ocean | collected 2014-05 | depth...
CCGAGTGTTGTTTGTCTTCACCGTCAAAGGTGATTAACTGAATTGGGGAATCCAATGTCACAGTCTTAGCAGACCGTGGGATTATTGAGTGGTTCCCGGTGCCGGTAGTTTTACCCTTTTTTTGGATCGTCAGTAGTCTGGAGGCGTGCCCCGACTAACTGCGTATTCCACCTTCTGTTTCAAACAGGTGCAGCATCGGCCAGCACAGCCACCAGTAACGCAGGTTCACTACCCGTATTTACCCAGGCGTGGTTAGTGCCGCGCTGAACGACAACGTCGCCGGGCTTTAGCCCTTTTGCTTCACCTGCATCCAACAGTAAGTCCACTTCACCGGAGATAAGAATGATGTAATCCACGCTGTCGGTTTTGTGCATGCCCGGGTGCAGGCGGGTGTCCACCCGGCAGTGAGCCGCGCCCACCGATTCAAAGCCCAGGGCTGCGCCGGCTTCTTTGTCGGCGGCCGACACCGTGGGGTCATCAACCGGCACGGTAAACCAGCGAACCTTCACCGCACCCGCTGGCGGGCACAGAGTAGGGCTGGTGTCCTTCAGGGCATCGACCAGGGTATTGTTGTCTGCGGGAATGCTCTGGGTGAGCCATATTTCGTGCAGGCCCGAGCCGGCGGCACTGATTTCTGCGGCGGGGCCGCCATCAATTTCTACAATGGACTGGCCGGCGTCGTTGTGGCCGGTCACGATTCGACGAAGTGTGTGGTTCATAAGTGGCTCCTGTTCAGGGGCTATAAAAAACCCCGCACAGGGCGGGGCTTGGTTCGCTGGAGGTAAGCTATCCGACGTTGACTTCGTCGATTTGCACTGCGGCAATACGCTTGCCTTCCTCGGCACTTTGCTGGAACTCGAGAATCTGGTCGAAGTTCATGTAGCGGTAAATTTCGTCGGCCATGGAGTCCAGGTTTTTAGCATATTCCATATACTCTGCCGGGGTTGGCAGTTTTCCCAATATGGAACCGACAGCGGCCAGCTCTGCAGATACCAGGTAGACGTTTGCGCCGTCACCCAGGCGGTTGGGGAAGTTCCGGGTAGAGGTGGACAGCACTGTGGAGTTGGCAGCCACGCGCGCCTGGTTGCCCATGCACAAAGAGCAGCCCGGCATTTCGGTGCGTGCGCCGGCAGAACCGAAGATACTGTAATAGCCTTCCTGTATGAGGATGTGTTCATCCATGCGAGTGGGGGGAACTATCCAAAGCCGTGTTGAGATGTGGCCGCCGTGTTGCTCCAGCAACTTGCCCGCTGCCCGGAAGTGACCGATGTTGGTCATGCAGCTGCCGATAAAGACTTCATCAACGCTGTCGCCGGCCACTTCAGATAACAGCTTCGCGTCATCCGGGTCATTGGGGCAGCACACAATAGGCTCGGTCACATCGGCCAGGTCTATTTCGATAACCTCGGTGTATTGTGCATCTGCATCGGCGCGCATCAACACGGGGTTGGCCAGCCACTCTTCCATCTTCAGGGCGCGGCGCTCCAGTGTGCGAGGGTCGCCGTAGCCGTTTGCCACCATGGAGCGCAGCAGTGTGATGTTAGAGCGCAGGTACTCGGCAACCCGCTCCTCGCTCATCTCGATGGTACAACCCGCAGCGGAGCGCTCGGCGGAGGCGTCGGATAACTCAAACGCCTGCTCGGCGGTGAGATCGCCCAGGCCTTCAATTTCCAGGATGCGGCCGGAGAATATATTCTTTTTGCCCTTTTTATCGACGGTCAGTAAGCCCTGCTTGATTGCGTAGTAGGGGATGGCGTGTACCAGGTCGCGCAGGGTGATACCCGGCTGCATTTTGCCCTTGAAGCGCACCAGAATAGATTCGGGCATGTCCAGTGGCATGACACCAGTGGCCGCGGCGAAGGCGACCAGGCCGGAGCCCGCGGGAAACGAAATACCCAGGGGGAAACGGGTGTGGGAGTCGCCACCGGTACCCACCGTGTCGGGCAGTAACATGCGGTTTAACCAGGAGTGGATAATGCCGTCACCGGGGCGCAATGAGACGCCACCGCGGGTCATGATAAAGTCCGGCAGGGTGTGCTGCGTGTCTATATCCACGGGCTTGGGGTAGGCGGCGGTGTGGCAGAATGACTGCATGGTTAAATCGGCGGAGAAGCCCAGGCAGGCCAGGTCTTTCAACTCATCGCGGGTCATGGGGCCGGTGGTGTCCTGGGAGCCCACGGTGGTCATACGCGGCTCACAATAGGTGCCGGGACGAATACCGTCGGTACCGCAGGCCTTGCCGACCATTTTCTGAGCCAGAGTATAGCCTTTACCGGTATCTTCGGGTTCGGTGGGCTTGCGGAACGTCTCAGATTCAGCCAGCCCCAGCGCTTCGCGAGCTTTGGCTGTCAGGCCCCGGCCGATAATCAGGTTGATACGCCCACCGGCTCTCACTTCGTCCAGCAAGACATCGGACTTCAATTCAAATTCAGACAGCGTGTCGCCAGCCTCGGACAGGATTTTTCCGTCATAGGGGCGGATTTCAATGATATCGCCCATGCCGATGTTGTCTACCGGTGCTTCAAATACCAGGGCGCCGGCATCTTCCATGGTGTTATAGAAAATGGGGGCAACCTTGCCACCTATGCAAATTCCGCCGCCTTTTTTATTGGGGACGCCGGGCATGTCGTCGCCGAAAAACCACAACACCGAGTTGGTGGCAGATTTGCGCGACGAGCCGGTACCGACCACGTCGCCAACAAAGGCCACGGGCAGGCCTTTGGCCCGAACTTCGTCTACCTGTTTCATCGGCCCGGTCACACCGTGTTCCTCCGGGCTCAGGCCGTCGCGGGTCATTTTGTACATGGCCAGGGCATGCAGGGGGATATCGGGCCGGGACCAGGCATCGGGGGCAGGGGACAGGTCATCGGTGTTGGTTTCACCGCTTACCTTGAACACCGCTACTTTAATGGATTCTGCGACGGCGGGTTTGGAGGTAAACCACTCGGCATCGGCCCAGGATTGCATGACAGATTTGGCATTCTCGTTGCCGTTAGTGGCCAATTCCTCAACATCGTGGAAGGCTTCAAACATCAACAGCGTATGTTTTAGCTCGGTAGCGGCCTGTTCGCCCAGATCGGCATCGCCCAATTGTGAAATAAGCGTATCGATATTGTAGCCGCCGTGCATATTGCCCAGCAGTTTGATGGCGGTGCTTTTATCGATGACCGGGCTGCTGGCATCGCCCGATACAATGGCGGAGAGAAATCCGGCTTTTACGTAGGCGGCTTCATCCACACCGGGTGGTACCCGCGTGCCGATCAATTCCAGCAGGAATTCCTCTTCCCCAGCGGGGGGGGATTTCAGCAGTTCTACCAGGGAGGCCACCTGGTCGGCACTCAGGGGTTTAGCGGGAATGTTCAGGCTGGCACGTTCTGCCACGTGGGCGCGGTAGGCTTCAAGCATGATAGAGCTCCTTGTCTTGATAACGAGAGTTCGTGAGGTGGGCAGAACGGCGGTTGAAAGCGATCTGCCTGACCCCTAAAATACGCTGCATAGTATAGCTCAATCGGCCTTTAAGATAAATAAATCAAGTGCTTATATCGTGCATTCACGCGGGTGATGCCGTACACTCGCGGCCGTGACCCGTGTTGTTCTAAGCCCCGTTAAAACGCCCTGCATCGGTGTCTGTTCCACCGGTATTGGCGACACCGTGTGCCGTGGTTGCAAGCGATTCAGCCACGAGGTTATCAACTGGAACAGCTACTCCCAGGTGCAAAAGCGCATTATCGATACGCGCCTCTCCGGTTTCTTGTCGCAGTGTGTGAGCAACAAATTGCGGGTACTGGACAAGAGCCTGGTGGAGTGGCAATTACAGGTTCAGCAAATTGCCTACAACCAGGACCACGACGAATATTGTTGGGTCTATGGCCTGCTGAAGGCGGGGGCCAGCCAGATTGGCGAGCCTCTGGACTATGGGTTTCGAGTAGACCTGGCCTATCGCACGGCGACACTTGCCGCCCTGCGAGAAACAATAGACGAAGAGTTCTTCATCCTTTCCCAAGCGCATTACGATCGCTATTTGCTCACAGCGGATTTATTTGGAGGCCGGGGCCAGTGATGCCCGCCACAAAAACTGCCAATACCGACATATCGCACATCCGCGAATTTCTCAGCTGTGAGACGCCCCAGGCCTGGGTGCAGTGGGCGCTGCGCAACCCTGAGCTGCTGCTTATCGACCATGCCAACTGCGAAAAAAAGGCCGCGGCCACCGCCCTGAACCTGATATACCGCTACGTGGAGCATGACGAATTACTGCATATGCTGTCGCGGCTTGCACGGGAGGAATTGCGTCATTTCGAGCAGGTTATCGACATCATGAAACAGCGGGATATTCGCTACCGGCAGATTTCCGCCAGCCGCTACGCCGGCGAGCTGCGTAAAGGCGTTCGGAAAAATGAGCCGGGCCGCCTGGTAGACACCCTGATTGTGGGGGCCATTATCGAAGCGCGTTCCTGCGAGCGTTTTGCCGCTCTCATCCCGGTGCTGGACGAGGAACTGGCAGCGTTTTACCGCTCATTGCTCAAATCCGAATCCCGACATTTTATGGATTACCTCAATTGGGCCGAGAAAGTGTCATCGCCCGGGGAGGTGAACGAACGGCTGCCGCTATTTCTAGCGGCGGAGCGCGGTCTGGTAGAGGGTAAGGACAATGAATTTCGTTTTCACAGCGGCGTGGCGGCGAAAGTTAATTAATGTATTACAATAATAAAGCTCAATAACTTATTGATTTATAACGAATGATGTGAGGTTTAGTTTGCCGTGCTCGGCTTCGATTAGCCAGCCTTTGTCATCCCAGTCCCCCAGTACCCAGCGTGTGCCAGCCGCCAACTGATGGCGAGCCGGGCGGTGGGTGTGGCCGTGAATCAGCTGTGTGACGCCGTGGACACGCATGGCTTCTGCCACGGCATCGCCGTTCACATCCATAATATCTTCCGCCTTGTTACTGTTGGACTCTTTGCTCATGGCGCGAAGTTGACCGGCCAGAGCACGCCTGTCTTCAAGGCTTTTGGTCAGGGCGTCAGCTTTCCATTTGGGGTCGCGGGTCATGCTGCGGAAGGCCTGGTATTCCACGTCGTCAGTACACAGACTGTCGCCGTGCATCAGCAGGGTGGGCTCGCCCTGTAAATCGATAACGGTGGGGTCGGCGAGCAACTGCCCACCCACCGCGTGACAGAAATCATCGCCCAGCATGAAATCGCGATTGCCCTGCATGATAAACAGCTGTGGCCCCGCCGCACTGAAGCTGCGCAGTGCCTGGGCAACCTCAACGGCCAGGGCCGAGTCGTCATCGTCACCTATCCAGGTGTCAAACAGATCGCCCAGGATATACAGCTGGCTGCAATTGTGGTTGTTCTGGAGAAATTGTGCAAAGGCCCTTATTGTGCCGGGCCTTGCGGAGTTTAAATGGAGGTCGGAAATAAAAAGTGTAGGTGCCATCGGCTGGCCACTTAGTCTTCGACGATTTCCACCGATTCAATCATGATGTCTTCGGTGGGTACGTCTTGCATACCGGCTTTGGTGGTGGTGGAAACCACTCGAATCTTGTCCATGACATCCTGGCCCTCGACGACTTTGCCAAACACGCAATAACCCCAGCCCTGCATGTTTTTACCGGAGTGGTTGAGGAAGTCATTGTCTTTCACGTTGAGGAAAAACTGAGCGGTAGCCGAATGGGGGTCCATGGTACGGGCCATGGCGATGGTGCCGTGGTCGTTGGTCAGGCCATTGTCCGCTTCGTTTTCCACCGGTTCGCCGCAGGGCTTTTGATCCATATTGGTATCAAAGCCGCCGCCCTGGATCATGAAGTTATCAATCACGCGGTGAAAGATCGTGCCATCGTAATAGCCGTCCTGGGCATAGTTAATAAAATTGGCAACGGTTTTGGGTGCTTTTCCGGCATCCAGTTCCAGTTTAATTTCGCCAAAAGTGGTGCGAATGATAACCATGGTGTCGTCCTTGTCAGAAAGTGAGGGCAAATGTGGGTGATTGAGCGGTGTAAGCCACAAAAGCGCGCTAATCATACGGGCTTTTGGCGTTTTGCGCTAGGTAGTGAGTACATCAGTGGCTATAATACGCGGCCACAAAAATGCCAGAGCTACAGGAGCCATGGAAACCAAGCCAGCCAACAATTTTTTGCGCTCAATTATCGCCAATGAACTGGAAAACGGCACAGTGACCGAAGTGGTGACGCGTTTTCCCCCGGAACCCAATGGCCATTTGCATATAGGTCACGCCAGTTCTATATGCTTGAACTTCGGCCTGGCACAGCACTTTGGCGGGCGCTGCCACCTGCGCTTTGACGACACTAACCCCGAGAAGGAGAGCCAGGAATACATCGATGCCATAAAGGCGGATGTTGTGTGGCTGGGCTTTGAGTGGCACGGCGATGTGCGCTTTGCCTCGTCCTATTTCCAGCAGCTTTATGACTGGGCGGTGGTTCTGGTGGAGCAGGGCAATGCCTATGTCTGTGACCTGAGTGCAGAACAGGCCAGGCAGTACCGCGGCACACTGACCGAGCCCGGTCGCAACAGCCCCCACCGTGAGCGCAGTATTGAAGAAAACCTGCAACTACTGGCAGGCATGAAAGCGGGCGAATTTAACGAGGGCGCAAAAGTGCTGCGGGCGAAGGTGGATATGGCATCACCGAATATGAACCTGCGCGACCCAATTCTCTACCGCATACGAAAACAACACCATCACCAGACCGGCAACGACTGGGTTATCTATCCCACCTACGATTTTGCCCACGGCCAGGAGGATGCCATAGAGGGTATTACGCACTCACTGTGCACGCTGGAGTTTGAAGGGCACCGGCCGCTATACAATTGGTTTATTGAGCACTTACCTGTGCCCAGTAAACCCAGGCAGTTTGAGTTTGGCCAGCTGAACCTCAGCTATACCATCGTCAGCAAACGAAAACTCAAACTGCTGGTTGACCAGGGCATAGTGCGGGGCTGGGATGACCCGCGCATGCCCACGCTTTCGGGAATGCGCAGGCGCGGCTACAGCCCCGCGTCGTTGCGTCGTTTTTGCGAGATGGCCGGTGTGTCGCGCACCGAAGGCGTGGTCGACGTGGCCATGCTGGAGCACGCCATCCGCGACGACCTGAACGAGAATGCGCCACGGGCCATGTGCGTGTTAAACCCCTTGAAAGTGGTGTTAACTAACTACCCCGAGGGCGAGTTGCAACAGCTGCGCGCGCCCTGTCACCCCAGTCGGGAGGAGTTGGGCACGCGCGCTGTACCTTTCAGCCGGGAGTTGTACATTGACGCCGATGATTTCCGCGAGGAGGCCAACAAAAAATTCAAGCGCCTGGTCATAGGCAAGCGCGTACGCTTGCGCAATGCCTACGTCATTGAAGCGGATGAGGCCATTAAAAATGCCGACGGAGAAATCGTCGAAGTGCGTGCGCATCTTATCGAAAACACGCTGGGCGAGAACCCCGAAGATGGAATCAAGCCCAAGGGTGTTATCCACTGGGTGTCAGCGCTGGGCGGCAAGCGGGCCAGAGTGAATTTGTATGATCGCTTGTTTAATGACCAAGCGCCGGACCGTGGCGACAAAAATTTCCTCGATCATATCAATCCCGATTCGTTCAAGGTGGTTGCGCAGGCCTGGATTGAACCGTCCTTAGTGGACGCCGCGCCCGAGCAAATTTTCCAGTTCGAGCGCGAGGGCTATTTCGTCGCTGACAGATACGATCATTGCGGGGATAAGCCGGTCTTTAACAAGACCATAGGCCTGCGCGACACCTGGAATAATTAGGAAACAGTAAAATCATCATGAGTCTTAGCATTTACAATACACTGGCGGGCAAGAAGCAAGTCTTTACGCCACTGGTTGCCGATACGGTAACCATGTATGTCTGTGGCCCCACCGTATACAACCTGGCACACATAGGCAACGCCCGCCCGGTTGTGGTATTTGATACCTTGTTTCGCTTGCTGAAAACCCAGTACAAAACTGTTACCTACGCGCGCAATATCACCGACATCGACGACAAAATTATTGTCGCTGCCCGGGAGAGAAATTGCAGTATCGACGTGGTCACCGCTGAGTTTACCGCCAAATTTCGGGAAGATATGGCGCAGTTGAATACACTGCAACCCTCACTGGAGCCCCATGCCACACAGCATATTGAGCCCATGGTTGCGTTAACCGAAACCTTGATCGAAAAGGGCCATGCCTACGTATCTGAAGGCCATGTTCTGTTTGCGGTGGAGTCCATGGCGGATTACGGCAAGCTCTCCGGGCGTTCCCTGGATGACATGCTGGCCGGTGCCAGGGTGGCAGTGGCACACTACAAACGCCATCCGGGTGACTTTGTGCTGTGGAAGCCCTCAGCACGCGAAGACCCGGGTTGGGACACGCCCTGGGGTCGCTGCAGGCCGGGTTGGCACCTGGAGTGCTCGGCCATGATTCGCGAGCACCTGGGCGAAACCATAGACATTCACGGTGGCGGCAGAGACTTGATTTTTCCCCATCACGAAAATGAAATTGCCCAGAGCCGTTGCGCCCACGGGGGCGACTATGTGCGCTACTGGATGCATAACGCCTACCTGGATATCGATGGCGAGAAAATGTCCAAGTCCCTGGGCAATTTCCATACGGTGCGCGACCTGCTGCAAACTTACCGCGGCGAAGTGTTGCGTTTTGCACTGTTGTGCGCCCACTACCGCTCACCCCTGAATTTTTCCCTGGAGTTGCTGCGCCAAGCAGAGCAAACCCTGACCAGTTTATATGGAACCCTGCGCGAAGCGGCAGACGTGGAAGCCGCAGGTGAGGTAGACCTGGCTGGTGAGGCGTTCTATCAGGCACTGAATGATGACTTGAATACACCGGTCGCCATCGCGGAAATTCACGCCCTGGCGAAAGAACTGAACAAAGCGGGTAGCGAGGACAAGGCGTTATTGAAGGCGCGGTTGTTGGCAGCGGGTGAACTGTTGGGTATTTTGCAGCAGGACCCCCAGCAGTGGTTGCAGGGCCAGGCTGCTGAAGGTGAAATAGCCGCTGATGCCATCGAGGCACTTATCATAGAGCGCCAGCAGGCGAAGCTGGATAAGAACTACGCCCGTGCCGATGAGATACGCCAGAACTTGCTGACCCAGGGTATTGTGCTGGAAGATAGCCGAGAGGGTACCAAGTGGCGGCGCGAGTAGGGCGCCCAGGCAGTGGCTTGGCTGCTAGCCCAGACTCTTCTCGCCAGACTCAACCGTCTGCATGATTAGCGTGTTAATGGTCATGGGCCCCACACCGCCGGGCACCGGGGTGTAGGCACTGGCTTTTTCAGTAAGGCCAGACAGTTCGATATCCCCCACGCCACCGGGATGATAACCGGCGTCAATTACCACGGTACCTTCTTTAACCCAGTCAGCTTTAATGAGTTCGCGTACGCCCACAGCGCCCACCAGAATGTCTGCCAAGGCGACGACCTCCGGGAGGTTGCGGGTGCGCGAGTGGCAGATGGTGACTGTTGCATGTTTTTGCAGCAGCATCTGTGCCATGGGCTTGCCCAGGATGGGGCTGCGACCCACTACCACGGCGTGTTTGCCTTCAATATCGATATCGTAATGGGCCAGCAAACGCATAATGCCCTGGGGCGTGGCGCAGCCGTAGGCTTCTTCGCCCATGGCCATGCGACCAAAACCCAGGCAGGTAACGCCATCGACGTCTTTGCTGAGGGCGATGGCATCGAAGCAGGCGCGCTCGTCTACCTGGGCTGGGACCGGGTGCTGCAGCAAGATTCCGTGCACATCCGGGTTGTTATTTAGTTCTTCGATTTTAGCCAGCAACTGCTCGGTGGTGGTGGAGGCGGGCATTTCCACTTTCAGTGAGCCCATGCCCACGCGCTTGCAGGCGTTACCCTTCATTTTTACGTAGGTGGCAGAGGCGGGGTCATCGCCTACCAGAAGGGTAGCCAGAATAGGTGTTTTCCCGCCGGATCTGGCTTTTATTTGCTCGACCCGGGCCAAAAGCTCGGCTTCTGTTTGTGCGGCTACGGCTTTTCCGTCAAGGACCAATGCTGACATGGGGCTATTCTCGGTGAGTAATGGATTGCAGATGGCCCAGCCACCGCTTCGAAGGCGCGCATTGTGTCACGGCGCAGGGCCAGTGTCGAAGCGACAGGGTAAAAAGTGTAGTAAAATCACTATTTTACCGTTGACGCTCTGGGAGCGGGTGAGTATTATGCGCCCTCCTGAAAACGGGTCGGCAGTTAGATTATTGCCATTGATAATCGGGGTATAGCGCAGTCTGGTAGCGCGCCTGCTTTGGGAGCAGGATGTCGGGAGTTCGAATCTCTCTACCCCGACCAACTTTTCATGTTTTTGGACGGTTGGTCGCCCTTACTCAGTACCGCTTCAATGGTGGCCGTAGCTCATCAGGTAGAGCCCCGGATTGTGACTCCGGAGGTGGCGGGTTCAAGACCCGTCGGCCACCCCACTTTTTTGTTTAAAATCAATTATTTAGATCAAGCCTCTGCCACATAGATCGCGTAATCGTTGTGCAAGGTCGGGAGGCTGTGTCCCAACGCCTCAGGTGCGTCGATATTTGGCTGGTGTCACTCCAGTGTAATCCTTAAAGGCCTGCGTGAAGTGACTGCGGCTGGAAAACCCAACGCGCGTCATCAATCTTTCGACTGCAATCGGCCCACGATCAAGTAGTTTTATTGCCAATTCCATCCGTATTTGATTCACCAGTTTCATTGGCGAGCTGTCGAAGGCCTCATGGAAGGCTCTGGCGAACGTTGATCGGCTCATATGAGCAACAATTGCCAGCGATTCAACGGTATGATTATTACTCGGGTCTGACATTACGGCCTCAAGCGCTGCAGCAAGGTGTTGTTGATCTGGCCGGTTGTCTCAATCGAGTGAGCAAGCCCGGCGGGAACGATAGCCAGGCAGTTAGTGCCGATTCGATGGCGCCGCGATCCTGGGTCGCCCAACCAGCCCTCGCCTTTAACGACAAAATGCATCATGGCCACTGGAGGGCCGGGCAGTGTTAATCGCCAATTTGGCTCGAGCATGCAAAGCGCGAACTGCCCAACTTCAAACGACATATTTTCTAAGAATCGATCTAACATTTGCTTTTCTCATTATTACTGAAACTTGCAACATGTAGTTACGACAACATTCTAAGCTATGATACTTGCCTCTTTCTGGCGTTGGCTGTGATCTTGCGAGTAGATAATAAGCCCCTCCAGAAATCATGTTGGTCCTTCGATATCAATGGGACGATCCCATGCAAATCAAAGACCAAACTGTACATTCACCGCATTATATTCCGCTAGCAACTTAGTTGTCCGCTGGATTCAGGGACGTATTTTCCATTTATTGGGCGCAAAACACTAAACCCAATCACTGCACTTTGAGGAGAATGTTCGATGAAAAAACTACAAGAGAAATTACTTCTACCCATCGGCTTAACTATTTTGACGTTGCTCAGCGCCAACGCGATGGCTCAGCTTCCCAACCCGGGTCTAGTCATCGATTTTGAACGCACGGCACTAGTCATTACCGACCCACAAAACGACTTTCTGAGCCCCGCTGGTGCTACTTGGGGTTTGGTAGGTGCCAGTGTTAAGGCCAACAACACCATAGCGAATATTGAAACATTGATGAAGACCGCCAAAACCAATGGAATTGGGGTCTTTATCTCACCCCACTATTACTACCCCACAG
>SMVA01296728.1_pt1 | contig 11679 bp, 14 predicted proteins | sample 2456451 | NCBI WGS metagenome assembly SMVA01 (sample SAMN11095933, study PRJNA526329) | marine sediment metagenome | biome: Marine sediment; feature: Surficial sediment; material: Deep marine sediment; isolation source: Hadal surficial sediment | place: Pacific Ocean | collected 2014-05 | depth...
CCTTCGAGAGCCTCAGGGTGGGTTTGATTCGCCTCGGGGTGGGTCTTCGCTGACTTGGGGTGGGTTTAGCTCGCCTGAGGGCGCCTCCTGGTCGTCCCTTGCACTTCTTCTGGTGCGTGCTGACGGCTTCCCCCTCTCCCAGCGGGAGAGGCCCACGTACATGGAGGCTGAGGGGAAGGCTGATCGCAACACTGGACCCTTCGAGAGCCTCAGGGTGGGTCTTCGTTGCCTTAGGGTGGGTTTAGATCGCCTCGGGGCGGGTAGTACCGCCTCAGGGCGGGCCATTGCCGTTTCCAGGTGAGTCTTTGACGCCTCAGCACGGATTTCACCGCCTCACACCCTCGCCCGGCTCCCTCCGCGCAACTTCCCACACCAAAACTCAACTCCGCCAACAACACGGCCACTCCGTGGGCCTTGCACGCTGTATGCATGTCTTTCGGAATATACATATCCACAATCGTTCTCATCTACATCTTCGGCATCTTCATCGCCCTGAAGGTATATGACCGGACCTCAACCTCTGGCGCAGGCACAGAACTGCCTGAATCGCAGAAGGCGGCCGCCCGTGCGAGAGCTGGAATCTTCTGGCCCGCCCGAGTGCCCCGAGTACTTGGTATGGGCAAAGCCATCTCGCTCGTGTCTGGCACCACCGCCATTCCGGACCAACAGAGCATGGACACGAGTGCTGACCTAAACCTGTAAGCGTTCAAAGGCGCTAAGACACCTCGTCGGGAGTCCGACATGCGAATCACCGGTCCCGAGATAAGGCAAACAACCGGCCACAAGCCGCCCCCTGCCGAACTCGTCGCCAGCATATTCAGACTGGTGAGGGATCAACCTCGTGAAATTTCCGAAGCCCCCGGATCTTCCAGGCCCTCATCGGCGCAGCAACTCGCCCAACAACTGCGGCACGATATCGGCACCATTAAACGCGGTTGTGAACTACTTGAATCGCACGATGTCATCACGAGGGCCTGGGCAGCAGATTCGCACACGTCTCCGAACTACAGAGTTACTTCCGTTGGGAACTTTGCGGCGATGGCGGATGCGCAGTCCATCTCGGACTACATCCACAGCCCGCTATCGAACGCCATAGCACAATCCTGGGGACGGAACTTCGGGACATCGCTGGACCTTGCTTCACTGGCCATCGGATCATGGGAGATGATCGACGAAGACGTGACGGCGTTCGTCTGCGCCGCCGGACAGGCGGAGGGGAGTATCGCGTTGAGCATGAACCGGGGATTCCTGCGGAAATCGCTGGCCCAGTCAGCCGGTCACAACTTCAGAGAGTTTGATGACACCGCCCGGAACTTCTTCCGGACTCTGATCGGCCACGTAATCTCGGACGCAGGGAGAGAGATCGCCGCTTCCGGGTTTGACGTCTTACTTTCGCCAAACGTGACCCTGGTGAACAGGGGAGCGCTGTTATCGAAGCCCCGGGATTCCCGCTACTTGATCGACCTGACAAATCGTTTCGGGAGATTGAAGGTCAGGATCACGTTACGTGACATCACTCCGCTCGCGGGGTGAGCTCGAGACTCACTGGAGTAGATCCCGGCTATCTGCGGACCATCCTGCGTTGCGGTTGGCCCGGTCGCCCTGGTGCTCCTGGCCGGCCCTGTGGCCTTCCGCCCGGTCCCGGCCTTGCCTGAGCTGGCCTGCCATTTTGCGGCGGTCCCTGCGGCGCGCCTCGTGCACCCTTCACCATCTCCACGATAGATGTCAGACGTTGCATCATCTGTGTCTGTAGCTTCTGCAGATTGGCGTTATTCAACTGCTGCATCTGCTGCACGGTGGTCTCAAGCCGTTCTATACGGGCGACGATGACGTCTAGCTGATCAAGTTTGCCGAGAGCGCCTTCAAGTGATGCGACCTTTGCCGAGAGGGCGTCCAACTCTTCAGATGACGCTCCACCATCGCTTGAAACGGGTTCGCTTACGGGCGCGCTGGGGCCGCTGTCGGGCGGCGCCTCTAATGAAGGTGTCGCACCCGCCAGGAGGGCATCAATGTCATCCTGTGAAAGTACGTTATTCGCGGCCAATTTGGTCCCCGTACGGGTCGTTGACGTTTGGGTAGACGGCGGTCCAGATCACACGCGCGTTGTAGGGCACGTTTGTGCGATCACCGTCCAACCTATAATCCAATATTCATTCCTACTTCCGGGAATCTACCGATTCGCGTCGAAGGGTAGGCTCCCATGCGGTACTGGCGTTAAGCGGCCTTTGCCACATTCGTTGTTGCCAACCCTCGCCGGTAAAACGAAGTCGCGCACCGTTCAAACCCGATCGAAGCGGCATCCAGCAACGTTTCGGTCCCTCCGATGAAGAAGTAACCGCCGGGTTTGAGCGACGTCAGGAACCGCTCGTTTAATCTGCGTTTTGCGATGTCGGAGAAGTAGATCACGACATTCCTGCACACGATCAAATCAAACCCGGTTTCAAAAGCGTCCAAAAGCAAGTTTTGGCGCTTTACAGTCACACGATTTCGGATGTGTTTCGCTACCTTGTAGGTATCGTTCTCTTGCTTTTCAAACCACATAGCCAACTGGCCGCTTGAGAAGTTCTTCAGTTCCGAGAGTGAGTACGGACCGGCGTTTCTGGCGCGCTCTAGCACTCCTGCGTCGAGGTCAGTCGCAAGAATCGTGTGCTGCCGACGTGGCGCCATTTCATCCAGAATCATTGACAGCGTGTATGGCTCTGATCCCTGTGAGCAGCCTGCGCTCCAGATGTTCAGGGGGCGTCCGCTTTCAAGCAAACCCGGCAGGATACTTTTCTTGAGTTCGTCCCAGGCGTGAGGATCCCGGAAAAACTCAGTGACGTTGATGGTCAAAAAGTCTTTCAGCGCTTCCCCTGCCGTTTGGTCAGATTTGATCAGATGGATGAACTTCGTTATCGAGCCATCGGCTACTCTGCCGACGTAGCTATCCAACCGTCGGTTCATCTGGTTTGGTTTGTAAAACTCAAGATCAACCCCGGTTACTGCCTTGATAGCCAGCTTGATCTGTTCATAGTCCGCTTCATTCATTCTCGAAAAACCTCACGCCTTCACGGGACTCAAGACGCCACATGTCCGAGTTATTTCCCGGGCTATCTTGTCCAACGGAATTATGCGATCGGCCAACCCGGCGTCTATCACCGCTTTCGGCATCCCGTATACGGCGCACGACGATTCATGTTCAGCGAGCACCCTCCCGCCGCGGCTTTTGATTTCCCTGCAGCCGTCACGCCCATCGGACCCCATTCCCGTCATAATGACGGCGTGGATCTCGCCCGCAAAATTCTTTACAGCGGACTGCATAGTGACATCCACCGAAGGACGCACTCCATGCACCTCAGGATTGCTGTTCAAGGCAACGCTTCCGTCGCGGTTGATGGTCATATGAAACCCGCCGGGAGCCATAAGAGCCCGGCCGCGTTTCAGGCGATCACCATTTGAAGCTTCGACGACTTCGATGTTAGAGGCTTCGTTCAGCCGTGAAGCGAGTGACGCAGTGAACTGAGGCGGCATGTGTTGCACCAGCACTATTGCTGCGTTTATATCCCCCGGCAAGGCCGGTACGACCTCTGAAAGAGCCCTCGGACCGCCCGTGGATGAACCGATGATCATCAGGCTGTCAAAATCGCCGCCAGAAGGTGTTTTGACGGCCGGTTTTCTTAGCTTGATCGACCTGCCGATAGACACCCGTGCGCTTGCGGCAACACGGATCTTATCCGCCAGCTCAATGGTTCCTTTGTCAGACCCTGCGGGGGAAGCGATTGACGGCTTCAGAAAGAAGTCAATCGCTCCTAGTTCAAGTGCCTGCATTGTTACGTCAGCGCCCGGCCCGGTCAGGGCGCTCAACATCACGATCGGCGTTGGCCGGTCTGCCATGATCAGTTTGACGGCGGCAAGTCCGTCCATCCGTGGCATCGTGACGTCCATCGTAACCACGTCAGGGCGTAACTCTTTGACCTGGTTAAAAGCGTCGAGTCCGTCCTTCGCCTCGGCGATGACCTCAATGTCAGCTACGGATCCGAGACGGCGGCTGATGATCGATCTTGCAAAAGCTGAATCATCCACCACCAAAACACGGATGGGTTTATCCGCCTGGCCGGGCCTGGTCGTTCCCGTTGAGTTGGAGTTGATCATTAGATCACGCCACAAGTTTTTCTACGGCGTTCAGAACACGTTCCGCCGAGAAGGGCTTCACGACGAAGTCTGATGCGCCGGCCTTCAGCGCTTCCATCACGATCGACTGCTGACCCATGGCCGTGACCATCGCTACACGTGCATTCGGGTCGACAGAACGGATCTCCTTGAGCGCTGTAATGCCGTCCATATCCGGCATGGTGATGTCCAGTAACACAGCGTCCGGACGTTCACGCTTATAGCATGAAACCGCTTCTGCGCCTGTACTCGCCTCGACGACTTCATAGCCGTTCTCGGCAAGCAATCGGGTTGCCTTCATCCGCATGAAAGCAGCGTCGTCAACTACAAGTATCTTGACCAATGTTTTTCTCCTAAATTTCCAGCGTCTCCCGGCCAGATGCGGAGACAGTCATTTTCCCCGTATCAAGCCAGAGCCTTACGGTCCTTCCGTGAGAACCGCCGATGTCCGAGCCGTGGATTTTTGTAATGTCCCTGGCGGCGAGCGCCGCTAGAGTCGCGTCGATATTGTTTTCGCCGATCTTGAACACCGTCCCCAGCGCTCCGGCCCCCGCCATCTTGGAGCCGCCGGCAATCCGTATCGTTGACCTGGAGATCATTCCTCCCTCGCTTATTACGTTTTTCACGAGAAGAGATACGGCAGTGTTGGCGTACTTCGGCGAATTTTGATCAGAACGGCCTGAGCCATCCGGCAGGACGATGTGGACCATGCCACCTACCGTCGTTTTCGGGTCGTAGATACTCAGCGCGATACAGGAACCAAGTCCCAGGCAAACGAGGACTGATGGACTTTTCCTTACGTATAGTTGTCCGAGACCTACGACCACGTTATCTGTCGTCTCTGCGGTCTCTGTGGTCACGCTGCCCTCCGTTCCTGCAATGCGAATTCCACGAGCGAGTTACTTGGCAAAACCAGGAACGCCCCTTCAATCTCCATATCTTCGGTGCCAAATTTCGTCTCGACGGCCATCACGTCTTCCTCTTCCAGCATCATGTGGGCGAGGATGGCGTCGATCACAGACCCTGCCATGTCATTGATGACGAGCGGGGGCGTAGGCAGGAACTGCCCATCCGTGTTGTCGCCGAGTACGGTCAGGAAAAATGCGCCCATCACATTGCCCATTTCGCCCAGGACGGATTCCTCCATCTCGCCGATTTCGGTCGTCGTTCCCGCCGGTTGCATCATCAGCATGTCAATGAGCCCAAAAGCGGTATCTGGCTCAAAGGCCAGAAGTAGCTGCCCGGACGCCGTCCCCTCAATACCAAGGTAGACCCCGATTATCTGCGTCTCCGGCCCGCCGAGGATGTCGTGCACCTTATTGGCGTTCCTCTGCCGCGGGTCGAGTGAAGTCACGCGGACTTCTTGACCCACCATCTCAGACAGTCCAGAGATGGAACTGCTGATGCCATCGAATACGAGAGCCTCCCACTTATCTGCCGAATTTCGGGAGACCATAGCGGGCGCCCCTTCTCCAGAACTCATATTTCCACCTTTCCGATCGACCATCAGGCCGCCACGTTCAGTGTGTCGATACCGTTTGCCGGCTGATCTTCCGAATCACCCGGCAAATCAGTGGTTCGTTTTTCTTCTCGCACAGGTCGCCTACCCGCGCTGTTCACCAGGTTCGCCACGTCTGCGATGAGCACAACCCTCCCGTCTCCGAGAATGCTGGCCCCCGAAATCCCTTTAACTTCGCCGACGAATCCGCCGAGCGATTTCACAACTATTTCCTGTGGCTCCGTGAGTGAATCAACTCCAAGCGCCACCTTTTTATCCCCCGCGTTTACGATCACTCCAAACGTCGCGTTTGCGGCATCTGCGTCCGCTCCACGCCACACGTCTTGCAACCGGATGAGAGGAATAACCTGGTCCCTGATTGTCAAAAGTTCTGTGCGACCACCCGCCATCGTCAGACGATGCTCGCTGATCTTGATCGTCTCTGTGACGTACACCAACGGGAGCGCGTAGTCTCGTTTACCCACCTTGACCAGCAAGCAATTCACTGTCGCCAGAGTGAGCGGGAGCCGTAACACCAGTTCCGTCCCAACGCCGATCGCTGTATCGATCGAGATCGACCCGTTGATGGCCTCTATGTTGGCCCGGACGATATCCATGCCAACGCCGCGACCTGAAACCTCGGTCGTCTCGGCCGCCGTCGAAAAGCCTGGCATGAAGATCAGGTTGATGGCCTCGGAATCGGACATGCGGGAGACGGACTCCTGCGACTCCAACCCTTTCGATACCACCGCCGCCTTCATTTTTTCGGGATCGATTCCGCCGCCGTCGTCTTTGACGGAGATGATGATGTAACCCTGTTCGTGGTACGCCGAAAGACGAACCGTAGCCACCTCTGGCTTACTGGTCAGTTCGCGATCTGCTGCTGTCTCGATGCCGTGGTCTATCGAGTTGCGGAGCAGGTGAACCAGCGGGTCATATATCCGCTCAATCACCGTCCGGTCTATTTCCGTGTCCTCACCTTCGGTGATGAACTCAACCTTTTTGTCGAGGCTGAGGGCCAGATCACGGACCATGCGGGTGAAGCGGCGGAATACCGTTCCAACCGGCAACATCCGGGCCTTCATGATGTCTTCCTGGAGCTCAGACACAACTTTGGTCAGGTGGCTCGTCGTCTCTGAAAGAGAATTTAATAGATCGTCGTCCTTGTACCGCCCCTCAAGCACCCTGCCGATCTGACCGATACGGGTCCGATCTATCACAAGCTCACCGATGAGGTTCGCCAGGTTGTCCAGGCGATCGACATCGATCCGGACGGTCTGGGTGTTGCGCTGAGATTTGGCGGCGTTACCTTCCGCTACTTCCTCCGCGGCGGGTTTCGTCTCCGCTCCGGCCGCCTCAATCTCTGGCACTGGCTCCGGAGCTTCTGGGTCTACAGGAGTCAGATCACTGGTTACTTCCAGGAACTTCACGGATTCAACGTCTTCAACGGACAGCAGTGCGGATTCCAACGCGTCCTGTGCAACGGAACTCACCACTATCGCGTCGACGACGATGCCTACCGCCTCCAACTCGATCTCATCCGTTGTCGGAGAAGACGCGAGGATCGTGCCGGTCGCCGTCAACTCGGCAATGATCTGGAAGGCCCTGACGGTCCTCCATTCACACGACTCAAGGAGTACGACATTCAGACGATAAACGGTCTCGCCGGCTGCCTGTGCCTCAAGAATAGAAGCAACAACATCGTGATCGACCACGAGCGGAGCGGGACCTGCCTGCTCTTTTACGTTGAGTGCGTCGCCGGTGGCGTCTTCTAGCTCTTCTATAACGGCTTCAATTGCCGGTTCCTCGTCCGCCTCTCCAGCAAGCTCCTCTTTGAACGCCCGCAGGACATCCAGGCTGTGAAGAAGGGCGTTGATGATCTCAGTGTTGACCTCTAGATCACCGTTTCGAAGCCGGTCCAGAAGCGTCTCAGATGCATGTCCGACTGCGGCCATATTTGCGTGGCCGATCGTCGCTGCAGAACCCTTGAGCGTGTGGGCGGCTCGGAAGATCTCTTGAAGGAGTTCTTCGCTGGCGCCATCGTGCTCAAGGCGCAGGATGTCATCGTCAAGAAGCTGAATCTGTTCCTCAGCTTCTTCGAGGAACACTTTCAGATCTTCAGTTGTTATATCTGCGGCGAGTTCCATTTGTGGATCGTATTTACCTCAGGCGCACCGGGATTTAGAGCGTGTTTAACGAGGCCGCCGCAGAGCGGCGGTCCGCCAAATTCGCCGTTAACGTAGAGATATTTCAGGCAGCCTGAAGCAGCTCTACCCCGGCCTCTGCGGGTTGCCCAGATGTCAGCACACGTTCAAGATCCAGCAAGAGAACGAGACGCTCTTCCATCTTTGCGATCCCGACGATGTAGTCAGATCCACCGGCCGCGATCATCGTCGAAGGCGGTTCGATCTGGGTCGTCGAAATACGAAGGACTTCCGTGACTGCATCCACGATCATGCCGATGTCATCGCCGTCGATATCTACGACGACAATCCGGCTGTCCCGTGTGATCTCCTGTTCGGAGAGATCAAAGCGCTTCCGCAGGTCTACCACCGGGGTGATACGACCACGCAGGTTGATCACACCCGACACGTAATCTGGACGATGTGGAACGGACGTAACGTCCTGCATGCGGATGATCTCCCGCACAGTCCCAATGTCGACGCCGTACGCTTCTTGTGCGAGGTCAAATACAACTAGTTGCTGTTCCGATTGTGTGTTTGTGGTGTCTTCAGCCAACTTGCCGCTCCTCGGTGGCTCGTGAACTTCAAATGGGGGCACTCGGATCGTGTGAACCGGCTGGTGACGGCCTTTTTTGGCCGGGCATGTTCCCAGTGCGGTTGTCGTTCCGGTACTCACATTCAGGTATATCGGGCTTATCGAGATCGGGCGAGGGTGAAAGATCGCGGAGGGATGAGTGAATGTTCGACGTACATTTCGGGCGATCCGCGAGCAGCCAGACGGTAGTAGCAACAGGCTTATTTCCGGTGACACCTAACATCTGCCAGCGCTGTCCCGGGTGCTAGCATGGCCGCCCGGTGCGTGCTCAGGAAGAACCCGTGTCAATCCGGCTTCAACGGGGTCACGGTCAGATCGACCGGTGGGAGGTCTTGTGCGACTGAAATTGAAGCGACCAATCGTCTTCGTGGACGTGCAGTCCACCGGCCTGGACCCGAAAATCGCGCGAATTGTGCGGCTGTCCACGCTCAAAGTTGATCCGGATGGCGCCCGCGCAAACCGACGAGAGTTGATCGACCCGGAGTCCCCGATCCCGCCCGGCGCGACCGCAGTCCACGGGATCACGGACGACGATATCGAGGGGCGGCCTCCGTTCCGGTCCTTTGCGGGCGCACTTGCGGGCTACCTTCATGGCTGCGATCTCGCAGGATTTGGTATCGAGAGGTTTGCGCTTCCCTTACTTCGTGCAGAGTTTGCACGGGCGGGCATCGATACCACGTTTGAGGACGTCGTCGTGATCGATGCGATGACACTTTTTCACAAACGTGAGCCGCGCGATTTTGCGGCCGCATACAGACGATTTGTTGGCGGTGCAGTTCCAGACGATCTCGACGGCGCAGAGGCTTCCTTCCGTGTGTTGGAAGGGCAGCTTGACCAGTACCAGGAGCTTTCGGATGACGTTGAGGAACTTGCAGGGTTCATACATCCGCATGACCCGGACGCAATCGACCCGGATTCACGTCTTGTCTGGGCGCAGGACGGGAATGCTCTCATCAACTTTGGACGTCATCGCGGGGAGAGATTGTCCCGCGTTGCGGAAGAGGCGCCGGACTACCTGGAGTGGATCGCGTCAAACGACGATTTCAGCGATCCGGTACGAAGCGCCGTTAGTTCTGCGCTTCGTGGCGAGATGCTAAACCGCGATTCAGACCAAACCGGGGGCGGACCCGACGAAAACGGACCACCGATCATTCCGCCAATCGATCCAGCAGTGAACTGAACGGGCGACCGGCTCGTCTCAAGACGACTCCGGTAACTCGCCCTCCAGCAGTTGTGGCTCTCCCGTAAATCGCAGCTCAACGCATGGCATCTGATCCAGGATTCGTCGCACCAGGAAGAACGGCCCCCACCACGGAAGCCGCAAACGCCGGTTCAGTCGGATGGCGCCAAGGAGAAATCGGAATCGTTTTCGAGGAAACCCGGGGCGCTCCGCCCAGCGGTCTATAAATGCGAGCAGGTGTTCCACACGCTCATTACGGTCCTTGAGCACGCGGGCGGTCGCAGGGATCACGTAGTTCCGGTCCCCCTCGACGGTAGTTACGACAACCTCAGCGTGCGCCCCCATGTTGGCCACCCAGTCGCGCCGCCCGGGGTAACCGGACAGATAAACGCAATCGGACCCATCCCATGTGTACGTCGTCTCAATCGTCCGCTTTCCGCCGGAACGGCGACGCGTCATCGTCGTCCGCAGCACAAAGCTGAGATCCAGGATGCGCCGCAGTTCATCGGTCATATGTTGGGACGGTGTGGATGGGTTCATTTAGCGGCGGATGTCGATGATTCCGTTCGCCGTAACCAACTCCAGGGATGCGGCGCCCTCTGTTAGTGAAACAGCAATGTCCGTACCTGAGAGCGGCTGTTCTCCATCATGCAAAAGGATGACGCCACGCGCCGCGCTGGCGGATACGGCAGGATCGGTAACCTCGGTCAAATCGGCATAAATACTGCCGGCGCCGGTCTCAAGACGGCTGATTTCGTCCGGCGTGGGTACTCCTCTATAGAAGATAGACCCGCGCTCCGTTTCGGCATCGAACTCACCTTCAACATGGTTAAGCGTGATGCCTCCAAGTCCCGTGCGGATCGAGAAGTTGCCGACGACATCGGTGAGAGTCGCATCGCCCCGCGTCAGCGTAATCACCCCGTTGACGGCGATCGTCCCGGCGAGTGGACCGCTGATCGCAACGGAAACATCGTCGCCGTTGATTTCTAGTTCTGTCCCGTCCGGGATCCAGAGCCTGACGATAGCGCGTGATCTTGGCGCATATATGATCGGGATGAAGGTCTCAATCAACAATCTTGAAGTCGGCACGAACGTGCCCGGTCGAACGCGGTGGACCACCTTCGGCCTGTTTCCGGCCTCGACCTGTGTGATGACCGTTCCCGGTTCACCCTTGAATATCTCGATCGTGGCGCGTGTGGCCTCGATGACCAACGTCAGATCATCGTTGACGGGCGTGATGTCCTGAACGAACTCAACGTCCCCGCCTTTACTCACACACACGGCCGCGATGCTGACCAGCGATAGCGACACGACCGCAATCCGGAGGCCGCGCGCCAGCCCCCGGAACCGATGTCCGGAAAACGAAAGCGGGGCTATTCCAAATTTAAGGTGGGAGAGATTCATGGGCTTGTAGTTGGCGAATCCTACCGCGTTGTCATGTCTGGCTGCCCGTTTAAAGCTGGTAGGGAATGACGTGATGTACGCCGTAATCGCGTTCATGCCTGTTCGAGCAGGTACGTCGGGGAGGGGATCGACGGCCTTCAGGAAGGTCATTTCTCGATCCATACGGATAACCGTCCTTTAACCGGAGCGCCGGTTTGTGGGGCTGCGTCACGGCGTCGCTAGCTCTAGACTTACCAGCCATGTTCCCGCGCCGACCTGATCGACCTTCCCGGCTCACCGGACCACCTGGACCATCTGGACCCCCGGGGCCACGTTGGACGCCCGGACCCGTATCGCCAATGGGGCGGCCGGACAGCAATCCAGACCGGTTCGCACCCTCAAGCCCATCCGGTCCCTCGAGCCCTTCCGGCCCTGCCATACCATACGGTCCTCCCAGGCCACCAGGCCCTGTCAGACCACTCAGACCTGCCATACCATACGGTCCTCCCAGGCCACCAGGCCCTGTCAGACCACTCAGACCTGCCATACCATACGGCCCTCCCAGGCCACCAGGCCCTGTCAGACCACTCAAACCTGCCATACCATTCAGTCCTCCGGGACCGCGGCCGTCCGCGCCGGGTCAGGAAATCCGTCGGCGAGACTTCCACGCCCCAACGGTAAACAGGCCCGA
>SMVA01440325.1_pt1 | contig 11679 bp, 6 predicted proteins | sample 2456451 | NCBI WGS metagenome assembly SMVA01 (sample SAMN11095933, study PRJNA526329) | marine sediment metagenome | biome: Marine sediment; feature: Surficial sediment; material: Deep marine sediment; isolation source: Hadal surficial sediment | place: Pacific Ocean | collected 2014-05 | depth 0-1...
CAATGGAGTAAGTCTTACCGATTTTTATGTGCCTACCCCTTATTGCGCACCATCCAGGGCTACTTTGCTTACCGGAAGGTTTCCCCTGCGACATGGGTTGGTAAAGAACCCTCATCCGGATACCACTGTAGAGGCTAACAATGTAGGAATCTCTTCTGAAGAGCAATTGATGTCTGAAGTTTTTAAAGAAGCAGGTTATGCAACCAAAATGGTTGGTAAATGGCATATGGGACATAAAAAAGGCTTTTTCCCTGTTGATCATGGATTTGACGAGTATTATGGCATTATGTACTCCAATGATATGCGTCCCATACAAATCATTGAAAATAGAGACACGGTTCAATATCCGGTAGACCAAAGATTGATCACAAAAAATTACACAGAAAAAGCTGTTGAATTTATCAAAAGAAAAAAAGACGATCCTTTCTTTTTGTATCTGGCTCATACAATGCCTCATAAACCGCTTGCCGCATCAGATAGATTTTACACCCCGGAAACACCCAATGATTTGTATGCAGATGTACTTAGGGAATTGGACTGGTCGGTTGGAGAAGTCATGAATACTTTGGAAGAATTACAAATATTAGAGAATACCATCGTCATTTTTATGTCTGATAATGGCCCTTATTATGGAGGAAGCACCGGAGGATTAAAAGGAATGAAAGCCACCACCTGGGAAGGGGGGATTCGGGTTCCATTTATGATACGGTATCCAAAAGTTTTTCCTAAAAATAAAAAAATCAGCATTCCCTTATGGTCTCCCGATATATTTCCAACCTTGTTTTCACTCACCAATATAACACCATCAGAATCGAAGAAATTGGATGGAATTGATATTACTGAAATATTAAAAGGGAATGAAACAAAACACGGTCCTGTTTTTAGTATGCACAATTACGAAATCATGTCGGTTAGAAAGGGAGATTTTAAATTGTTTTTAAACAAACCCAACAGACGTATCGTCGATAAAAAAACCTGGGTTGATAAAAAGGCACCGGATGGCACAACCATTATTGCTCAAACTGAGGGACAGGGAACACCGGATCAATATCCTGGACTAATTCCGCAGAAATCAAAAAACAAAATTCAATTATTCAATTTAAAAAATGATCCATCTGAATCAAATGATTTAGCAAGTTCAAATCCAGAAAAGGTAAATGAATTGATGCAGGATTATAAGGAATTCGCAGAAAGTTTACCTATTAAAGAGATAAAGAAAAAATAACACGAATCATGAAAGATATAAACATAGCATTGAGTAAACTTGCAACAGTGCTTTTTGCTGTTGTTCTTTTATTTGGATGTAATTCGGGATTGAAGAAAGAAAATAATCTTGCAATCAATTCGAATAGTGAAGAATTGAATGTTTTAAAGGGGAGACCGAATGTTGTTATAATTGTTGCAGATGATCAGGGCTATGCAGACGCAAGTTTTCAGCATTCTCATCCTGCCGAAATTTCGACGCCGGCAATAGACCAGTTGGCATCTCATGGAATGGTATTTACAAATGGATATTCCAGTGCTTATGTATGCGCTCCAACACGTGCAGGGATGCTCACCGGACGCTACCAGCAACGCTTTGGGTTTTACAGAGCAAGTGATTCCAGAGCAGGTATGCCATTGAGCGAAAAAACCCTTGCCCTGTATTTAAAAGAGGAAAATTATGCTACCGGAGTCTTTGGAAAATGGCATCTCGGTCTGGATTATGATTATCGTCCCCTCCAAAGAGGATTTGATGAATTTTACGGATTTCTTGGTCATGGTGCACATAGTTATTTTGATTTGACTTGTTATTCAGATGATAAGCACGGCTGTATTTACAGAAATAATGAGATAATTAATGACGAAGGCTATTTGACCGATGTTCTTGCAGAAGAATCGGTGAAATTTATCGATACACATGCCAAAGATGAGAATCCATTCTTTTTATACTTGCCATTTAATGCAGTTCATTGGCCATTACATGCTCCTGAAGAGGATATTGCAAGGTACAATACAGGAAATGGTGATAGGGATATTATGTTGGGAATGTTATATAGAATGGACCTTGCTATTGCAAAGGTTGTAAATAAACTCAAGGAAACAGGTCAATATGACAACACCTTGTTAATCTATTTCTCTGATAACGGCGGTGCTAAGAAAATTAGTGCGAATAATAGTCCGTTGAGAGATTATAAACAGAGTACCTACGAAGGAGGAATTAGGGTACCTTTTATAATCAGTTGGCCGCAAAGAATTAGTCCGGGCAGCAGTGATGAACCTGTAATTTCTCTGGATATTTTACCCACGGTTTTTGAAGCAATTGGAAAAACACTGCCAAATGACAGGGTTTTGGACGGGAAAAGTCTCTTTCCAATAATAAATGGAACCCAACAAGGACCTCTGCACAATCAATTATTCTGGGATGGAAATGAAGGGAAATGGTCAGTCAGGGAAGGAGATTTTAAACTTGTGCATACAAAAAATGGAGAGTTTGAATTGTACAATCTGAAAGAGGATGTAGGCGAATTAAAAAATATCATTTCTTCAAATCAGGAAATTGCAGTGCGTCTTCAATCCGACTATAACAAATGGAGAAGTGAAATGGCTACACCGATGAAATAAACGTATGGTCATTAACAAATTATGGATGGTGGAACAATAGAAATCATTTTAGAGGAATTACCAAATAAAGAATGGGGTAAAAATGCAAAAACACCTGAATATTAATTTTAAATACTTAAAACATGAGTTTAAAAACTAAGTTCAATATCGTTTTCGCATTATTAGTTTTTTTATTTCTAACGGGAATAAAGGTAATTGCTCAGCAAAATGAAAATAAGCGCCCTAATTTATTATTTATCATGACTGACCAGCAACGTTTTGACGCCTTGAGTTATGCCGGAAATACAGTGTTGGAAACACCAAATTTGGATCGTTTAGCAAGAGAAGGTGCTTTTTTTAAAAATGCTTATACTCAGATGGCTGTTTGTTCTCCAGCCAGAGCTGCAATTTTAGCAGGGCTTACAGTTGAAAACACCAAGGTGATTACCAATAAAGTTGCCTATGACGGACCGGAAACAGGTATCATGCCGAATAAGACATATGACGAAATTTTAAATGAAAACGGGTATCATTGCGAATATTATGGAAAATGGCATACCCCTACTTTTCGAGCCCGGGTCTATAAAAATCCGGTTACAGTTGCTGGCAGATCCAGCTCAGAATTGGGCCCGGGAAAGAAGCAGGCATATCTCAATTATCTCAATCCTTATTATCCAAAAAGAGATACAAAAGAGGGAGAATTTATGGATACTTTTACCCTGAGACCCTACACACCGGATCCCTTAGATTTAAGATATGAACTTGAAAAACAAGAGAAGGATACAAATATTAAAGTCGGACAATCAGACATTCATGGAGTAACTTCGATTCCTTCGAAATATCATGTTTCAGCATTTGAAGCTGAAAAAACAATCGCGGCCATGGAAAAACTAAAGGATCAAACCTTTAGTCTTACTGTTTCTTTTCATCATCCACATCCACCTTATCTGGCATCAAAAGAATATATAAAGATGTACCCTCCGAAAAATATGGTTGTTCCAGAAAGTATCAGCGATGATATGAAAACATCTCCCTATTCGAAACCGAAAAAGGAACAGGCTGAACGCTATTCGGATCCTGAAAATATTCAATATTTCATTTCAGAATATTATGCCCTTGTTAAAGAGGTTGATGATTGGATTGGTAAAATTTTAGATAAACTCGATGAACTAGGTTTAACAGAAAATACTATGGTCGTATTTACAAGTGATCATGGTGAAATGCTAGGCAGCCATGGTCTGAGAGGAAAATTTAATTTTTACGAAGAATCTTCTCATATACCCATGATAATCCGATTCCCGGGCAGGATAAAACCTGGAACTATCGTAACTTCTCCCACGTCAAACATGAATTTATTTGCGACTATTCTGGATTATCTCAATATGCCTGAAGCGCCTTCTGATGGTATAAGTCTTCGTGGACTCATAGAAAATGGCGATGATGAAAATGCCTATGTCATTACAGAATGGTTAAGTGATTTAACATCAAAACCATCACATATGGTTCTTAAGGGCGGTTGGAAATTAATGAGGCCTCATACTACAGGAAAAAATGTAAAAATTGCATTGTATGACTTAAATACTGATCCTAATGAAATGAATAATTTATTGGCTACGAATTCAGAAAAATATGCTTATAAAGTTGCTGAATTAGAGGCTTGTTTTAAAGAATGGTCAGATAGAACTGGCTCCGGAAAATAATGAGATTATGATAAAATATAACAATCAACAGTTAATTTTTAGTCCAATCAATAGAAATGTATCATTCATTGTGCTAGTTGCATTTTTATTTTTAAATATGGTAATTTATGCCCAAAAAAAACATGCCTCCCAAAGTAAATTCATGACTTATAAGGGTCTTGTAATGGCAGGTTATCAAGGCTGGTTTAATTGCGAGGGTGATGGTGCTGACCGAGGCTGGACACACTATAGTAAAAATGGCAAATTCGAAGATGGTAACTGTTCTATAGACTATTGGCCTGAAATGGATGAATATAAAGTGAAATACAAGACATCATTTAAATTTCCAGATGGATCACCAGCCTATGTTTTTAGTTCCTATGATGAAAGTACAGTTGATCTTCATTTTAAATGGATGAAGGAATACGGTATTGATGGTGTATTTATGCAACGATTTTTTTCAGTATTAACACGAAAAGGCCGAATAAATCACAATGATAGGGTTTTAAAATCTGCTATTAAAGCCGCAAACAAATATGGTATTGCGATATCATTGATGTACGATATTGGTAGTATGGATGATAGCAAATATCAACTTGTTATGGAAGATTGGAAACATTTAGTAGATGATCTGAAATTAACAAACCAAGGGGAGAAAACTACCTATCTTTTTCACAATGAGAAACCCCTGGTTGCCTTTTGGGGTATAAGTTCGTCAAATAGAAAGACGGGGCATATACCGGAGATATTTGACATCATCGACTTTTTTAAAAATGATCCAACCTATGGAGGCTGTTCAATACATTTGGGAATTCCGTCCCGCTGGAGAACACTGGGTTCAGATACCAGAGCTGATCCAAGACTACATGAGGTATTAAAGCAAGCCGATGTGATTCATCCCTGGTTGGTGGGTCGCTACAATGAGAAAACTTATGAAGCCTATCGTAAAGAACATATCGTGGAGGATGTGAAATGGTGTAAAGAGAATGGAAAATCATATGCGCCAACAGTTTTCCCGGGATTTTCCTGGTACAACTTAAAACCCAATGAGGTGTCTGATAAAATCCCAAGAAATAAAGGCAGTTTTTACTGGAAACAAATTGCAGGTGCCATTGAGAGTGGTGCTGAAATGATCTATGTAGCGATGTTTGATGAAATAGATGAAGGAACCGCGATCATTAAAATTTCGCATAAAGTTCCTGTTGGAAAAAGTATTTTTGTGCCTAATGATAAAGAAGTCCCAACAGATCATTATCTGTGGTTAACAGGGATGGCAGGTAAGATGTTAAGAGGAGAAATACCCTTTACTAAAACCATGCCGATAAGGAAGAATTAATAGATATAAACTTATAACAACCAATAAATGAAAAGTTTGAAAATTATGAATAAACATGTCAGAATAGTAATTGTGGTACTTGCCTTTTTACTTGCTAAAATGGAAATCAAGGGGCAGAGTAAACAGGAGAGTTTGCCAAATATAATTATTTTCTTAGCCGATGATTTTGGCTATGGTTCAACAAATGTCTACGGGGCACCTGAATCCTTAATTAAAACCCCAAACATTAATAAATTGGCCAAAGAAGGTATCCGGTTTACCAATGCCTTTACAACAGGATCTGTTTGTACTCCCACACGTTATGCAATGATGACCGGAGAATACTCATGGCGGACCCGTTTGAAAAAGGGTGTTGTCAATTCTAATGATCCCGCATTGATTGATGTCAATAAAAAAACCTTACCTAAATATCTGCAATCTTTAGGTTATAAAACAGCCCAAGCCGGAAAATGGCATCTTGGATTTAAGGAAGAAAAGTTTGATAATCTTTTGGGTAAAATTTATCCGGGACCCAATGATTACGGATTTGATTATAGTTTTGCTTTGCCAAATAATCTGGATGATATTCATAAAGTATATATTGAGAACAATGAAATTTATGGTTTGAGGTCTGACAAAATTTGTGCCTATGGAAAATCATTTTACGGAAAACAATATACCGGTTATGATGCACCACAAAGGGTTACGGAAAATGTTACCGATGACTTAACCAACAAATCCATTGAATGGTTAGAAAGTTTGGATGGGGATAAACCCTTCTTTTTATACTATGCCTCGGCAGCAGTGCATCATCCCATTGTTCCAAGTCCTGTGATGAGAGGAAAAAGCAATGCAGGTGCTTATGGAGATTTTATTCAGGATATTGATAGGTCTCTGGGCGATTTAATATCTTATTTAGAAGCAAAGGGCATACGAGACAATACGCTTATTATATTTGCAAGTGATAATGGCGGAGACATTCCCAATAAGAAAGGTATTATCAGACCTGAAAATTTTGCAGTGAATAAAGGCTTGAAAATCAATGGCGATTTGAGGGGAGACAAGCATACCATTTGGGAAGGTGGCTTTAAGATTCCTTTTATCATAAATTACCCGAAAGAAATTGAAGGAAATCAAACTTCAAATGCAACGGTATCTACAATTGATATTTATGCTTTTTTAGCAGATTATATTGGACATAATAAAGGCTTAGATGAGAAGGATGCTCCTGATAGCTATAGCTTTAAAAAAGTAGTGGAAAACACTTCGATTAATTATCAACGTCCGCCACTGGTGCATAGAGATGCTCAGGGAAGGAAAGCAATACGGTTTGGTACCTGGAAATATATCGAAACCAAAAACAATACATCTAAAAACCCAACGGATAAAGAGCAACTTTTTGACTTAGCCAAGGATGGATCAGAGTCAAATAATATAGTATCCCAAGCATTATCAAAGACCAAGGAGGCAAAAGAATATTTAATTCAAATTACAGAAAATTCTTCAAAAAGTATTTGGGAAAAATAAAAGAAACGAAATAATTTAAAAAAATGAAATATAAATTAATAGCATCTATCGCAGCAATATCATTGTTGTCCATTTGTGGAAACAAGATGTTTGCTCAAAAAAATAAAAGACCCAATATTATCTATATCATGACTGATGATCAGAGTGCGATCGTGCCTACAAAAGAAGATGGTAACAAGATTCATCTTGAAGGAGAAAAAGTACAATCTCGTCCATTTGGATTTAATGGAGATAAAGAAGTATATACCCCAATCATCGACGAATTGGCAAAAAATGGGATGATTTTTAATAACGCATTTGTTTCTAGTTCCGTTTGTTCTCCAAGTCGATATACGATGCTAACAGGCAGGTATGCCGGTCGTTCTGAGGGGCCTTCTTTTATGAAATTGCACCCATATGGTAAAATGACCCGGGTAGAAAACAACACAGAGTTAGAGATGCATCGGGAAAATTTACCCCGTCTACTTCAAAAAGCAGGGTATAAAACCGGTTTTGTGGGTAAAAGTCATATCATAGATCATCATCTTTTAAATCAAAGAAAAAGAAAGAAATTAAGTGATTGGAAAGGAGAAGGTTTAATAGGTTATGACAAAAGCGCTGATCCAAAATCACCGGATATTAACAAGGCAATGAGCTTAAATCATGAATTTTGGAAAAAGGAAATTAAAAAATATGGCTTTGATTATGCCAATGGAATCTATGCCGCCAATTTAAGAGAATTATTTAACGACTCGTTGAATGTGCATAATATTGAATGGAAAAACAAAGCGGCTTTAGAATTTATAGACCAAGCAGGCGATGAACCTTTTTTTCTTTATTATAGTGAAATGGTGCCTCATGGCCCAGCGCCTTGGGTTAAAAAAAAGGGTGAATATTTACATGGATTGGATGCCAATCCTAAATTTACGGGTGAAGGCTATGTTGATGAGGAATTCGAAAATATGCCTTCGAGAAAAGAAATATTAGAAGAAGTAATTGCGGCTGGAAAGGATCCAGATCATGCATGGTTACGTTGGTTTGATCATGCTGTAGGTGCCGTGGTTAAAAAGTTAAAAGAAAAAGGAATTTATGAGAATACCATTATTGTTGTTACATCTGATCATGGAAATTATAATTTGGGAAAAACGACCCTTTATGAAGGTGGTATAAAAGTTCCTTTAATGATACACTGGCCGAATGGCATTCAACCAGAATCGACATATGATGAATTGGTTCAAAACATAGATTTTACACCTACTTTTTTGGATTTGGCAGGTGTTAATTTAAAAAAGATAGATGCTGTAGACGGTATAAGTTTAAAAAATGTATTGGCCGGAAGTGAGAAAGCAGTACACGACTATTTGTACTTTGAATTGGGTTTTGCTCGAGGTATAAGAACTAAAGATTGGAAATATATTACCGTTCGATATGATGAAAAAGCACAAAAACAAATTGATAATGGAGTCATTTTTAAAGGATGGAATGATCATACTTACACATTGCCCTATTATACACGTAATAGTCATTTGGGTTTTCATGCAGCCAAATTAAATCCGCTTTATTTTGATCAAAATCAGTTATTCGATTTAAAAAAGGATCCAACTGAAAAGAAAAATATTTTCGAATTAAATTCAAAAAAATCAGAGGAAATGAAAGCATTACTGATTAAAAGTCTGCAATCTTTTCCGGATAGGCCTTATGCTGAATTGGTGATTAATTAGATTATATTTTAAACTAAATTAATTATGAAATTAAAATACATTATTCTATTTGCGTATCTAGGAGTGCTGAATTTTTCATGCACAAATAATAAGGAAGAATTTAACGAAAAAAGACCAAATATAATTTTCATAATGTCTGATGACCATGCTTATCAGGCAATAAGTGCATACAATTCTGGTCTGATTGAAACTCCAAATATTGATAAAATTGCAAAGGAGGGTATAATATTTAATAAAGCATTTGTAACCAATTCGATTTGCTCACCAAGTCGTGCAGTTATACTCACTGGAAAATTTTCACATTTGAATGGGGTAATAGACAACGTATTACCATTTGATGGCACGCAACAAACGCTTCCTAAAATGCTTCAAAGCAATGGTTACCGGACGGGATTGGTTGGAAAATGGCATTTGAAAAGTGATCCAATAGGTTTTGATTATTGGAATATTCTCCCGGGTCAGGGAGATTATTACAACCCGGGCTTCATTAAGCAAGGAAAGGATACTGTTTATAGTGGTTATGTGACTGATATAATCACAGATATCTCTCTGGAATGGCTCAAGCAAAATGACAAGGACGAACCATTTTGTTTGATGATGCACCACAAGGCTTCACATAGCAGTTGGATGCCTGCTTTGAAAAACCTTGAGTTATTTGATGATAAAGACTTTCCATTGCCGGAGACTTTCTATGATGACTATGAGGGAAGAGAAGCGCTGAAAAAGGTAAAATTCACTGTTCAGAATCATATGGACACCCGATTGCATTTAAAAGTTCCATGCATGGAATGTGATACTATTGATGGATCGGAGTGGGCTCCCAGAGAATATTTGAGGAGAATTGCACGGTTGACACCCGAACAAAGAAAAGTATGGGATGAAAATTATAAAAAGGAGGAAATAGAATTTTATCAGATAAAAGATGATAAACCAAAAAGAGATCAATGGATTTTTAGAAGGTATATGGAAGACTACCTTAGAGTGGTCACTTCTATCGATGAGAGTGTTGGTCGGGTCTTAGATTTCTTAAAAGAGAATGGACTTGAAGAAAATACAATCATTGTGTATACCTCCGACCAGGGATTTTATCTTGGTGAGCATGGACTTTATGACAAACGGTTTATGTATGAACAGTCATTGAGAACCCCTTTGGTTATAAGATATCCAAAAGAAATTAAGCCTGGAACAGAAACCGATTTATTGGTTCAAAACCTAGATTTTATGCCAACTCTTCTTGATGTTGCCGGAATCTCTGTTCCGGATGATATACAAGGGCAATCCATGCGGCCAATTTGGAACGCCGATAAGGTGGAATGGAGAGATGCTATATATTATCATTATTATCATAAAAAATATGGCCTTACGCCTCATTATGGAGTTCGGACTGATCGGTATAAATTAATTCACTTTTTTGATGTCATTGATTCATGGGAATTATACGACCTAAAAACCGATCCAAACGAAATAAAGAATCTTTACGAAGATCCGACATATGAAAAAACGAAAAATCTATTGAAAACCAAGTTGATAAGTCTGCAATCAAAATATAAAATCCCACAGGAGTGAATTTGGATCCAGAGGATAAATTCAACATCAATTTCTCCCATCCACTTTTATTCTAACAATTGAAAAAATAAAGCACAAAATGAATAGAATCTTTTTAATAGCTCTTTTTGGCTTCCTCGGTTTGCATGGAATCACTCAGAATAATTCAAATCAACCAAACATTATTTTAATTATGGCAGATGACTTGGGCTATGGAGACCTATCAGGTTATGGCAGTGATTATATCAATACTCCAGTATTGGATAAAATGGCTTCTGAGGGCATAAAATTCACCGATTATCATTCCAATGGAGCCGTATGCACACCAACAAGAGCAGCATTATTAACGGGTAATTATCAGCAAAAATCAGGACTGGAAGGTGTTATCTATGTACAGGAAGGGAAACGAATTTATGGAATTTCTCCTGATCAAAAAACCATGGCTGAAATATTTAAGGATGCCGGATATAAAACAGGGATGTTCGGAAAATGGCATTTGGGATATAAAAAAGAATACAATCCTACAAATCATGGATTTGATGAGTTTTATGGTTATATAAGTGGCAATGTGGATTATATTTCTCATCGCGATGGTATTAATATTTATGATTGGTGGCGAAATAAAGAGCTGTCATACGACGAAGGATATGTTACTGATTTAATTACAAATGAAGCCCTGGAATTTATAGAGCAAAATAAAGAAAAACCATTTTTTCTGTACCTGCCTCATGAAGCGCCCCATTTTCCATACCAGGGAAGAAATGATAAAGCCGATCGTTTACCAGGACAAGATTTTGAAGGACATGGTTCCAGAAAGGATAAAAAACAAGCCTATAAAGAAATGGTTGAAATTATGGATGAAAACATCGGACGTATTTTTGAAAAGCTGAAAGAACTCAATTTAGATAAAAACACCTTCGTCCTTTTTTGTTCTGACAATGGTGCCACCAAATTAGGGAGCAATGGCAATTTAAATGGATTTAAATCCTCGCTATGGGAAGGCGGCCATCGCGTTCCGGCAATTGCATGGTACCCGTCAAAAATAAAATCGGGAAAAGTAACGGGCAACACGGTTTTAAGTATGGATATTTTACCAACTTTATTATCGATAGCGAATATTTCAACTGGACATAAATTTGACGGGATTGATTTTTCTCAAACTTTATTTTCGAATAAAAAATTAAAAAATCGCGCCACATTCTGGAGGTATAGAAATCAATGGGTTGTACGAGAAGGGGATTGGAAATACTTAAAAATTAAGGACAAAGAATATCTTTTTAATTTGGAAAATGATCTAGGAGAACAAACTAATTTAAAAGTTTCTAATCCG